>VFQN01000140.1_pt1 | contig 155650 bp, 104 predicted proteins | sample 3512371 | NCBI WGS metagenome assembly VFQN01 (sample SAMN10412370, study PRJNA504923) | tailings metagenome | isolation source: Replicate 2 from Balatoc abandoned mine | place: Philippines: Itogon, Benguet | collected 2017-08-28
GCGGAGACGATACCGATACCGATAGCGACCCCGACACCGATCCGAGAATGAAGTCTGAATAACGCCGACCAGGCGGTGACCGAAACCTTGGTTCTGAATCGGGGTCGGGGTCGGTATCGGAATCGGAATCGAAAGGAACGGCATGGGGATTGGATACGAGGAACCGGGCGAGTATCGGGTTGGCGGAGACGATACCGATACCGATAGCGACCCCGACACCGATCCGAGAATGAAGTCCGAGAATCGCAAACCAGGCGGTGACCTAAACGCTCGCCATTCCCTCGTACTCGCACTCGTACTCAGCCCGAAGGGCGGTACTCGTACTCGAAAGGGCAGCGATATGCTCGATCACGAAAGACTGGAGGTTTGCGGGGTCGGGGGGTGGAGTTCGTCGCGTGGGAGTGCGGTCGATGCCGATCTCCTGGGGGACCGGACCGGCATGCATGCTGGATGGTTTGGGCGTGTGCGGAGCGATGCGCGGCGAGGCTGCGCTCGAGGGAAGGAGGATGGTGGTGATGCTGACGCGAATGGCGCGGGGGAATGAAGAGATCAACGAAGAAGTCGTCGAGTACGAGTACGATGAAGAATGAGGCGGTGTACCAACCGGTGCAGCGAACGCTGTGAGGCCGCGTCGGTAACCGTGGAAGTTCGGCACTAAAACTATGAAATCCAAACCATCAACCTCAGCTTCGGAAGGCAGGAACGAGCCTGTCGGAGGAAGGAAGCCTGCCAGACTTCTCTCCGGTGGAAATCCGCAGATCGCAAAGGGGGACGGCGACGCACCCGTTCAGGCGTACATTGCAGCCATGCCAGGCTGGAAGAGTGCTGTAGGTCGACGCCTTGATGCGCTTATTGTGCGGCATTTTCCCAATGTTCAGAAGGCAGTCCGATGGAATTCGCCATTTTATGGTATTGAGGGTCAGGGCTGGCTTGTTTCCTTTCACGTTCTGACGAGCTACGTGCAGTTGAACTTCTTCTGTGGTGCATCGCTTTCGCCGATTCCGCCCGGCAGCGGCAAGGACCCCAATGCGCGCTGGCTGAATATTCACGAGGATGATCAGATGGACGAAGCACAGATAGAGAACTGGTTGAAGCAGGCATCCAAGTTAAAGGGATGGGCTTCGTTCTCCGCATAGGGAAGTAATGGATCCCGGCGGCTCTCTCGGTGTAGGGCGCGAGCGAGGAGCAGGTTCTGCACGCTGAGCAGATTGCCTTTCATCTCACCGACTGGAGTTCCGACGCGGCCTTCATCGTTGCGCTGCATCTCTTCCCCGAGCGATTCACCGCCGAGGAGATCGATGCGGCCGTTCACCTCTTCCTCGTTCACGTTCCGGCTCACGTCATGGCCGCGGCGCGGCTTGCCGGACATCCGGCGGGGGACGATTTCAGCGCAGGTGACGATACTGGTGCCGAACTGCCCTGAAGGATCGTGAAGAACGCGGGGGCCTGGAGGTTTGGGGGACGCAGGTGGGTTGAGGATCCCGATGGGACCCTTGAAACGATCCAAATGGAGCTTGCCCGACGGACCGATCCGGGCGAAGAAAACGGCCGTCGATTCGATGCGCGACGCGCTGGCGGGCTCGATTTTTGTCGAGGATCGAGGGGGTGGAGAGCGTTGAGCGCCGAAGCGTGGACCAGGGCTAATTGCTTGGTCATCAACGGTTGGAAGGGTGGCTGAGTGGTTAAAGGCACCTGACTCGAAATCAGGCGTAGTCGAAAGGCTACCGCGAGTTCGAATCTCGCCCCTTCCGCCACCGTTGGGCGGGTAATCGATGTTCGGTGGGGTGATCAACAGGGGTTGGGCAGGGCAGGGTCCCGGGGGTGCTTCAAGGTATTGGACTTCAACGAGTGGCGACGGATCCGTGGCGTGGCCGGAGGCTGGATTTCGCGCGATGGGGCTGGGCGCCTTTCCGGTTGCAATTCAGAGGCAGGGCGGTTGACTGGTCGCGTCCCACAAAACGGCATCCTGCGAGGGTGGTTGCAGCCCTGGGTGTCGTGGTGGGGTTTCGGGGAGGACGAGTGCCTGATTGTGATTGGACCGGCTGGAGGACGGCCGGCGGTGGGAGTGCATGGCATGAAAGGCGAAGCTTTTCGGGGAGTGGGACTCCGGTGGGTACTGGGGATGGTGGTGTGTTGGTTGGGATGGGGGACCGTGGCGGCGGGGGCCGATGGAACGGGGATTGTGGGGATGACCGGGGAGCGTCGGGATCAGCCTTGGAAGCTCGGATCGTTTCTGGAGGATGCGGGATTGAAGGACCACACGGTGTTCCAGTTCGCCTTTGAGGCGGGGTTGGCGGGGGGAGGATTGGCAAAGGTGTGGGTGGCCAGTTCGGACGGGTTGCACGGGTATGATGGGTACACCTGGCGGCGGTATGGGGTGAGGGAGGGGCTGCCGAGTGAATTTGTGCGGGCGGTGACGATAACGTCGTCGGGAGAGTTGTGGGTGGGGACGGATGCCGGGGCTGGTGTGTATGAGCCTGGGAACGGGATGTTTCGGAGGCACGGTTCGGAGGCTGGGTTGGCGGGGCAGAACGTGCGTCGGATTGTGGAGGCTGGGGGTGGGTTGTGGTTTTGTTCGGACAGTTGGCCGCGCGGGGGGATGGCCGGGGGGCTCACGGAGTATCGGGATGGCCGTTGGCGGAGGTACGGGAAGGCGGACGGGTTGGTGAGTGATTATGTGATGGACTACTACCGCAGCGGGGGGGGGCGTGAGTTTGCGGTGGTGCTGGGGGGGGTGATGGAGCGGGAGGGGGATGTGTGGCGGCCGTCGATTGTGGCGGAGGGGGCGGGGGTGATGGAGTGGGCTGCGGGATCGGTGGTGGAGGCCGGGGACACGGGATTGGTCTGTTCGAACGGCCGGGAGGTTCATGTTGCGGACGGGCTTGGGTGGAGGCGGCACGTGCCGGGGATTCCGCATCCGCACGGGTTGTTGGGGACGCGGGATGGGCGGTTGCTGGCGGTGGGGATGGTGGCGGATCGGCGGGGGGCGGTGGTGGAGTGGCGGAGCAACGACTGGCAGCAGGTGTCGGCGGAGTTTTCGGTGCCGGACGATTTCGTGATGCACGTGGCGGAGGATCCGGAGGGGGGGATTTGGGTTGGAGGGCATGATTTGCTGGTGCGATGGAGGCGGGTTGGGGGGCAGTGGAGCGAGTTTCCGAGGTTGCAGGATCCGCAGGTGATGGATGCGGAGGGGGCGATTTGGTTTGCGCATCGGAGGGTATGGAATCGGGCGGAGGCGAATCCGGTGCGGTTTGATGATGGGCAATGGGCGCCGGAGATGGAGATCGCGGAGGGGTTGGCGGTGGCGGGGGATGGGGCGGTGTGGGGGTGGAGGAGCAATCGGGTGGCGCGTTGGGTGGGCGGGGACATCACCTTGTTTTTGCCGGAGGAGACGGGTTTGGCGTTGAACCGGATGTTGTCGGTGGACGGGGAGGGGGCGGTGTGGCTGTGGGGGGATGATGCGGTGGGGGTGCCGGTGGTGGCGGGTTATGGGGGAGATGGGGGTTGGTCGGCGCGGGTGTTGGGGGATTGGCGCGGGAGGCGGGTGTGGGATTTTGCCGAGCCGGGCATGGAGGGGGTGTGGGTGATGTCGGACTCGGGGCCGTTGACGGACGGGGAGCTTCGGCATTTGGGGCGGGGCGCGATGGGGTCGGTGCCGGTGCCGAGTCGGTTGATCGATCTGTTCGGGACGAAGGTGCATGTGGATCGGCGGGGGTGGATCTGGCTGTTTGGCGGGGCGGGGTTGGCGCGGTGGGAGGTTGGGAGGTCGGGGGCGTGGGAGGAGGTGGATGGGTTGCCGGGGCGGCAGGTGGTGGACTGCGTGGAGAGGGGTGACGAGGTGTGGTTTGCGTACACGGGGCGGACGGGGGGGCGGGATGGGATTGCGAGGTACTCCGGGGGTGAGTGGACGATGTATCCCACGGATGTGATGGGGCAGTTGGTGGTGGCGCATGACGGGACGATCCTGTGGCCGTCGGAGGGGCGGTTTTTTTGGATGGCGGACGAGCGGGATGGGCAGCCGACGGCGGTGGAATTGCCGGTGGGGTCGGCGGTGAGGCGGGTGTTGAAGGATCGGGAGGGGACGTACTGGGTGAGTGCGGGGACGGGGGTGTTCCGGTTTCGACCGGACGGGGTGGCACCGGACACGCGGGTGGCGGGGCCGGAGAAGGTGATGTTGGGGGAGCCGCTGGAGTTGACGGCGCGCGGGGTGGGGCGTTTTGCGCCGGTGCGGGATCGGTCGGACCTATTGTTTTCGTGGCGGGTGGATGGGGGTGAGTGGACGAGGCCTGGTGCGGAGCGGGGGCGGGTGGTTGCGACGGAGGGGATGCGGCCTGGGATGCATGTGGTGGAGGTGAGGTGTGTGGATGCGGGCGGGGATGTGGATGAGGCTCCGGCGGAGCTGCGGTTTGAGGTGTTGCCGTTGCCGGTGCAGAGGCGGGCGTGGTTTTTGCCGTTGGTTGGCGGGGTGTTTGCGTTGCTGGCGGGTTTGACGGTGACGACGGTGCGGGCGCGGGAGCGGTTGGCGGGGCATGCGCGGGAGCTGGAGGTGAAGGTGAGGGAGCGCACGGCGGATCTGATGCGGGACGAGGCGCAGTTGCGGGTGGCGGAGCGGGCGGCGCGGGATGGGCGGGAGCGGTTTTCGAAGCTTTTTCAGGCGAGTCCGGCGATGGCGCTGGTGACGACGTTTCCGGAGGGTCGGTGTCTGGATGCGAACCGGTATTTCCTGGAGACGCTGGGGTATGAGGGGAAGGAGGTATTGGGGCGGACGGTGTCGGAGTTAAGGATCTGGGTGCATCCGGAGCAGCACGCGCAGATGGTGGAGGACATTGGGAATGGGCGGGCGGTGCGGAACCGGGAGTGCCAGTTGCGTTCGAAGCACGAGCGGGTGCATGTGGTTTTGGTGTCGGTGGAGCGGATGGAGCTTGGGGGGCAGGAGGCGTTGCTGCATTTGGCGGCGGACGTGACGGAGCGGGTGCGGATGGAGCGGCGGCGGGCGATGGAGACGGTGGTGGCGAGGGTGTTGGCGGAGGCGGACTCGTTGGAGCAGGCGATTCCGGCGGTGTTGAGGGCGATCTGCGGGGCCGGGGGTTGGCGGGTGGGGGAGTTGTGGGAGGTGGAGGAGAGCGGGGATCGGCTGCGGCGGGCGGCGGTGTGGCGGGAGGACGACGTGCGGCTGGCGGTGTTCGACGGGGTGGGTGGGGGGGCGATGTTTCGGCGTGGGGAGGGGTTGCCGGGCATGGTGTGGGAGGCGTCGTCGGTGGTGTTCCTGCCGGATATCACGCGGGATCCGCGGTTTCGGCGGGCGCGGGAGGCGGCGTCGGCGGGTTTGTGTGTGGCGTTGGGATTTCCGATTCGGGCCGGGGGGAGGGTGACAGGGGTGTTGGCGCTGTTGTCGGATCGGGCGTTGAGTCCGGGATTGGATTTTGAGGAGGAGCTGGCGGCGGTGGGGGGGCAGATCGGGCAATTCATTGCGCGGTCGCGGGCGCGGAACGAGCTGGAGCGGTTTGTGACGATGAGTCCTGCGGTGTTGTATGTGCTGCGGGTGGGAGGGGGTGGGTTGGAGCCGGTGTGGGTCAGTTCGACGCTGACGGCGATGACGGGGCACGGGGTTGGGGATTTTCTGGTGCAGGACTGGTGGGTGCGGAACGTGCATCCGGACGACCGGGTGCGGGTGAAGGAGGCGCGGTCGGTTCCGGGGGAGATGGTGCAGCAGGTGTTGGAGTATCGGTTTCGGAAGGCGGATGGAGCGTACATCTGGATCCGGGACGAGCGCCGGCTGGTGCGGGATGCCGAGGGGAATGCGTCGGAGATGGTGGGGACGTGGTCGGACGTCTCGGAGCGGGTGGCGTTGGAGGCGCGGTTGGCGCAGGCGCAGAAGATGGAGGCGATCGGGTTGTTGTCGGGGGGCATTGCGCACGACTTCAACAATCTGCTGGGGGCGATCCTGGGGAACGCGCAGTTGGCGCGGATGGATGTGACGGCGGAGCATCCGGCGGCGGAGAGTCTGGAGGCGATCGTGCAGGCGACGCAGCGGGCGAAGGGGGTGGTGCGGCAGATCCTGGATTTTGCGCGGCAGGAGGCGCGGGAGTTGCGGCGGATGGGGTTGGGTCCGGTGGTGCGGGAGAGTGTGGCGCTGTTGAGGGCGACGTTGCCGGCGGAGGTGGAGCTGAGGTTGACGGTGGCGGAGGGGTTGCCGGAGGTGCAGGCGGATCCGACGCAGATCCAGCAGGCGGTGTTGAATCTTGGGACGAACGCCTGGCATGCGTTGGACAAGAAGCCGGGTCGTGTGGATTTGGAGGTGTCGGTGGCGGATTTGGACGCGGGGGTTGCGGGGCAGCATCCGGATCTGAGGGTGGGGCGTTATGTGCGGTTGCGGGTGCAGGACACGGGGAAGGGGATGAGCCGGGAGACCATGGGGCGGATCTTCGATCCATTTTTCACCACGAAGGAGCCCGGGACGGGGACGGGACTGGGGTTGTCGGTGGTGCACGGGATTGTGAAGGCGCATGGCGGGGCGATCCTGGTGTCGAGCGCGCCGGGACAGGGGGCGACGTTCGACCTTTATTTTCCGGCGGCTGAGGATGCGGTGGCGTCGGGGCGGGGGGATGGGAGGCGGGAGGCGCCGAAGGGTGGGAACGAGCGGATTCTGCTGGTGGATGACAAGGAGTTGATTGTGCGGTCGTGCGGGCGGGCGTTGTCGCGGCTGGGGTATCAGGTGCGGACCTTCACGGACGCGACGGCGGCGCTGGCGGATCTGCATGAGAACGCGGCGGAGTACGATCTGGTGATCACCGATCTCAGCATGCCGGGCATCTCCGGGCTGGACATCGCGAAGCTGGTCCAGCAAATCCGGTCGGACCTACCGGTCGTGCTCAGTTCCGGGCTGGTGTCGGATGAAGTGCAGCGGGATCTTGCCGCGGCGGGGGTTCACGAAGTATTGCGGAAGCCGTTCACCTTTGAAGAGCTGGGCGAGACGGTTGCCCGGGCGTTGAGCAGGAGAGGCCATGAGTTCCAGACCCCATGAAGTGCTGTTGATCGACGATGATCCGGCGATGCGATCGATGCTGGTGCGTGCGTTGACCCGGGCGGGCTACGTGGTGCATCAGGCGGGGGATGGGCGGGAGGGGTTGAAGGTGCTGAGCGGTCGGGAGGTGTCGCTGGTGGTGACGGACATCATCATGCCGGACGTGGAGGGTGTGGAGTTGATCTTCCGGTTGAAGAAGACGCATCCGGGGTTGCCGGTGATTGCGATGTCCGGGGGGGGGCGGATGAGTCCGAAGGGGTATCTCGACGTGGCGAAGTCGTGTGGGGCGGCGAGGACGATATCGAAGCCGTTCGATCTGCAGCAGTTGCTGGATGCGATTGCGGAGCTGCTGGCTGGAAGCACGAAGCCCGCGCCGCCGGGTTCGGAGCCGGAGGCGCGGGCTTGAGTGGGGTGTTTGCCGGTTGAGACGCGGGTGGTTTGTGGAACCGGTTACGGCCGGGCCAGGCGGTAGAACTGGGCGGCGGCGGAGGGGTTGATCGTCACGCGGTTCTGGTCACCATCGACGGTGGGGGCGGTTCCGACGGGTTGCCAGGCGGCCGGCGCGATGGACGGGGAGGCCTGGAGTTGGAAGCCGGTGGCGTTGGCGGGCCAGCTCAGGACGAGGCTGGTTCCGTTGCGGGCGGTGGCGAGGGTGGGTGAGGCCGGCGGGGCGAGGTGGGAGGAGGTGACCTGGAAGGAGGCGAGGTAGGTGACGCCCGGCCCGCTGGTGAAGGCGGCCACGAAGGAGCCGCTTTGGGGGGAGTATTTCAGGTTGTGATAGTTGATGGAGTTCCCGAGGCCGCCGGGGGAGCTGGCGAGCAGGTAGGGGCCGCCGAGCTGGCTGGGGAGCGGGGTGCCGTCGGGTCCGAGGATGACGAACGCGTAGGCATCGCCGATGCCGACGTCGCTGCCGGTGGCATTGAAGCCGACGGCGATCACGCCGCGGTCGGGGTCGGCTGCCAGTTGGGGGTGTTGGTGGCGGAACGGGTTGCCGCCGTTGCCGCGGAGGTAGGGCACCTCGGGTTTGGCCGGGGTGAAGGAGTACGCCGGGGCGGCGCCGATGGTGGTGAAGGCCAGGTCGCCGGCGGAGGTGTTGTTGCCGGCGTCGTAGGCGGTGATGAGTTGCCCGTTGAAGGGGTTTTCGATGGAGGCCGGGTGGCCTTCCGGGGTGCCGGCCGGTTCGCCGTCGCCGATGGGTTGTTCGGGGCGGACGACGAGGTTGCCCTGGGTGTCTGGGGAGGCGTTGACGATGGAGCCGACGATGCGGTTGCTGAGGGTGCCGTCGGAGCCGTTGGAGTTGTCGGTGTTGGAGACGTAGAGGAAGGCGTCGAGGCCGGGGAGGTAGATGGTGTCCGGGTCATCCTCGTCGCCGATCGCCTGGAGGAGGTCGAGGCGGGTGTCGGGCGGGGTGAGGCGATTGCCGGCTGGATCGTAGAGGCAGCCGACGGCGCCTTCGCCTTCGCCGGCGAACTTGCGTTCGGCGGCGAGGAAGAAGTTGCCGGACTTGGTGCTGACCGCGACGGCGACGTCGTCGTAGGACTCGGTGGTGTCGGGGTCGTGGACGAAGGCCTTGGCGACGGGGTTTCCGGCGGAGGCGGCCGGGTTGACGAGGGCGACGAGGGCGACGTCCTGGCCGCCGGCGCTGTAGGCGCGGGCGGTGGCGACGACGACGTACTGTTTGGAGACGGGGTTATACTTGACGTCGGCGCGGTTGATGTTGCCGGCGGGGTTTCCGAGGATGCCGAACGGTTCGCTGGTGGGGGTGAGGGTGTTCGGGTCGTAGAATCGTCCGACGAGGATGGTGGCGGGGATCTGGTCGGTGATGGGGTCGGTGTGGCCGCCGGCGTTGGCGGAGTCGACGGAGACGACGAGGATCTCGGGGGTGTCGGTGTTGGCGGCGAGGTTGGATTCGCGGGCGACGACCTCTTCGCCGGTGACGGCGACGGGCGGGAGGCTGCGGAGGCGGGGGCCGTCGGGGGGTGTGACTGGGGATTGGAAGTCGATCCAGGCGACGTAGAAGTTGGCGTCGGCGAGGTCGGCGGTGTCGTCGGAGGTGGCTTTGCGGGATTGGACGATGAACTTGCCGTCGATGAACTCGTAGGAGAGGAAGGCTCGAGTGGCGAGGGGCGCGGAGGTGTCCGGTTCGGAGTCGGCGGCCTGGAGGAGGAGGGTGCCGTTGGCGCCGGACTTGCCGGGGATGGTGATTTCGTAGGTGCCGGTGGCGGTGCGGCGGACCTCGAAGTTGCCGGAGGCCTTGCGTTTGGAGCCGTCGGTGCCGACGACATGGCCGCCGACGAGGTTGGCGGCGTTGAAGGGGATGTAGACGAACTGGAACTCGGACTGGCCGGCGTCGGCGAGGGTTTCGGAGTCAGTGGCCGAGTCCTCGCGGACGGTGATGATCCAGCCGGAGCCGTCTTCCTTGGGGGCGACGCCGACGATGTTCACATCGCTGCCGCCGTCGGAGGAGGTGGCGAAGAGCATGCCGTCGTCGAGGGCGTTGACGCCTGGGAGGGCGAGGTTGGCGAGACCGCCGTAGATGCCGGAGTCGGGGGGGAACTGGGGCCATTGGACGATGCTGGCGGCGAGGCCGGCGGCGTGATTTCCGGCGCCGTTCCAGGAGGGGGTGCCTTCGGGGGAGGGGCCGGCGACGTCACCGCCGAGCCAGCCCTGGTCGTAGGGGAACCAGGAGACGGAGAAGGGGAAGTTGACCTCGGGGCTGCTGGCGTGGGAGCCGGCGCGGCCGGTGTTGATGTCGAGGTTGCCGCCGCCGAAGGTGCCGTCGGCCATGCTATAACCGGGGCCGGAGGAGGCGCCGGAGACGGCGACGGTGGGGTAGAACGGGCCTTCGCCGTCGTTCCAGTCGATGGGGCCGTTGCGGCGGGCGGTTGGGATGACGACGCCGAATCTGGGGCTGGGCCGCCAGGCCTGGCTGGCGGGGATGGCGGGGCTGCTGTCGCCGAATTCGATGAAGCCCTGGCCGAGGTTGTCGAAGGCGTTGGCGAGGTTTCCTGGGGAGAGGCGGAGGGCGAAGTCGCCGCGGTTGTAGCGGTTGACCGTCCAGGGGATGGGTCCGTTGCCATCGAGGCCTGGGACGTCGACGCTGCCGTCGAAGGTGGAGGAGCCGCGGGCGATGACATTGACGCCGGAGACGGAGGTGTTGGGGAAGGGGCCGGGGGCGGCGCCGCCCTCGGGGATCTGGGGTGTGGGGCCGGCTGGGGCGGCGAGCAGGGGGAGGGATGAGGTGAAGAGGGCGGCGAAGACGGGTGCGCGCCAGACCGCGGCGGTGAGGCGGACGCGGGTCTCACGGTGGTTCCAGGGGGTGTTCTTCATGGATGGCATGATGGTGGGATGGGGAATGGGGGATGGAATACGGTTTTGGAGCTGTCCTGGGAGTGGATCGCCCAGAGCGTGCGTCGAATCCTGGGTGATGGACAAGGCAAACTCCTGACGGGAGGGGAACGAACGGGTGACGTGGGGAGGTGGTTTTGGAGGGGGGCGGGGACGGGTGGGAGGAAAACGGGTGCGGCGGGGCGCGGGTCCTGCTGGGATTCGGGGCTGATGAAGCTGGTGTCATGGAATGTGAACGGGCTGCGGGCGGTGTTGCGGAAGAACTTCCTGGAGTATCTCGGGGAGGAGCGGCCGGACGTGATCTGTCTGCAGGAGACGAAGGCCGGGGAGGCGGATGTGGAGGCGGTGTGGCCGGGGGAGTATGGGGCGCACTGGAATGCGGCGGAGCGGAAGGGGTACAGCGGGACGTTGATCCTGACGAAGGCGCGGCCGGAGCGAGTGACGTGCGGGATCGGGGATGCGGAGCACGACCGGGAGGGTCGGGTTTTGACGGCGGAGTATCCGGGGTTCCATCTGGTGAACGTGTACACGCCGAACTCGCAGCGGGAGCTGACGCGGTTGCCGTATCGGATGGCGTGGGACCGGGCGTTCCTGGGGTATCTGAAGGAATTGGAGCGGAGCAAGCCGGTGGTTTGCTGCGGGGACATGAACGTGGCGCACACGGAGATCGACCTTGCGAATCCGAAGTCGAACGTGCGGAACCACGGGTTCACCGTGGAGGAGCGGGCGGGGTTCACGGCGCTGGTGGAGGCGGGGTTTGTGGACACCTTCCGGGAGTTCGAGAAGGGGGGCGGGCATTACACCTGGTGGAGTCCGATGGCGGGCGCGCGGGCGCGGAACGTCGGGTGGCGGATCGACTATTTTCTGGTGAGCCGGGTGTTGCGGTCGGGGCTGAAGGGGGCGTTCATCCGGCGGGACGTGATGGGATCGGACCATTGTCCCGTGGGGATCGAGCTGGGGTAGGCGGGCTGAACGGGGTCAGTCGAGGGTTTGGCGGTAGCGTTTGATGCCGAGGCTCATGGCGGTGAGGAAGAACAAGGCGAGGGGCCACAGTTCGGGGAGGATGTCGGCGGGTCCGTTTCCCTTGAGGAGGATGCCGCGGACGATGCGGAGGAAGTGGGTGAGGGGGAGGACTTCGCCGATGACCTGGGCCCAGTGGGGCATGCCGCGGAAGGGGAACATGAAGCCGGAGAGGAGGATGGAGGGGAGGAAGAAGAAGAAGGCCATCTGCATGGCCTGGAGCTGGTTGTGGGCGAGGGTGGAGAAGGTGATGCCGACGGCGAGGTTGGCTCCGATGAAGACGAGCATGACGGTGAGGAGGAGGGGGATGGAGCCGACGAAGGGGACGTTGAAGACGACGCGGGCGGCGGCGAGGATGACGGCGGTTTGGACGTAGCCCACGAGGATGTAGGGGACCAGTTTGCCGAAGAGGACCTCGGCGGGGCGTGCGGGGGTGGTGAGGAGGTTTTCCATGGTGCCGCGTTCGCGTTCGCGGGTGATGGCGACGGCGGTGATGAGGACCATGGTCATGGTGAGGACGACGCCGAGGAGGCCTGGGACGACGTTGTACTGGGTGATGCCCTCGGGGTTGTAGTGGCGGTGGACGCGGAGTTCGACGGGGCTGGGGGAGGAACGGAGGTGGGCGAGGGGGCCGGTGAGGTCGGCGTCGAGGGCGCTGCTCATGAGGTCGCGGAGGGCGGCGAGGGCGTTGCCGGTGGCGGCGGGGTCGGTGGCATCGGCTTCGATGAGCACGGCGGGGCGTTCCCCGCGCAGGAGGCGCCGGGAGAAGCCCTCGGGGAGGTGGACAACGAACTGGACGTCGCCGTGGGCGAGCAATCGGCGGATTTCGGCTTCGTGGGTGGCCTCGCGGACGAAATCGAAATAGGCGCTTTGGCGGAGGGCGCTGGCGATGGAGCGGCTGAAGGGGCTGCGGTCGGCGTCGAGCACCGCGGTGGGGAGGTGTTTCGGGTCGGAGTTGATGGCGAAACCGAAGAGGAGCAGTTGGAGCAGCGGGATGCCGATCATCATGCCGAACGTCAGGCGGTCCCTGCGCATCTGCACGAACTCCTTGGTGACGATGGCGGCGAAGCGGCGTGGGTTGAAGCGGTCGCGGGTCATCTCAGGGTCGGCGGGAGGCGAAGTTGTCATGGGCGCCGTCCATGAGGTGGATGAAGACGTCCTCGAGGCCTGGCGGGATGCGGCGGCAGTGGTGGGGGGGGATGGACCAGGGCGCGAGGCTTTGTTCGAGGGTGGCGGCGTCGGGGCCGCTCACGTGGAGGCGGGTGCCGAAGGCGGCGACCTGCCGGACGCCCGGCAGGGTTCGGAGGCGGATGGAATCGGCGGTGAGGTTGGGGCCCTGGATCTCGAAGGTGACGAGGCCGGCCTGGGCGACGACCTCGGGGACGGTGCCGCGGACGAGGAGGTTGCCGTAGGCGATGTAGGCGAGGCGATGGCAGCGTTCAGCCTCGTCCATGTAGTGGGTGGTGATGAGGACGGTGAGGCCTTCGGCGGCGAGCCTGTGGATTTCCTCCCAGAAATCGCGGCGTGCCTTGGGGTCGACGCCTGCGGTGGGTTCGTCGAGGAGGAGCAATTCGGGGGAATGGATGAGGCAGGAGGCGAGGGCGAGGCGTTGTTTCCAGCCACCGGAGAGGATGCCGGCGAGTTGGCGTCGGCGGTCGGTGAGGCCGAGGCGTTCGAGGGAGGCCTGGACTGCGGCGGTTCGGTTGGGGACCTCGAAGATTCTGGCGATGAAGTCGAGGTTTTCCTCGATGGTGAGGTCTTCGTAGAGGCTGAACCGCTGGGTCATGTAGCCGACGCGGCGGCGGATTTCGCGGGCTTGGGTGGTGATGTTGAAATCGAGGCAGGTGCCGGAGCCGGCGTCGGGGGTGAGGAGGCCGCAGAGCATGCGGAGGAAGGTGGTTTTGCCGCTGCCATTGGGGCCGAGGAAGCCGTAGATCTCGCCGCGATCGACCTGCATGCCGATGCCATTGACGACGGTTTTGGAGCCGAAGCGTTTGGTGACGTCATGGACGTCGATGGCGGGACGCCTGGGGGTGGTGGTCCGGGCGGGCGGTTGGGTCACCTGGGGAGGTTCCATGCGACGTCGACGGGCTGGCCTGGGCGGAGGGCGGGGTTGGGGGTGCCGTCGAAGGAGGCTTCGACCCGGTAGACCAGCTTCTGGCGGGTTTCGCGGCTGAAGATGACCGGCGGGGTGAATTCGGCGTGGCTGGAGACGAAGCGGATGGTGCCGGGGAGGGCGTCGGGCAGTCCGTCGAGGTGGATGTGGACGGGCGCGCCGGGGGTTGCGCGGGGCAGTTCGGACTGGGGCACGTAGAAGCGGACCTTGAGGGCGGCAGGGGGGAGGAGGACGACGACCGGGGCGCCGGCGGGAACGAATTCGCCCGGTTCGAAGAGGGTGTCCTGGACCAGGGCGTCGACGGGTGCGGTCCGGGATTTTTGCTCGACGCTCCACTGGGCGCGGGTGACGGCGGCTTCGGCGGCGGCGACGTCGTCCTCGGCGGCGCGGATTTCGTCGTCGCGCGCGCCGAGTCTGGCGGTGTCGAGGTCGGCCTGGAGGGCGTTGAACAGGGCGTGGTCGGCGTCGCGGCGGGTGCGTGCCTGGTCGAGTTCGGCGGGGGAGAGGACTTCGTCGCGGTGGAGGCGTTCGCGGCGGGCGAGTTCGAGTTCGGACAGTTCGAGGTTGGCGCGGGCCTGGGCGAGGCGGGCTTCGAGGGCGGCGATTTCGGAGGGGCGCCGGCCTTTTCGGGCGTTGTCGAGGCGGGCCTGGGATTGGGCGAGGCGGCCGCGGGCTTCGGCGAGGGCGGCCAGTTCGGGGGTGTTATCGAGGGAGAAGAGGGGCGTGTTGGAGGGGATGTTGGCGCCGCGGGTCACCGGGCGATGGATGAGGGTGCCGGGCAGCGGGGAGGCGACGTGGATGGCGTCGGCCTCGACATAGCCTTGGAAGGGGGAGGCGGGCTGATCGTGGGGCGAGCAGCCGGCCGTGAGGGCCAGGATGGCCGGGAGGATCCGGGCGAACCGACGCACGTGTGGACCCTAGCCGGAAAGGGGCCGGGGTCCAAGAGCCGGGACGCGGGCGGGCGATGGGGGCGGGGGGATGTCCCGGGGGGTCAGCGGTTTGAGGGGGATGGGACGGCGGGGATGGCTGCGGCGCGTTTTGCGAGGATGGCGTCGATGATCTTGCGGGCCAGCTCGGGTTTCTCGAGCAGGCTTTTGCGGGCGGCATCGCGGCCCTGGCCGATCAATTCGCCGGCGAACTGGAGCCAGGCGCCCTTTTTGTCGACGACGCCGTTATCGAGGCCGGCGTCGAGGATGCTGCCCTCCTTGTCGATGCCGTGGTTGAAGAGGATGTCGAATTCGGCTTCGGCGAAGGGGGGGGCGACCTTGTTTTTGACGATCTTGACCTTGACGTGGTTGCCGACGGCGTTGCCGGCGGGGTCCTTGAGGACGTCCTTGCGGCGGATGTCGATGCGGACGCTGGCGTAGAATTTGAGGGCTTTGCCGCCGGGGGTGGTTTCGGGGTTGCCGAACATGACCCCGACCTTTTCACGGATCTGGTTGGTGAAGAGGCAGGTGGTTTTGGCCTTGTTGAGGATGGCGGTCAGTTTGCGGAGGGCCTGGGACATGAGGCGGGCCTGCATGCCCATGGTGGCCATGCCCATTTCGCCCTCCAATTCGGCCTTGGGGACCAGGGCGGCGACGGAGTCGATGACGATGACGTCGATGGCGTTGGAGCGGACGAGGGTTTCGCAGATGCTGAGGGCTTCCTCGCCGGAATCCGGCTGGGAGACCAGGAGGTCGCCGAGGTTGACGCCGAGGCGGCGGGCGTAGTTGGGGTCGAGGGCGTGTTCGGCGTCGATGAAGGCTGCGAGGCCGCCGGCGCGTTGGGCATTGGCGATGATGTGGAGCATCACCGTGGTTTTGCCGGAGGATTCGGGGCCGTAGATTTCGACGACGCGCCCGCGGGGGACGCCGCCGACGCCGAGGGCGAGGTCGAGGCCGAAGGCTCCGGTGGGGATGACCTCGATCTGGCGTTGGGCCGCGGCGTCGCCGAGCCGCATGATGGCACCGTCGCCGTATTGCTTGGTGATGGAGGAGATCGCGGCGTCCAGGTCCCGTTGCCGGGCCGGGGAGAGGGCGCGCGCGGATTCGTCCGGACGCGGATCCTGTTTCGGTTCGGATTTGGCGTCGGACTTGGTCTCGGACTTGGTCTCGGCGGCTTTGGTGTCGGATTTAGGTGGCATGGACGGACGACGTGGGGGCCTCTCTTAGCCCGAAGGACGGCGGGCGTAAAGCGGTGGTCGAAGGTTTGGGGATGTCGGGTTTGGTGATGAGGGGGTAACGGCGGGCGGAGCGGGGATCTTACAGCGGGATGGGTGGCGGGAGGGTTCAGGCGGCTTTGGTGGTGTTGGGCGTGGGGTTTGGGTTGGGGGGGAACAGCTCCTGCATTCGTCGGGTGCGGTAGGCGAAGATGCGATCGACGTCGGGGCGGACGAAGAAACGTTCGATGAGGGGGCGGAAGGGGCCACCGGGGGCGCGGTAGTGGACGATATCGGTGCAAACGGTTCCGCCGTCGCGTTCCTCGAATCGGTGTTCGTGGTGCCAGAGGCGGTAGGGTCCGCGGCGCTGTTCATCGACGAAACGGAACGGGGGTTCCCAGGCGGTGATTTCGGTGCGCCAGCGCATGGGGAGGCCGTGGATTCGGATGCGGTAGTCGATGAGCGATCCCGGGCGCATCTCGATGGGGTCGGGGGTGAGGATCTCGAAGTGGAGCCACGGCGGGGTGAGGACCCCGAGGTTGTGGGCGTTGGCGAAGAAGGGGAACACCTCGGCGATGGGGCGTGGGAGCCAGAGCTCGGTTTTCAGGACGGAAGCGTTCATGGGGTGGGTGGGCGGGGGTGGTTCAGAGGTCCGGGGTGGATCCGTGACGGAAGGCTTCGGCGACGGCGTCGTTCAGTGAGTCCGGCGTGGGCAGGTTTTCGGGGGTCGGGGGTTGGTTGCCGGAGGTTCCGCGTTCGATGGCCGGTTTTCCGCGAAGTCCGCGGAGGACGTCGACCACCTCGGCGACGGCACCGAAGACGAACAGGGAGCGGCGGGTGTCCTGGGGCAGGCGGAGGAAGAGACGGACGGGAAGCCAGCGTCCGTCGCGGCCGAGGATGAAGTCCTGGACCGAGGCGCGGAGGCAGTCGGGGTCGATACCGGTCTGGAGGACGACATAGGGGCCGCGTCCGGGTGATTCCTGGTAGGCGGCGGCCTCGGGCCACTTGTGGAGGCTGAAGAGGCGCACGTCCTGGTAGGCGTTGGAGATGTTCCGGTAATGATCGGGGTTCATTCGTTGATGGGTGCGGAAGGGGGATGGAGTGTGGGGAAAGGGGGATCGTGTCGTTCCTGTGAAGAATGGGGCTTCTTCGGGAGCTGTCGTTTGACACCTGTAAGCCATGGCAGCAACCTGCGCGGACCCTGTGGAGAGTCCGGACTCTTCATCGCATCCATACTGCACCATTCATGCATCGTTTGCCACGCCACGTTGGGATTTGTGTTCTTGCGGTTCTGATTCTCGGGGGACTGATGACGGCCGGAGTGATCCGCCGTACGCGGTTGGCGGGTGACGGGGCGAGGGTGGAGGTGGCGGGTGCGGACGTGGGGGTGGTTCGGGGGGTGGTGCCGGCGGGGGGTTTGGGCGTGGGGATGGGGAAGGGTGTGGGTGAGGGGCTGGCGTCGGGACCGGCGGCGACTCAGGAACCCGCGGGTGGGGGTGGGGACATGGCGGGGAGAGAGGCGCGGGGTATGGCTGGGATGGAGGGGTTTGCGGCGGTTGAGGCGTTTGGGCGGTGGGCGGAAGGGTTGAAGGCGGGCGGGGTGGATTTGGAGGAGGGCGTACGGTTGGCGCGTGAGCGGCGGCGGGTGATGAAGGTGTGGATCCGGGAGCAACCGGCGGCGGCGGTGGCGGCGGCGGCGGCGTTGCCCTGGGGTTTGCGGCGGGCGATGCCGGAGGCGGTGGTGGCGGAGTTGGAGGAGTGGGTGGAGGGGCGTGGGGATCTCGAGGTGCTGTGTGTGTGGCGTGAGCCGTGGAGGGCGGCGCGCGGGGGTGGTGGGGGTGCGGGGGCGGGTGTCGAGGCGGAGCCCTATACGCGGACCCTGACGATCGGGGGGCGGAGTTACCGGGCGTTTGTGTATGGGCGGCGGGAGGTTCAGACGACGGTTCGTGGGATCTCGGTGCATGGGGTCGCCTTGGATGGGGATATGGCGGTTTCGGAGGCGCCGTTGCGGGTGTTGGGGGAGGAGGAGGCGCAGGCGGTGATGGCGGAGGGTGGGGTGGAGCTGGGGGCGGTGTGTCAGGTGACGGGGGTTGAGGCGACGGTGCTGGCGCGGCATGGCGAGGTGACGATGTCGTTGGCCGATGCGGGGGTGGCGGCGGATCTCGCGCGTCGGCTGGCGTCGGTGGAGCCGGGGTTTCGGCGGGCGACGGAGCCGCCGGCGTTTGGTTTGTGGACGCACGGGACCAAGCGGCTGCTGTTCATGAGGGCGCGGTTTCCCGACGACGTGCGGGAGCCGATCAGCGAGGCGGAGGCCGCGGAGGTGATGCAGGCGGCGAGCGACTATTTTCGGGCGACCTCGTACAACACCTTTGATCTGGTGTCGACGATCGGGCCGCTGGTGATGCTGCCGCAGCCGAAGCTGTTTTATGCGGTGCGGGGGCCCGGGGTGTTGCTGGAGCACGCGCGGGCGGCGACGCGGGCGGCGGGGTTTGAGCCGGACGTGTTTGAATTGGACATGGTGCGATTTGAGAACGTGCCTGGTTTCGACTGGGGCGGGCTTGGGTCGGTGGGGGGCAAGGGAGTCTGGCTGCAGGGCTCGGGGCTCGGGGTGATCTGCCATGAGCTGGGGCACAACCTGGGTCTGGCGCACGCGAACTTCTGGAACACCGTGCGGCCGGAGCTGCCGGACAATCCGCAGAATCTGCCGTTCGACACGGATGGTCTGGTGGGGGTGGACAGTGTGATCGGGCCCGGGGACGACGTGGAGTACGGGGATCCGTTCGACATCATGGGTGGGGGTGGGGATGGGGCGGCGCAGTTTCACGGGTTGCACAAGTATCTGCTCGGGTGGCTGCCGGAATCCTCGGTGCTGACGGTGACGACGAGCGGGGTGTATCGGGTGTACGCGCATGACGCCGGGGTGTTGGCGTCGGGCGCGGCGCATGTTTTGCGGGTGCGGAAGGACGCGGAGCGGATGTACTGGGTGGGTGCGCGGGCGGCGCGGCCGGACCAGCCGTGGCTGGCGCGGGGTGTGGAGCTGCACTGGAACCGGTGGCATCAGGCGATCGGCACCTCGGAGCTGTTGGACAGCACGCCGGGGAGCCGGCATGGGAAGGACGATGCGGCGTTGGTGTTGGGGCGGACCTATTCGGACGACGGGGCGCTGGTCCACATCACGCCGTTGAGGCGGGGTGAAGCGAACGAGGGCGGGGTGGTGGTGCCCTACTACGACGTGGCGGTGCGGCTGGGGGCGTTTGCGGGCAACCAGGCGCCGGAACTCCAGTTGGAGGTGGGGTCGACGGAGGTGGGGGTGGGTGAGTCGGTGGTGCTCACGGCGATCGCAAGTGACATCAACGGGGACGAGCTGGCCTATTCGTGGGATCTGGGGGAGGGGATTCCCGGGGACAACCGCGCGGTGATGACGCATGCGTGGACGGTGCCGGGTGAGCATGTGGTGCGTTGCGAGGTCAGTGATCTGAAGGGCGGCCGGGCGGCGCGGCATGCGGTGGTGCGGGTCGGGGGTGTGCGTGGTTTGCGGATCCAGGGGCGGGTGTTGGGGCCGTCCGGTGAACCGCTGATGGGGGTCCGGGTGCACAACGGGCAGGCTGGGACCAACACTCCGTACGCGCCGGAGTATCGGTGGGCGTACACCGACAGTGACGGGCGCTACACGCTGGTGGGCATGTCGCCCGGGAGTTACGACGTGGGCGCGGTGCTCGCGGGGTATCGGATCCAGCCCTTGAACTTCATCCGGCCGCTGGTTTTGAACCAGTTCACCGGGGTGGACGTGGACTTCATTGCCGCCGCGTTGCCGCGGGTGAGTGTCACGGCGTTGTCGGGGGCGGAGGAATTGAGTGACCGCGCGGCGCGTTTTCGGATCGCGAGGTCGGGGCCGACGAACGAGCCACTGCGGGTGTACTTCCGTGTCGGCGGGAGTGCGGCGCCTGGGGAGGACTACACGCCGTGGGGACAGGTTGAGGTTCAGACCAATGTGATTCCGACGGTTTTGGACCCGGTGACGCAGACGATCGAATTCGGGTATGTGGACCTGGGTCCCGGGCTGTTGTCGACGAATCTGGATTTCGCGGTGGTGCGGGATGCGGTGGCGGAGGGGCCGGAGACGCTGGTGGTGACGCTGGCGTATCCGGTGACGCGGACGATGGTGAGTGAGACGGAGACGAACACGGTGGACATACCGGGGTGGGAGGTGTTGTCGGACAACGGGCGGGAGGCGTGGTTTCAGACGCGGCCGGAGTATCAGTTGGGGGCGGCGGAGGAGGCGGTGGCGACGGTGGTGGACGGGGGTGAGGAGGCGCCGACGCTGATTTCGATTGTGGCATTGGAGCGGGTGGTTTCGGAGAACGCGGGTGACACCGCGTCGTTCCTGGTGACGCGCACGGGGCGGCGGCCGTCGGGGACGCTGCTGGTTCCGTTGAGTGTGACGGGCACGGCGGTGGCTGGGGACGACTATGTGCCGTTGCCCGGGGTGCTTCGCATCGGGCCCGACGACGAGGCCGTGCGGCTGACGGTGTCGGTGTTGGACGACCGGTTTGTGGAGGGGAACGAGACCGTGGAGGTGATGCTGGGGGATGGGAACGGGTACCGGGTGGGGGGGCGATCGGCGACGATCTCGATCGTGGACAACGACCTGCCGGGGTTGACGATGGCGGTGTTGGATCCGGTGATTTCGGAGAACGGGGGAAGGGCGCGGGTGACGTTCCAGCGACTGGGGGATCTGGGACTGCCGCTGGAGGTGGACTATCTCGTGGGTGGGACGGCTTCCGCGGGGGCGGACTGTGTGGCGTTGTCGGGGCGGGTGGTGATTCCGGCGGCGACGGCGACGGTGACATTGGAGGTGGAGGCATTGGATGACCCGTTGCTGGAGGGGGACGAGACCGTGGAGATCCGGATCGGGGACAGTCCGGTGTACAACGTTGTGGGGCCCGGTTCGGGGGTGGTGACGATCCGTGACGACGAGTATCCGACGGTGACGGTGGAGGCGGTGGATGACGAGGCGACGGAGGGGGCGGACGATCCGGGGAGTTGGGTGATCCGGCGGAGCGGATCGTTGGCAGCGCCATTGGAGGTGCATTACCGGTTTGGGGGCAGCGCGCAGCATCAGGCTGATTTCATTGCGATCGGGGATCGGATCACGATTCCGGCGGGGCAATCGCAGGTGGTGCTGGTGGTGACGCCGATTGACGATGGGTTTCGCGAGGACACGGAGACCATCGCGATCGAGTTGCTGGAAGCGCCGGGGTATGCGCTGGGTGTGCCGGCGCGGGCGGGGATCACCCTGTTGGACAACGACGATCCGGAGGTTGCGGTCGGGTTTGCGCTGCTGACCAGCCGCGGGCCGGAGTCCATGACGGCACCGGAGCTGGTGGTGCGGATATCGGGGAACCCGGATGAAGGCCCGGAGAACGCGATCACGGTTGCGTGGGAGGTTTTGGGGGGCACGGCGACGCGGGGTGTGGACTATGTGCTCGAGGCGGGGACGGTCGTGTTCGAGTACGCGGATCCGGACGGGGATGAGCCGTTGGGGAACCGGGTGGCGACGATCCCGCTGCAGGTGTTGGACGATTCCCTGGTTGAACCCGATGAATCGCTGGTGATCCGGCTGCGGATCGCGCCGACGGAGATAGCGTCGGAGGATCCGGAAGCGCCGCCGACGCTGGTGACGAACGGGCTGCTGGACGTGTTGTCGGTGCACACCTACACGATCGTGGACGACGACGCCGCCGAAGTGACGGTGGTGGCGACGACGCCGGTGATCCGGGAGGGTGGAGGGGAGCCGGGGGTGTTCAGCATCCGGCGGACGGGCGCGACGAACACGGCGCAGACGGTGGTGTTTGATCTTTCGGGATTGGCGGCGGCGGGGAGCGACTACCTGGATGTGCCGCGGGTGGTGACGCTGGCGCCGGGCAGGGATCGGTTCGATGTCGTCATTGTGCCGGTCGACGATCCGGTGGCGGAGTTTCGGGAGAACGTGCGGCTGACGCTGGTGAGTGCGCCCGGGGCGCGGATCGGGGCTGGGGCGGGGAGCGCGGACCTTCAGATCGATGACAACGACGGGACGATCGAGTTCACCGCGGCGCGGTGGACGGTGTCGGAGGGGGCGGGCACGGCGGTGGTGACGATTCGGAGGTGGGGTGACACCAACCAGGCGGCGACCGCGTGGATTGAGACCGTGGGGGGCACGGCGACGGCGGTGGGGGCGGACGGGGTTGGGGACTATGTTTCGACGAACGCGCTGCTGCGGTTTGGGCCGGGTGAGTGGTTGAGGGAGTTCGGTGTGACGCTGGTGGATGATCCCGAGGCGGAGGAGCCCGAGACCGTGGTGCTGGCGTTGTCGCAGGGCACGGGGCTGTTTCCGTTGGGCGGACAGAACGTGGCGCTCCTGACGATTCTGGATGATGACGCGCTGATCACCACCGGGACGAACTCGCCGGTGGGGATTGAATCGGACGGGGACGTGCGGGTGGTGTTGGAGCGGTCGGGGCCGGTGGCGGATGCGCTGGTCCTGGAGTACCAGACCCGGGACATCACGGCGATCGAGGGCGAGGACTACGTGGGCGCGTCGGGGGTGGTGGAGTTCGAGGCGGGGCAGCGGTCGGCCGAGCTGCGGATCGTTCTGCTCGACGACACGGTGATCGAAGGGGACGAGGCGCTTGTGCTGGATCTTTTCGCCGTGGGTGGCCGGCGGGTCGCGGAGATCGGGGTGGGGATTGCCGACGACGACTGTTCGGTTCGGTTTCTGGCGGACAGGTTCGAGGTGGACGAGGACGCCGGGGTGATCGAGGTGGCGGTGGTCCGGGACGGATCGGCGGTGAATCCGATCCGGGTGGATTACACGACCGTGGGGGGGACCGCGCGGGAGGGATTGGACTATGTGCGCACCGCGGGGGTTTTGGAGTTCCGGGGCAACCGTTTCGAGGTGCTGACGAACGGGACGGGCGAGGTGGAGTTCCGGCCTGGGGAGACCAATCTCTGGATCACGGTTCCGATTCTGAACGACGTCGAGGGGGAACGGGACGAGGAGTTCGGGGTGGCGCTGTTGCAGGTGCGATCCGGGTTGCTCAGCGGCGGCGACGGTTTTGTGACCCTGGGTTCGTTGACGAACACGACGGTGGTGATTCGGGACAACGAGGCTCCGGGGCGTGTGGATGAGCAATTCCAGCCGGGATTGGGCGCGGACGCGTCGGTGCGGGCGTTGGCGCTGCAATCGGACGGGAAGGTGCTGGTTGGTGGGGATTTCGGGGTGTTTGACGGCGTGGTGTCGCCGCGGCTGGCGCGGTTGCACGCGGACGGGATCCTGGATCGGAGCTTCAACGTCGGGAGGGGCCTTGACGGCAGCGTGCTTGCGGTCGCGGAGGTGGATGACGGCCGGATCCTGGTGGGCGGGGTGTTCACCACGGTGGATGGCGGGTCGGTGTCGAACCTGGTCCGGCTGGAGCCGGACGGGACGCGTTCGGCGGCGGGTGCGTTGAGCGCGGACGGTCCGGTGCGGGCGATCGTGGTGGGGGGGGATGGGATTTACGTGGGGGGCGGATTCCGGCGGGTGGGCGGTGTCCTGCGACATGGGGTGGCGCGGTTGCTGTCGGGGGGGCGGATGGATCCCGGGTTTGAGGTGGCCGGTTCGGGGGTGCCCGATGTGCGGGCGTTGGCGGCGTCGGAGGGTGGCGGGGTTTGGGTGGGTGGCGGGTTTGGGAACTGGGCGGGGAGCGGGGTGGGTTATCTGGTGCGGTTGGACGGGTCCGGGGCATTGGATCGGACGCTGCCGGCGACGATTGGGCCGAACGGGCCGGTGGAGGCGTTGGCGCGGTCGGCGGACGGGTCGGTGTATCTGGGGGGGACATTCACCGCCGTGGGGGGCGTGCCGAGGTCGGGTGTGGCGCGGTGGCTGGCCGGGGGAGGGTTGGACCCCTCGTTCGATCCCGGTTCGGGGATGGTGGGGGCTGTGCTGGGTCTGGCGGTGGACCGGGAGGCGCGGGCGGTTGCGGCGGGTGGTTTCGGGGTGTTCGCGGGGGTGGACGTCGGGCGGTTTGTGCGGATGACCTCGGATGGGAGTCTGGACGATATGTTTTTCCGGGGCGTGGGAGCGAACGACGTGGTGCGGGCGGTGACGTTGCAGCCTGACGGCGCGATTCTGCTGGGCGGGGATTTCACCGCGTTCAACGGGCGGCCGAGGTTCCGGGTGGTCCGGATTCACGCGGAGGAGAAGTACGCCGATGGGGTGGTGGAGTTCGAGCAGGCCGTGATCCGGGCCTCGGAGCGTTCGGGGGAGGTGGAGGTGGGTGTGCGCCGGACGGGGACGGGGAAGAACGAGGCGCGGGTTCGGTATCGCACGGGTGACATCACCGCGCAGGGCGGGGTGGATTATCAGGCGGCGGCCGGGGAGTTGGTGTTTGCCGCCGGGCAGACGAGGGCGACATTCCGGGTGGTGCTGATCGACGACGCGTTGGCGGAGGGGAGTGAGAGTGTTGCGCTGGTGTTGGAGGAACCCGAGGGGGTGCAGATCGGGCGCCAGGCGAGTGCGTCGCTGGTGATCGAGGATGACGAAGCGGCGGTGGGATGGGAGTTGGTGCGCGTCGGCGTGGCGGAGGATGGGGGTTCCATGACGCTTCTGGTCCGGCGTTCGGGCGCTTTGGAGGCCGAGGCGCGGGTGCGGGTGGCCACCTCGGATTTGGGAGCGAGATCGGGAGAGGACTATGTGGGGAGGGAGGGTGAGGTGGTGTTTGCGCCGGGCGAGGCGACGGCGGAGGTCGTGGTGCAGATTCTGGATGACGCGTTGGTGGAGGGGCCGGAGGAGTTCGAAGTGACGCTGTCGGATCCGGCTGGGGGCCTTGCGTTGGGGTCGCAGACCACGGTGGTGGTACGGATCGAGGACGACGATCGGATGCCGACGCATCACACCCTGACCGTGGAGGCCGCGCCTGGCGGCGTGGTGATTCCCGGGGGTGGGAGGTTTGCCACGAACACCGTCGTGGGCCTGAGCGCGATTCCGGATCGGGGTTTTGAGTTCGCGAGGTGGGAGGGCAGCGTGGTTTCGGCGGACAACCCGCTTTCGCTGCTGATGGATCGGAACCATGTGTTGACGGCGCGTTTCAGGCCGCGGGAGTACCTGGAGACGTTTGAATCCGGGACGCTTTCGGCATTGCCCTGGGAGACGGAGGGGGATGCGCCTTGGAGGGCGAGCCGGGATTCCGCCGCCACGGGTCAGTGGTCGGCGAGGTCGGGTGACGTGGCTGACGGCGGGACCAGTGTGTTGCGGTTGGTGCGGGAAACGCCGGCCGGGGGCGGCAGTTTCGACTTCCGGACCGAATCGGAGGCCGGGTGGGATTTCCTGGAATTCTGGGTGAACGGCGAGCGGCGAGCGCGGTGGTCGGGGGTTCTGGGTTGGCAGACGCACGCCTTCAATCTCTCGGCGGGGGTGAATCGTCTTGAGTGGCGGTTCACGAGGGACCGGACGTTCGGGGGGACCGCGGACGCCGTATGGATCGACAATCTGGATCTGCCCGACACGGGAGTGGAGGCGGACGCGCCGCGGCTGCGGTGGGCCGGGGTGGCTGGGGCATGCCGGGTTGAGATCACCGGCCAGGCCGGGCGGTTGTACGTGCTGGAAGCGTCGGACGATCTGCGGGAGTGGCGGCAGGTCGCGGCCGGAGTGGCGGAAGCGGACGTGTGGACCATGACCGATCCCGGGTGTTCGGGGCGCGGCGGGCGGTATTACCGGGTGCGGGTGGAGTAGGGCTTGGAATCCGCGGGACCGGGGGCTGGAAATCCGGGGTTACCCGCGGCACAGTGCCCCATGCCTTTCGGTTCGTGGCGGTGCGTGCGGTGGCTGGGTTTCCTGCTGGGGCTGGGCCTGGTCGACGGCATCGCCCGGGAGTCGCGGGTGTTGGAGCGGGGCGCGCATCACAACCGGGTGGTCCAGGTGGTGGTGGACCATGAACCGGGGACCGGGCGTCCGGTGGCTCGCACCAACACCTGGGTGCAGCTCGAGGACGGCTTGAACTACTGGGATGCCGCCGACGGCATTTGGAGGGAGTCGCGGGAGGAGATTCGGATTGAGGGGCGTGGGGCGGTGGCCTTGGAAGGCGCGACGCGGGCGATTTTTTCCTCCAACGCGAATGATCCCGAAGGGGCGGTGGACCTGGAGCTGGGTCCGAGGCATCGGCTTCGAAGTTCGGTGCTGGCCCTGAGGTATTTCGACGCCGCCACCGGGGGCGTTGCGTTGCTGGGAATGGTGCGGGATGTGAGGGGTGAGCTGCTGCCTCCGAATCAGGTGATCTACCGGGACGTGTTCGACGAGGTGCATGCCGATCTTGTGTACACGTACCGGAGGCGCGGGGTGGAGGCGGACGTGGTGTTGCGCGAGGTGTTGCCGGATCCCGCCGAATTCGGACTGATTCCGGAGACCACGCGACTCGAGGTGGTCACGGAGTTTTTTGATCCACCACGGCCGGTGAAGCGGGAGCGGCTGCTGGCCGCGGTCGAGGACGAGCGATTGCGTGGGATTGTGGCGGAGCCCGACTGGGTGGATGAGGAGCTTGATTTCGGCCGGACGCGGATTGGCGAGGGGCGTGCGTTTGCGTGGTCGGCGCGCGAGGCGGCGGAGCGGCGGCCGTCGGATTTTCCGCTGGTGGGCAAGCGTTGGGTGGTGACCGAGGATGGCCGCACGCTGCTGGTGGAGTCGGTGGAGTATGTCGGGTTGTACGAGGAGCTCCTGGCGTTGCCTGGTGACCCGGCGCGGAAGGGCAGGCTGGAGGAGCGATCGGCGGCCTGGGCGGGGCTGGGGGCGGGGGAGGTTCGGGACGCCGCGTTGCGGGAGCGTGCTACCGAGTTGGCCGCGGCCGCCGCGGTTCGGGGTGCGGGTCCGGGCTGGGTGGGTGCGGTGGGTGCGGATCCTGCGCTGGCGTCGCTGCGACGGCCGGTGTCGGTGGCCGCGGCGATCGACGGGGGGATCCGGCTTGCCGCGGTGGATGCGACGAGCCGGCCCGGGTTGGTTCTGGACTGGAACTCGCTGACCACGGGTGCCTCGAACTTCACCTTTGCCGCCACCAATACGTACTACGTGACCGGCGCGTGCACCTTCACCGGCACGACGACCTTCGAGGGAGGTGCGGTGATCAAGTTTCCGCCGGCCTCGGGGATATTCCGGGGGATCGAGGTGGCGGGTCCGCTGGTGTGTCGTGCCGGGGCGTACCGTCCGGTGGTTTTCACCGCCGACAGCGACAACACGGTAGGCGAGGGGATTGTGAGCGGGATGCCTGATCCGATGATCGACCACGGGTCGCGGTATCTGCGGGTCACGCATTACGGGGCGCCGGTGGTGGTGGAGCACATGCGGTTCCGTCATGCGAACGAGGCGCTGGTGTTGCAGGCGAACAACATCGTGCACCGAGTGAGGCATGTGCAGTTCGTGGGGTGCCGGATTCCGGTGACCAGTTTGGCGGGGACGACGATCCGGATGCACAACGTGTTGATCCAGGGAGGCAAGCCGACGGGTTTTGCGTTCAGCGGGCCGACGACTTTCCAGGGGGAGCACCTGACCGTGCATCAGATGCCGAATCTCCGGAATGGCGGCGTGCTGTTGTTGACGAACAGCGTGATTGCCGCGGTGGGCGTGGTGCAGGGCTACTCGGGTGCGGGCAACTGGCAGGCGGCGAGTTCGGCGGGTTTGTTCGAGGCGGCGGGGGCGGGGTTCCACTATCTGCCCGCCGTCAGTCCGTTGCGGAACGCGGGGGTTGCGGGGGTGGACCCGTTGCTGCGTGCGGACCTCGCGGAGATGACCACGGATGCGCCGCGGGTGCTGGGGGGTCACGTGCAGGGGATTGAGACCAACCTGGTGCGGCGTGCCCGTCGTGACACGGATGCGTTGGACATCGGGTATCACTATGCACCGCTGGATCATGCGGTCGGGGGTCGGTTGGTGGCGCAGGGCACGCTTCGTCTGACCGACGGTGCGGCGCTGGGGGTTTACGGGGCGAGCGGGTTGGTTATGGGCTTGGGTGGGCGGTTCGAGTCGCTGGGTTCGGCCTTGTCGATGAACCGGGTGGTGTACTTCAGCCTGGTGCAGGAGCAGACCGCTTCGGCGTGGGCGAGTCCGTCCGGGGACATTGGGTTGCTGGAGTTGGGTGGAGGCGGGGCGGGCGCGGTGCCCGAGGTGCGGTGGGAGTTCACGGAGGCGTGGATGCCGGCGGGGATCGGATCACGGCGCCAGTGGGTCCGGCCGACTTCGGCCGGGGCGGTGGTGTTGCGGATGGCGCATTCGCGGGTGCGCGGGTTGTCGCTGACCCTGACCGGGTTTCAGGCCGGGGCGGGGTTGTGGCTGACGAACAACCTGTTCGAGGATGTGGATCTGGACATCAGCCAATCGGGGGTGGGCGGCTATTTTCCGGTGGGTTTGGTGGCGTACAACAACCTGTTCCGGGGCGGAGTGGTGAGGTTGGCGAGCAGCCGGGGGGACTCGCCATGGTTGATGCGGGACAACCTGTTTGACGTGCAGGGGCTGGCCTGGAGCGGGGTGAGCGGGACGTTCTCGCACAACGGGTATCGGGCGGGGTTGCCGGCGGTGGGTTTTTCGAACCGGACCGGGTTGGTGATGGATTACGCGGGGGGGCCGCTGGGGGAGTACGCGTATCCGACATTGGGGGAGGCGAACGGTCTGGCGAGCCTTCTGGATCGAGGGAGTCGGACGGCTTCGGCGGCGGGGCTTTATGCGTACACGGTGAGGTCGGACGGGCTGGCTGAGCGGGCGACGCTGGTGGACATCGGCTATCACTATGCGGCGCCTGCGGAGGAGGGGACGGGCCTGGTCGGTTACTGGCGCTTGGACGAGAGCGAGGGGACGGTGGCGAACGACAGTGCGGGGAACGGGCTGCATGGGACGCTGGTGAACGGTCCGGTGTGGACGGCGGCGCACGTTGGCAACGGGCTGGCGTTGGATGGGATCAACGACCAGGTGCGGGTGCCGGACGCGCCAGCGCTGCGGTTGACGGAGGGTTTTACGCTGGCGTTCTGGGTCTATGTCCAGCGAGAGGCGCCAGACTGGGTCAGGCTTGTTGGCAAGGGGGGGCCGTCGACGCGGAATTACGGTGTGTGGCTCGCGAGTCAGGCTCGGGGGCGAATGCTTCTGTTGCAGTACCAGGACATGAACGGAACATCCCGGGATCTGTTCAGCGTGAGGAGGATCACACCGCTTCGGTGGCACCATGTTGCATGCACATGGGATGGCGTGGAGGGCAGGATTTATGTCGATGGGGAGCTCGACAGCCGAGGGCCCATGTTGGGAGTGCCGAAGGTATCGTCGGATGCGCTGACTTTTGGTGATGCGGGGTATTACGCCCCTGCCGCGGTGGTTCTGGACGAGGTGCGCGTTTTCCGGCGGGCCCTCGAACACGATCAGATTGTCCGACTGGCTACGGGGGCGCCGGATACGGATCCCGCGCTGGCGCCATTGGGTTCATGGCCGATGGATGAGGCGGCCGGGTCGGATGTCCTGGACCGGGGCGCGCTGCGGCTTTCCGGCAAGCTGAGCACCGGGGCGCGGCGGGTGCCTGGGCCTGTGGGTGGTGCGTTGTTGTTCGATGGCGGTACCAACCGTGTCCGGATTCCGGACATGCCTGCGTTTCGGCGCACGGACTCCATGTCGATCGGCTTCTGGGTGCGCAAGGCGTCGGAGGTTGCGGATTGGTCGAGCTATGTGGGGAAGGGTGCGGTCAACGCGAGGAACTTCGGGATCTGGGACTCGCCGGGAACCTCGGGTCGGGTGTTGTGGCAGTTCCAGAACGGGGGGGGCGGGTTGGTTTCGCTTTTCAGCGTCACGCATCTTGCCGTGGGGCGATGGTACCATGTCCTCTGCAGCTGGGAGATGGGGGTGGGCAGGATCTACATCGACGGTCGGTTGGATGCGCAGGGACTGATGCCGGGGACGCCGCGGACATCGGCTGATCCCATTGATGTGGGTTGGATTGGATACTACTCCCCCATGCATGGATCCCTCGATGAATTGGTCTACTACTCGAAAGGATTGTCCGCGGCCGAGGTTCAGTCTCTTTCGTTGGGATCGCTTCCGGCGTCGGCGGCTTTGAACCTGCTGGGGCACTGGCGCTTCGATGAGCCCGATGGTCAACGGGCAGTGGACTCCGGGCCGCAGGGTGTGGATGGCGCGCTGAGTCATGGTCCCCAGTGGGTTCCTGGTCGCAGCGGAAGTGCGTTGGCGTTCGATGGTTCGTTCGACAGGGTCGTCGTCGAGGGTTCGGAGCCGTTGGCATTCGAGGGGCCGATGAGTGTGTCGCTTTGGATGCGGAAGACCCGGCATCAAGGGGATTGGGCGCGGTTGGTGGGCAAGGGTGGACCGTCGGCCAGGACGTTTGGCGTTTGGTCCGCTCCCGAAACGCGTGCGAACCTGGCCATGTTCCAGTTCCAGGACCGCGCAGGGGGGTTGGTCTCCCTGTTTGGAGCAACCCCGCTTTCGGTGGGCGTCTGGCATCACATCGTGTGCACTTGGGATGGTGTTCGCGGGAGCATTTATGTGAACGGGGTGCTGGACACATCGGCAGCCATGCCTGGGATTCCGAGGAGTTCGCCCGACCCCATCACCTTCGCGGATTCGGGGTATTATACGGGCTTTGTCGGGGCGCTGGACGACGTGCGGGTCTTCAACCGCGCGATTTCGCCCGTGGAGGTGCGGGCGCTTTCGCGCTTCACTCCCGCCGATGCGGATGGTGACGGGGTCGGGGATGCTTCGGAGGATCGGAATGGGAACGGGATTCGCGACGCGGGGGAGACGTCGCTGGTGGATGCTGATTCCGACTATGACGGTCGCAGCGACTCGGAGGAGCGGATGGATGGGACGGATCCGATGGATCCGCGCAGTGTGAAGCCCGTGCGGCTTGGGTTGTGGAACTTCGACAACCCGTCGGACCCGTGGCGGGGCGACAATGGGTCGATGCCGTTGGAGCGGACCGGGGTGGGCTATGTGGAGCTGGCCCCGTTCGTACACGGGGTGGAGCTGACCACGCCCGGGGCTGTCCTGCGGTATCGGGACGTGGAGGAGAACGGCCGGGCGAACATCAACGCCCGGCAGGGGGCGGTGCGGGTCTATTATGCGCCGAACTGGGCCAGCCAATCACCGGACTGTCCGCCTGGAACCGCGGGGACGGGGCCCGGGGAGTTGGTGGAGCTTCTGTCCGTCGGGGACTTTTCCATCGCCATCGACGCCCGTGGCACGAACCTGATGCTGCGCAGTCCGCATCCGAACGGGGGCCATGTGACCAACGCCCAGGCACCGTTCCGGGCCTGCACGATTGATTTCGCGCCGGACTTTCCCATGGACATTCTCGTGTCCTATGCGACGAACGCCTCGGCCTTGTTCGTCAACGGCGAGCTCAAGGGGCGCGGGTCGGGGATCCAGGCCGCGCCGAACCGCGGGTCGCGCGCGCACGGGCTTTTCGTTGGTTCGGGCTCCGCGCGCAACAATCCGGCCAGGGGGGTGATCGACGCGCTCCTCAGCTACAACGTTCCGCTTTTCCTCAGCACCAACGCGGCGGCCATGACGCTCTCGATCACCCAGTCGCTGCCCACGGTCGTGCTTCGATGGTCCGCGGTTTCGAACGCCTATTACCTGATCGAGCGGAGGACCCCGCCCGCCACCGCCTGGCAACGGCTGGCGTCGGTCACCCCGCCGGTGCACACCGACGCGACGATCGCGCCGGGTGTGGAGTACGAGTACCGGCTTCAGACCGACACCATCGTGCCCGAGGAATTCCAGTCATCGACGGACCCGGCGCCGCTCACGATGACGGCCGGGGTGCGGTTGCCGCCGGTGGAGGCGCCGGGGCATGTGGCGCTGATCGTGGACCGGACTCTGACGAACAACGCGGCGTACGCCACCGCTGTGGCGGCGCTGACCCGGGATCTGTCGGCGGAGGGCTGGGTGGTCGCGCGTTTTGACGGGCCGCGGCACGACGATCAGATCTGGGCGAACAACCCGGGGCGCATCGCGCAGGTCCGCAACTGGATCGGCGCCTATCGGAACGCGTTTCCGAACCAGCTGAAGGCGGTGTTTCTATTCGGGCACCTTCCGATTCCGTTTTCCGGGATGTTGAGTCCGGACGGGCATTCGTTCCGGCCGCTGCCTGCGGATTCCTATTACGGGGACATGGACGGTGTGTGGACCGACAGCATGAACTGGCCGTTGCAGTTGGGTGTGGTGGCGCCGAACGTCCCCGGGGACGGGATCTTCGACCAGGAGCTGGTTCCGCCGAACGCGGATGGGCGGGCGGCGGTGGAATTGGCGGTCGGGCGGGTGGATTTCGCGAACATGCCGGTGTTTGCGGCGGGGAGTCCGTCGCGGGGAGAGGTGGACCTTCTGGTGCAGTACGTGGAGAAGACGCGGCGGTATCGGAGGGCGGAGATCGTGCTGCCGGAGCGGGTGGTGTACGGGGGTTACTTCAGCAGCAACGCGGTGAGCGAGGCGGCGGACCGGTTGGGGCAGCACCTGGAGCGGTTGGGGCGGCGACTGGGTGCGGCGGTGTCCGGGGCGGATCCGGCCGGAGTGGTGAAGGGGGACTTCATGGCGGCGGGGCTGCCGGCGGTCTGGGGTGTGCTGGGTGGGTTCGCCGGGGGGTATGACTCGCTTCATTCGCGCGGGGAGGTGTGGCCGTATCATGGGATTGGCATTCGCCGGACCTCGGACCTGGTTTTGGACGCCATGGAGCCGCCGGTTGCCTTTTCGGTGGTGGAAGGGTCGTGGCTTTCGGAATGGCACGCCTCGAATCACCTGGGTCGGGGGTTGTTGGCCACCCGGAACTACGGTTATTCGTGGTCGTACGCCAACGTGACGCGGGTGGAGTGGCAGTATCCCGCGATGGCGTTGGGACGCACCCTGGGTGAGGGGTGGGTGAAGACGCAGAACGACGCCTGGATGTGGCCGTGGGTGTCGCTCACCTTCCGGTCCTCGTACGCGGTCGGCACCCGGGTGTACACCGGGTCGCTTTCACAGGGCGGGTATGTCTTCAATCCGCTTCTCGGCGATCCGACGCTGCGGCAGGCTCCGTCCGCGCCGCCGGGTGTGTTGACCGGACAGTTGGCGGCGGGGCAGATGCAGCTATCGTGGGCGGCGTCCGCGGTGCCCGGGGCGGCCTATCATGTGTATCGCGCCGCGGGCGGTGTTGGCGGTGAATGGGTCCGGCTGAACTCGGTCCCGGTGACGGGAACCGGCTTCAGCGACACCGCGCCTCCCGGCGGGTCGGCGGCGTACATGGTGCGTGCGCTTCGGTTGCGGGAGGTTGCGACCGGTTCTGTCACCAACCTGAGCGCCGGATCGATCTGGCCGTGAGATTTTTGTGAAACCCTTCATGCCCCTTCCAAGCCACAAGACCAAGATTGTCGCCACCATCGGGCCCGCCTCGGAGGGGCCCGAGATGCTCGAGCGCCTGATCCGGGCCGGGATGAACGTGGCGCGGCTCAATTTTTCCCACGGCGACTTCGATGGACACCGGGAGCGGATACGGAGGATCCGGGAGGCGGAGGGGCGGGTGGGGCGTCGGGTGTGTATCATGGCGGATCTGCCGGGACCGAAGATGCGGGTGGGGCGGATCGAGCCGGAGCCGGTGGTGTTGAAGGCGGGAGCGGTGTTCACCCTGACCAACGAGGACATCGTGGGTGGGGAGGAGCGTGCGTCGATGAGCTTTGAGCCGCTGCCGCGGGTGGTGAAGGCGGGGGATCGGCTGTTTTTGAACGACGGGCTGATCCAGTTGGTGGTGGAGGGGGTTGCGGGCAGCGAGGTGCGCTGCCGGGTGGCGGTCGGAGGGGAGTTGCGCTCGAAGAAGGGATTGAACCTTCCGGGGATCCACCTGGGCATCGAAGCGTTCACCGAGCATGACCGGGCGTGTCTTGAGTTTGCGCTGCGGGAGGGGGTGGACGCGGTGAGCCAGTCGTTTGTGGAACGGGCGGCGGACGTGGAGGCGGTGCGCCGGGCGGCACGGGAGTTGGGCGGGCAGCCGTTCGTGATTGCCAAGATCGAGCGCGCGGGCGCGCTGGAGAACATCGACGGCATCCTCGAGGCCGCGGATGGGATCATGGTGGCGCGGGGGGATCTCGGGGTTGAGGTGCCGATCGAGGAGATTGCCACCACGCAGAAGCGGCTGATTGCGCGGGCGAACCTGGCGGGGAAACCGGTGATCACCGCCACGCAGATGCTGGAGTCGATGGTGACCAACCGGCTGCCCACGCGGGCGGAGGCGACCGACGTGGCCAACGCGATCCTGGACGGCACGGACGCGATCATGTTGTCGGGGGAATCGGCGATGGGTCGGTATCCGGTGGAATCGGTGGAGATGCTGGCGCGGATTGCGGCGGCGACGGAGCCTCAGCGGGTGCCGGCGCGGCTGGAGATGCTGCGGGCGGCGTGTGGGAAGGTGCCGCGGTGGAATGCGATGGAGGCGATTGCGTCGGTGGTGGAGCAGGCGCTGCGGAACGTGCCGTGTGCGGCGGTGGTGGCGCCGACGCGGACCGGGACGACCGCGAGGCTGATATCGCGGCACAAGCCTGCGGTCTGGGTGGTTGCGACCACCGATTCGCGGGCGGTGGCGCAGGGGTTGGCCTTCTGCTACGGGGTTCAGGCCTTGGAACTCCATGAGGAACCCGAGAATTGGGCGGTGTTTGCGCGGGATTGGCTGGAGCGCGAGGGCCTTGCGGGCGACATCGCGATTCTGGTTGCGGGGCCGTCGCCACGGCATCCCGACGCCAATCATCGGCTGGAGTTTCTGCGTCTGGACCAGACCGATCGTCATCCGTTTCACGAGATCAAGCCATGAACATCACCCTGCTCGGAGCCGCTGGCGGCGAGGTCACCGGTTCCGCCTATCTGGTGCGGACGCGGACGGCGACGGTTCTTGTGGATTTCGGCATGTTCCAGGGAGGGAGGCGTTCGGAGGGGCGGAACCGGCTGCCGGCCGGGTTGAGCGTGCAGGATCTGGACGCCGTGCTACTGACCCACGGGCATCTGGACCACACCGGGCGGCTGCCGCTGCTGGCGAAGGCGGGGTACACGGGGCCGGTGTATGCGACCCCGGCGACGATCGAGCTGACCGCGCTGATACTGCGGGATTCCGCGAAGATCCAGATGCAGGACGCGGAGCGGCAGAACCGCAAGCGGGAGCGGGCGGGCGAGCCGGCGGAGCCTCCGTTGTCCACGCCGCAGGACGCCGAGAACCTGATCCGCCGGCTGGAGGAGGTGCCGTATCGGCGGCGGGTCACGGTGGCGCCCGGGGTGCAGGCCACGTGGACCGAGGCGGGGCACATGCTCGGCTCGGGGAGCATCCGTCTGGAGACCATCGATAAGGATCGGCGCCGGCGCGTGGTGTTCTCGGGCGACCTTGGCCCTAGGGGGGCGCCGATCCTGAGGGACTTCGAGCCATTCCACGACGCGGACACGGTGTTTCTGGAATCCACGTACGGCAACCGGGACCACCGGCCGTTTCGGGAGACGGTGGATGAGTTCACCGAGGTTGTGGGGCGGGCGGTGGCGGAGGGGGGCAAGATCCTGGTGCCGACCTTCGCGGTGGGGCGGGCGCAACTGCTGACCGTGCTGCTCAGCCGCATGTTTCGTGCGCGGAAGGTCCGGCCGTTTCCGATCTACCTGGACAGTCCGATGGCGATCGAGGCGGGCCGCATCTACATGGCTCATCCGGAGCTGTTCGACGACGAGATGAAGGAGTACCTGCAGGAACGGCCCATCGGGGACGACCTGCGGACCCTGCGCTACTCGGTCACCGCGGAGGATTCGAAGCGGATCAACGACCAGCCGGGTCCGTGTCTGGTGTTGGCGGGTGCGGGCATGTGCAACGCCGGGCGGATCCTGCATCATCTGAAGCACAACCTTTGGCGGGCGGGGACGCATGTGTTGATCGTGGGGTATCAGGCGCATGGATCGCTGGGACGACGGTTGGTGGACGGCGACAAGCTGGTGTCGATCCATGGTGAGAAGATCGCGGTGAAGGCGGAGGTGCACACCCTGGGCGGATTCAGCGCGCATGCGGGCCAGAAGGATCTGCTTTCGTGGGTGACATCGCTGGCGCCTGCGCGTCCCCGGGTGTTGCTCACGCACGGTGAGGAGAGTGCGCGGCAGGCGTTGGCGGGTGTGATTCGGGAGCGGTTGGGCCTGCGCTGCGGGCTGCCGGCGTTCGGGGAGGTCATTGAAATGGACTGAACGCGGGCGTTGGGGGGCGGTCGAAACCCGCACAGAACGAGCGGAAGCATGGAAATGAACACACCCTTTTCGGGGCGCCGGACGGAGCGGAACCTGGGTCTTCTGGCGCTGGCGCTGCTGCTGCTCGGTTGCCTGGTGGTGTTGCGGCCGTTTTTCTCCGGGTTGCTCTGGGCGGTGGTGCTCTGTTTCTCGACCTGGCCGGTGTACCGGCGGGTGTTCGAGATGGTGGGGCGGCGCCGGACGGTGGCGGCGCTGGTGATGTCGGGTGGGATGATGCTGATCCTGCTGATGCCGTTCGTGATCATGGGGCTCACGCTGGCGGAGAACGTGAAGGAGCTCACTGCGGCGACGCGGGCGTGGCTGGACGAGGGGCCGCCGGACCCGCCGGAGTTTCTGAAGAAGATACCGGCGGTCGGGGCGAGTCTGGACGCCTCGTGGCGTGAGATGGCGGACGACAGTGCGAAGATGCTGCAGCAGGCGAAGCATTTGGTGGAGCCGGTGGGGCGTGGGGCGCTCAAGGCGGGGTTGGCGCTGGGGCACGGGGTGTTGGAGATCGGGCTGAGCATTTTCGTGGCGTTCTTCCTGTTCCGGGATGGCGTGTATGCGGCGGACCGGCTGACGACGGGCGTGGTGAAGCTTGCTGGGGAACGGGGGAGGCGGCTGCTGGGCGTCGCCGGCGACACGATACGTGGGGTGGTCTACGGGATCCTGGGCACGGCGCTGGTGCAGGCGGTGGTGGCGGGGATTGGTTTTGGCATTGCGGGGGTGCCGGGTGCGGCGCTGCTGGCGTTGCTGACCTTTTTCATGTCGGTGATTCCCGCGGGACCGCCGCTGGTGTGGATCCCGGCGGCGCTGTGGATCTTTCACCGGGGGGAGACGGGCTGGGGGATCTTCATGGTGATCTGGGGGATGGGGGTGAGCAGCGTGGACAACCTGGTTCGTCCGTGGCTGATCAGCCAGGGCAGCGCGATGCCGTTCGTGTTGATCTTTTTCGGGGTGCTTGGCGGTGTGCTGGCGTTCGGGTTCATCGGGGTGTTTCTGGGGCCGACGCTGTTGGCGGTGGGGTATCGGCTGGTGGAGGAATGGGTGTCGATCCGGCGGGAGGAGAAGGAGGGGGTGCCGGCGACGGCCCAGGCGGGCGGGCAGGGTGAAGGGGGTGCGGGCGAGGGGTTGGACGCATGAACGGCGGCGGGTCGCAACCGGAGGTGGGGAACGGATCGGGAGGGGGGCGGTTTGCGGGGTGGCTGGGGCCGATCCGGCAGCGGACGCTGTTGGGATTGTTGGTGTTCGCGCTGGGGTCGTTGGCGCTTGCGGTTCCGCTCTGGCCGGAGCTGGCGCCGGAACGGCGGCTCGGGTTGCTGCTGGGAGCGACGGCTCTGATCGAGGTTTTCCATGGGTTTCGGCGCATGGACCCGCGGGGGCGGCGGTCGGCGTGGATTGGTGGTTTGGTGACGATGGGGCTTGGGGGGCTTTTGATGGTGGCGCCGGCGCTGGCTGGGCGGAGTGTGCTGGTGCTTGTGGCGGGCTGGTTCGGGTTGGATGCGTTGCGGCATGCGGTGGGGGCGGTGCGGGACTGGCGGCGGGGATGGGACGTGCGGGGGGCGGTGGCTGCGTGTCTCGGGAATCTGGCGGTGGTTGGGGTGATGGTGTGGTCGGGGGATCGTGGGGTGTTGTGGACCCTGGCGATTGCCACGGCGGTCCGGTTGTTCGCGGTATCGGCGCGGATGGCGCGGGCGCCGGTGTATGCGGCGGGGGATGCGGGGGATGCGGTGGTGGGGGATCTCGGGTTTTCGGAGGAACCGGAGTTGAGGCGGCTTGGGGATTGGCTGGAGGAGGACGAGGAGCGGCGGCGGGTGACGGATCGGTACTGGGTGGGGACGTTCATTGCGACGCTGTTTGCGATTCACGTGGGGCGGATGGGGCTGGATCGGACGACGTTGGGGATTGTGTCGCCGGCGTTTGCGGTGTTGGGGGATCTGGTGGTGGCGTGGGTGATTGGGTTGGGGGTTGTGGTGCCATTGCGGGTGGGGGTGCGTGCCTTGACGCGTCCGTTGGAGCGCAGGGCGTGGGCGTGGTGTTTGGCGGGGGAACGGGCGGGGTCGGGGAGGCGTGTGGTGCGGGGTTGTGTGCGGTGGTGGTTGATGGATCGGCTGCGGTTCGCGGTGCGGCTTCGGCTGGCGCGGTTTTCGCTGCGTTCGGCGCTGGCGCGGGGACTGCAGATCGGCCTGCCGGCGTCGGCGATTCTGGCGGCCACCAGTCCGATGTGGGGGATGAGCTGGTATTTCGACACGGAGAACTATGCCGCCGGGATCTGGAACTCGTGGGCGGAGGCGCGGACGGACACGTGGCGGGAGGCGATGCTTCGGGCGGCGGGGGAGCGGGACCGGGCGGCGGGGCGGCCGGCGCCCACGTTCGTGCTCAGGCCGCCCGGGGTGGATGGGGGTGACGATTTTGGCTTTCTGGTGATCGGCGACACCGGCGAGGGGGACGCGTCCCAGCATGTGCTGCGCGACCAGCTGATTCTGGCCTCGCTTCAGCCGGAGGTTCGGTTCGTGGTGATTTCGTCGGACGTGGTCTATCCGGCGGGTGAGATGAAGCATTACGAGGCGAATTTCTGGCTGCCGTTCAAGGGGGTGCGGAAGCCGGTGTACGCCATTCCGGGGAACCACGACTGGTACGACGCGCTGGAGGGTTTTGCGGCGACCTTCCTGGAGCCGGAGGCGGCGCGGTCGGCGATGGTGGCGCGGGCCGAGGCGGACGGGGCGCGGGGCGCGCGTTCGGATCGGCGCATGGAACGGTTCCTGCGTGAGGCGGCGAGGCTGCGGGCCGAGTATGGTGTGCCCACCGGATTCCAGGAGGCGCCGGTTTTTCAGATCCAGACCGACCGCTTCGCCTTGTTCGCGATCGACACCGGGGTTCGGAAGCAGGTGGACGGGGTGCAGGAGGAATGGCTGCGTGGGGCGCTCGAATCGGCGGGGGACAAGTTCAAGATGGCGATCCTGGGTCACCCGCTGTACGCGGTGGGGCGGTATCGGGCGGAGGACAACGCGGAGTTCAGGAGGATCCACACCCTGCTGCGGCGCCATGGGGTCCGGATCGTGATGGCCGGGGACACCCACGACTTCGAGTACTACGCGGAGGTCCGGGATGGGGGCGGGCGCGGGTCGGCGCGGACCATCCACCATTTCGTGAACGGTGGCGGAGGGGCATTCCTGACCATGGGGGCTCAGTTGGCGTCACCGGACAGCATGCCGGTGCCGGACTGGGCGTTTTATCCGGCGACCGGTCCGTTGCTGGCGAAGGTGGAAGCCCAGACCGCGTTCTGGAAGCGGCCGCTGTGGTGGTGGACGCGGGAGCATCAGGCGTGGCCGTTCGCCCCGGAGTGGTTGTCGGCGGCCTTCGACAAGAACGCGGCGCCGTTTTTTCAGAGCTTCGTGGAGGTCCGCGTCGAGCCGTCGGCGGGGCGTGTGCGGCTTCGGCCGTGGGGTGTGCATGGGCCGTTGCGGTGGCGGGATTTGCAGACCTCGGCGAGTCTGCGGGGCGAGGGGCACGATCCGGACGCGGAGGCCGAGTGGGTCTTTCCGCTTTAGAGCCCGTCTGAAAATTGGAAGGGGTCCTGCGACGAGGGATTATGGGCTGGGCCAAGGCGGCGAGGCCGGTGCATCCCCGCAGCGGGCTGTAACGGCCGAGCCAACACAGGCCCAGCCCAAAAGAACCGTCGCCCGAAGGGTTTTCGAGGAAAAGGCCGGCTGGCTTCGTTGCTCCTCGGTCACAGACCTCTGGCGGGTATGCTCCCTCGTCGCGCCTCGCCATCCGGCCTTTTCCTCGAAAACAGGACCTCTTCGAATTTTCAGACGGGCTCTGAGGCGAGGGAGCCACGGGACCGCGGGACCGTTGAAATCGGGAGGGGCGGTGGGGACAATGCGGGGTCGGAGTCTCCCGGCGATTCGGGATGCGCTCCGCAGCGACCACCATGCAACCCCCGTCCCGACCGAGTTTCAGTCATTCGCAGCTGCGCGTTTTTCCGCTTTCGGAGCGCCGGAGTCTCACCCGTGTGGAGGACATCCTGCTGGATCCGGACGCGCCGCCGCCTGGGTTGCCGGGTGCGGCGATGGCTTCGGTGGGGCGGGCGGCGGATGCGATTCGGGCGGCGCGTTCACGCGGGGCGTCGGTCATGCTGATCTACGGGGCGCACCTGTTGAGGAACGGGGCGGCGCTGATCCTGGACCGGTTGATGCGGGACGGTTGGCTGACTCATCTGGCCACCAATGGCGCGGGCACCATCCACGACTGGGAGTACGCCTGGCTGGGGCGGTCGACGGAGAAGGTGGAGGACAATGTCGCCACCGGCACGTTCGGCACCTGGGAGGAGACCGGGCGCAACATTCATCTGGCGTTGCTGGCCGGGGGGGTGAAGGGGATGGGGTACGGCGAGGCGTTGGGGCGGTTCATTGAGGACGACGGCTGTGAGCTTCCGGAGCCTGGGGAACTCGCGGCGCTGGTGGCGGGGTTCCCCGCGGATCCGCTGGCGCCTGCCGCCGCCGATCTGTTGGTGGCGATGCATCGGCACGGGTTGGCGGCGGGTCGGCACGACGTCCGTCATCGGTGGAAGCACGCCTCGATAGTGGCGTCGGCCGCACGGCATGGGGTGCCGCTCTCGGTTCATCCCGGCATCGGGTACGACATCGTGGCCTGTCATCCGATGTTCAACGGGGCGGTGCTGGGGCGGGGAGCGGAGGTGGATTTCCGGCGGTTCGTCACGGCCGTGGAGGGACTCGACGGCGGGGTCGTGCTCAGCATTGGGTCGGCGATCATGGGGCCGCAGGTGTTTGAGAAGAGCCTGAGCTGTGTGCACAACCTGCGTCGGCAGCAGGATCGGCCCAACGTCAGCAACCACAGCATTTTTGTGGTGGATTTGCAGGATGGGGGAGGCTGGGACTGGACGAAGGGGGAGCCGCCGAAATCGAACGCGGCGTATTACCTGCGGTTTTGCAAGAGCTACTCGCGGATGGGCGGGGTGATGGACTACGTGCAGGCGGACAACGCAGCGTTTGTGCAGGGGCTTGCGAATGCGTTGTTGAGGGGGTGAACGAGGGGCTGGAAACCGCTGAATGGCCCATTTAGGTCTGTTTGGACATGGCCATTCGGCATTTTCTTAAAGAATTGGTGGAAAGGTGGTTAATGGGTTGAGTGCATGGGAGTTGTTCCTTGGATTTGACAGGAACCTTGACAGGTAAATGCGATTAGCGACTATCGCCTAGTTAAATCCACTACGCCCGTATGGGGTATGGAGGCCACAGTTGGTTAGGAAACAACAAACTCCCATGAAGAAGATGAGCACAGGATGGTTGAAGACCGCGCTTGGCGCGGTATGCGCGGCCGGCTGCGTCCAAGCGGGCGCGGTGGAATTGCCGGACACAATCTGTTTCACGGTTGGCCAGGGGCCGAACGGGCGTCCCAGCTACCTTGACGTCAACATCAACAGTTTCGGGCCGATCAGCCTGGATGCGTGGTGTGTGGATTCGGACGTTCGGATTACCCGACAAACCACATACACCGGGCATGTGTATCGCCTGAACGATCCGGCAGTTCCATTGCTTCTCGAGTACCCCGGAGCGGTGGGAAACCTAGACTTGGTTCAGTATATTCTGAACCAAGCTTATCCGCCGGAGGTGACCTTCGGGGACATTCAGATGGCGATTTGGATGCTGGTGGAAGCCGATCCATCCGCCGGGAATCCTGGGGTCTGGAGTCCTGAGCGAGTGGAGGCGATTCTGGCGGACGCGGTGGCAAACGGTGAGGGCTTTGTGCCTGCGTGTGGTCAAACCACCTTCGCCTTCCTGAACCCGGTGCTGGTGAACGCCTGTGATTTGAGCACGGCCAGCACGGCAAACGTTGCGCAGTTAATGATCGTTGAGTTCCCGGTGGAATGCGCCGCCATTGGGAACTTTGTCTGGGAGGATCTGAACAAGAACGGCATCCAGGATGCGAACGAGCCTGGCGTGCCTGACGTGGTGGTGAACCTGCTCGACTGCGACGGCAACCTGATCGACACCACCAGCACGGATGGCAACGGGGAGTACGGGTTCCTGGACCTGCCCCCCGGGAACTACACGGTGCAGGTGGTGCCGCCGGCCGGTTATGCGCTGACCCTTCAGGACCAGGGCGACGATGAATTCGACAGCGACGCCGACTCGACGGGTCTGATGACCTGCACCCAGCTCGTGGGTGGCGAGGTGGATCCCTCCTGGGATGCCGGTTTGGTGAAGCTGCCGGAGGAAGTGCCCTGCGGCGAATGCGTGGGCAAGGTCAGCCAGTTGACCCTGCGTTACGACGGGCCCTCCTCGGCCCAGATCGTGGTGGCGACCACCCGTCCTGACGCGCTCGTGGCCTTCCAGAACATCGTGAACCCGGGCGAGAGCTTCGTGGTCAACGGCATCGACCGCCACGGCACGCTCGGCGTGGAGATCCTCCTCTATGTGAACGGCTATCTGAAGGCCAAGATCCACACCAGCTGCTCGCAGCCGATCGGGCCCGGCCTTGTCGCCGGCCCCTTCACCGTGATCGAAGGCTACAGCAAGGAAGGCGGTCTGCTCTGCGAATACACCGGCGGCCAGGATGACTGCCCGAAGGAAGAGCCCAAGGATCCCAAGGACTGCAAGGATCGCGACGACCGCGACAAGGACTGCAAGAAGGACAAGGACCGCGACGATCGCGACAAGGACTGCAAGGACGACAAGAAGGACTGGGGTCGCGACGACAAGGACAAGGACCGCGACGACAAGGACAAGGACAAGGGCAAGGATAAGGACAAGGACGACAAGAAGGACGACAAGAAGGACGACAAGGGCAAGAAAGACGACAAGAAGGACGACAAGGACTGCAAGGACGACGACAAGGGCGGCAAGAGCTCGAAGTCGTACGGCTGGCGCTGATCCTGGTTCCGACGGGAAAGTTGGAACGTTCCGAGCCTGTCTCTAACCGATCATATCGGACCTCATGGAGGGCCGGCGGAGCCGAAAGGCCTGCCGGCCCTTATCGTTGGTGGTGGTGAAAGCGAAACCCCCTCCGCCGCGGTTGCGGGGGAGGGGGGTGAGGGAGGTTCGGTGTTGGAACCGGGCGGTGGAGGATTACTCCAGGTGTCCGTGATCGGGGTTCACCGGTTGGATGGGGGCGACGGGGTTCTTCTCGAGGTAATCGTCCACGTCCTGGGTGACGATCAAGGTTCCCCACATGACCGGCCAGTGACCGGGGAAGGTGCAGACGAACTCGTAGGTGCCGGCGTCGGTGGGGGCGGTGAGTTTGAGGGTTTCCTTCATGCCCTGTTCGAGGAGCCGGGTGGCGCCGAGGACGTCGGTTGAGTTCGGGACGAAGGCGCGGCCCTGACGGTCGAGGCGTTCGGGGGACATTTTGTCGGCGGCGAGGCCCACTTTTTCGCGGGAGCCGGGTTTCACGACCACCAGGTTGTGGGGCATGAAGTCGTCGTTTTCGATGATGATTTCGAACGGTTTGCCGGCTTCGACGACGAGGCGGGGGGTGTCGTAGCGCATTTGTTCGCGGACGGTGCGGATGACGAAGACGGAGACGCGGAGGTCCTTGAGGACTTTGCGGGCGTCGGCGGCCTCGTTATCGGGGAGGAGGCCGGCGAGGTCGCCGGCGGTCTGGAGGGCCTGGAGGTAGTCCTCGCGGGTGCGTTCGGTGGCGGGGATGGATTTCGCCCAGGCGAGCAGGGCGGTGGTGGCGGGTCCGGCCTGTTGTTTGGGCCAGGCGGTGCGTGGGAGGGCGCGAAGGCCCTGGGCGGCGGCGGCGACGTCGACGCGTCGGGTGATGAGGGAGGTCAGTTCGCCGAAGGTGGCTTCCGGTTCGGTGCCCATGCTGACGAGGGCGCGGATGGCGGCGCGGCGGAGGGCTCCGGCGGGATCCGTTTGGATGGGGATCCGGGTGGAGGGCGAGGGGGCGGCGATGGCGTCCTTGCGGAAGACCTCGGTGCGGCTGCCGTTGAGGCCGATGAGGGAGAAGCCCTGGAGGCGATTGCCGAGGTCGCCCTCGGTGCGGTTCCAGACGGCGACGGACTCGACGGGGTATTCGGAGCCGAGGTCGAGTTCCCACCATGGGGACGGGTCGTTCTCGCGGGTATGGGTTTGGGTGCCGGAGGCGTAGGAGCCGTCGGAGCGGCCGTCGATGGCGCGGGAGGCGTCGCCGTCGTTGGAGGTGGAGGACTGGGACGCCTTGCCGCGGCGGGCGATGTTGGCGCCGTCGCTATGGACCTCGACCTCGGCGAGGGTGAGGGTGCCGCGGCGGGGCAGTTCGATGCGGACGAAGCGGACGCCTGCGGGTTTTCCGGCGGCGTTGCCGAGGATGGAATCCGGCTGGCCGACGATGGGGCGGACCCTGGCGAAGGCCTTGGCGCGGAACTGGGGATCATTGAGCAGGGGGATGCCGTTGAGGAGGTCGGCGAGGCTGGCGGGGGAGGAGGCGGCCGCGGGCCAGACCTTGTCGAAGGTGTCGTCGATGGCGGCGAGGGCGGCCCAGGCTGCGGGGCGCAGGGGGGCGCTGGCGTCGGTTTGGGTCAGGCCGCGGATACGTTCCTGTTCCCTGGAGAGGTCCTCGGGCAGTTGGAGTGGGAGGAGTCGGTGGAGGCCGGAGAGGGTTGGATCGGCTGCTGGGGCCTTGGCCAGGAGGTCGAGGAGGAGGGAAGCGCGGTTGGCGCTTTTGGCGCGAGCCAGTTCGAGCAGGGCGAGGGAGCGATCGGAATCGGTGAGTCCCTGGCGGCGGAGCAGTTCCTCGAGGATGGCCGGGGTGCGGGGCAGTTTTTGGAGTTCGGCGGTGCCGATGTTTCGGACGAGGAAGGATTGGCCTGCGGGGTTGTCCTGGGCGAGGAGTCGGCCTTCGGAGAGGGCTTTGCGCCAGTGAGGCTCCAGTTGGCGGAGGGTCTCCTTGAGGCAGTAGTCGAGGTAGTAATCGGTCGGTTGGCTGAGGATGGCGAGGGCGACATCGACCGCTTCGGGGACTCTGTAGAAGCTGGCGGCGCGGACGGCTTCGAGGCGGACGCGGGGGTGTTCGTCCCTGGCCAGTTCGAGGAATTTGGCGAGGGCATTGGGGATGCGGTCGCGCCAGTAGCAGAGCACGCGGGCGGCGGCGGCGCGGGCCCTGGGTTCGGGGGAACCGAGCATGCGGTCGAGCAGGTGGGGATTGACGACGTTGAGCCACTGATGGAGCCAGAGGGCCTCCATGAGGTGGTGTTCGTAGTCGGGCTTGGCGGAGTTGAGGGAGGCGACCCAGGCGGGGATGGCGGCGAGGACGTCGCGGGGTTCGCGGGCGCCCAGTTCGATCTTGGCCAGTTCGCGGACGGAGTCCTCGGATTCCTGGAGGAGTTTCAGGAGGTCGGGGATGGGTTGGCCGTGGATTTTCTTGGGTTGGAGGAGGGGGCGGCCGGGGTAGGTGATGCGGTAGACGCGGCCATGTTCCTTATCGCGATTTGGGTCGCGGATATGGTGCTGCATGTGGCCGATGAGGGGTTTGTGCCAGTCGCAGAAGTAGAGGGCGCCGTCGGGTCCGACGTTGATGGCGGCGGGGCGGAAGTTGGGGTCGGAGGATTCGACGAGGTGTTCGAGGGTTTCGCCGGTGAGGCCGGAGCCTTCCTCGGAGACCTTGACGCGGAAGATGCCCTGGAAGCCGATGACGTTGATGTTGAGGAAATTGCCCTGGAACTCCTCGGGGAAATGGCGGCTGGAGAGGATACCGGTGCCGGGGCAGGGGCGGGACGGGCGTTCCCAGAACTGGCGCATGCCGGCGTGTTTGGCGGGGTAGTCGAGGCGACCGCTGAAAGCGGGGCCGAAGTAGGTGTTGTTGCCGGTGGCGTCGGTGACGAGGTCATTGCCCCAGCGGTCGAAGACGCGGCCGTGGGGATTGGCGAAGCCGTAGGGGATGTAGGTTTCGAAGCGGGCGGTGCGGGGTTCGAAGCGGAAGATGGCGGCGTCGTTGTTCCGGACCGGGCCGAAGGCGGTTTCGATCTGGGTGCGATGGAAGACGCCGTCGCTGAGGTAGATGGCGCCGCCGGGGTCGAGGCAGATGGCGTTGGCGGTGTGGTGGGAGTCGGCGGAGTCGAGTCCCATGAGGATGCGCTCCTTCCAATCGGCGCGTCCGTCGCCGTCGGTGTCGCGGACGAACCAGACGTCGGGGGCCTGGATGACGATGACGCCGTCCTTGTAGAACTGGAAGCCGGTGGGGCAGTTGAGGTCGTCGAGGAAGGTGGTGGATTTGTCGGCGCGTCCGTCGCCGTCGAGGTCTTCGAACACGAGGAGTTTGTCACCGTCGGTGCTGGTGGGGGTGCGTTCCGGGTAGTTGGGCCAGACGGCGACCCAGAGGCGGCCGCGGGTGTCCCAGGCCATCTGGACGGGGCTGACGAGTTCAGGGAACTGTTTTTCGTCGGCGTAGAGGTTCACCTTCATGCCGGAGTGGACGGTCATCTTTTCGATGGCCTGTTCGCCGCTGAGGAAGACGTGGGAGCCATCGTCCTTGGGGCCGGGTTTGTTGGAGGGAACCTGGGTGACGGGGGGGAGGTTGGAGTCGTCGATGACGAGGTCGCCGCCGGCGGCGACGGCCCAGATTCGGAGGTCGCGGTTGGCGGTGAGGACATCGCGCTGGGACATTTCCTCCTGCATGACCTTGAAGTTGGAGATGTAGGGGGGTTGGGCGTTGCGGTCGCTGATGAAGGGGCCTTTGCCGGGCTGATAGGCGAGGGCGGAGCGGCCGCCGTAGACGTTGTAGCCGTCGACGGTGCGGTAGCGCTGGTGCCAGTGGTGGCTCTTGGCGTTGACGGCGGCGCGGAGTTTCGCGTGGTCGCCCTGGGGTGGTTGGAGACCGAGCAAACCCTGGAAGAGGATGGGGGCGAGGGCGCGGTCGCCGGCGTCGGTGAGGTGGAAGCCCTGGACGGTGAGGGAGGAGCCGTCGCGGGCGGCGGCGGCGTAAAGTTTCTGGGAGGGCTGGAAGACGTCGACGAACGGGACGCCGAGGGAGGCGGCGACCTCGGCCATGGCGCGGGTGTAGATCGCGAGGTTGGCGTTGATGGGGGTCGGGTCCTCGTAGTTCGGGTCCTGATGGCGTTCGGCGGCGATGGGGGAGACGAGGGCGATGCGGGGTTGGCCGCGTCCGGAGTAGTTCTTGGATCGGGTTTCGCGGATCCAGCGGTCCAGGTCGGCCTTGAAGGTTTCGAGGCCGTCGGGGCCGTGGAAGGATTCGTTGAAGCCGAAGAAGGCGATGATGACATCGGCCTTCACGCGGGAGAGCCAGTCGTCGGGGCTACCGAAGTTTTCGGAGCGATGGCGGACGACGACTTCGTCGCCGGAAGCGGCGAGGTTGCGGACGACGAGTTTGTGCTGGGGGAGGGCGGCGTGGAGGAGGGTTTCGAAGTGGCCCGAGTGCTGCATGCGGTCGGCGAGGGCGTTACCGATGAGCGCGACGTGGTCGCCGGGGTTGAGGGTGAGGGTGGGGGATTTGGGCTGGTCCTGGCCCCGGAGGCCTGGGCAGAGCAGCAGCAGGAGCGCTGGGATGAATGCGGCGATCTTCATGTCGTAGGGGGCAATGCTGACGGCGACGTTCGCAGGAAACGCGGCGGCAGGTCAAAGGTTCGGCGTGATGGGGATGGGTTTGGGGGAATTGGGGCTGGGCTGGAGGAGGGTTTGCGGAAACCGGGCGGGTTGTGCAGGGTGTTCGGCGTTCCAGGCAACTTCCACCAACACGATGCTCACCGAGGGGATTCAGGCCATGAAATCGAACACATCCGTGAAAACAACGCGTCGAACCTTTCTTACGGCGGGGGCTGGCGCAGGCGCGGCGGCGGTCGCGGCGATGACCGGGCTCGGGGGTGGGGTGCGGTCGGCGGTGGCGGCGGCCTCATCGGTGGGGCGGGTGGTTTCGCCGCCCTCGGGCAAGAGCCTTCTGTTGTCGTGCAAGCTGGGGATGATCGCGAAGGAGGCCGGGGGCCGGAAGCTGGGGTTGACCGAGAGGCTGCGGATGGCGGCGGAAGCGGGTTTCGACGGGGTGGACTTCGACGAGGCCGGGTCGTTCACGCTGGAGGAGGCGCGTGCGGCGGTTCAGGAGTCGGGGGTTTTCGTGCACAACGCGATCAACCACGCGCATTGGAGTCAGCGGCTGACCAGTCCGAAGGTTGAGGATCGGGACAAAGGGCGGGCGAACATCGAGCACTGCCTGCGGTTGTCGCATGCGGCGGGCGGGGTTGGGGTGCTGATCGTGATCGGGAGCGGGCAGGACGGGCCGACGGAGGAGATCGAGGAGCGGTGCCGGCAGGAGATCCGGAAGCTGCTGCCGATTGCGGCGTCGTTGGGTCAGCCGATCCTGGTGGAGAACGTGTGGAACCGGATGCAGTACGATCACGATGCGCCGCCCGAGCAGGGGCCGGAGCGGTTCATCCGGTTCGTCGACAGCTTCAAGAGTCCGTGGGTCGGGATGTATTACGACATCGGCAACCACTGGAAGTACGGGCAGCCCGGGGATTGGATCCGGGCGTTCGGGCATCGGTGTGTGAAGCTGGACGTGAAGGGGTTCAGCCGGGCGAAGAACAAGTTCACCGACATCACGGATGCGGAGGATGATCTGCCGTGGGGGGATGTTCGGAAGGCGCTGGCGGAGATTGGGTTCAACGGGTGGGCGACCGCGGAGGTGGGTGGCGGGGAGGTGAAGCGGCTGACGACCGTGCGGGAGCAGATGCAGCGGGCGTTCGGGGTTTGAACGGCGCGGGGGGGATGGGCCTGACCGACATGCGGCGTGCGGCGTGCGGCGGTCGGTCAGGCGAGGAGCGGTTCGAGGACGCGGCCGTGGACGTCGGTGAGGCGGCGGTCGATGCCGTTGTTGCGGAAGGTGAGGCGGGTGTGGTCGATGCCGAGGAGGTGGAGCATGGTGGCGTGGATGTCGTAGATCTCGGTCGGTTCCTTGCGATTGGCGGGTTTGTAGCCCCAGTCGTCGCTGGGACCGTGGGAGGTGCCGCCGCGGATGCCGCCGCCGGCGAGCCAGGTGGTGAAGCAGTAGGGGTTGTGGTCGCGGCCTTTGCCGCCCTGGGTGCTGGGCATGCGGCCGAACTCGGTGCTCCAGACGACGATGGTGTCATCGAGGAGGCCGCGTTGTTTGAGGTCCTGGATGAGGGCGGCGGTGCCGCGGGCCATGCCGGTGGCGAGGGGGCCGTGGTCGCGTTCGACGTCCTCGTGGGAGTCCCAGTTGCGTCTGGGGAAGCCGTTGTCGTTGCCGGACCAGATCTGGACGTAGCGGACGCCGCGTTCGAGCAATCGGCGGGCGACGAGGCATTTGCGGCCGAAGTAGTCGGTTTCCTCGAGGGGGTTGATTTCCTTGTCGAAGGAGGAGCGGCCGTGGTCGAGGCCGTAGAGTTTGAGGATGTGGCGCGGTTCGTTGGAGATGTCCATGGCCTCGGGGGCGGCGAGTTGCATGCGTGCGGCGAGTTCGTAGGCGCGGATGCGGGCGTCGAGGCGGGCGTCGGAATCGCGGAGGGCGGCGTGATGTTGGTTGAGGGAGCGGAGAACGAGGCGGCCGTCGCGTTCGGAGTCGGGGGTGAGGTAATCGGCCGGGGGCGGGAAGAGGTGGTCGATGGGGCGGTCGGTGCCTGGGTAGAAGGCGACGCCCTGGTGTTGGGCGGGGAGGAAGGCGCTGTCCCAGTTCTTGGTGCCGTTGGAGGCGAAGCCGCGGTGGTCGGGGAGGACGACGAAGGTGGGGAGGTTTTCGTTCATGGACCCGAGGCCGTAGCTGACCCAGGCGCCGGAGCCGGGGAAGCCGGGGAGGGTGAAGCCGGTGGTTTGGAGGAAGGTGCCGGCGCTGTGGACGCCGCTGCGGCCGACCATGTTGTGGACGAAGGCGATGTCGTCGACGACGGCGCCGAGGGGGCTGACGGGGTCGGCGAGGAGTTTGCCGGACTGGCCGTAGGGTTTGAAGGGCCAGACTGGGGCTTTCCAGGGGCCGAGGCCGTCCTGGAAGGCCTCGACCGGTTCGCCGAAGTCGGAGGGTTTGCCGTGGTGTTTGACCAGGGCGGGTTTGAAGTCCCAGAGGTCGATGTGACTGGCGGCGCCGGCCATGAACAACTGGACCACGCGTTTGGCTTTGGCGGGGTGATGGAGGCCGCCGTCGGGGCGTGGGGAAAGCGGGGAGCCGTCGGTGGCGGCGAGGGCGCCGTGGGAGCCGAGCAACTGGGCGAGGGCGATACCGCCGAGGCCGCCGCCGAGGTTCCAGAGGAAGTCCCTGCGGGAGGACGGGGAGTTTCGGAGGCCGCCGGACCGGCCTGTGGCCTGGTTGAGCCAGTGGCGATGGCTTCGGAGGTCGGGGGAGGGGTGCATGGGGGAGAGCGGGGGAGGTGGGGCGTCAGTCGACGAAGACGAACTCGTTGAGATTGAGGATGACCCGGCAGGTGGCGGCGAGGCCGTGGCGGGCGGTATAGGGTTCGAGGGTGGCCAGCTCGGTCGGGGAGGGTGGGCGTTGGAGGGCGAGGGTGAGGGCGCGGCGGATTTTTTCGGTGGGGGGGGCGTTGGATCCGGTTTCGGATTCGACGCGTTGGGCGAAGTGCCGGGCCATGGTGACGGACAGGCGGCCGTTGAGGAGGGCGAGGGCCTGGAGCGGGGTGAGGGTTTCGTTGCGGCGATCGACGCGCATGGAGGGGTCGGCGCAGTCGAGGGCGTTCATGAAGGGTTCGAGCTGGGAGCGGACGAGGAAGCGGTAGATGGAGCGTCGGTGGGTCTGTGGGTCCTCGGGGTCGTGGAGGTGGTACTGGTAGTGGGGCGAGTGTTCGGGTTTCTCGATGATGAAATCCTGGAAGCCGGGGCCGAAGGGGGTGGTGTCGAGTTTGCCGCTGACGGCGAGGATGGCGTCGCGGACGGCTTCGGCTTCGAGGCGGCGGGGGTTCATGCGCCAGAGCAGGCGGTTGGCGGAGTCGAGGTTGGCGGGGCTGAGGGGGTTGTCGGGGTTTGGGTTGGGTGGGCGTGAGGATTGGCGGTAGGTGGCGCTGGTGACGATGAGGCGGTGGAGGGATTTGAGGGAGCGGTTGCCGTCGCGGAAGTGGGAGGCGAGCCAGTCGAGGAGGTCGGGGTGGGAGGGGCGGCCGCCCATGCGGCCGAAGTCGTTGGGGGTGTCGACGATTCCGGCGCCGAAGTGGTACTGCCAGACGCGGTTGACGATGCTGCGCCAGGTGAGGGGGTTGGCGGGGTCGGTGAGCCAGCGGGCGAGGGCGGCGCGGCGGGCGCCCTCGGGGTGATTGTCGGGCAGGCCGAAGTCGGCGGGGAGGGTGGGGACGCACTGGAGGGCGCCGGGGGTGACCTCGGGGCCGCGTTGGTTGACATCGCCGCGGCTGAGCAGGTGGATGGGGCGGGGGCGGCCGTCATCGGGGCCGGTGCCTCGGAAGTTGCCGGAGCCGTGGTGGACGGCGCCGACGAAGACGCGGGAGGGGGCGGGCAGTTCGTCGAGGGCTTTGCGGGCGGCCTGGAGGTCGGCGGAGGTGGTGGCCAGCTGGTTGCGGAGGGTTTGGGGGATGGTGCGTTCGATGAGGGTGATGCGTTCCGCCTCGAGGCTGGCGAGGGTGTCGCGAGGGGTGCCGGGGGCGGGGGACGCGGGGGACGCGGGGGAACGGCCGTCGACGAGGTTGACGCGGGCCCAGCGGGGCGGGGCTTCGATGGAGTCGGAGGACGAGACGGAGGCGCGGAGGGCGAGGTTGGCGCCATCGGGGTCGAAGGCTTCCAGTTCGGCGAGGGCGAAGATGAAGTCGTTCTGACGGGGGGCGAGGCGGTTGGCGGTGATGCGGATGTAGCGGGCGGGGATGCCGGCGGCGGGGGAGGTGAGGGGGGAGATGCCCGGGTTGGGTTGGTCGGAGGCGGAGTGATCGGTGAGGGTGAGGACGCCGGAGGCGAAGGACGGGTCGTCGGAGACTTCGACGCGGTAACGGCGTGGGAAGCCGAAGCCGTCGCCGATGTTGTTGAAGCTGTCGCGGGCGGGGGTGAGGACGACGCGGTCGATGGGGAGGGAGCGGCCGAGGTCGACCTGGACCCATTTCACCGTGGACTCGTCGGCGGCGATGTCGCTGTGCCAGCCGAACTCGGGATGGTCGGGGGTGGCGGCGGGTTTTTTGGCGGCGGCGATGCGTTCGTCCAGTTGGCGGAGGGCGTCGCCGCCGGCTTTGGCGAAGGCGTCGCGGAGGAGTTTTTCCTCGCGGGCGAGGGAGCGGACGCGGGTTTCGCGTTCCTCGCGGAGGCGGTTGAGGCTGGGGTCGGGGTGGTAGGTGCGGTCGGTGCGGTCGATGGCGGCGAAGACGGCCTGGAGGCGGAAGTAATCCCGCATGGGGATGGGGTCGAACTTATGGTCGTGGCATTGGGCGCAATGGACGGTGAGGCTGGCGAAGGTGCCGATGGTGTTGGCGACCATGTTGTCGCGGTCGAGGTGGCGGGCGATGCGGCCGTCGGTTTTGGATTCGGGGACTTCCTCATGGCCGATGAAGTCCCAGGGGCCGGCGGCGATGAAGCCGAGGGCTTCGATGCCCTCGGGGGAGTGGGGGAAGAGGACGTCGCCGGCGATCTGTTCCTGGACGAAGCGGTCGTAGGGTTTGTCGTGGTTGAGGGAGCGGATGACGTAATCGCGGTAGGGCCAGGCGTTGGGGCGGGGTTTGTCTTTGTCGTAGCCGTGGGTGTCGCCGTAGTGGACGACATCGAGCCAATGGCGGGCCCAGCGTTCGCCGTAATGGGGTGAGGCGAGGAGGCGGTCGACGAGGTTTTCGTAGGCGTTGGGGGAGGGGTCGGCGAGGAAGGCGTCGATGTCCTCGGGGGAAGGGGGTAGGCCGGTGAGGTCGAAGGCGACCCTGCGGGCGAGGGTGCGGCGGTCGGCTTCGGGGGAGGGTTGCCAGCCTTCGGCGGCGAGGCGGGCGTGGATGAAGGCGTCGATGGGGTGGGTGGCGGGAGGGGCCTGGGGGATGGGGGGAGGGTTGAGGGGGCGGAGGGACCACCAGTCCCTGGGATCGTCGAGGTGGATGGTGGCGTTGTCCGGCCAGGGTGCGCCCTGTTGGATCCAGGATTTGAGGGCGTTGATTTCGGGATCGGCGAGGCGCGGTCCCTTGGGGGGCATGGGGGAGTCGGGGTCGAGACCGGAGACGAAGCGGAAGAGGGGGCTTTCGGTGGGGAGGCCGGGGAGGATGGCGGGTTGTTGGGAATCGCCGCCGCGCATGGCGATTTCGCGGACATCGAGGCGGTAACCGCCGCGTTGTTTATCCGGGCCGTGGCAACTGGAGCAGTGTTTTTCGAAGACGGGCTGGATGTCGGCGACGAAATCGACGGCGGGGGTGTCGTGGGTGGGGGTGGGGGTGGGGGTGGGTTCCTGGGATGCGGGGGAGTTGGGGGAGAGGATCGCCAGGAGGGTGGCGATGCAGGCGAGGGCGAGTGTGGGGGCGTGGGGCCTGGACGGGGGATGCACGGTGCATCCTGTCTAGCGGTCGGAGGGGGAACGGGCAATCCCTGGATCCAGGGTGGAGCGGGTTCCTGGTTCCTGGGGTGCGGCTTCGAAGTGGTAGCCGTTTTTTCGGAGGAGGGTGCCGTCGCAGCGGTGGATCTGGTGGATGGCCTGGAGGAGGTCGGTTTGGGCGCGGCGTTCGGCGATGCGGGCGGCGGCGAGGTTGCTTTGGAGTTGGAGGACGAAGAAGACGGCGCTGGCGCCGGAGGTCAGTTTGCGTTCCTCGGCTTCGAGGGCGGCGGCGGCGAATTCGCGGGCCTTGCGGGTGAGATCGAGGCGTTCGCGGGCGTTGCTGGCGAGGGTGTGGGCGTCGGCGATTTCGCGGCGGACCCATTCCTCGAGCTGTTGGATGCGGAGGTCGGCCTGGTTTCGGGTTTCGATGGCGGTACGGAAGCGGGAGCGTTCGTTGCGGCGGGTGAGGGGCATGGAGAAGACGAAGCCAATCGTCTTGTTGGGGTTGGAGCCGTCGGAGATTTCGTCCCAGGCGCGGGTGAAGCTGGAGTTGACGGGTACAGAGTCGCGGGAGGTGCTGGCGCCGCGTCGGCCGTAGCCGGCGACGACATCGACGCTGGGGAAGAGTTGGTTGCGCCAGAAGCGGATATCCAGTTCGGACTGGTCGCGGGTGACGCGCATGAGGGCGAGGTCGGCGCGGTCGGTGTCGGCGTCATGCCAGCTTTCCTCGAGGTCGAGGATGACGGGGAGGGGTGCGAGGGCGCCGTCGAGGTCGGGGAAGGGTTGGTTGGGGTGGTTCCAGGCGTCGCCGAGCAGGGTTCGGAGGTTGTTGGCGGCGAGGGCGACGGTTTGGTCGGCGAGGGCGAGGTCGACTTCGGCGTTGGCGAGTTGGGAGGCGGCCTGGCTTTCCTCGAGGGCGGTGAGGACGCCGCCCTGGATTTGGCGGCGGACGTTATCGAGGAGGGCCTGGCGGATGTCGCGGAGTTCGGCGCGGATGCGGCGTTGTTCACGGGCGAAGCCCAGTTCGTGGAAGGCGGTGGCGACCTGCCACATGACTTCGGTGATGCGGAAGCGGAGGGCGTGTTCGGAGGTTCGGACGCCGAGTTTGGCGCTGCGGAGGGTGTAGCGGGCGCTGTCGATCCAGAGGTTTCTGAGCAGGGGTTGGCGGACGGTGGCGAGCAGGCGGACGTTGTAGCCGTCGAACTGTTCGAAATCGCGTACGCCGTAGCTGTGGGCGTAATCGGCGTTGAGGGAGTAGGTCATGCCGCTGGGGGTGAGGCCGGTGAGGGCGATGCGGCTGCTTTCGGAATTGGCCTGGTAGGGGGTGTCGTTGTTGAGGTCGGCGGGGTCGAGGCCGCCGCTGTCGGCGAGGTTTTCCCAGCGGTTATCGGCGACGATCCAGGGGTCGTAGGCGGCGCCGGCGGCCATGACGGAGAGGCGGGCGATGGCGGGGTTGATACGTTCGATCTGGATGTCGCGATTCCGTTGGAGGGCGAGGTTCCAGCACTGTTCGAGGGAGAGCCGTCCGGGGGTGGCCGCGGGGGTTTCCGAGGTTTCGGAGGTATCGGGGGTGGTGGGTGCGGGTGGGGTTTCGCCGAGGCAGGGGGAGGTGGAGGCGAGCCAGAGAGCGGCGGCGGCAGCGGCGGCGGTGGTGGTGGCGGCCAGAGCGTGGGCAGTGAGGCGGGTGGTGCGGGGCTTCATGGGAGTGCGGGGATCCGCAACCGGAACAGGCGGGGTTCGCCGGAGGTTTGGATGGTGAAGGTGCGGGGGCCGGACTCGGAGGGGTTGAGGGGTTCGCCGACGGTGGACCAGGTGGAGTCGGGGTTGGTGGTGCGGGATTCGAGGATGTAGGAGCGGCCGGTGACGGCCTGGAAGGCGAGGGTGAGGGTCTGGGCGGGGTTGTCGCGCTGGGTGGGGGTGAGGGTGAGGGTGCTGGCGGGGTTGCGGGGGTCGGTGCCGGCGAGGAATTCCTGGAGGTTGGTGAGGCCGTCGGCATCGGGGTCCTCGAGGGCGTCGGCCGGGGAGTCGGGGTTGAGGCCGTGGGTGGTTTCCCAGTCGTTGGGCATGCCGTCCTGATCGCGGTCGGGGTTGGGTTCGGCCGGTTGATCGCGGCCCGGGGAGGGGAGGTCGGCGGTCCAGGAGAGGGGTTCGTTGCCGTGGCTGGAGGGGTTGGTGCGGCGGAGGGCCTGGCCGCCGGTGGTGGGGAGGGAGGGCCAGGGGGAGGACGGGCGGTAGTCGAGGCGGTCGACGCGGAAATCGGGGACGAAGCCGGGGCGTGGGCTGTCGGGGCGTTCGGGTTCGTCGGGGTTTTGGAGTTCGAGGGAGCGGACGAGGACGCCTGGGGCACCGGACCAGGGGCCGAGGATGGGGGTGGTGTCGGGGATGTTGCGGGCGGAGCGGAAGGCGGCGAGGCGGGCGGGGTTGGTGGCGGGGTCGAAGGCGACGACGAGGAGGCGGTTGCCGGGGTCGAGTTCGAGGCCGGCGGGGAGGTCGAAGCTGAGGTCGCCGCGGAGGCGCCAGGCGTTTTCGGGGTGGCGCGTGTCGAAGAGTCTGACGCGTTCGGAGCTGGCGTTGAGCAATTCGACGAACGGTTCGTCCTCGCCGGCGTGGGCGGTGGAGGAGGGGTTGAAGAACCACTCGGCGATGACGACGGGGGAGATGAAGGGGGGTGCGTTGGTGGCACCGCGGCCCTGGCGGAAGGCGGCGAGGGTGGAGGGCTGGGGGACGCCGAAGGTTTGGAAGCTGAGGGGTGCGAAGTCGTTGCCGGCGGAGGTGGGGACGATGCCGAAGGGGATGCCGTTGTTGGAGGCGCCGAAGCGGACGCCGATGCGTTCACCGGTGAGGTTGCCGGTGGCGTCGCCGACGGAGAGCCAGACCTGGTCGCCCTCGTAGGAATTGAGGGAAAAGGCGTTGGGGCCGGAGTCGAACTGGAACTGGTAGAAGGCGACGAAGCCGCCCGGGGCGATGATGGTGCCCGCGGGGATCTGGTATTTGCGGGGGGTGGAGGTGGCGTCGCTGAGCCACCAGAAGCTGATGTCGACCGGTTCGGCGGTGGGGTTGTGCAGTTCGATGGCGTCCTCGAGCGGGGGGTCGGTGTGGGCGAGGACCTCGGAGATGATGACGCGGGTCAGTTCGCTGACGTTGGAGGCGCCCGGGGTGGCGCGGCCGGCGCCGAAGTCGACGACGGTGGGGCCGCCGTCGGGGGCGCGGCCGCTGGAGGTGTCGGGCTGTTGGGAACCGAAGGTGATGCGCTCGACCACGGTGAAAGCGTCGGGGGCGACGATGGAGAGGGTCTCGCCGCCGGAGCTGAGGCGGAAGTCGAGGTGGTCGGCGTCGGGTCGGCGGAGATCGGAGGCGAAGAACTGGATGAAGCCGAGGGGTGCGATGAAGGAGTGGGGAGGGATGGGCCGGTTGGAGGCGGGAAGGGCGGTGCGGTCGGTGATGAACATGCCGCTCAGGTCGATGGGTCGTTCATCGGTGTTGTGGACCTCGAGCCAGTCGTCGCCGGTGGCGGGGGCGGTCATCCATTCGTTGACGCGGAGGAGGGCGGGGTCGCCGAGGGTGGCGGGGGTGTTGGCGGCGCCGGGCGATGGCACGACCAGTCTCCAGGAGCCGGGTTGTTGCGGGCCGTTGCCGGGGTCGACGCGGCCGAGGGCGAAGTCGGTGGCCTGGAGGCCGAAGGCGATTTCGTCCCAGACCGAGCCATCGGGTCCGGCGAGGCGGATGCGGTCGCCGGTGGCGCCGATGCCGAAGGAGGCCTGGGGTGGGGGGAGGCCGGGGTTTTGGTCGCACCAGACGACGAGCCGGGCGCCTGGGGCGAGGGTGGTGCCGGCGGGGAGGACGAGGGCGGCGGTGGCGACGCCGTCATCGCTGAGGGTGCAGCCGGCGAGGTCGACGGTGGAGGAGGAGGCGTTGCGCAGTTCGACGTAATCAGGGAAGCGGTCGCCGACGGGGGCGGCGGTGCGGTTGCTGGCGAGGACTTCGTCGATGAGGACGGGGCCGGCGGCTGGGGAGGCGAGGGGGGAGGCAGCGAGGAGGAGGGGGAGGAGGACGGGGGTGAAGCGGGCGGGTTTGGGGGACGACATGGCGGGCATTGGGGTGCGAAGGGTTGGGCGGCCGGGATGGCGGGGGTTCTGGCGGATGCTGGGGTTGGATGCGCAGTAAGATGTTGAGCTCATGGGGTCAGAATGAGCGTGCGGAAGCGCTTTTCCGCAGGGTCCCTGAGGCGTTTGCATTCGCGGTTGTTGATTCGGACGGTGCCGTCGTCACTGGCGAGGAGGAAGGTTTGCGAGTCTGTCTGGTCCTGAGGTTCGAGGCCCTCGGGGTTGAATGTAAGGGATGCCGGAATGGCTGGCTGGGGCAGTGGTGTGGCTTCGGGCTCGCCGGGTTTCCAGATGAACAAGCGGGTGCGAGGGGTGTCGTCATGGGCGCCGGCGAGAATGAGCACCTGATCGTGTCGACTCGCAAGGCCCCGGATCCCTCGTTGGCCGAGGTCGAGGAGGATGGGTTCGCCGAAGGCGAACGGTTGGCCGGTGATGACTTCGGCGGGGTTATTGAGGGGGATGAGCAGGGCCATGCCCGCGGGTTGCGGGTTGCGGAAGCCCAGGAGGAGTCGTCCGTCCGGGAGGGCGGTGAGGCCTTCGATATTCAGGGCGTCCCGCGCTTTTGGCGGGAGTGTGGACGCGCGACGCAGGTTGAAGTTTGCGAGGCGCGGGTCGGCGAGGAGGTCGCGGACGAGGCGGGCGGACGGGGAACCGATGGGTTGGACCGTCGGGACGGGGGAATCGGGGACGATGCGAGTGGCAAAGAACCGGTGGCGGCTAGGGCGGAGCAGGCCCTTTCGATTCCGGCCATGGGACGAGACCCAGTAGATCGTATCGCCTAAGCGAGCGGCAGCCTCGATGTCGACCTCAGGATCCGCGGGGTCGACGCGGAGGAATCGGGACAAGTCGAGGGACCTGGAAGGCATTCCCCCTTCGTTGGGGTAGATGCGGAGCACGTTGTCCTCGTCGTCGGCGACGATGGTGTGATCGGTGCCGAGGGGGAGGACGGCGGATGCGTCGCAGGATCCGCGGAAGAAGCGGACGTGACCGGGTGGCGAGGCGAGGAGTTGGGGATCTGGAGGGGCGGTGGACTGCGCCAGGGAGCCTGGGGCGGAGCCGATGAGTGCGAGGCAGGCGGCGAGGCGGACCGCGGGGCCGCTGGGGAGGGGCTTGGGGGGGCGCTGAGGCGTCATGGGTTGGCTTGGGCTCGGGTGGGACCTGGGGAGGCAGAGGCGGGGGTGCGGGTGGCGAGGGCGGTGGCGGGGGTGGGGGAGGTGTTGGCGGAGCGGTTGACGATGACGTCGACGATTTCGCCGGGGCGGACGGGTTGGTCGGGGGGGAGGTCGATGACGACGGGGAGCCCGACATCGAGCAGGGTGCCATCGCGGACGAGGGCGAGGGCGTTGGTGATGATTTCGAACTGGGTGCCGACGTGGCGGATGACGGTGTCGAAGCGTTGGCGGCCGGGGGTGCGGCGGGTGATGCGGACGGGCATGCCGGCGGTGGGGTCGAAGCCGACCGGCTGGCGGAGGTAACCGACGATGCGATCGGCGCGGGCGCCATGGATGACGAGGAGCGGTTCGCCTTCGACGACGAACTCGCCGGGTTGTCGGAGCCAGGGGCCGACGACGCCGTCGATGGGTGCGGTGAGGGTGGTGATGGGGCCGTCGTGGGCGAGGGCATCGGGGTCGAGGTCGGAAAGGAGCGGGGGCAGGCCGGGAGGCGGGGGTGGGGGGGCGGATTCCAGCTCGTTGAGGCGGGTCTGGACCTCGTCCATGAGGCGTTCCTTTTCGCGGACCTCGGCGGCGTTCATGTCGCGGGTGGCGCGGCTGATTTCGAAGGTGTTTTCGGCGACCAGCTTGCTGCGGAAGAGCGGTTCGAGACGTTCGACTTCGCGGGCGGCGAAATCGTGGCGGACGCGGGCGATGGCCAGTTCGGAGCGGATGCGGGCGAGGTCGAGGCGGATACGTTCGAGGTCGATGGCGCGGTTTTCGGCGAGGGAGGGGATGGCGAGGAGGCGCGCGCGGTCCATTTCGAGGCGGGCGCGGTCGATGGAGGATCTGGGGTCGAAGGAGCGGACGTGGGCGATGGGGGTGCCCTGGCGGACCTCGGCGTAGGGTTGGACGAGGAACTCGACGACGGTGGCGGGTTGGGGGGCGAGGATATTGGCGCGGGGGCCGTCGCCGATGGCGACGAAGGAGCGGCCGACGCCCTGCTGGCGCCAGAGGATGACCGTGGCGATGAGGGCGGCGGAGAAGGCGACGAAGGGGAGCGCGCGCTGGCAGACGAGTTGCCACCATTGCCCTGGGGGCGTGGGGATGGGTTTGAGCGGTTCCATTCGGCAACGGGGATTATCGCGCTGGTTGGTTGGGGTGGCCAGACTTTGCATGGGCAGGGTCGGGCTCCCGAGTGGGGTTCGGGGGTGGAGAAATGGTGAATAATTGCGGGACTTGTTTGGATGTGGCGGATGGAGAGGGGGCAGGGCGGTGGTGGTGGCGGTGGTGGTGGTGGATGGCGAGGTTGAAGAGGAGGAAGAGCCGGGTTTCGTTGTTGATGCGGGTTTCGCCGAGGATTTCGGCGTGCATCCAGCGGTAGAGGGGGAGGATGCGGGGGGAGGTGGTGGCGACGGCGTGGGAGAAGCCGGCCTGGCGGAGGTCGAGGAAGGTTTCGCGCCAGAGGGGGAGGGTTTGGGAGAGGCGTGGGGTGTGGAGGGTGAAGAAGGTGAGGAACTCGCAGATGGACTCGGTGTGGGCGGGGGGGAGGAGGCGGGCGGGGAGGGAGAAGCCGAAGGCGGCGGCCTGAAGGTGGAGGAGGGGGAGGTTGACGGCGATGGCGGCGCGGATGGGGCCGTCGGGGTGGTGGAGGGTGTAGATGCGTTGGTGGGGGTAGGGGATGCGGGTGCGGAGGCGGTGGTTGGGGTGGTCCCAGTCCCAGAGTTGGTGGATGAGGCGGTTGTGGGTGGCGTGGATGAAGGCCTGGTAGAATGCGCGTTCGAAGGTTTCGACCTCGGCTGGGGTGGAGAGGTCGAGGGAGCGGGTGGCGCGTGGGGAGGTGGGGTGAGGGGTTGTCACGTTCGCGGGATGAGGTGGACGGGGATTTCGTGGGCGGGGACGAGGGTGACCTGGGCGCGGGCGGGGATGTTGAAGGGGAGGGTGGGGCGGAGTTGGTAGCGTTGTCCGACGAGGGCGAGGAGGAGGGAGGCTTCGGCGAGGGCGAAGGTGTTGCCGATGCACTGGTGTTTGCCGAGGGCGAAGGGGAGGAAGGCGTGTTTGGGCCAGGGCTGGTTTGGGGTGAAGCGGTCGGGGTTGAAGCGATCGGGGTCGGGCCAGAACTCGGGGGATCGGTGGGCGCCGTAGACGGAGAGGAGGAGTGTTTCGCCTTTGCGGATGGGGAAACCGGCAAGGGAATCGTCCTGGGTGCAGACGCGGCCGAGGGTGTAGACGGGTGGGAAGAGGCGGAGGGTTTCCTGGACGATGCGGGAGGTGAGATCGAGTTGGTCGAGGTCGGACCACGACGGGGTGCGGCCGGCGAGGGTGCGGTCGATTTCGGTGTGCCAGGCGTGGGCGATGTCGGGGTGGTGGGAGAGGGTGTGGAGGGCCCAGGTGAGGGCGGTGGCGGTGGTTTCGAAGCCGGCGGCGAAGAGGGTTTTGGTTTCGTCGAGCAGGGCCTGGGGGGGGAGGGGTAGGCCGGAGTCGGGGTCGCGGACCTCGAGGAGGTTCTGGAGGATGTCGTCCTGCGGGGTGGCGTTGGGGGTGGAGCGCGCGTGGAGGTGGGGGGTAAGGAAGCGGTCGAAGATGCGGCGGGTGGCGGCGAGGGCGCGGTGGGTGGGGGTGGGGATCCAGGCGGCGATGGGGCAGGCGGCGTTGTTCTTGCGGCGGACGAGGTAGAGGCTTTCGCGGAGGGCGTTGCCGAAGGTGCGGGCGTCGTCGGAGTCGACGGGAGTGGAGATGAGGGCGCGGCACATGGCGTCGAGGGTGAACGCCTGGAGATCGGCGACGAGGGGGACGGGGAGGCCGGCGCGGCGCTGGCATTCCCAGCGTTCGAAGAGGGCGTGGGCGGCGGCGCAGGCGGCGGGGTGGACGCGGGCGACCTTGTCGGGGTGGAAGGCGGGTTGGATCTGGCGGCGGCGGAGTTTCCAGATGGGGCCGTCGGTGGTGAGGAGGCCGAGGCCGAGGATGGCGCGGCTGGTGTGGTAGTGGAAGCTGCGCTCGTAATGGTCGTGGCGGGTGACGAGGACGTGGCGGATGAGGTCGGGGTGGGAGACGGCGATGAGGCGGCGGTGGAGGACGCGGAATCGGGCGATGCCGTTGTGTTGGAGGGCGGTTTCGGCGACGAAGCGGTGGGGGGCTTCGCGGAGGGGGCGGGCGCAGCCGAGCAGGCCGCGGCCGGGGACGTAGGGCATGTCGCGGGTCATGAGGATCGGGGGGTGTTGGGCGGGAGGGGGCGTGGGCCGCGGGTGGCGGGGTCGGCGGCGGCCAGTTGGCGGGTTTCGTCGATGAAACGGTCATCGAGGCCGTGATCGGAGGACAGGAGGCGGTTGAAGTCGGCGGTGAACCGGGCGAGGGCCATGCCATCGACGACGGCGTGATCGGCGGCGCCGGCGAGGCAGAGGGTGTGGAGCGGGGCGGCGGGGCCGGGGTTGGGGTTGGGGTTGGGGCGGCGGGTGAGGCTGCCGACGGCGACGGTGACGGTGCAGACGGTGGGAGGGAGGCCCCAGAAGGGGGAGTGGAGGTGGGGAGTCTGGAGGTTGGTGAGGCCGATGGTGCCGTAGAGGCGGCGGACCTGGTGGGGGTTATGGCGGACCCAGGCGTTGAAGGCGCGGCGGAGGAGGGCGGGGAGGGAGGCGACGCGGCGGCGGGTACGGACGGCGGGGTCGGAGGTGGAAGGCGGTTGGTGGAGGGCGGCGCGGAGTTCCCAGTTGGTTTGGGCGAGGGATTTGCGGTGGGCGGCGCGGAAGCAATGGAGGGCGGGGATGCGGTGGCCGAGGATGCGGCGGTCGATGGTTGTGGCGACGTCGGCTTCGGTGAAGGTGATTTGTTTGCGGCCGTGGCGGTAGGTGAGGACGCCGGGGTTGGCGGCGGCGGCGCGGGCGAGGGCGTGGAGGACGACGGCGTGGAGGGAGACGGCGAGGCGGAGGGATTGCTGGCAGTGTTGGAGGCGGGCGAGGGTGTTGGAGACGTCGGCTTCGAGGAGGGCCCAGCAGGTGTGGGGGCGGGCCTGTTCGAGGACGGCGAGGACGGTGTTCCGGATTTGGGGCCAGGGGGAGGTGGTGAAGCCGGAGGCGGGGTTGAAGTCGGGGGAGGCCATGGGGAGCGGGGGGTATCAGCCGTGGCGCCGGGCGAAGTCGCGGAGGAAATCGCAGAGGGCGTCGACGGACGATTGGGGGACGGCGTTGTAGAGGGAAGCGCGGATGGAGGAGGGGAGGGAACGGTGGCCCTCGAGGCCGTGGAAGCCGGCGTGTTGGGCCTGGAGGAGGAGGGTGGGGGAGAGGTTGGGGTCATGGAGGTCGAAGACGACGTTCATGACGGAGCGGTGGTCGGGGTGGGCGCGGGGCAGGTAGAAGCCGGAGGAGGAGTCGAGGGTGTGGTAGAGGGTGCGGGCCTTGGTCTGGTTGATGGCGTTCATGGCGGCGAGGCCGCCGATGTCGTGGTGGAGCCAGCGGAGGACGAGGAGGGTGACGTAGATGGCGAAGACGGGGGGTGTGTTGTAGATGCTGCGGGCCTCGGCGTGGCGGCGGTAGTCGAGCATGGAGGGGAGGTTGGGCGGGGTGGTTTGGAGGAGTTCGTCACGGATGAGGACGAGGGTGACGCCGGAGGGCCCGAGGTTTTTTTGGGCGTGGGCGTAGATGAGGGAGAAGCGGGATGTGTCGACCGGGGCGGAGAGGAGGTCGGAGGACATGTCGCAGAAGCGGGGGATGTCGTCGCGGCCGGGGGTATGGTGGAACTGGACGCCCTCGACGGTTTCGTTGGAGACGTAGTGGAAGTAGGGGGCGTTTGGGGAGGGGGAGAGTTCGGAGGGGTTGGGGAGGGATCGGAACGCGTGGGGTTCACCGGACCAGGCGACGCGGACGGGTCCTTCGCGGCGGGCTTCGGGGATGGATTTGCCGCTCCAGTAGCCGGTGTGGAGGTAGTCGGCGGGGGATGTGTGGCCGCGGAGGAATGAGATGGGGATTTGGCTGAACTGGAGGGTGCTGCCGCCCTGGAGGAAGAGGACGTGGAAGGAGGGGTGGAGGCCGAGGAGGGAGCGGAGGAGCTGTTCGGCTTCGTCGAGGACGTTGCGGAACCAGGGGGAGCGATGGCTGATGCCGAGGATGGGGAGGCCGGTTTCGGGGATTTCGCGGAGGGCCTGCTGGGTGGCGAGGAGGACGGGGTCGGGGAGTGCGCCGGGGCCGGCGGAGAAGTTATGGGGTGGGGTGGGGCAGGGCATGCGGGTCAGGGAGGGTTTGGGCTCGGGGCGTTGAGGGTGGGGGTGGTTGGTGGCATGAGGGGGGGCTGAAGGCGGGGGTGAGGGGTGGGCTGGGGTGGCTTTGGGATTTTGCACGTGATCGGTGGGTGTGGGGGTCCGTAGAGTGCGCGCATGCATTCCCGTAAATCGGTTGTTCGGCGCGCTGCCGAAGTGATTCGTCGTTTGTTTGTGGAGAAGTCGTCCCGAGGTGTGGTGGCTGTGTCGGTGGGAGTGGGGGTGTTCGGGGTGATGGGGGGAGGGGTGGCTGGGGCGGCCACGGTGCCGGAGGGGGTGTGGGTGCGGCCGGGGTTTTCGTTGTCGGTGGCGGTGGATGGGATCAAGGGGCCTCGGTTTCTGGAGGTTGGGCCTGACGGGGCGCTGTTTGTGAGCGTGCCCGGACAGGGGAAGATCTTCCGCTGTGTGGATGCGGACGGCGACGGGTTTTTCGAGAAGGCGACGACCTTTGTGCAGGGGAAGGAGCCGAAGACGATTCTGCAGGGCATGCAGTATCACGACGGGTGGCTTTGGTTCGCGCAGTTGAATTCGGTTTCGAGGGCGCGGGACACGGATGGGGACGGGCGGGCGGACGAGGAATTCCAGGTGTTGAACGCCGCGGATCTGCCGACGGGGAAGGATGGGGGGCACATGTGGCGGGCGCTGCTGATCCACAACGGGCGGATCTATACGCATGTCGGGGACCAGGGCAATGCGACGGACGAGCCCATCGAGGCCTCGGAGCGGAAGAAGATCTGGTCGTTCGCGATGGACGGCAGCGACAAGAAGCTTTTCGCCTCGGGGATTCGGAACACGGAGAAGCTGGCGGTGCGGACGGGGACGGATGAGATCTGGGGGGTGGATCACGACATCGACCAGATGGGGGCGAAGTTCGAGGGGGACCGGAAGAACGGGCAGCCGTTCACCGACCACAATCCACCGGCGGAGCTGAACCACTACAAGGAGGGCGGCTTCTACGGGCATCCGTGGATCGTGGGGAAGGCGCAGCCCAACCTGATGTTCCTGGACAAGCCGGACCTGGTGAAGCTTGCGGCCATGACCACGATTCCGGAGTGGACCATGCCGGCGCACTGTTCGGCGAACGCGCTGATCTTCTACCGTGGCGACCGGATTCCGGGGGCGCGGGGGGATGCGTTCGTGGCGCAGCGGGGCGGGTGGAACTCGACGCAGAAGGTCGGGTATGCGCTCACGCGGATCCTGTTCGAGAACGGGCATCCGTATGGCGAGCAGAAGGTCGTGGATTTCCTGAAGAACGGGACGGAGGTGAAGGGGCGTCCGGTGGACTGCGTGGAAGCGGCGGACGGTTCGATCCTGTTTTCGGACGACAGCGGCAATCTGGTGTACCGGCTGCGATACACCGGGGCGCGATAGGGCGCCGGTGGCCGGCGGGCGGGGGCCGGCTCCCGGGCGTTGGCGTTCAGGGTTTGTTGGGTTGGGCGCCGGTGAAATCGACCCAGGCGTCGATGAGGCTGTTCTGGGCGTCGAGCATGTCGCCGCCGTGATTTTCGTAGGCGCCGAGGGCGAGGAAGTTGGTGATGGCCTGGAACAGCTGTTGTTTGGATGAGCCGCCGTTGTTGGGCCAGAGCGAGACCCCGGTGTCCATGAAGGCGAGGAGGGCGTCGGCGAATTCCTCCGGGGTGGGGTGACGGATGACCGGGCCGAGGCGGCTGCCGGAGGAGCCTTCGCCGAGGCGCCAGACGCCGTTCTGGCAGGTGTATTTGCGGCCGCTTTCCTGGAGGACATCCCGGAACTGGAGGGTGCCGTCGATACCGAGCAGGGAGAGTTGGCTGCCGCGGAGGAAGGCGTTGGTGAACGGGGTGGAGGGGAGGAGGGAATGGCCGTTGGTGCCGGGGGCGTGGGAGACGAGGTAACGGCCGCGGTGGGGTGGGGCATCGGCGTGGTAACGGAGCACGACGGTGACGAAGAGGTCGTCGAGGGGGATGCGTTCGATGCAGAGATCGGCCGGTTCGCCGGGCCAGGACCAATCGGAAGGCTTTCCGGCGGGGGTGGTGTTCCAGAGGTTGCTGAACTGGGCGGAGGAGAGGGTGGCGCCGTTGGAGAGGGAGGCGGGCAGGGGGGAGCCGACGGAGGAGAGGAGGAGGAGGCGGGGGTTGATCGGGGGTCGGGAGCCGGTGGGGCCCTGGAGGTAGGGGAGGCCGTTGGTGCCGGACGGGCCGAGGGCGAGGTCGGGGTCGGCGATGAGGAGGCGGGGGTTGCCGAGGCGGTTGGTGAGGACGGCGGTGACCGGGCGTGCGAGGCGGGCGGCGAGCACGGTGGGGAGGTTGGAGGGGTGGGGGATTTCGGCGGACTCGATGACATGGGCCTGGAGGGCGCGGGCGATGGTGGCCAGTTCCTGACGTTCCAGGGTGCGGCCGGCGGTGCGGTGGTGGCGGATCCAGGCCACGGAGAGGGCGAAGGCGGCGATGGCGACGGTGGCGGTGGCGGCGAGGGCGGTGATGAGGAGCCAGCCCTGTTGCGGCGGGCGGGTGGGGTGGTGTTGCGGGACGAGCATGGCCGTGGGTGGGGGATGGTTACTTGTCCTTTCCGTTTCCGTTGCCATCGCTGCCGCCACCGCCACCGCCGCCGTAGCCGAGGAGGTTGAGGCTGCCCTGGTTGAGGCGGGCGATGGTGGAACGGACGACGTAGGCTGCGGGCGCCTGTTTCTTGTTGTTGCCGCCCTCGATGAAGTCGGCCTCCTCCCAGGCCATGTAGGCCCAGATGGCGCGGTAGAGTTCGTGGATGACGGCCTCGGGCCGTTGCTGGTTCACGGCATCGAGGAAGTCGGCGTTGAGGAAGTCGGCGACGAAGGTGCGGATGGTGGAGGGGTCCGGGGGTTGGCGGTCGGGGTTCCAGCCGGTGTCACCGAGGTAGAGGGTGGTGTCGTTGAGGATCCATTCGCGGTGGTCGGAGGTGGTGGAGGCGGCTTGGAGGTCGAGGCTGGTGCCGTGGAGGAACCAGGCCTGCCAGGGTTGGCGGGGGAAGGATGGGGTGACGCTGACGACGGTGGCGTTGTCGGCCTGGGTGATGGAGAAGCCGTTGGTGGAGGAGGACAGGTCGTTGAGGGTGACGCGGTGGAGGTGGGGGCGGAGGTCGAGGCGGACGACCTGGAGGTCGGCGGGGTCATGGAGGGAGGCAGCGGGCCAGCCGGCGGGGTGTTGGAGCGGCTGGCGGTTCCAGAGGGCGTCGAAGGATGCGGTGGAAGTGGTTTGGAAGGCGGCGGGGAAGGGGCCGTGGCGGAGGCTGACGAGGATGGCGCGTTCGACGGCGTTGGAGCCGAGGGTGAAGCCTGAGGCGGTTTGGAAGCGGGCGGTGGCGCCCGGGCGGATGGGGGAGGCGGGGTGGTAGACGAGGAGGCGCTGGCCGCCGGCGCGGGTTTGCTGGACGCGATCGGGGGAGGCATCGACCTCGGGGGCGAGCCAGGAAGGCCAGTCGTTGGTGCCTGGGAGGAGGTGGCGTTCGAGGACGACCTTGTCGAAGGCTTTGGCGAGGGACTGGAGGGTGGCGGCTTCGGCCTGTTGTTCGGCGCGTCGGAGGCGGGAGAGGACGGCATCGCCGACGAAGGTGGCGGCGATGAGGAGGATGGCGAGGACCCCGATGGCTTCGACGAGGGTGTAGCCGTGGGAGGAGGTCGGTTTCATGGCTTGTTGAACTGGCCTGGGGGCAGGTCGGTGTAGTCGAGGAAGGCGCTGCGCATGGCGGTTTTTGCCTCGCCCATTTTCTGGAGGCTGGTGGGGTTGGGTCCCTGGGTGCCCCAGAGCACGTAATTGGAGATCGCGTTGACGGCGGCCGCGGCGGCGGTGGCGGAGCCGGGGTTGTTGCCCGGGCTGTTGGTGGAGGCCGCGAGGAAGGCGTCGACGGCGCGTTCGAAGTCGGCGCCGCTGATACGGGACAGGCGTGTGGAGGGGGAGGAGAGGCCCTGGGCGCCGCGGAGCCAGAAGCCCTTTTCGTAGGTGAAGGACGTTGGATCGCGGATGATTTCGCTGAGGCGCGAGCCATCGGCGGCGTTGGAGAGGGTGATGCTGGTGCCCTGGAGGAGCCAGAGGACGGAGGGGTTGGGGGCGCCGGAGGGTGGGGCGAAGGCGGGCATGCCGGGGAGGCGGAGGGTGCCGTTGGTGTGGGGTCCCTCGGAGTCGGCGTGGTTGAAGGCGACGGGGTGGAAGAGGTCGAGGAGGTGGATGCGTTGGATGCAGAGGTCGTGGGGGTCGCCGGACCAGGTGAAGCCGTGGGGGAGGGAACCGTGCTGGGTGAACCAGAGGTTGGAGAAGGCGGAGGCGGAGAGCTTGCCGCCCGGGGGGAGGGGCAGGCCGTTGGTGAACGGTTTGCCGACGGATGAGACGAGGAGGAGTCGGACGTTCTGGAGTTGGCCGTTGCCGGCGCCGGCGAGGGGGTTGGCGGTCTGGGAGAAGGGGAGGTCCCAGCCGCCGTTGGTGATGGCCGGGTCGACGAGGAGGAGGCGGGGGTTGCCCTGGGCGTTGGTGAGGATGTCGGCGGGAGCCAGGCTGCCGTAGCGGGCGATCTGGGCGGCGAAGTTGGTGGGGCCGGGGATGAAGAGATCGGCGCTGACGGAATGGCGGAGGGTTTCGGCGAGGCGGAGGAGGGTGTTCTGTTCGGTGTCCCTGGCGAGGCGCCGGTAGGCGGCGAGGGAGGCGGCGGTGAGGATGACGGTGAGGGTGGCGAGGATGGCGAGGACGCCGATCATCTCCACGAGGGTGAGGGCGCGTTCGCCGTGGCGGACGGGGGTCCGGCGGTGGGCGATCGCGGCGCGGCTCGGGGTGGGTGGAGCGGGCCGTGGGTTCACGGGTTGGGGTGGTCAGAGTCCGATCAGGTCTTCACTGGAGAGCATGAGTTGAGGGGCGACATCGAAGACGAAGCGGGCGGTGGGGGCCTCCCATTTGGAGTGGCCGTTTTCGTTCTCGAAGCCGGTGTCGGCCCAGTCCTTGCAGCCGGCGAGCATGTCGAACATGCCGAGGACGACGGATTCCGGGGTGGTGCCCTGGGCGGTGGGGGTCCAGCCGGGGTGGTTGAGGAACAATTCGACCAATCCGCCGAGGACGCCGCAGGAGGTGGGGCCGGAGACGCCGGCATGGACGCGGCGGCTCCAGCGGCCCTGTTCGAAGGCGAAGCTGGAGGATTCGGTGATGAAGGTGACGGCCTGGGGGGAGGCGTTGGGGCGGAGGAGGCGGAGGGGTGTGCCGTGGAGGAAGCGGGTGGCGAAGGGGAGGTTGGTGATGGCGACGGCGTTGGTGCTTCCGGAGCCGGAGAGGGCGTTGGTGAGGATGGCGAACGGGGCGGACTGGAAGGGGTCGAGGTTGCTGAGGATGACCTCGTGGAAGAGGGAGCCCAGGTCGACCCTGCGGATCACGAGGTCGCCCGGATCGGCGGCCCAATCGGCGGGCCAGCCGGCGGGGAGGCGGTTGTCGGGGCAATGCCAGAGGTTGCTGAAGGCCTCGGCCGAGTGGAGGTCGAGGGCGGGGTAGTCGGGTTGGAGGGCGGAGAGGATGACGAGGCGGACGTTGGCGACGGCGGATGCGCCCTGGGACTGTTGGTGGAAGGGGAGTTGGGCGGGGCCGAGGCCGGCGAGGTTGAGGGCGGGGTCGAAGACGATGCGTCGGGGCACGCCGGCGGCGTTGGTGGTGACGACGTCCTTGGGGAGGCTGAGTTCGGCGGCGAGGATGGGTCCCCAGTTGGCGGGGTTGGTGGACGGCACGGTTTTGAAGTGGAGCACGGCGCCCTGGAGGGCGTCGGCGATGCGATCCATCATGCGGTTTTCGGAGCGCCGCCGGGATTCGCTGAGCATGCGGATGAGGGGGGGTGCGGCGGTGGCGATGATGATGGCGAGGATGGCCATGGCGCCGAGCATCTCCAGGAGGGAGAAGCCGGTGGCATGCGCCGGGCGCGCGGGGATGGAATCGCGAGATTGCGTACGCATAAACATCAGCGTCCGTTTGGCCCTCTCCTTGGGTGGTTGTCGGCGGGACGGAGTGAAACTTGAGGGAAAAGTGGTCGGGTGTGCGGGTTTGGCGGGGAGCCACGTTGGTCTTGCGCGGGGATGGGTGGGGAGGGGAAAAGGGGGCATGCGACGCCCTTGGGATCGAAAGGTTCGGTCGGGGTGTCTCTGGGTGTTGGGGGTATGGGGGTGGGTTTGCGGGTGGGGTTTGGGGTGTGGGGAGGTGGCGTGGGGGAGGCCGGTGTCGGTGCCGTTCAACGGGGATCATCTTTCGATGGTCTGGGGTTTGGAGGACGGGATGCCGGAGAATTCGTGCAGTGCGATCGTGCCGGCGGAGGATGGGAGTTTGTGGTTGGGGACGTTTCGGGGGATGGCGCGGTTCAACGGGAGCGGGGTGGCTCGGTATGCGCCGCGGGGGAGGGAGGATCTGGCGCGGTTGGCGATTGTGAACATGCATCGGGAGGGGGGTGGGCGGTTATGGGTGAGCACGCTGGGGGGGTTGATGAGTTTGGAGGGGGGTGAATGGCGGAGCTGGGGGGTGACGAACGGGTGGGAGGTGGCGGGGGAGTATGTGAGGTCGTATGCGGATCGGGCGGGTTTTGACTCGGTTCTGACGCGGTTTGGGGGGCAGGTGTATCGATTCGAGGGTGGGCGATTCCGGCAGTTGCCGGCGGTGCCGGCGGGGAGTGGGGGGACGTGGGCGGCGATGGATGCCGGGGGGATGTTGTATGCGGTGCGGGGAGGGTTTGCGGGGGTGTTGAGGGGGGAAGTCTGGGAGGCGTTGCCGTTGCCTGGGGGTATGGGGGGTGGTTTGTCGGGGGTGGCGCAGGCGCGGGATGGGACGGTGGTGGTGGTGGGGCGGGATGTGATGTTGCGGTATCGGGACGGGCGGATGGTGAGCCGGCTGGAATTGACGCGGCCGGTGGGTGCGTTCTGGCAGGCGTTCGAGGATTCGACGGGGGCATTCTGGTTGCCGTCGGTGACCTCGGGGGTGTTCCGGGTGAAGCCGGACGGGCAGGTGAAGTGGCTGCGTCGGTCGGATGGATTGGCGCACGATGGACCGGCGCGTGCGGTGTATGAGGATGACCGGGGTGGGATCTGGGTGGGGAGCGGTGTGGGGGGGGTGGCGCGGTTGTCGGAGCCGGTGTTTCGGTATGCGGGGGAGCAGGAAGGTTTGGCGGAGGCGGTGACGCAGAGTTTGTGGCCGATGCGGGACGGTCGGGTGTTGCTGGGTGTGTACGGGGTGGGGCCGCATGTGTTTGACGGGATGCAGTCGCGGCCGTTGCTGCCGCCGGCGTTGAACGGGGGGCTGACGCGGATGCGGACGTTGTTGGAGGGGCGGGACGGGGTGGTGTGGATTGGGGCGGCGGGGCGCGGGTTGTTGCGATGGGACGGGGAGCGATTGGAGGGGGTGGGAGCGGAGTTGTTCCGGACGAACGGGACGCTCAGTTCGTTGTATGAGGATTCGCGGGGGCGGCTGTGGGTGGGGGAGGAGCAGCGTGTGGGGTATGTGGAGGGCGGGGTGGTGCGTGAGGTGGTGGTGCCCCGGCGGGGCGATTACGGGGGTGTGGTGTTTTTTGCGGAGAGCAGCGACGGGGTGCTCCTGGCGTTTCGGCGGACGGTTTATGTGCACACGGCTGCGGGCGGGTTGCGGGAGTTGGTGACGTTGCCGGAGGACGCGAGGGTGTCGGGGCTGCTGGTGGACGGGGCCGGGAGGCTGTGGGTGGGGACGAACGGGCAGGGGTTGTACGCGTATGCGGGCAGTGAGTTGAGGCGGTTGGGGATGAGCGAGGGGTTGCCGTCGGAGGCGGTGGGTTCGCTGGTGTTGGACGGGGGGGGGCGGATGTGGTTTTCCTCGGCGCGCAAGGCGGTGCAGGCGGATCCGGAGGAGCTGTGGCGTGCGGCTGGGTCGGGGCGTGAGGATCACCGGTGGCGGTGGTTTGGGCAGAGCGACGGGCTGCGGGGATTGGATTTTTCGTTGGCGACGCAGCCGGGGGTGGGGAGGGATGGGGCGGGGCGGCTGTGGTTTGCGCTGGTGAGGGGTTTGGCGATGGTGGATCCGGCGCAGTTGAAGTTTCGGGATCTGCCGCCGAGGGTGTTGATCGAGTCGCTGCGTTATCTGCCGCGAGGCGGGCGGTTGCCGGTGGATGTGGCGTTGGGGGTCGGGGTGGTGCCGGTTTTGCCGGCGGGGACGAGGCAGGTGGAGTTGCGATACACGGCGTTGGAGTTTTCGGCGGTGGACCGGCATCGGTTCCGGGTGCGGCTGGGTGGGGAGCGGGCGGAGTGGCAGGACATGGGTGGGGAGCGGGTGGTGACGTTTTTCGAGTTGCCGCCGGGTCGGCATGAGGTGCGGGTGGCGGCGGCCGGGGCGGACAGCGTGTGGAACGTGGAGGGGGCGAGTCTGGCGTTTGCGGTGGCGCCGTTCTACTGGCAGACGGTTTGGTTTCGGGCGGGGGCGGTGGTGGGGGTGCTGGGGATGGCGGGGTTCACGGGATGGCTGGTTTCGTACCGTCGATGGCGGCAATGGAACGTGCAGGTCGCGTTGCGGCAATTGGCGTCGTCGTTGACCGCGGCGGTGGATGCGCGGGCGCTGGGGCGGTTGGTGGCGGGGACGTGTCGGGCGTTGTTTCGGAACGACGCGTTCTTTCTGGTGTTGGTGGATCGGCAGGGGGGTGTGCGGTTGGTGGCGTACGCGGAGGACACGGTGGTGGAGGGTGGGGGGCCGAGGCCGGTGGAGTTGGAGGTGGCGGGGTCGGGGTTGGTGTTGGGGCCGGTGCTGGGAGGGGAGGCGTTGTTGAGGAACGGGGTGGTTGCGGAGGGCGCGGGTAGGGGGGATCGGAGGCTGGCATCGATGATGATTGCGCCGATCCGGTGGGAGGGGGCGACGGTGGGAGTGGTTGGGGTGCGGAGTTATGTGGCGCAGCGGTATCGGCGGGCGGATCTGGATCAGTTGCAGATGTTGGCGGCGCACTGTGGGGCGGCGATCGCGCGGATGGAGGCGGAGGAACGGGTTCGGGAGAACGAGGAGCGGTTGCGGCTGGCGATGGAGACGGCGCGACTGGGGTCATGGGAGATGGATTTGGAGACCGGGGAGTTGGCGGCGTCGGCGGAGGCGGAGGCGGTGTATGGGTATGGGTCCGGGGCGATGTCGGGGGATGTGTCGCGTTTGTGGGAGCGGGTTCCGGCGGAGGAGGCGGTGGAGGTGCGGCGGCAGATCGAGGCGATCCGGGCGGGGGGTGGATCGGGGTTGGACGTGGTGCATCGGTGGGTGACGGAGGAAGGGGAGCGGTGGTTGGAGGTGAAGGGGCGTGTGCATGGGGCCGGGGGTGGTGGGGGGACGCCGCGGCTGATCGGGATATCGGCGGACGTCACGGCGCGGCGTCAGGCGGAGCGGATTCGGGAGCGGCTGGAGGAGCAGCTTCGGCAGTCGCAGAAGCAGGAGGCGATCGGGACGCTGGCGGGGGGGATAGCGCACGACTTCAACAACATCCTGGCGGTGATTCTGGGGAACGTGGAGACCGCGCGGTTCGATGCGGAGCCCGGGGCGCCGATCCGGGAGAGTCTGGATGAGATTCATCGGGCGGGGATGCGGGCGCGGGATCTGGTGCGGCGGATTCTGGCGTTCAGCCGGCCGCAGGAGCATCAGCGTGAGGTGGTGCGGTTGGGGTTGATCGTGCAGGAGGTGGCCAAGCTGCTGCGGTCGACGATACCGGCGGGGGTGGAGATCGTGGTGGAGTCCGAGGACGGGGTGCCGCCGGTGTTGGCGGATCCCTCGCAGATGCACCAGGTGTTGTTGAACCTGGGGACGAACGCGTGGCATGCGATCGAGGGGCGTGCGGGGCGGATTCTGTTCCGGTTGGACACGGTTCGTGCGGATCCGACGCTGACGGCGGCGGTGCCTGGGCTTCGGATCGGGGGGTATGCGCGGGTGCAGGTGATCGACAACGGGCATGGGATGACCACGGATACGCTGGCTCGGATCTTTGATCCGTTTTTCACGACGAAGCCGCCGGGGAAGGGGACGGGGTTGGGATTGCCGATGGCCTTGGCGATCGTGCGTTCGCACGACGGGGTGTTGGCGGTGGAGAGTGCGCCCGGGCGGGGGAGTGCGTTCAGTCTGTATCTGCCGGAGTCGCCGCAGGACGCGGTGGGTGGAGGGGGGGACGGTGTGGCGTCGGCGGTGGTGAAGCCGGTGACCGGGGGGCGGCTGTTGTTTGTGGATGACGAGGAGGGCCTGGTGCGGGTGGCGCGGAAGATCCTTCAGAACGCGGGGTACACGGTGGAATCGTTCCTGGACCCGCTGGCTGCGGTGGAGCGGTTCCGGGCGGAGGGTGGGCGGTTCGACGTGCTGGTGACGGATTTGGCGATGCCGGGGATGTCGGGGCTGGACCTGGTGCGGGAGGCGCGGGTGGTGCGGCCGGATCTGGCGGTGCTGCTCTGTTCGGGGAATCTGCCGGAAGCGGAGCTGATGGAATCCCAGGCGCTGGGGGGATGCACGATCCTGCCGAAGCCGTATTCGTCGGGGGACCTGCTGCGGGCGTTGGCGGGGGTATTGGGGCGGGTGTCGGACGGTAGGTGATGGGGGTGTGGGGCCCTGGGGTTCAGGGGGGGGAGAGGCTGAGTTGCGGGTGGGTGTGGCGGGGTTGGGTGGGGAACTCGAAGCGCGGGGGGTTGAGGGGGGTGGGGGACGGGTCGCCCTCGCGGATGCGGTAGGTGCGGTTCAGTTGGAGGTTCTTGATGGACTGGCGGAGGCCGGAGGCGGGCCAGGTCAGTTCGACGGCGAGGATGGCGGTGGCGTTGCCGAGGCCGATGTCCTGCATGAGGGGTGAGGAGCCGAAGCTTCCGCCGCTGTTGACCGTGCGGTGGAGGGTGCGGGGTCCTTCGGGGGTGGCGATGGTGACGCGGATGCGGGTGCCGATGGCGGCGCGGTTGGATTTCGTCCCGACGCAGTGGAGGCGGAGGCGATGGTTGCCGTGGCCGGGGTTGAGGAAGAGGGCGTTGCGGTAGCGGTCGCCGGTGAAGGCGCCGCCCATGACGGTGTAGACGTCCTGGTCGCCGTCGTTGTCGAGGTCGGCGAATCCGACGGCGTGACCCTTCTGGATGTGACCGAAGCCACCGGAGTAGGTGACCTCCTGGAAGCGGCGTCCGCGGTCGTTGCGGAACATGCGGTTGGGGATGAGGGTGGCGAGGTCGGGGTCGCCGGTGGCGAGGTAGAAGTCGAGCCAGCCGTCGTTGTCGAGGTCGCCGAAATTGCAGCCCATGGTGTGGCAGACGCGGTCGAGGCCGGTCTGGGCGGTGACGTTGGTGAAGGAGCCGTTGCCGAGGTTGCGGTAGAGGCGGGGTTTGGCGGCGGCGTGGCGCTGGCCGAGGTAATCGGCGGCGACGTCGGCGACGCCGCGGATGAGATAGCCGCTGACGAAGATGTCCTCCCAGCCGTCGTTGTCGTAGTCGAAGAACCAGGTGGGGAAGCTTTGGACGACCTCGTCGACGCCTGCGGCGGCGGAGGTGTCGCGGAAGCGCCAGACGACGCGGCCCTGGGCGTTGGTGGCGGCGGGGCCTTCGTTGCGGAGGAGGCGGTTGGCCTGGTCGCGGCAGGACACGTAGAGGTCGGGGCGGCCGTCGTTGTCGTAGTCGCCGGAGGTGACGCCTTTGACGAGGGCGACGAGTTGGACGCCGGATTCGCGGGCGACCTCGGTGAAGGTGCCGTCGCGGTTGTTGCGGAACAGTTCGCAGGGATCGGGGTCCTGGGCGGACCAGGTTTCGTTGCCGATGAAGACGTCGAGCCAGCCGTCGCCGTCGAAGTCGAACCAGGTGGAGGCCTGGGTGGGGTGGGGCGTGTCGAGGCCGGCCTCCTCGGTGACATCGGTGAAGGTGCCGTCGCGGTTGTTGCGGAGGAGGGAGTTGGGGATGCGTCCGGCGGTGCCGAGCCAGCCGCCGCGGAGGACCCAGATATCGAGCCAGCCGTCGTTGTTGTAGTCGGTCTGCTGGATGTTGAGGCCGCTGACGAGGCCGGTGAGTCCGGCTTGGGCGGTGCGTTCGGTGAAGTGGCCGTTGCCGTCGTTGTGGAAGTAGCGGAGTTGACCGTCGAGGCCCCAGGCGGAGGCGACGACATCGATGAGGCCGTCGTTGTCGAAGTCGTCGAGGATGCAGCCGCCGGCGAGGTCGTCGACATCGAGGCCGGCGGCGGAGGCGACATCGGGGAAGCGGCCGATGTCATGATCCGAGGCGAAGGTTTGGGGTGGGATGAGCCAGGGTTGGGGGACGGCGTGGGGCCATTCGCCGAGGGTCATGTGGGCGATGTTGAGCAGCCAGCGGGCGCGGAGGTCGCCGGGGGCGAGGCGGAGCTGGTGGTTGAGCACCTGGATGGCGGCGCGGGAGCCGCGGGTGGCCTGGTGGACGCCGCGGGGCTGGATGGGGATGAGGCAGGAATCGGAGGTGTGATTGGTGAGGCAGTTTTCCTGTTCGCCGAGGCGGAGGAGGGCGACCGCGCGTTCGAGGCGAAGGAGGGATTCGTGCTGCGGTTCCAGTTCGGCGCCGGCGCGGGTGATGGCGGCGCGGAGGGTTTCGAATTCGCGGAGGCCTTCGAGCGGTTGGCCGGCGAGGACGAACTGGCGGCCCAGTTGGAAGCGGAGGGAGACCTCCTGGGCGATCGGGGTGTTGGTGGTGATGCGGGACTGGAGGATGGGGATGATGCGGTCGTTCAGGTAGGCCATGGACTCCGGCTTCGCGGTCTCGCGGATTTGGGCGAGGCGCCGGATCATGCGCTGGGTGCCTGGCGGGAGGGGGCGGAGGGGGACGATGCTGCCGCCGTTGGTGACGGTGCAGATCGGGTCATAGGGGAGGGGCGGGCTGGCGAAGGCCGTGGAGTTGGAGGAGGAGGGGTTTGGGAGGGGGCCAGGGGCTGGAACCGGAGCGGCGGTGGCCAGCGAGGACAGCAGGAGAAAACCGTGGGAGATGAGGACGGCGGCGTCCCTGAACCGTGGGCAGCGCATGCAGGTCGAGTGATCCGGGCTGTTGGAGAAGGCTCCGGGCAACCGGAGTGAGTGCTCCCGGTTCCGGATGGACTTCGATCACTTACGGGCTGTGCGCGGGGCGGGTCGAGCCGAGTTTGTGTGGAGTGAGTGGATCCCAGCTCTTTGGAAACAAGGAAGGCAAGTTTCCAACAAACCCAGGAGTGAGTAGTGGGTTTTGGGGTGAGTTGGGGTCAGGGGTTGGGGGGGGCGGGAGCGGGAGCGGGAGCGGGAACGGGAACGGACTGGAGGGCGGCGGCGAGGGCGGTGGCGAGGCGGCGTGCGGCTTCGAGGGTATGGCGGCGGAGGCGGAGGAGGCCGGGGATGGCGGAGGGGTGGGAGAGGAGGTGGGCGGCGAGGCGGGGGAAGCTGAGTTTGAGGTCGGGGGTGAGGAGTTGGTTGAAGTCGACGGGGAGCGGTTCGTTGGCGGCGTCGGAGACGACGCGGATGGTGGCGGCGGGGATATGATGGGCGAGGCAGATTTCGCGGAGGGTGCCGGACTCCATTTCGACGGCGTCGGCGCCGGTGGATTGGCGGAGTTGGGATTTTTCGAGGATGGAGGAGGCGATGCGGGTGCTGGAGTGGAAGCGGGCGGGATGGGCGCCGGAGGCGGCGAGGGATTGGGAGAGGGGTGGGGGGAGGTTAGGGGGGAGGTCGACGAGGAGGGAGCCTCGGGGGAGGTCGGGGTTGAGGCCGCCGGCGAAGCCGCAGGTGAGGACGAGGGTGGGGGATGGGTGGGGAGGGGCGAGGCGGGCGAGGAGGGCCTGGCGTGCGTTGGCGGGGCCCATGCCGGTGACGAGGATTTCGGCGTGGGGTGGGCGGATGGGATGGAAGGGTGCGGCTTCTTCGGGGACGGCGAAGCAGACGAGGACGGTGGGATGGGGCACGAGGGTGCGGGAGGGGGGGGTATGGGGTCAGGCTTCGGCGGTTTGGAAGACGGTGGGGGCGGCGACGTTGGGGAGGGGGTGGCCGTTGGGGGTGGTTTGGCGTGCGTCGCGGAGTTTGCGGTAGGACGCGAGGGCGAGCAGGGGCCAGGCGTTCCGGTACATGTCGTATTTGAGGTAGAAGACCTTGGGGAAGCCGGTGCCGGTGGTTTCGTCCTCGGACCAGGAGCCGTCGTCGTTCTGGGTGTTGACGAGGTATTGGATGCCGCGTTTGAGGCTGGGGCGGTCGGGGTCGTCGAAGGTGCAGAGGCCCATGGTGGCCCAGGCGGTTTGGGAGGCGGTGCTGGGGCCCTGGCCTTTGAAGACGGGGTCGTCGTAGGTGTTGCAGCGTTCGCCCCAGCCGCCGTCGGCGTGCTGGACGCTTTCGAGCCAGTCGCGGGCGCGGAGGAGCCAGGGTTCGGACATGTCGTAGCGGAGGGCTTTGAGTCCGCGGAGGACCTGCCAGGTGCCGTAGATGAAGTTGACGCCCCAGCGGCCGAAGAAGGAGCCGTCGGGTTCCTGGGAGCGGCGGATGTAATCGACGGCGCGTTGGACGCGGGGGTGGTCGAGGCCGACGCCTTCGAGGCCCATGACCTCGAGGATGCGCGCGGTGATGTCGACGCACTCGGGGTCGAGCATGGCGTTGTGGTCGGCGAAGGGGACTTTCTCGAGGATGCTTTTGGTGCAGTCCTTGTCGAAGGCGGCCCAGCCGCCGTCCTTGCACTGGAAGGTGAGCATCCAGTTGTAGCCGCGGCGGAAGCATTCATCGCGTTCGCGGCGGTTGGGGGTGGAGATCTGGCGGAGGGCGAGGAGCACCATGGCGGTGTCGTCGACGTCCGGGTTCCACTTGTTGTTGAACTCGAAGACCCAGCCGGACGGTTCGACGTCGACGGGGTTTTTGTGGTGCCAATCGCCGCGGAAGCGGATTTCGCGGTCCATGATCCAGCGGGCGGCTTTGGCGAGGGCGGGGTGGTCTTCGGGGATGCCGGATTCGCGGAGGCAGATGGCGACGATGGCGGAGTCCCAGACTGGGGAGAGGCAGGGTTCGATGCGGACGGAGTCAGCCTCCTCGTGTTCGTGTTTTTTGAGTTGGGCGAGCTGGGCGGTGTAGAGGGGGTGATCCTTGGGGTAGCCGAGGGCGCGGAGGGCGATGAGGGAGTTGAGGATGCCGGGGAAGATGGCGCCGAGGCCGTCGGAGCCTTCGAAGCGTTCGAGCATCCACTGTTCGGCGCGTTTGAGGGCGTTGCGGCGGAAGGGGTGGAGGCCGCGGCGCTGGAACCACTCGGCGAGTTTGTGGAGGCGGTCGAGCCAGAGGAAGAGGTTGCGGAGGCCGAAGTCGAAGTAACGGGGGCGGAGGGATTCATCCAGCTCCCATTTTCCGTGGGGGTAGAGTTCGTCGAGGTTGACGCCGAGGTGACGGGTGGGGCGGAAGTGGTTGATGATGGCGAGGGGGACGAGCATGCAGCGGGACCAGTTGCTCATGTCCCAGAAGTTGACGTGGAACCACTTGCCGATGAGGAGGATTTCGCAGGGGATGGTGGGGACGTGGCGCCATTCGACCAGGCCGATGAGGGCGAGGTAGAGCTTGGAGAAGGTGTTCATGCGCGGAACGCCTCCGAGGTGGAGGGCCATTTCGCGGGCGCGGAGCATGCGGGGGTCGGTGGCGGGGAGGCCGGCCAGTTTGAGGGCGAGGTAGCACTTGATGGTGGCGTTCACCTCGGCGGGTCCGCCGTGGTAGATGTTCCAGCCGCCATCGGGCAACTGCTTGGAGAGGATGTGGTTGACGGCCTTGTGCTGCCAGACGGGGTCGACACTGGCGTCCCAGTGATAGAACACGACCATGTCGGCGACCAAGGTGGCGTCGACGAGCAATTCGCCGACCCAGTAGCCTTCGTCCTTCTGGATACTGAGCAGATAACGTTGGGAGCGGGCGACGGCTTCTTCCAGGGTCTGGGGTTCGGCCACGCGCGTTTGGGAGCGGGGAGCCGGCACAGGGCGGCTTCTTTCCCGCTCACCGGGAAAAGCAGACATCGTCCGGATAAAATGGGAGGCCGGCGCAAAGGGTGTAAAGCGTTCTTTCGCCTGGGGCGGCGGGGTGTGGTGGGGCTGGGGGCATGGAGGAGACGGGGCGGGATGGGAACGGGGGTTCCCGTCCGGGGAAAGCTCCGATAGACTGCGCGGGCGAGACGAGGTTCATGGACAAGCTGCTGATCATCGACGACGAGGCGGACATACAGAGGTCGTTCCGGCGGCTGTTTGCGTCGCCGGAGGTGGAGGTGATCACGGCGAGCAGCGGGGAGGAGGGGTTGGCGATCATTCCGCGGGAGCGGCCGGATCTGGTGTTGATGGATGTTCGGATGGGGGGGATGAGCGGGTTGGAGACGCTTCGGAGGCTGCGGGAGACGGACGCGCGGTTGCCGGTGATCATGATGACGGCGTATGGGACGACGCAGACGGCGATCGAGGCGATGAAGCTGGGGGCGTTCGACTACTTGTTGAAGCCGTTCGACGTTCCGAAGCTGAAGGAGTTGGTGGCCGGGGCGTTGAGGGCGGCGCGGCAGATGCGGGCGGTGGTGAGTGTTCAATCCGCGGTTGAGGCCGACGATTTCGATCTGGGGATTGTGGGGCGGAGCGCGGCGATGCAGACGGTGTTCAAGCTGATCGGGCAGTTGGCGTCGTCGGATGCGACGGCGTTGATCACGGGGGAGAGCGGGACGGGCAAGGAGCTGGTGGCGCGGGCGATCTACAGTCACAGCGGGCGGGCGCGGCAGCCGTTTGTGGCGATCAACTGTGCGGCGATCCCGGAGGGGTTGTTGGAGAGCGAGCTTTTCGGGCACGAGAAGGGGGCGTTCACGGGTGCGGCCCAGCAGCGGATCGGGAAGTTCGAGCAATGCAACCGGGGGACGATTTTCCTGGATGAGATCGGGGACATGCCGTTGGCGACGCAGACCAAGATCCTGCGGGTGTTGCAGTCGGGGACCTTTGAGCGGGTGGGGGGGAACGAGACGGTTCGGGTGGACGTGCGGGTGATTGCGGCGACGAACAAGCCGTTGGAGCAGGCGGTGGCGGCGCGGGCGTTCCGGGAGGATCTGTTTTACCGGTTGAACGTGGTGCGGGTGCCGTTGCCGCCGTTGCGGGAACGGCGGGAGGACATTCCGTTGCTGGTGGAGTATTTCCTGCGACGGCTGGGGCGGGAGGCGGGGCGGGCGGCGAAGGCGATGGTTCCGGACGTGTTGCGGGCATTGGAGGCGCATCACTGGCCGGGGAACGTGCGGGAGCTGGAGAATGCGATCCGGCGGGCGAGCGTGGTGGCGACGGGGGACACGATCCTGACGAGGGATCTGCCGCCGGAGATTGCGAGTCCGGCGGTTGTCGAGGGGGCGGCTGGCGGGGTGGTCGGGGGTGGGGCGGCTGGCGGGGTGACCGGCGGGGTGACGGGCGCGCTTGCGGCGGGTGGGGTTTCGCCGGTGGTGGAGATGGTGCGTCCGGGGCGGGAGAGGGTGCCGCCGCCGGCGGAGCTGGACGTGGGGACCCTGGCGCAGTGGTTGTTTCGCTGGGCGCGATCGCAGTCCGAGCTGCGGCTTTTGCCGACGGTGGAGCGGGAGTTGGTGATTGAGGCATTGAAGGAGACGCAGGGGAACCAGGTGCAGGCGGCGCGGTTGCTGGGGATCACGCGGGCGACGCTGAGGAAGCGGATCGACAAGTTCGGGATCCGGCGGGAGCTGAACGTGACGTGACGTGGGTTGGAGGGTGGGGTGCCTGACCGATGAACATCCGAGTTGCAATGGCGGTGGTGGTGGCGACGGCCGCGGTGTTGGGGGTGGGTTTTTTGGGGGTGCTGTGGCTGGGGCGGACGGCCCAGGCGTTGCGGACGGCGGTGACGAGCGAGGCGGCGCGTCAGGAGTTTGTGGCGCGTTGGCGGCCGCCGAAGGCGATGGACGCGGAGCGGCTGATGCCGGAGCGCGTGGGGGCGTGGGTGGGATCGCCGGCGGAAGTGCTGACCGAGTGGAAGGACGCGGGCCTTGCGGCGGGCGCGGTGCGTGGGGTCTACAAGGCGGCGGCGGGCCCTTCGGTGGAGGTCACCGTGTGCCGGGTGTCGCCGGACCGGGAGAAGGAGGACCGGGAACGTGCGGCCTCGGTGTTGAAGGAGAGGTTGGCCAGTCGGGGAGGGGCGCACACCGTGCTTCGCGTGCAGGACCGGTGGCAGATGTCCTCGAGCGAACCGCCGGAGCGGTTGGAACTCTGGGGGTTGCCGGGGTGGCTGGTGCTGTTCCGGTCGGAGGCGGAGATTCCGCTGCCGTTTGTGCGGACGTACCTGCTGGCGATCGCGGAGCCGGACGAGGGTTGAGGGGTTGGCCGGGCGTGGGTTGAGGGAGGAAGGGAGGGAGGCGGGGCATGAAAAGCAAAACCCTCCCCGCACGGCAGCGTGGGGAGGGTTTGAAGGACGAAAGGCGGGTCGGGGGGGTCAGGCGCCCATGCCGTCCTCGAAGGAGCCGGCGGCGACGGGGAAGCAGAGGTGATCGCGGACGTAGGCGATGCCGTTGGCGCTGGTGTAATCGAGGTCCTTGTGGGCGCTCTCGGCTTCGACGACGAGGGGTGCGGTCTTGGTGCCCATGATTTCGCAATACCGCCTGGGGTAACCGGCGAGGATGAGCATCTCGACGTAGCGGGGCATGTTGAGGTCGCCGCTGGGGAGGTCGGTGAACTGCATGCCGCGTTTGGGCCAGTCGGGCTGCATGGCGCGGAGGGGGAGGCCCGGGCGGATCACGTGGTTTTTGACGTGGGCGGCGTAGATGCGGGAGGCGACGGAGAGGAAGCGGGTTTCGGAAGGTTCGCCTTCCCAGCAATGGGAGGGGTCGGCATTGACGCCGAGGCAGGGGTCGCCGTCGCAGATCTGGACGAGGAGGTGGAAGTCATCGGCGCACATGGCGCCGGTGCCGGGGTGGATTTCGTGGCAGAGCTTGATGCCCCGGTCGTTGGCGGCCTTGCGGATCCGGGCGGTCTTCTTGATGAAGCGTTCCTTGCCCTCCTCGAGGAGGTCGTAGCCCGGGCCTTTCCAGAAGCCCCAGGGGTAGCCCGAGGCGACCTCCCAGCCGAAGGCGACGCCCCAGAACATGGGGACGATGCGGATGTTCAGTTCGGCGGCGAGGTCGAGGAGTTTGAGGATGTAGGTCTCGGCCCATTTCTCGAGTTTTTCGGGGGAGAGAGCCTGGGCATCGGGGGGGATGAAGGGGTGGCCGGACTTGGTGCCGGTCCAGGCGCTGGTGTGGACCCAGAAGGGGCAGTGGGCGGAGATGCCGTCGAGGCTCATGCCTCGGGAATCGAAGGCTTCGCGGATGGCTTTGGCCGACTGGAAGAGCTTGCCGCCCTGGAGCATGTAATTGCTGGGCTGGGCCCCGGCGGCGCCGGCGCGTTTGGCGTAGTCGAGGAAATCGGGGAGGCTTTTGGCGCCGTGTTGGGCGCCCTCGATGGAGGCGTGGTAGCAGGGATTGGCCATAGACGTCCGTGTTTGGTGGGGTGCGCGTTTGCTGTCGGTGCAACTCCCATAAAGGAGCCGCTTGCGGGGGTGCAACGATGAAGTGAGGGAGAATGGGGACCGGGGTGCCGGATACGGGGACAGGTTCCGGGTTGGGGTGGGGGGCTGGACCGTTGGGGGTGGGGGAGGGGAGGATGGGGTTATGCGACCGGGATCACCGAGAGAGCTGGCGGGGATGATTGATCACACCTTGTTGCGGGCGGACGCGACCGCGCGGGATATCGAGCGGTTGTGTGCGGAGGCGATCCAGGCGGGGTTTGCGGCGGTGTGCGTGAATGGTTCGCGGGTTGGGTTTGCGCGGCGGTGTCTGGGGGGTGGGCTGACGAAGGTGGCTGGGGTGGTGGGTTTTCCGTTGGGAGCGGCGACGACGCGGGTGAAGTGCCTGGAGGCGGAGGGGGTGTTGGCGGATGGCGGGCGGGAGTTGGATCTGGTGATGGCGGTGGGGCAGTTGAAGGACGGGGCGCGGGAGCATGTGCGGCGGGAGATCGAGGAAGTGGTGAAGCTGGCGGCGGGGGTGGGGGCGGTGGTGAAGGTGATCCTGGAATGCGGGTTGCTGACCCGGGAGGAGAAGGTGCTGGCGTGTCGTTTGGCGGCCGATGGGGGGGCGGGGATGGTGAAGACCTCGACGGGGTATGGGGGGGGTGGGGCGACGGTGGAGGATGTGCGGTTGTTGCGGGCGAATGTGCCGGCGCGGGTGGGGGTGAAGGCGTCGGGGGGGATTCGTGACGTGGCGACGGCGTTGGAGATGATCGAGGCCGGAGCGACGCGACTGGGCACGTCGTCCGGCCTCGAGTTGGTGGCGGGGTGGATGCGGGGTGGGCCGGATCTTGGCTAGGAGCCTGGAGTCAGCTGGGGTGTGGGTGGGGGATCAGGCCGCGAGGGAGTGCGGTTGCTGGGTGGTTTCGACCATTTCGCGGAGGCGTTCGAGGGCGGCGCTCCAGAAGGCCTTCATGCGGTGGACTTCCTCGGGGCTTCCCAGTTTGCTGTGTTGGATCTGGACGAGGGTTTTGGACTCGGTGCGGGGCCAGAAGTAGACGTCGACGTGGGTTCGGCCGTCGGTCCAGGTGATGCGGAGGGATTTGTAGGGGGTGACCTTGCGGAGGTTCCAGCCGGAGGCGTCGAGCCAGGCGGGGCGGATGTCGTCGTTGGTCCAGGCGGCGAAGAGGCGCATGACGCCGGCCTGGATGGTTTTGCCGGCGTTGGCGGCGAAGCCGTCGTCCTTCTGGTGTTTTTCGCGCAGGCCGCGGGCCTGTTCGTAGGCGACGGTGATCATCTGCTGCCACCATTCGCTGGATTCGCGGCGGGCGACGACGGCGACGATCTGGGGGTGGGTCATTTCGCGGGCGCCCTGGGCGTCGAGGAAATCGTACCATTCGCCCCAGCCGTGGCCGGTGCCTTTGCGGACGGCGGCGTCGGTGATGCCGGCTCCCGCGATGCGGGAGGACGAATCATGGGAAGGGGATGAGGGGCGGGAGGCGGGTTTCGATGACGAGGATTTCGGGCGGCCGGGGGTTTTCATAAACTCAGCATGACTGGGAAGGGGGCGGGGTGGGTTGGGTAGCGATCGAATGGGTTGGGTTGTTGGGGTTTGGTTTCTTGGGTTGGGTGAGGGTGAAAGTGAGAGCGGGTGGATGAGATGGGCGGCGAACGGTTTTCAGGCGACGAACTTGCCCGGGTTGAGGATGCCGTGGGGGTCGAGGGCGGACTTGATGCGTGTGTGGAGGTTGCGGACCTCTGGGGGGACGGCGAGGGGCCACCAGGGTTTTTTGGCGAGGCCGACGCCGTGTTCGCCGGTGATGACGCCGTTCAGGGCGAGGACGCCCTGGAAGAGTTCGTCGAGGGCCGCGTCGCGGCGCGATTCGTGACCGGGCGACGCTTCGTCGACCATGATGTTGACGTGGATGTTGCCATCGCCGGCGTGGCCGAAACAAGCCACGGGGAGGCGGTGGCGTTTCTGGATGCGGGCGCCGAGGCGGAAGAGGGCTTCGAGCTGGCTGCGGGGCACGACGACGTCCTCGTTCATTTTCGTGAGGCCGGTGTCGCGGAGGGCGTAGGAGAATTCGCGCCGGAGTTTCCAGAGCTGTTCGGTGGCTTCGGGGCCGAGGGCCTGCTGGATGAACCTGGGCCGGGCGGCTTCGAGGATGCGCCGGAGGTCGCGCAGTTCGCCGCGGACGGATCGGGGGTGGCCGTCCAGTTCGACGATGACGACGGCGCCGCAGCCTGCGAGGCGGTCGTCGCCGGTGCGTTTGCGGGCGGCGGCGAGGGTGAAGCGGTCGGCGATTTCGAGGGCGCAGGGGAGGAAACCGGCCTGGAAGATGGCGCGGAGGACGCGGGCGGCGTTGCGCATGGAGTCGAGGCCGGCGGCGATGGCGGCGCGCCAGGGGGGGCGGGGGAGGAGTTTGAGGGTTGCCTCGGTGATCACGCCGAGCAGGCCTTCGCTGCCGACGAAGAGGCGGGCGAGGTCGAAGCCGGTCTTGTTCTTGTGGGTGCGGCTGCCGAGGCGGGTCACGGTGCCGTCGGGGAGGACCACCTCGAGGCCGAGGACGTAGTCACGGGTGACGCCGTACTTGAGGCAGCGGGGTCCGCCGGCGTTGGTGGCGATGTTGCCGCCGATGGAGCAGTCGGCGCGGCTGGCGGGGTCGGGGGGATAGAAGAGGCCGAGGCGGTCGGCGGCATCCTGAAGTGCCTGGGTGCGAACGCCCGGTTCCACAACGGCGACGAAGTCGCCGGGGTGGATTTCCCTGATTCGGTTCAGGGGATCGAGGGCGAGGACGATGCCGCCGCGTTGCGGCACGCAACCGCCGACGTAACCGTGGCCGGCGCCCCGCGGGGTGACGGGGATCCGGTGGCGGTGGGCGAAGCGGAGGATCGTGGAGACCGTGGCGGTGTCGGGGGGGAAGGCCACGGCGTCCGGCGGGTGGGCGGCGAACCATTTGTCGCCGGCGTGGGCGGCGAGCGTCGCGTCGTCCCGGCGCAGGACGTCGGGCCCCAGTTCCGAGGCGAGCCGGCGGAGAGCACGTTCCGACCCGATCTTCATCACTCCGCCTTCTCGCCGGCGTCGAGGATGGCCCGGGCCTGGCGGGCCTGGAGGGCCGGGACCTTGATCTGGATGCCGCCGGCCGGCAGGGCGAATCCCTCGATGCAGAGCGGGTCGATTTCCGGGGTCACCTGTGGATCGAGCCCGGCCGCCTCCAATCGAGAACGGATAAGCTGAGCTTCCGCAGGATTCAGAGTTTCGAACACAGTTTCTAATTCCACAGCGGAAGGTTGGGGCAGTCCCGAGCGGGAATCAATGCCCATTCCGCCACTTGATGGCGTGTGTGGCGGGGTTCGGATTCGCGTTCAGGGGTGGGGGTGGTGCAGGTTTGGGTCATGACGGAAGTCGAACGGGCGATCCTGGAGGCGTTGGAGGAACTCGAGCGGGCAGCTGCCGCGCGCGGCGGGGAGTCGGCGGCGGGTGTGAGGCCGCCGATCCTGCCGATTCTGGAGCGGATCGACCGGTTGGCGGGGGAGTTGCCGGCCGGGGCGCCGGGGGATCTGCGGCATTACCTGCAGCGGAAGAGTTATGAGAAGGCGCGGCTGTTCCTGCTGGGGCGGGATGCGGAGAACGCGCGGGGTCGGTGCGGGGGTTGAGACGGATCCTGCGGGTGGGGTCAGGGCTGGGGAGGAGGGGTGGAGGTCCAGGCGTTGCGGATGGCCTCGATGCGCCGGCGGTTGGTGCCGAGGTCCGAGTAGCCGAGGCGCGAGGCGGACCGTACGTGGATGACGCGGGCGTCGTCGGCGAGGAGGAATTCGACGTCGTCGACGAAGCGGCAGATGCGGGTTCTGAACTCGAAGTGGAGGTAGCCGGGGGATTCCTGGACGAGGCGGGTGTTGGGGAGGGAGGCGATGAGGGATTTGAGTCTGGCCTGGGATTCTTGGGCGGAGCCGTGGAAGGGGAGGGGTTCGACGCGGGCGGCGGGTTTGTCGGTCTGGGTGGAGGCGCAGTTTGGGGAATCGGGGCAGGGGGCGAGGGAGCCGTTGTGGATGCCGGGAGGGGTTTTGGGGGTGGAGGAGGCGTTGATCCACCAGAGAAGGGGCAGGGTGGCGACGGCGGCGAGGCCGCTGAGGAGGAGGGCGCGGGGGATGGGGCGCGGCGGGGGTTTTGGTGCGGGCTGGGGGGTGGGTTCAGATGGCATAACGGGCGGCGATGGCGTCGGGGATGGGTTCGGCGCGGCCGGTGGCGACGTTCACGAGGGTGTAATGGCAATGGCCGTCGCAGCACAGCTTCTGGGTATCGGCGCGGCGGATTTCGAAGTCGACGCGGACGGTGTCGCGGTCCATGGCGTCGATCCAGGTGGTGACGGTGAAGCGGTCGCCGAGGCGGAGGGGGCGTTTGTAGGCGATGTGGGCGGAGCTTTGGTACCAGGCGAGGCCGATGCGGAGGAATTCCTCCATGGCCATGCCGTAGCAGCGGGCCATCTGGTCGAAGCGGGCGGCGAGGACGTAATCGAGGTAACGGCTGCTGTGGACGTGCTGGAACATGTCGATGTCGTCGGGGCGCACCTGCATTTCGGAGGTGAAGCGGGTTCTGCCGAGGGAACGCCCTGGGGATTCGGGGGTGGTGGCGGGCGGTTCGGAGGGTTCCTGGTTCATGGGTTGTTGGGTGGGGAGGGTAGAACGGGATGGGCGGGTGTGCGAGTGCGTGGGGGGTGATTCCGGGTCTTGAGGCGGTGGGGGGTGGCGGGCAGGATCGCGGCATGCCGATCTACGAGTTTCACTGTGAGGCTTGTTCCTGCGACAGCGAGATCCTGGTGCGTTCGAGCGAGTGGAAGGGGACGCGTTGTCCGAAGTGTGGTTCGACGCGGTTGGAGAAGAAGCTCTCGGTGTTTGCGTCGTCGGTGGCTGGCGGCGTTGGGGCTGGGGCGGCCGCCGGGGGAGGGGCGGAGTGCAGTGGGACGCCGTCGTCGTGCATGCGGTGTTGTGGTGGGGGACCGCACCGGCACTGAGCGGGGCCGCGGTGGTGGGGGGGCGGGGGGTGATGGGGAGGGGGAGGGGATGGATTCGCGATTTACGCTTCGAGGGCGGGCGAGCAAGACTGCCTTTGATGCGAGCGGTGCAATTCGAGAGGCCCCAGGTGGTGCGTTTGATCGAGGTGGGCGGGTTGGGGGAGCCCGGGCCTGGGGAGGCGCAGGTTCGGGTGCATCGGGTGGGGCTTTGCGGGACGGACTATTCCGGGTGGCTGGGCAAGATGCCGTTCTTCTCGTATCCGCGGATTCCGGGGCATGAGCTTGGGGTGGAGGTGGTTCGGGTGGGGGAAGGGGTGACGCACGTGGCGGTTGGGGCGCGGTGTTCGGTGGAGCCGTACATCAACTGCCAGTCCTGTTCCGCGTGCCGGCGAGGGCGGACGAACTGTTGTGAGAAGCTGGAGGTGCTCGGGGTGCATCGGGACGGGGGGATGCGGCCGTTGTTCAATCTGCCGGCGCGGAAGCTGCATCCATCGGGGCGGCTGGGGATGGATGCGTTGGCGTTGGTGGAGACGCTGGCGATTGGCTGTCATGCGGTGAACCGGGGGCAGGCGGGGGTGCGGGACACGGTGCTGGTGGTTGGGGCGGGGCCGATCGGGTTGTCGGTGATGGAGTTTGTGAGGTTGAGCGGGGCGCGGTTGATCGTGATGGACCTGGTGGAATCGCGGTTGGCGTTCTGTCGGGAATCGATGGGGGTGGCCGAGACGATTCTGGCGACCGGGGAGGATGGGGGATTGGGGGAGTTGGTGCGGATGACGGGGGGTGAGTTGGCGCATCTGGTGGTGGATGCGACGGGGAATCATCGTTCGATGAGCCGGTGTCTGGAGTATGCGGCGTTCGGGGGGCGGGTGGTGTACGTGGGGATCACGCAGGCGGAGGTGACGTTTCCGCATGCGCCGGTGATGCATCGTCGCGAGCTGACGGTGATGGGGTCACGCAACGCGTTGCCGGATGATTTCACGCGGATCATCGGGTTGATCGAGGATGGGCGGATCGACACGGGGCGTTGGATCACGCATCGGACGGACTTCGAGCGACTGGCTGGGGATCTGCCGTTGTTTGCGCGGCCGGAGACCGGGGTGATCAAGGCGTTGATCGAGGTGCCGGATCGCTGACGCGGCGTCGGAGGGACGGTTTGAGCAAGGAAGAGGAACGAGACATGGACGCGACGAACGATGTCACGGGGGCGGGTGGTGGGGGTGTGGGCGCGGCGGGGGTGCGGGAGGTGGTGAACGAGTGGCTGGAGTTGGGGGCATCGGGGATTCATGGGCGGGGCGGTTTCGCGAGGCGGGACATTCCGGCGGAGACATCGATCATCGAGTATGTGGGGGAGCGGGTGACGAAGGAGGAGGCCGGGCGGCGGTGCACGGATGGGAACCCGTACATTTTCACGATCAACGACGAGTGGGACATCGACGGGGACGTCGCGTGGAATCCGGCGCGGTATTTGAATCACAGCTGTTCGCCGAACTGCGAGGCGCAGCAGGACGAGGATCGGATCTGGATTGTGGCGTTGCGGGACATCCGGGCGGGGGAGGAACTCACCTTCAACTACGGGTACGACATCGGGGAATGGCGGGATTATCCGTGCGGCTGCGGGGCGGCGAACTGTCTGGGGTACATCGTGGCGGAGGAGTTCCATGAGCGGGTTCGTGCGGAGCTTGCATTGGAGATTGCGGCGAATCCGGTGTCCGCGGGCGGTGTGGGTGGGGCCCGGGAGGCGGGGGGCTGACCGGCATGCGAGTCCTGGTTGTGGAAGACGATCCGAAGATCGCCTCCTTCGTGGTGAAGGGGTTGAAGCAGAGCGGCTATGCCGTGGACCATTTTGGTGACGGGGACGAGGCGCATGCGATGGCGAGCGCGGTGACGTACGACGTGGCGGTGGTGGACATCATGCTGCCGGGGATGGACGGGTTGGAGTTGGTGCGGCGGTTGCGGCGGCAGGGGGTGCGGATGCCGGTGATATTCCTGAGTGCGAAGGCGACGGTGGACGACCGGGTGCGGGGATTGCAGGCGGGGGCTGACGATTATCTGACGAAGCCGTTTGCGTTTTCGGAGCTGCTGGCGCGGGTGCAGGCGCTGATACGGCGGGCGAGCCAGGCGGCGGAGCCGACGCGGCTGGAGGTGGGTGGGCTGACGATGGATCTGCTGACCCGGGAGGTGGCGCGGGGTGGGCAGCGGATCGAGCTTCAGCCGAGGGAATACTCGCTGCTGGAGTATCTGATGCGGCACGCGGGCCGGGTGGTGACGAAGACGATGATCCTGGAGCACGTGTACGACTACAGCTTCGATCCGCAGACGAACGTGGTGGACGTGCTGGTGTCGCGGCTTCGGCAGAAGATCGACCGTGAGTTTCCGGTGAAGATGATTCACACCATCCGGGGGGTGGGTTATGTCCTCAGGAGTGCTTGAGCGACTTCGCCGTTCGCTGGCGATCCGGCTGAACCTCTGGTATTCGGCCATCTTCATCGTCAGCGCGGCGATCCTGTTCCTGCTCACCTACGCGTTGTTGTTCGCGGCGACGGGGCGGAAGGACCAGGAGCTGGTGGAATCGCAGTTGAAGGAGTACGCGGCGGTGTATGGGGAGCGGGGGGCGCGGGGTTTGGGGCAGTACATCCAGGACACGACGCGGGATCCGGCGCGGGTGCCGATCGTGCGGATCACCGCGCGGCGGGGGCCGTCGCTGCTGGTGGCGGCGCCGTCGGGGTGGTTGTCGCAGGAGCTGCGGGAGGTGGGGCCTGGGTGGTATCAGCGGGATCTCTGGCTGCGGGTGCCGGCGGATGCGCATCGGGACCTGGTGTTCGGGGCGACGCAGTTGCGGGACGGTTCGTGGCTGGAGGTCGGGCGGCTGACGGACAGTCGGGATGCGTTGCTGAAGCCGTTTCGGGGCGCGTTTTTCGGGGTGATGATCCCGGTGGTGGGGCTGGGGATTCTGGGGGGGACGTTTCTCTCGCATCGGGCGACGCGGCCGTTGCGGGAGATGGTGTCGACGGCGCGATCGATTCTGAGGACCGGTCGGCTGGACGAGCGGGTGCCGGTGGGGGTTTCGGCGGACGAGCTGACCGAGCTTGCGCGGCTGTTCAACCAGTTGCTCGACCGCAACCAGACGCTGATCCGGGGCATGCGCGATTCCCTGGACAACGTGGCGCACGATCTGCGGACGCCGTTGTCGCGGTTGCGGGGGACGGCGGAGATGGCGTTGAGGAATCCGCCCGACTCATCGGTGGCGCGGGAGGCGTTGGCGGACTGCGTGGAGGAATCGGACCGGGTGTTGGAGATGCTGAAGGTGCTGTTGGACGTGGCGGAGGCGGAGGCCGGGGTGATGAAGCTGGATCTGGCGGAGACGGACATTCGGGAGCTGCTGACCGAGGCGGTGGATCTGTACGGGTATGTGGCGGAGGAGCGGCGGGTGGGGGTGGAGCTCGAGCCGGGCGGGCCGTGTGTGGCGCGGGTGGACCGGGCGCGGTTGCGGCATGTGGTGGCGAACCTGTTGGACAACGCGATCAAGTACACGCCGTCGGGCGGCCGGGTGATGTTGCGAGCGCGGGCGGAGGGCGGGTGGGTGGTGCTGGAGTTTCAGGACACGGGGCAGGGGATTGCGCCGGAGGAGCAGGGGCGGATCTGGCAGCGGCTGTATCGGGGGGACAAGAGCCGGTCGCAGCGGGGGCTGGGTCTGGGGCTGAGCCTGGTGAAGGCGATCGTGGAGGCGCACGGCGGGCGGGTGGCGGTGCACAGCGTTCCCGACCGCGGATCCATCTTCGAGGTGGCGCTGCCGCTGTGAGCGGGGATTGGCGAGGGGGCGGGGCGGCGGAGGGAGGGTCAGAAGAACATGGGGATGAGGATGAGGGCGTAGGTCAGGGCGGCGCAGAGCACCCCGATGGTTGCGCCGAGGTTCTGGACGGTTTCGCAGCGAGGCCAGAGTTCTTCGGTGAATCGCCAGAAATAGCGGCCGTTGAGGAAGACGGCGGCACCGATTTTGGCGAAGGCCCAGGTGGCTGCGGGGAGGCCTTCGACGGGGACCCATGCCGTGGGGCCTTTTCGGGGCATGGGCACCGTCGTGGAGCCCTCGACCAGGTTGACCAGACCGAGGGTGAGGAGGGCGAGGGCGAGGGCGGTGCCGACGACCCAGCGTTTGAAGGGGGGATCCCAGGAGCCGGGCGTCAGTGCCGCGAGGTGTGGATTGGGTTCACGGCTCATGGGGTGGGGTGGGCGTGGTGGGGATGGGGATGGCGGTGGGGGTGGAGGGGGTCGGGTCGTGGGAGAAGGTTTTGAGGCCGATGACACCGGCGATGATGAGGGCGATGCAGAGGAGGCGGGGGGCGTCGCGGGATTCGCCGAGGAAGGCCATGCCGAGCAGTGCGGTGCCGGCGGCGCCGATGCCGGTCCAGACGGCGTAGGCGGTGCCGACGGGGAGGGTTTGGAGGGCGCGGGCGAGGAGGAAGAAACTGGCGATCATGGCGGCGATGGTGCCCACCGACGGCCAGAGGCGGGAGAAGCCCTGGGTGTGTTTGAGGCCGATGGCCCAGACGATTTCGAGCAACCCGGCGATGAAGAGGTGGATCCAGGCGGTCATGGGGAGGCGGGTGGGAAAGGTCACCGATTGGGCTGCAGGAGGCGGCGGATGGCGTTCATGAGGATGGGTTCGACCTCGGGGGCGACATTGGATGCGGCGGGGCTGGTTTCGTAGCCGCCCTCGGCGTAGGCCACGGTGGTGCCGATGTAGCCGGGCCCGTAGTCGCCGTAGGCGGCCATGGCGACGAAGAGGTCGGGGCGCACGGCTTTGGCGGCGAGCTGGTATTCGACGAACAACTCACCCGGCAGGTGGAGGATGCGGGCGTTGCCGAGTCGGAGGCAGGACACCTCGATCCTGTGGCCTGCCTGGGAGCGGCGGAGCCAGGACAGTTTCGAGGCGCCTCCGGAGAGGAAGAAGGCGGCGTCCTTTCCTTGCAATTGGGCTTTGAGGCGGTCCTCGGACAAGTGGGGTGCCGGGGGGAGGGCGACGGGTTCGAACGACCAGCCGACGGCGGCGGGGTCGAGGGGTTCGCGGCGAGTGGCTTCCCAGGCGCGGCGCATGCCGTCGGCGAGGCGTTCGGCGAGGCGCCCGCGGTTTTCCCTGGAGCCGTCGTTGTACTTGCCGGCGCCGAGGTTTCCGCCGGCGCCGTTGAAGTGGACGTGGAGGGCGTCGGGGAGGGTGAGTTGGCGGAGGAACCTGGCGACGCCGGGGAAGTCGGGGTTGGGGATGCCGGTGCGGTAATAGCTTTGGGGGTGGACGGCGTAGTAGGAGAGGAGGGCGAGGGGGCGGCTGTCGTTCCAGAGGCTGACGACGGAGACGGCGGGGTCGATGGTGCCTTCGGGTTCGGCGCGGAGGGCGGGGTCGGTGGTGGTGGTGTAGCGGACCGCGCGGACCTTGCCATCGGGGCCGAGGATGCGGCGGTTGGAGGCCACCTGATGGACATCGGCGGAGCCGGTGCCGACGTGGGTGACGGGTTGGGCCTGGGTGAGGCTGGAGCGGACGGCGAGGTCGAGGCGGCGGAGGACCTCGCGGGGGAAGTCGCCGTTGTAGTTGGAGGCATCGACGCCGGCTTCGCGGAGAATGGATTCCGCGCCGAAATCGCAATCGGGAGCGTCGTGTTGGTGGAGGGCGTGGACGGCCACGCGCTGGGGGGAGGTGCCGGCGGCCTGGGCGAGGGTGTTGCGGAAGGCGTCGTGGCCTTCGTTCGCGATGCCGATCCAGTCGATGGCGCAGAGGACGATGGGTTGGCCGCTGCCGAGGAGGACGAAGCCGCGGGCGCGGAGGCCCAGGTCCCACCAGTTGGTGACGGGGTCATAGGCCATGCGGCTGCCGACCGGCGGGGTGGCGTCGACGTCGAAGCGTGCGAGGCGGAGTTGGGCGAGGGCCTGGGTGGGGAGGAGCGTGGAGGCGCAGGCGAGGCAGGCGGCGAGGAGGGCCGGGAACCGCGGGGCTCTGCGGGGGTGGGCGGGTTTGTGGGCGGGTTTTTCAGCGGCGGACATGGGAGGGACGGTAGCCCGTGGGCGGGGACGGGAGAAGCGGGGACATGGGGTGTGGGTGAAGGCGAGGGAGCAGTCCTTCATGCTCGAGGGCGGGTTCGACGGATTCTACACGTACTTTGCCACGGACGGGTTCACGCACGGGTCCACCGTGCGCCACTGGGGGAAGCTGGCGGCGTGGGCGCGGGAGCACGGGAAGCTATTTGTGCCGTGCGTGGCCCCCGGCTATGTGGACACCCGGATCCGGCCCTGGAACGGGGTCAACACGCGGGACCGGGACGGCGGGCGTTACTATGACCGGATGTGGCGGGCGGCTCTGGAGGTTTCGCCGCCGCTGATCGCGATCACCTCGTTCAACGAGTGGCACGAGGGGACGCAGATCGAACCGGCGGTGCCGAAGTCGATCCCGGGCTACACGTACGAGGACTACCGGCCGCTTGCGCCCGACTACTACCTGGACCGGACGGCGTACTGGGTTGGGCGATGGAAGGCCCCGTGAGGGCGGGGGCGTCCCGTGCCGTTCACCGGCTGAGCGCACACGCCTCCCGCACACGCGCGCGCAACCAGCGGTGTGCCGGGTCGGCGTCCATCCGTGGGTGCCATAGCAGGGACACGGTGAAACCCGGGACGGCGATGGGCAGGGGAAAGCTGTGCATTCCGGCGCGGAGGTGTCCGGTGTGCCGTTCGGGAACCGTGGCCACGAGGTCGGTCACCCGCGCCAGCGCCACGGCGGTCGAGAATCCGCCGACGGTTGTGGCGATCTCACGTTCCAATCCGAGCAGGGTGAGAGCCTGGTCGATCGGGCCCTTGTCGACCGCCGTCCGCGAGACGCTGATGTGGCGGCCGCCGGCATAGCGGGAGGGGGTCAGCGGGCCCCTGGAGAGGGTGTGTCCCCGGCGCACCGCCCCGACCAACCGGTCCTGGAACAACGGCTGGGTTCGGAGCTCGGGGGCGGTTGTCGGCTCGATGACGCCGGTCTCCAGGTCGACCTGTCCGTCGCGAAGGGGGGCGCTGTCCTTGTCCGGCTTCTGCACGAAGCGCAGGCGCACCCCTGGAGCTTCCGCAGCGAGCCGGTCGAGGAGGGGTGGGGCGAAGTTTTCCACGAAACCCTCGCTGGTTCGGAGCACGAAGGTTCGGGAGAGCCGTGGAAGGTCGAGGTTGTCTCCGGGACGAAGGACCGACTCCGCCTCCTGGACGAGTTGGCCGACCCTGTCGCGCAGAACGGACGCCCGTGGCGTCGGCACGAGGCAGCGCCCGGCCCGGACCAGGAGCGGATCCCCGGTTGCCTCCCGCAGTCGTGCCAGCGCCCGACTCATGGCCGAGGGGCTGAGGCGCAATCGCCTGGCCGCGCGCGCCACGCTGCCCTCGGCGAGCAGCACATCCAGCGTGACCAGGAGGTTCAGATCGGGCCGGGACACGCTTCCATCGCATCACGGCATGGCGTGGCGCGCACGGACAAAGTGCGGACGGCGCGTCTTCCGCAATGACCGGGGCTTGCGATGGTGGGCGGGTGAGGCGGGAGCCCATCGCTCCGGCCCGAACAGGACGACATCAGCATGAGCACGAACATCACCAACGACGGTCTCGAGGCGTTTGCGGAGCGGGTTGCGCGGATCTGGGGACCGCTCTCCACGGAGGTTGTGACGGCGTGTCGGCGGCACCTGGAGGGGCTCCTTCAGGCACCGGCGACCGAGGAATGGCTGGCAGCGCTCCGCCGGGACGCGCCCGCGAGCCGGGAGCTTCTCCGCGATCCGGAACGAGGTTTCGTTCTTCTCGCCCACACCGAGCGCGCGGGGCTTCAGAGGGCGCCCCATGACCACGGCCGGGCCTGGGTGATCTACGGCGTGCAGCACGGGGAGGTTGAGATGGGGACCTATGGCCGGACGCTGGATTCCTCGGGGAACGTCCGACTCGTGAAACGGGAAGCCACCGTGCTTCGCCCCGGTGAGGCCAAGGTGTTTCTGCCCGGGGATATCCACGACACGCGGTGCCTCACGGGCGAGGCGCTTCTGCTGCGATTCACGGAGCGCGATCTGAGGAGGGAGGACGTGCAGGAGCGTCGGGTGACGCGATACGTCGAGACGGCCGGGATCTGGACCGTGGCACGCCCATGAACTGCTTTGCCGCCACGGCCCGGGTGGGACGGTCGGATCCATGGGCGCAGGGGAAGGGGCGTTCGCGTTGTCGTGCCGGGATCGCGGTGGTGCTTGCTGCCATGACCCTGGTGGTGCTCGACGCGGCGAAGGTCGGCGTGGCACTGCCATCGATCGCGCAATCCCTGCGCGTCACGCCGGCCGTCTCGGTGTGGGTGGTGCTCGCGTATCAGACCGCCCTGGTGATGGCGCTGATGCCCTGCGCCGCGCTGGGAGACGGCCTGGGCCACCGGAGGGTGTTCACGGGGGGAGTCGCGCTGTTCACCGTCGCGTCCGGACTGTGTTCCCTGGCGCCGTCCATGACCTGGCTGGTCGCGGCCCGTTTCGTTCAGGGTCTTGGCGGCGCCGCCGTCCTGTCGCTGGGTGTGGCGCTGCTGCGTGGGATTGTGCCCGAGCCAAGGTTCGGCTCGGTGATCGCCTGGAACGCGCTGGTGGTCGCGCTGTCGACCGCGGCGGGTCCGGTGGTTGGTTCAACCCTCCTTTCCGGCACGGGCTGGCCGGGGCTGTTTGCCGTCAATCTTCCCCTGGGTCTGGCGGTGCTGTTCGGCAGCCGCGTGCTGCCGGGCCTGAGCGGCACCGCGGCCTGGCCGGATCCCGTCAGCGTGGCGCTCAACGCGGCGTCGTTCGCGGCGGGGGTTGGTGGAGTCAACCAGTTGCCGACCCGGCCGGGGTTGGGTGTTCTGCTGGTGCTGGGCGCGGTGCTGGGTCTGGGCGCATTGGTCCGGCGCGAGCTGCCGAAGGCGGCCCCGCTGGTGCCGTTCGATCTGCTCCGCCTGCGTCCGTTTCGAATCTCGATGATCGCCTCGGTCTGTTGTTTCGCCGGCCAGGCCGCGGCCATGGTGGCGCTGCCGTATCACCTTCAGCGCGGGCTCGGCCAGGATGCGCTGAGGACCGGGCTTTACATGACCGCATGGCCCCTTGCGGTGGCGGCCACGGCCCCGGTGGCGGCGCGTCTGGTCCGTCGTGTGTCGGCTCCGCGGCTCTGCGCTGCGGGGTGCATTGCGCTGGCGGCGGGGCTTGCGACGGCGGCGTTGTGGCCGTTGCGGGGCGGGCCATTGCATCTCGTGCCCTGCACCGTGCTCTGCGGCCTGGGGTTCGGACTTTTCAACATCCCCAACAACCGGACCCTGTTTCTGACGGCACCCAGCGAACGGAGCGGCGCCGCCGGGGGTGCGCAAGGGACCGCCCGGCTGGCGGGGCAGACCGCGGGCGCGCTCATCATGACCCTGCTGTTCTCCATGGTCTCGACGGCCGTGGCGCCGCGGGTCGGCCTGGGAATCGGTGCCGGGCTGGCGTTGCTGGCCGGCTTCATGCGTGCGCGCTGCGGATGACGGGGGTGTGGGGATGCGGGCGGGAGCCGTGGGATTCGCCGCTTGCCTGGGTTGAGGGGTCGGGGGAGAAGGTGGGGGAGGAGCGTCTATGATCTATGTGGTGACCAATCGCCGGGTGGACAGCCGGATGGAGGACGGGCGGCTGATCGAGACCATTCACAACGACGGGGAGGAGACCGCGCGGCCGGTGTTCCGGGTGGCCACGGTGGACCTGCACGCGACGGATCCGCGGAAGGACCGGGTGAGCCTGGTGCCGGACGAGTATGTCGAGTCGTACGACGATCTCGCGGCGGACGTGGCGCTGGGGGAGGTGTACGGGACGCGGCGGATGTTTCTGGATCTGTATCGGAGGATGGGGGAGGCGCCGTCGGGGAAGGGGGACACCCTGTTTTTCCTGCACGGGTTCCAGTACACCTTCGAGGCTTCGCTGAAGCACATCCGGAAGCTTGCCGAGGTGTATCTGAACGCGCGGGACTGCACCGTGGCGAACCTGGTGTATTTCTCGTGGCCGTCGAAGGGATCGCTCACCGAGTACCGGGACGACCAGGTGGACGCGATCGAATCGGGCAAGCTCCTGGGGCGGTTGTTCCGCAAGACCCGGCAGTTCTTCCTGGAGTTCTTCGGGAGCAAGGACGCGCCGCGGAATCCGTTCTGCGGGCATCGGATCCATCTCGCGGCGCACTCGATGGGCAACCAGGTCCTCACCCACATGATCCACGAGCTGAACCACTATCCGCTCGGGCCGTTCTCGATGTTCGGGGAGGTGCTGCTGTTGAATGCGGACGCCGACTGGAACGTGTTCGAGCCCGGGCAGCCGCTGCATCGACTTCCCGAGTACTGCGAGCGGACGCACATCTACAACCACTACAGCGACGACGCGCTCTGGATATCGCAGCACACCAAGAATTTCATGAAGCGGCTGGGGCGGCATGGGCCGTCGAGTCTCGACACCCTGCCGCCGCGGACGAAGGTGGTTGACGGATCGGATCTGAAGGCGCGGCGGGGGAAGGGGAAGCAGGCGGCGGTGCCGGCGGGCGATGTGTTTGCGTCGGAGGCTGCGGTGATCACCGGGCAGAAGGTTCCGACGCGGGAGCGGCTGATGGATCACTGGGGATACCTGTACCGGCCGGAGGTCATCACCGACGTGAAGGCGGTGATGGCGGGGCGGGGATCGACCACGATCAGCGGGCGGCGGGCCACGCCGCATCCGAACCTGTTCAAGCTCGGACCCGGGTGACCGGTGGGGGTGGGGTCGGGGTCGGGGTTTTGTGGCGGGCTGGAGAGGCGGCGGCGGGGGTCGTCCTGAAAACGCGTGTTGCCACGGTGGACGAGCCCGGTAGCCTGCCGATCCCGCACGTTCGCGGTTAGGGAACGGGTTCGCGGGACGGCACCCAAACGAGAATGAAGAGCTACGATATCGCGGTCATTGGCGGCGACGGAACCGGTCCTGAAGTCACGCGCGAGGCGTTGAAGGTTTCCGAAGCCGCGGCGAGGAAGTTCGGTTTCCGACTCAACTGGCATCCCTTCGACTTTGGCGGGGACCGTTATCTCCGGACGGGTGAGGTTCTGCCGGACAGCGCGGTGACCGATCTGCGGAAGTTCAAGGCGATCTATCTTGGCGCGGTGGGGCATCCGCAGGTGAAGCCCGGGATTCTGGAGAAGGGGATTCTGCTGCGGCTGCGGTTCGAGCTGGAGCAGTACATCAATCTCCGGCCGGTGAAGCTGTACCGGGCGCAGGACTGTCCGATCAAGGACAAGGGGCCGGAGCACGTGGACTTCGTGGTGGTGCGCGAGAACAACGAGGGATTGTACGCGGGCGCGGGTGGGAATCTCTTCAAGGGCACGCCGAACGAGGTGGCGGTTCAGGAATCGATCAACACGCGGCGCGGGGTGGACCGTTGTTTGAAGTATGCGTTCGAGGTGGCGAAGAAGCGGCGCGACGGGAAGGCGTGGAAGGGGTTGAAGCCGGAGGACGTGGCGGCGGGCCGGACCTCGCAGCTCACGCTCTGCGGCAAGACGAACGTTCTGACGTATGCGTTCGACCTCTGGTGGCGCGCGTTCCAGGACATGGCGCCGGGGCATGCCTCCGTGAAGACCGACTACGCGCATGTCGACGCGATCTGCATGTGGTTTGTGAAGAACCCGGAGTGGTTCGACGTGATTGTGACCGACAACATGTTCGGGGACATCATCACCGATCTTGCGGCGATGATTCAGGGTGGGCTGGGGGTGGCGGCGGGCGGGAACATCAACCCCGAGGGGACCTCGATGTTCGAGCCGATGGGCGGCAGCGCGCCGAAGTACACCGGCCAGAACGTCATCAACCCGCTGGCGGCGATCAATGCCGCGGGCATGATGCTCGATTTCCTGGGTGAATCCGCGGCGGCCGCGGCGATCGAGAACGCGGTCGTCGAGGTCATCAACACCAGGATCCAGTCGCTGGCGGCGGGGCGCATGGGCCACAGCACCTCCGGCGTCGGGGACCTGGTGGCGTCGGCGCTTTGATCCGGGCCTGCCTGCCAGGCGGGCGGCTGATGCAGCCGAGCCGCCGGGTCGATGCCGTGGCGGACTGCGGATGAAGATGGAGACCTACAGGAGGGCCTCGGGATGCGTCCCGGGGCCCTTTGTGGTTCGGGGGGAGGAGCGGGTGTGACGGAGGATGAAGGGACGATGGACGAGCCGACATTTGCGATGAGGCAGGAGGCGGTGGTGCGGGTGCTCTGCGGGTTGCGGGATCCGCAGGAGCGGCTGGCGTGGGTGGTGGAGCGGGCGCGGGGGAGGGCGGGGTTTCCGGCGGAGCGGCGGACGGAGGATCGGCTGGTGAAGGGGTGTGCCGCGCGGTTGTGGATGGACGCGGAGGTGCGGGATGGGCGGTGTTGGTTCCGGTGCGACTCCGACTCGGCCATTCTGAAGGCGGCGGCGGGTTTGATGTGCGAGCTCTACGACGGGTTGCCGGCGGGGGAGGTGGTGTCCGGGGAGCCTGAGTTCTGGGTGGCGACCGGGTTGGCGGGGCAGTTCACCGAGAACCGGCGGGCGACGATCCGGCGGGTTCGGGGGGTGATCCGGGACTTTGCGGAAGCCGCGGGGCGGGGGTAGGAACGGGGGTGGCATGAGGCTGTACGACGCGCACAACCATCTGCAGGACGAGCGGTTTGGCGGGGGGCAGGATGCGTTGATCGCGGCGTGTCGGGAGGCGGGGGTTGCGGGGATGGTGGTGAACGGGTCGACGGAGGCGGACTGGGGGATGGTGGCGGAGCTGGCGCGGCGGCATCCGGGGTATGTGATTCCGTCGTTCGGGTTGCATCCCTGGTATGTGCATGAGCGGACGGGCGGATGGCGGGATGCGTTGATGCGGTATTTGGACGGGGTGGCGGGGGCGGTGGTGGGGGAGGTCGGGGTGGACCGGTGGATTCTGGAGTGTCCGCCGGCGGCGAGGGGTGGGGTATTGCCGGAGCTGGCGGGGCATCGGGCGGCGTCGTTGGGGGAGCAGGCGGATGTGTTTTCGGAGCAATTGGCGATTGCGGCGGAGCGGGGGTTGCCGGTGAGCGTGCACTGTTTGCAGGCGTGGGGGGTGTTGATGGAGCGGCTGGCCGGGGGTCCGCGGCTGGCTCGGGGGCTGTTGATGCACAGCTACGGCGGGTCGGCGGAGCTGGTGGGGCCGCTGGTGCGGCTGGGGGCGTACTTCAGTTTTCCCGGGTATTACCTGCACGAGCGGAAGGCGCGGCAGCGGGAGGTGTTCCGGGGGATTCCGGGGGATCGGCTGTTGGTGGAGACGGACGCGCCGGATCAGCGGCTGCCTGGGGTGGAGGAGCTGGGTCGGGTGGTGGGCGTTGGGGTGGGGGAGGGGGTGCGGGAGTTGCGGGGTGTGGAGGGGCGGGTGTTGAACCACCCGGCGAACCTTGGGGTGGTGTATGCGGGGTTGGCGGCGTGCCGGGGTGTGGGGGTGGGGTGGCTGGCCGGGGAGGTGGAGGGCAACTATCGGAGGCTGTTTGGGGGGGTGGGGGATCAGCCGCCGAGGTAGGCGGCGCGGACCTGGGGATTGGCGCGGAGGGTGGCGGAGGCGTCCTCGAGGGTGACGTGGCCGGTTTCGAGCACGTAGCCGCGGTGGGCGACCTCGAGGGCGAGGTTGGCGTTCTGTTCGACGAGGAGGACGGTGATGCGGCGCTCGCGGTTGATCTCGGAGATTTTGGAGAAGATGGTTTTGACGAGGAGCGGGGCGATGCCGAGGGACGGTTCGTCGAGCATGAGGAAGCGGGGTTGGGCCATGAGGGCGCGGCCGATGGCGAGCATCTGTTGTTCGCCGCCGGAGAGGGTGCCGGCGATCTGGCGGTGGCGTTCCTTCAGGCGGGGGAAGAGGGAGTAGACGTAGTCCAGTTCCTGGGCGATGGCGGCGCGGTCATGGCGGAGGTAGGCGCCCATGCGGAGGTTTTCGAGGACGGTGAGGTTGGCGAAGACCATGCGGCCTTCGGGGACGTGGCCGAGGCCGAGGCGGACGATTTCGTGGGGGGGCAGGGAGGCGATGGGGTGGCCGTCGAAGACGATGGTGCCGCTTCTGGGGCGGACGAGGCCGGAGAGGGTGCGGAGGGTGGTGGTTTTGCCGGCGCCGTTGGCGCCGATGAGGGTGACGACCTCGCCTGGGGCGACGCGGAGGGAGATGCCGTGGAGGACATTGATCGCGCCGTAATTGACGTGGAGGTCCCTGACTTCGAGGAGGCTCACGGTTCGATGGCGTTTTCTTCGCCGAGGTAGGCTTCGATGACCTTGGGGTTGCGGCGGATTTCGGCCGGGGTGCCTTCGGCGATTTTGACCCCGTAATCGAGGACGGCGATGCGTTCGCAGAGGTTCATGACCAGCTGCATGTCGTGTTCGACGAGGAGGACGGCGAGGTTGAAGCGTTGGCGGATGGAGCGGATGAGGTCGGCGAGGGCGGCTTTTTCGGTGGGGTTCATGCCGGCGGCCGGTTCGTCGAGGAGGAGGAGTCTGGGTTGGGTGGCGAGGGCGCGGACGATTTCGAGGCGGCGCTGGTCGCCGTAGGGGAGGCTGGTGGCCTGGACATCGCGGACTTCGTCGAGGCCGAAGATGGCGAGCAGGTCGGTGATGCGGCGGGCGACGTCCAGTTCGGATTCGCGGAAGGCTCGGCCGCGCCAGAGGGCCTGGCGGATGCCGTGGGGGTGGTGGAGGGCGATGGCGACGCGGACGTTGTCGAAGACGGAGAGGCTGGGGAAGAGGCGGATGTTCTGGAAGGTGCGGGCGATGCCGCGGGCGGCGAGTTGGTGGGGTTTGAGGCCGGCGGTGGGTTGCTGGTTGAAGCGGATGGCGCCTTCGGTGGGTTGATAGACGCCGGTGATGAGGTTGAAGGCGGTGGTTTTGCCGGCGCCATTGGGGCCGATGAGGCCGAAGAGGGCGTCGTTGGGGAGGGCGAGGCTGACCTCGGACACGGCGGTGAGTCCGCCGAAGCGGATGGTCACCTGATCGAGTTCGAGGATGGGGGGCATGGTGCGGGGTGGGTGTGGGGGTGGTGTTCCGGGGTCAGGCGCGGTTTTTGGCGGTGCCGGAGAAGGAGAAGAGGCCCTGGGGGCGGGTGATCATGAGGATGATGATGAGGAGGGAGTAGAGGATCATGCGGTAGCTGGAGAAGTCGCGGATGCGGAGGACTTCGCGGAGGACCTCGGGGAGGACGGTGAGGAGGATGGCGGCGGCGACGACGCCGGCGGTGCGGCCCATGCCGCCGAGGATGACCATGACGACGATTTCGATGCTGCGCATGAAGTCGAAGCCTGTGGGGCTGAGGAAGACCTTGTGATGGGCGAAGAGGCCGCCGGCGATGCCGGCGAAGAAGGCGCCGATGGAGAAGGCGGTCAGTTTGTAGCGCATGGGGTTGACGCCCATGGCGCCGGCGGCGATTTCGTCGTCGTGGACGGCGAGGAAGCCGCGGCCGTAGGTGGAGTTGACGAGGGAGGCGACGGTGAAGACGGTGAGGGCGGCGAGGGACCAGGCCCAGAGGAAGGTGGTGTGGTTGGGGATGCCTTTGAGGCCGCTGGCGGCGCCGGCGGGTTCGAAGTTCTGGAAGAAGACGCGGATGATTTCGCCGAAGCCGAGGGTGACGATGGCGAGGTAATCGCCGCGGAGGCGGAAGGAGGGGATGCCGACGGCGACGCCGGTGAGGGCGGCGACGAGGCCACCGGAGGCGAGGGCGAGGGCGAAGACGGCGGGGGTGAGGGCTGGGGGCAGGCCGGCGCGGGTGGCGGCGATGGAGAGCATGGCGGACACGTAGCCGCCGACGGCCATGAAGCCGCAGTGGCCGAGGCTGAACTGGCCGGTGTGACCGTTGATGAGGTTGAGGCTGACGGCGAGGGTGATGTTGATGGCGATGTCGATGGAGACGCCGAGGTAGTAGCGGTTGATGCCGCCGCTGGCGGCCTGGATGCAGGCGATGGCGAGGAGGGCGGCGAGGAGCCAGCGCTTGGAGCCGGACTGGAGGGCGGGTGGCATCAGACCTTTTCGATTTGGGCGCGGCCGAGGAGGCCGGCGGGTCGGAAGAGGAGGATGAGGATGAGGGCGGCGAAGGCGATGCCGTCGCGGTAGTTGGAGAGGCCCTGGACGCCGGCGGCGAGGGTTTCGACGACGCCGAGGACGAGGCCGCCGAGGGCGGCGCCCGGGAGGTTGCCGATGCCGCCGACGACGGCGGCGACGAAGGCTTTGAGGCCGGTTTGGACGCCCATGAGCGGTTCGATCTTGGTGTAGGTCAGGGCGAAGAGGATGCCGCCGGCGCCGGCGAGGGCGGAGCCGAGGGCGAAGGTGTAGGAGATGATGCGGTCGATGTTGACGCCCATGAGGGCGGCGGCCTGGGGGTTGAAGGCGACGGCGCGCATGGCGGTGCCGACCTTGGTGCGTTGGACGATGAAGGACAGGCCGAGGAGGAGGAGGGTGGTGAGGGAGATGACGACCAGCTGGTGGGTGTTGAGGGTGAGGTTGCCGACGTGGAGGGTGTGGTTGGGGAGCAGTTCGGGGAAGGTGCGGGGGGAGGCGCCGAAGACGCGGGGGTGCTGGCAGGTGAACTCGAGGAACAGGGAGACCCCGATGGCGGTGATGAGGACGGTGAGGCGGGGTCGGCGGCGGAGGGGCCGGTAGGCGAGGCGTTCGATGGAGACGCCGATGCCGGCGCAGATGGCCATGACGGCGACGAGGACGACGAGGGCGCCGGCGATGGAGCCCGGGGGGAGGAAGCGGGCGACGGCTGGGGCGAGGAAGTAGCCGGCGAAGGCGCCGAGCATGAAGACATCGCCGTGGGCGAAATTGATGAAGCGGAGGACCCCGTACACCATCGTGTAACCGAGGGCGATGAGGGCGTAGATGGCGCCGAGGGAGACGCCGTTGAGGAGCTGTTGGAGGAACTCGCTCATGCCGGGTGCCGGGGCGGGCGCGGGTGGCGCGACGTCGGCCGGTCAGGGCGAGACCGTCTCCAGGTATTTGAAGCGGCCGCCCTCGACCTTGAGGATGACGGCGGCCTTGGTGGCGTCGCGGTTGGCGTCCATGGTGATGCGGCCGGTGACGCCTTCGAAGTCCCTGGTGTTGGCGAGGGCGTCGCGGATTTTGGCCGGTTCGGCGGCGCCGGCGCGTCGGATGGCGTCGGCGAGGATCATGACGGAGTCATAGCCGAGGGCGGCCATGGCGTCGGGGGGGGAGCCGTAGCGTTTCTTGTAGGCCTCGACGAACTCGCGGCTTTTCGGGGTGCCAACGTCGGGGTGGTAGTGGGTGGAGAAGTGGTGGCCCTCGACGGCGTCGCGGCCGATCTCGAGCAGTTTGTCGGATTCCCAGCCGTCGCCGCCGAAGAGGGGGACGTTGAGGCCGAGCTGTTTGGCCTGGATGCAGATGAGGGCGACGTCGGTGTAGTAGCCGGGGACGAAGACGCCCTCGGGGTTGGTGGCCTTGATGGCGGTGAGCTGGGCCTTGAAGTCGGTGTCGCCGCCGTTGAAGTCGAATTCGGCGGCGATGGAGCCGCCGTTGGCGAGGTGACGTTCCTTGAAGAAGCGGGCGAGGCCCTTGCTGTAGTCGCTTTTGACGTCGGTGAAGATGGCGACCTTGCGGACCTTGAGGGTGTTTTTGGCGAAGTCGGCCATCACGGTGCCCTGGAAGGGGTCGATGAAACAGACGCGGAAGATGTGGTCGCCGGTCCGGGTGACATCGGGGTTGGTGGAGGACGGCGAGATCATGGGGATGCGGGCGTTCTGGCAGACGGGAGCGGCCTCGAGGGAGCGGGAGGAGGCGACTTCGCCGAGAATGGCGACGACGCCGTCGCGGGCGATGAGTTTGTTGACGACGGTCTGGGAGTCGCCGGCCTTGGACTGGTTGTCCTCGGTGATGAGCTGGATCTGTTTGCCGAGGAGTCCGCCGGCGGCCTTGAGTTCCTCGACGGCCAGTTCGGTGCCGTTGTGGGAGGATTGGCCGAAGGTGGCTTCCTTGCCGGTGAGGGAGGCGTATTCGCCGATGCGGATGACATTGGCGTCGCCGGCGGGGCCGCAGCCGACGGCGAGCAGGGCCAGGGCCGCGAGGGAGGCGAGGGCGGCGCAGGCCCGCGGGAGGAAGGTCGGTTTCATGCTGGGAAGATGGGGGTTGCCGCGTTTCGGGGTGTCAACGTAGGAGATGGCGTGGGGGCTTTCAACCATGGTTACCGCCAGGTGAAGGCTTCGAGCACGCCGGCGCGTCGGTCGGTCCAGGGCTGGCGGCGGCCGGGGTCGGCGGCGGGCAGCCAGCCGATGCGGCGGTTGAGGGGGCCGAAGTCCGCGGCGTCGCGGGCGAGGAGCATCCAATGGGACGGTTCCTTGCCGAGGGCGGGGTCATCGTGGGTGTCGTCGAAGGTGCGGCAGGCGAGGTCTGCGTCGCGGGCGAGGGTGGCGACGACGGGTTCGAGGTCCAGGTAGCGGTTGGAGATGTGGGCGAGCAGCCAGCCGCCGGGGCGGAGTTTGCGGAGGTAGAGGGCGAGGGCCTCGCGGGTGAGGAGGTGGACGGGGATGGCGTCGGAGCTGAAGGCGTCGAGGACGAGCAGGTCGAAGGAGGCGTCGGGCTGTTCGCGGAGGCGGAGGCGGGCGTCGCCCTGAATGACCTCGATGCGGGCGGCGGAGGCGTCGTTGAGAAAGGAGAACCAGCGCGGGTCGCGGGCGACGCGGATGACGGCGGGATCGATTTCGAAGAAGGCCCAGGATTCGTCGGGCAGGGCGTAGGCGGCCATGGAGCCGGCGCCGAGGCCGATGACGCCGATGCGCGGGGGCGGGTTGGTTTCGCGGGTGGCGCGGAGTTGGCGGAGGGCGTCGAAGGCCGAGCCGAGGGGTCCGAGGCGGTGGTAGTAGGTGAGCGGTTCGCGGCGGCGAGCGGGGTCCTGGAACTGGCGGCCGTGGATGGTGTTGCCGTGGACGATCTGGTGGGAGCCGGCGGAGGTGTCGACGGTGACGCGGGTGATGCCGAAGAAGTTGCGTTCGGAGTGTTGGGTATGGGTCCAGGCGGACTGGAGGGTGAGGCCGGTGAGGAAGGCGGCGGCGAGGGCGAGGGCGAGGCGGCGTGGGCGGTCGAGCAGGGCGCAGCAGGCGACGGCGGGGAGGCCGAAGACGAGGGCGTCGCGGAGTCTGGGGAGGTCGGGGGTCCACCAGGGGGTGAGGAAGCCGAGCACGGCCATGGCGGCGGCGATGGAGGCGGCCCAGGCGAGGTCGCGGGCCCAGAGGACGGGGGCTGGGGGCTGGGGGGAGGCGGGGGTGCGAAGGGGGAGGATGGCGCAGGCGAGGGCGATGGCGAGGGGGTATTCGGCGACGGACCGGAAGAGGTGGGGTGCGGCGAGGGCGTTGAAGGCGCCGCCGAGCACGCCGCCGAGGGCGAGGGCGAGGTAGAAGCCGGTGAGATGATCCGGGGGAGGGCGGGAGGCGACGAGGCGGCCGTGGCAGGCGAGTCCGGCGAGGAGGAGGAAGGCGAGGTGGAGGGTGACGAGGAGGCCGACGGGTTGGGTGGCGCGGCTGAGGATGACGAAGAGGAGGGCGGCGGCGAGGAAGGGGAGGGCGCGGTTGGCGGCGTGGACGGCCGGGGAGCCGCGGCGGGAGAAGGCGATGATGAACGAGGCGAGGTAGAGGGCGAGGGGGACGACCCAGAGGAGGGGGACGCTGGCGACGTCGGTGGTGAGGAAGAGGGTGCAACCCTGGAGGAGGCTGGCGGGGATGGCGCCGAGGGCGACCCAGGTGAGGGTGAGTCGGCGTGTGGGACCTGGGGAGGGGTTGGGGGGTGGTGCGGGGGTTGGGGGATGGGGATGGGGCTGGGGATGGGGATGGGGTTGGGCGCGTGGGGTGCGGAGGAAGGCGATGGTGGCGGCGAGGATGGCGGCGCCCCAGGCGGCGAAGGCGAGGGACCAGAGGGAGGCCTGGCGGGAGAGGTCGAGGGTGGGTTCGATGAGGATGGGGTAGGCGAGGAGGGCGCCGAGGCTGCCGGCGTTGCTGGCGGCGTAGAGGGAGTAGGGTTCGCGTTGGTCGCGGGTGATGGTGGCGAACCAGCGTTGGAGGAGGGGGCTGGCGAGGGCGAGGGCGAAGCAGGGGAGGGCCAGTTGGGAGGCGAGGCGGGCGAGGAGCCAGGCCAGGGGATGGGAGGGTGGGGAGGTGTCGATCGGGGGTGTCGGGGGGAGGACGGCGGCGCTGGCGAGGATGGCGGTGAGGAAGGCGGCGGCCTGGGCGGGAGGGGGGAGGCGGCGGGCGACGAAGTGGGCGGCGGCGTAGCCGGCGAGGACCATGGTCTGGAAGAAGACCATGGCGGTGTTCCAGACGGCCGGGGAGCCGCCGAGGATGGGGAGGGCGGCGCGGGCGGCGAGCGGTTGGATGACGAAGAGGAGGGCCGCGCTGAAGGCGAGGGTCAGGGCGAAGAATGCGGGCACGGGCACGGGCGCTCCTGGCCCGGGTTCAGCGTTGGAACTCGACCGCCTGGCGGCCGTCCTTGCTTTCGAAGCGTGCGGCGTCGGGCGCGGTGAGCAGGCGGGTGGAGGCGGTGAGGGCCTTGGAGAACTGGTTTTCGAGGGTCATGGCGGGTTCGGGTCCGGCCATGCGGGTCATGCCGAGCGCGGCGTTGGGCCAGGTGATGGCGCCGTTCTCGCCCAGTTCGAAGGTGCCGAAGTAGCGGTTCACCGCGGAGCGGCCGGTGATGCGGCCGTCGTCGCCGAAGCGGAGGGAGATGGGGAAGGCGGTGGTGTCGATCTCGCGGCCGTCGACGACCAGTTTGCGCAGGCGGAGGTCGGACCCGGCGAGGGTGGCGATGCGGGTCTTGGAGGCGGGCTCGAAGCCGTCGATGGGGTCGGGGCGGGAGGCGCAGGCGGGGAGGAGGGCGAGGGTGGCGGTGGTGAGGGCGAGGGCGGCGAGGGTGGCGGGGCGGGGGATCATATTCATGATGGCGGCGGGGGTGGCGGGGTCGCTGCGTGGCTGGGTGGCGGGTCAGCCGGCGTCGGGGTAGGAGCCGAGGACTTTGACGAAGCTGCAATGTTTGGCCAGTTCGGCGAGGGCGCGTGCGACGGAGGGGTCCTCGGAGTGACCTTCGACATCGACGAAGAAGAAGTAGGCCCAGGCCTTGCGTTTGCTGGGGCGTGATTCGATGCGGGTCATGTTGATGCGGTGTTTGGAGAGGGGTGCGAGGGCGCGGTGGAGGGAGCCGACCTCATCGACGACGCTGAAGATGAAGCTGGTGCGGTCGTGGCCGGTGGGGCTTCCGCATTTGCGGCCGAGGACGAGGAAGCGGGTGGCGTTGGCGGAGTTGTCCTGGATATCGGATTCGAGGATGCGGAGGTTGTAGCGATCGGCGGCGAGGGAGCTGGCGATGGCGGCGGCGTTGCGGGAGCGGGCGGCCAGTTCGGCGGCGCGGGTGGTGGAGGAGGCCTCGATGATTTCGGCGGCGGGGAGGTGGACCTGGACCCATTGGCGGCACTGGGCGAGGGCCTGGGGGTGGGAGTAGAGGCGTTTGACCTGGTTGCGGCGGGAGGCTTTGGCGAGGAGGCAGTGTTGGATGGGGAGGATGATCTGGGCGACGATCTTCAGTTCGCTGTCGATGAACATGTCGAGGGTGTGGTTGACAACACCCTCGGTGGAGTTTTCGACGGGGACGACGCCGTAGTCGGCGCGGCTTTTGGCGACCTCGGTGAAGACGTCGCCGATGGTTTTCATGGGGGCGTAATCGAGGCTGGAGCCGAAGCGTCGGATGGCGGCCTGGTGGGTGAAGGTGGCTTCGGGGCCGAAGTACGCGATGGTCATGGGTTTCTCCAGCGCGAGGGCGCTGGACATGATTTCGCGGTAGATATGGCGGAGGGACTCGCTGGTGATGGGGCCGTGGTTGAGTTTGCAGACCCGCTGGAGGACGGCGCGTTCGCGGTTGGGGACGTAGATCTCCTCGCCGGCGGCGCGTTTGATCTCGCCGATCTCGAGCACGTGGCGGGTGCGTTCGTTGAGCAGTTGGACGATCTGCTCGTCGCAGTGGTCGATGGCCTGGCGGAGTTCCGCGAGCGTCATGGGAGTGCAGTCTGTTCCGGATACGGCGGGTGGAACAAGGGGTGTTTGGGCGTGGGGGGGGTGGAGGGTGGGGGGTGGGGGGTGGGGGTCAGGTGGAGTAATCGAGGTAGACCGTGCGGGTGCGGGTGTAGAAGTCGAGGGCGGCGAGGCCCTGTTCGCGGAAGCTGTCGGTGCTGCTGCCCTTGATGCCGCCGAAGGGGGCCTGGAGGGCGAGGCCGGTGCTGATCTGGTTGACCTTCACCACCCCGGCCTGGATGCGGTCGACGTAGCGGAGGGCGCGGTTGAAGTCGCGGGTGACGAGGCTGGCGCTGAGGCCGAACTCGACCTCGTTGGCGACGGCGATGGCCTGGTCGAAGTCATCGACGGCGATGACGCCGACGACGGGGCCGAAGACCTCCTCGCAGGCGATGCGGGAGCCGGGTTGGACGTCGGCGAGGAGGGTTGGCTCCATGAACCAGCCGTGGTCGTGGGGAGGGGAGGAGAGGCGTTGGCCGCCGGAGACGAGGCGGGCGCCATCGGACTGGGCGACGGCGAGGTAGTCGAGGTTGTTGCGGAGTTGGGCTTCGCTGACGGCGGGGCCCATGGTGATGCCGTCGGCGAGGCCGTTGCCGACCTGGATGGCGCGGGTTTTGGCGGTGAGTTTTTCGAGGAAGGGCTGGAGGACGGGGCGTTCGACGATGACGCGGCTGGTGGCGGTGCAGGCCTGGCCGGTGAGGCCGAAGCCGGCGGTGGCGACGAGGCGGGCGGCGAGGTCGAGGTCGGCGTCGGCGAGGACGAGGGTGGGGTTTTTGCCGCCCATTTCCATCTGGGCGCGGATCATGCGTGGGGCGAGGCGGGTGTAGAGGTCGGAGCCGACGGGGCGGGAGCCGGTGAAGCTGAGGGCGGCGAGGGCCGGGTGGGAGGCGAGGGTATCGCCGAAGGCGGCGCCGGGACCGGTGACGACGTTGAGGGTGCCTTTGGGGAGGCCGGCTTCGGCGAGGGCGCGGGCCAGTTCGAGGGCGAGGGCTGGGGTGGCGCTGGCGGGTTTGAGGACGACGGTGTTGCCGCAGAGGAGGGCCGGGGCGGTTTTCCAGGCGGGGATGGCGACGGGGAAGTTCCAGGGGGTGACGAGGGCGACGACGCCGAGGGGGTCGCGGCGGGTGAGGAGGAGGTTGTTGGGGAGGTCGTGGGGGATGGTTTGGCCGCCGAGGGAGTAGCCGAGGGCTCCGTAGAAGCGGAGGATGTCGATGGCGCGTTGGACCTCGCCGGAGGCTTCGGCGAGGGTTTTTCCCTCTTCGCGGGTGAGCAGTTCCTGGAGGGCGGGTTTTCTGGAGGCGAGGATCTGGGAGGCCTGGTTGAGGATGCGTCCGCGGGCGACGGGGGTGGTGGCGGCCCAGGCGGGGAAGGCGGCGGCGGCGGCGTCGAAGGCCTGTTTGAACTCGGCGGGGCCTGCGGACGGGTATTGGGCGACCGTTTCGCGGGTGTCGGCGGGGTTCCGGGTTTGGAAGGTGCGGCCGGAGGCGGCGGCGACCCAGTCACCGCCGATGAAGAGGGAGTAGGTGTGCATGGGATTGGGGCGGGGGTATGGGTTGGGGTTGGTGGGGGGGTGTGGTTAGGGTTTGGGAGGCGGGAGGCTGGAGGGGGGAGAGGTGGGTCAGAGGCCGCCGAAGCGGCGGTGCCGGCGGGTGTATTCCTCGAGGGCGGCGTAGAGTTGGGGTTTGCGGAACTCGGGCCAGAGGGTGTCGGTGACGACGAATTCGGCGTAGGAGATCTGCCAGAGGAGGAAGTTGCTGACGCGCAGTTCGCCGCTGGTGCGGATGAGGAGGTCGGGGTCGGGCCAGAGGCGGGTGTAGAGGTGTTCGGCGACGGTGCGTTCGGTGATTTCGGCGGGGTCGATGCGGCCGGCCTTGGCTTTGGCGGCGATTTCGCGGACGGCGTCGACGATTTCGGTGCGGCCGCCGTAGCTGAGGCAGAGGATGAGGGTGAGGCCGTTGTTTTTGGCGAGGGCGGCCTGGGTTTTGCGGAGCTGTTCCTGGACGAACTCGGGGAGGCGCCAGATCTGGCCGATGGCTTCGAGGCGGACGTTGTTGCGGTCGAGTTCGGGGATTTCGTTTTTGAGGTACCTGGCGAGGTACTTCATGAGGGTATCGACCTCGTCCTTGGGGCGGTTCCAGTTTTCGACGGAGAAGGCGTAGAGGCTGAGGTAGCGGATGCCCAGTTCGCCGGCGGCGCGGACGAGGGTGCGGACGGATTCGGCGCCCTGGCGGTGGCCTTCGACGCGGGGGAGGCCGCGTTGTTTGGCCCAGCGACCGTTGCCGTCCATGATGATGGCGACGTGTTTGGGGAGGTTGGCGCGGGCCTCCTGGCTGAGGTGGGCGATGGCTGGGCTCACGTTGGGGGGTGAGGGCGGCGGCGCCGCTGGGGGTGCGGGGTCAGACGAGCATGGTTTGTTCGCGGGCGGGGCCGACGCTGGCGATGACGAGGCGGGCGCCGGTGAGTTGGGCGATGCTGAGGAGGTAATGGCGGCAGTTGACGGGGAGGTCCTCCCAGCGGGTGGCCTGGTCGGTGGGGGTTTGCCAGCCGGGGAACTCCTCGTAGACGGGGACGCAGCGGCCGAGGGTTTCGATATCGGCGGGGATGTGATGGAGGACGGTGTCGTCGATGCGGTAGCCGACGCAGACGCGGATGGTGGGGACGGTGTCGAGGCCGTCGATGTTGGTGATGGCGAGTTCGTCGATGCCATTGACCATGGCGGCGTGGCGGGTGACGACGGCGTCGAACCAGCCGCAGCGGCGGGCGCGGCCGGTGGTGGCGCCGAATTCGCGGCCGAGGCCGTGGAGGAGGTCGCTGATGCCGGCGTCCTCGGAGGGGAGGGGGCCTTCGCCGACGCGGGTGGTGTAGGCCTTCATGACGCCGACGACGCGGTCCATGCGGTTGGGGGGGACACCGGAGCCGGTGCAGGCGCCGCCGGAGGTGGTGTTGGAGGAGGTGACGTAGGGGTAGGTGCCGTGGTCGATGTCGAGGAAGGTGCCCTGGGCGCCTTCGAAGAGGATATTGGCGCCGCGGCGGGTGGAATCGTGGAGGTAGACGACGGTGTTGGTGACGAAGGGGCGGAGGCGGTCGGCGGCGGCGGTGTAATCGCGGAGGAGGGTGTCGTAGTCGACGGGTTGGGCGCCGAGGGCGCGGAGGACGTCGTTGTTTTCGTTGAGGCGATCGCGGAGGCGTTCGGGGAAGCGCCTGGCGTTCATGAGGTCGACGACGCGGAGGCCGACCCTGGCGGCCTTGTCGCCGTAGGTGGGGCCGATGCCGCGTTTGGTGGTGCCGATTTTGCCGTGGCCTTTGCGGACCTCGCGCTGGGCGTCCAGTTCGCGGTGCCAGGGGAAGACGACGTGGGCGGTTTCGGAGATGCGGAGGTTGGCCGGGGAGACGGGGACGCCGAGTTTTTCGAGGCCGTCGATTTCGCCGACGAGGCTGACGGGGTCGATGACGACGCCGTTGCCGACGACGCAGACCTTGTTGGGGCGGAGGATGCCGGAGGGGATGAGGTGGAGGACGTATTTCTGGGGGCCGACGAAGACGGTATGGCCGGCGTTGTTGCCGCCCTGGGTGCGGACGACGATGTCGGCCTGTTCGGTCAGGACATCGATGATCTTGCCCTTGCCTTCGTCGCCCCACTGGGCTCCGACGAGAATGGTGTTCATGGCGTGATGAACCGTGAGGCGCGTTGGTTGCGCGGACAAAAAACGCACCCCGAGGGGAACCCCCGGGGCGCGGGCTCAGCGGTTACGGGCGGAACCTAGGAACGGGGAGTGTCGGGTGTCAACGCGTCTGCCAGGGGGAGGGGTGGATAAAATCGGGATCAGATCATGTGGCAGAACATGGCGTCGCGGAGCTTGGGTTCGAACCAGGTGCTCTTGGGGGGCATGATGCCGCCGGCGTCGGCGATGGCCATGAGGTCCTCGATGCCGGTGGGGTACATGGAGAAGGCGCAGGCGAATTCGCCGCTGGCGACCCGTTTTTCCAGTTCGCCGGTGCCGCGGATGCCGCCGACGAAGTGGATGCGTTTGCTGGTGCGGGGGTCGTCGATGCCGAGGATGGGTGCGAGGACGTGGCGTTGGAGGAGGGTGACATCGAGGCGTTCGATGGGGTCGTCGACCTCGGTCCAGCGTTTGTGGAAGGTGAGGCCGTGCCAGCGGCCGGCGAGGAAGAGGGCGAGGTCGTGTTTGCGGGTGGGGCGGGGGTCGGCGCCGGGGCGGATTTCGAAGATGGCGGCGAGGCGTTGGAGGAGGAGTTCCGGGGTGAGGCCGTTCAGATCCGTGAGGGCGCGGTTGTAGGGGAGGATCTGCATCTGGTTGTGGGGGAAGATGACGGTGAGGAACCCGCTGCTGTGGCCCTGGCCGGCGCGCGATTTGAAGACGCGGGCGGCGGCGGCACTGCGGTGGTGGCCGTCGGCGATGTAGAGGAAGGGGATCTCCGAGAACGTCCTGGTGATGAAGGAGATGCCGGCGTCGTCGGCAATCCTCCAGGACGTATGACGGACGCCGTCGGGTGCCTGGAAGTCGACCATGGGTGCGGAGGTGGTGCGTTCGCGGACCCAGGCGTCGAGGTCGGTGCGGGCGCGGTAGGTGAGGAAGACGGGGCCGGTTTGGGAGTTGAGGGTTTCGACGTGGCGGACGCGGTCGTCCTCCTTATCGATGCGGGTGAGTTCGTGTTTTTTGATGATGCCGGCGAGGTATTCCTCGCAGCTCGCGGCGGCGACGAGGCCGACCTGGCTGTGGGCGCCCATGATCTGGCGGTAGAGGTAGTAGCAGGGTTGGGAATCCTGGCGGAGGGCGCCCTGGGTGATGAGGCGGTCGAAGTTGGCCCTGCCCTGGGCATAGACCTGGGGGCTGTAGAGGTCGGTGCCGGGAGGCAGGTCGATTTCCGGTTTGCTGACGTGGAGGAAGCTGAGGGGATTGCCCTCGGCCATGACCCGGGCCTCCTCGGACGACATGACGTCGTAGGGCAGCTCGCAGATGCGCGGGGCCAGTTCGGGGTTGGGGAGGAGGGCGGCGAAGGGTCGGATGGTAGCCATGGATGCAGCGAAAAAGCCTGGGGACGGTACTGGGTTGCGGGTCGGGGAGGAATCCCCAAAGCGGTGGGGGATCGATCAGGGGGAGGGGGTGAGCCAGTGCTGGAGGTTGGGGGTTTCGAGGGATTCGATGTGGTCGCCGCGGGCCTGGAGGATGAGGGCGGCGGCGTGGCGGGAGGAGCGGCGGAGGAAGGCGAGGCCTTGATCGGGGCCGAGCACGCTGAGGGTGGTGGCGAGGCTGTCGGCGGTGGTGCCGTCGGGGGCGATGACGGTGACGAGGGCGTGGTTGGTGAGGCCGATGCCGGTGTGGGGGTCGACGATATGGGAGTAGCGGACGCCGTTGATTTCGAGGCGTTGGTAGAGGTCGCCGGAGGTGGAGACGGAGGCGTTGCGGAGCCAGGCGATGCGGGCGGGGGGCGCGTTGGTGGTGTCGAGGGTGCCGATTTCGACGCGCCAGGCCGGTTGGCCTGGCGGGGGGTCGCCGACGGTGACATCGCCGGCGGCGGCGACGAGGGCGCGGTGGATGCCGTGGCGTCGGAGGACGGCGAGGGCTTCGTCGGCGGCGTAGCCTTTGGCGATGCCGCCGAAGTCGAGGCGCATGTCGGGGCGGTGGAAGGTGACGGTGCGGCGGCGGGGGTTGAGTTCGAGGTGTTGCCAGCCGACGCGGGCGCGGGCTTCGGCGAGCAGGTGCGGGGGGGGCAGTTCACCGCGGCGCCGGGAGCGGCGCCAGAGGTTCACCACGGGGCCGAGGGTGACGTCGAAGGCGCCGTGGCTGCGTTTCGAGCAGTCGGCGGAGCGGGAGAGCATGAACCAGAGGTCGGGGCCGACGGGGGCGGGTTGGCCGGGCGGGGTGTTGCGGCAGACGCGGCTCAGTTCGCTGTCGGGGTCGTAGTCGCTGAGGGCGGCGTTCAGTTCGGCGACGCGTGCGTGGGCGGCCTCGGCGGCGGCCTGGGCTTCGGCCTCGGAGGCGGCGTAGGCGACGATGCGGAAGGGGACGCCCATCTGGGGGCGGGAGAACTCGAAGCGGGACAGGTGGGCCGGCTCGGGGCGGGAGGGGGTGCGGGGAGGGGAGGAGCAGCCGGTGCTGGTCGCGAACCAGGCGGCGGCGGCGAGGGCGGCGGCGAGGGTGAGGGCGCGGGGGGTGGCGGGGGTCGGGGGCATGGGTGCGCCGGGGGTGGGGTGGGGCTCAGAGGTTGAGGCGGGAGCGGAGCTGGGTGACGGAGGCGGTTCCGGTGGTGCCCAGTTGGTGGACGACCTCGTTGGCGGCGGCCATGGCGAGTTGCATGGCTTCGCTGGGGGAGGCGCCGGCGGCGAGGGCGGTGGTGAGGTTGGCGGTGACGGAGTCGCCGGCGCCGACGATATCGATGGGGCCGTGGACGGGGAGGGAGGGGATATGGAGGGCGGCGGGGGTGTTCGGGGTGGCGCCGACGATGCCGCGTTCGGAGAGGGTGACGAAGACCGGCTGGTGGTTCTTGAGGGCCAGTTGGGAGGCTTGGGCTTGGACGGCCGGGATGCTGGTGGGGGGTGGGGTGCCGAGCAGGGTGCCGAGTTCGGCGGCGTTCATTTTGAAGCCGATGGCGGGCCAATCGGCGAGGCCCTGGCGGCTGTCGGCGAGGATGAGGAGTGCGGGGTGCCGGGCGGCGACCTGGCCGAGGGCCTGCCGGACGCGGCGGGTGACCACGCCGGTGTCGGGGAGGTCGACCTGGTCGAGGACGATGACGGCGTCGACGGATGGGGCGAGGGACTGGAGGGCTTGGATGATGTGGTCCTCGATGGGGGCGGGGGTGGGGTCCCAGTTCTTGCTGTCGAGGCGGTTCAGTTCCCGGGGGGGCGAGTCCGGGTGGATGAGGAGGGGTTTGCAGTAGGTGAAGGTGCGGCGGAGCGGGGAGGCGAGGAAGTGGTTGGAGTGGACGGTGGGGAGGGAGCGGAGGGCGCGTTGCAGTTCGTAGCCTTCGCCGTCGTCGCCGCAGAATCCGACGGTGTGGATGGTGCCGACGCCGAGGGCGACGAGGTTGTTGAGGATGGTGCCGGAGCCGCCGGGTTGGCTGCGGATGCGGACGACGTTATGGACGGGGAGGCCGGTTTCGATGGAGGACTCGGAGCGGGCCGGGTCGATTTCGAGGTAGCGGTCGAGGCAGAAGTCTCCGAGCAGGAGGATGCGGAGGGAGGGGTATCGGCGGGTGATGGCGTCGAACCGTTCGGGGGACATGGGGGGGCGGGGTGGGGCTGAGGTGGGGTGGGGCGGGGCGGGATGGATGCGGCTGGGGTCAGGAGATGAGGCCCTGTTTGCGGAGCATTTCCTCCATGGCCTTGTCCATCATGAACTCGGCGAGCTGCTGGGTGGCTTCGTCGAGGTGTTGGTTGGCGGTTTTGAGGCGCTGGGTGTCGCCGATCTTGGTGCGGGGCTCCTCGGTTTCGAGGGCGGCTTCGACGGCGAGGAGGGCGGCTTCGACGCGCTGGCGGTAGGACGGTTCCAGTTCGGCGGCGTGTTCGGCGAGGCCTTTGCGGGTGGCGCCGAGGGTTTCGCCGGCGCGGATCTTGGCCTCGATCCACTGGCGGGCCTTGAGGTCGTCGTAGGCGTGTTCGACGGATTCCTCGATCATTTTCTGGACGTCGGCGTCGCTGACATCGACGGCGGACTTCATTTCGACGATGCGCTGGTGGCCGGTTTTGAGGTCGCGGGCGAGGACGTGGAGGATGCCGTTGGCGTCGATTTCGAATTGGACGCCGACGCGGGGGACGGATTTGGGGGCCGGTTCGAATTCGAGTTCGAAGCGGCCGAGGCTCCAGTTGTCGCGGGCGCGTTCGCGTTCGCCCTGGAGGACATGGATGAGCATGGAGCGCTGGTTGTCGACGGCGGTGGTGAAGACCTCTCCGGCTTTGACGGGGATGGTGGTGTTGCGGGGGATGATGACGTTCATCAGGCCGCCGAAGGTTTCGAGGCCGAGGGAGAGGGGGGTGACGTCGAGGAGGAGGAGGTGGGTGAGGCCGCCGGCGAGGATTTCGGCCTGGATGGCGGCGCCGAGGGCGACGGCTTCGTCGGGGTTGACGGAGGTGTTGAGGACGGGGCCGGCGGGGCGGTGGTGGTCCTGGCCGAGGCGGAGGTCGCCGCGGGTTTCCTCGAACTCGGCGCAGCCGAACCATTCGGCGACCAGTTGTCGGACGAGGGGCATGCGGGTCTGGCCGCCGACGAGGATGACCTGGTCGAGGTCCTTGGGGTCGAGTTTGGCGTCGGCGAGGGCGCGGAGGCAGTGGGGGCGGGTGCGGAGGAGGATGTCGCGGGTGAGGCTTTCGAGTTCGGAGCGGGAGAGGACGTAGGAGAAGCTGAAATCGGGGGTGAGGAAGGGGAGGGCGATTTCGGTTTCGGCGGCGGTGCTGAGGCGGATCTTGGCCTGTTCGGCGGCTTCGCGGATTCGGGAGAGGCGCTGGAGGGTTTCGTGGGGGCGCGGGGTGTTGTCGGGGGTGTCGAGGTTTGGACCGCCGGCCTGCTGGATTTTGGAGGTGAGGAAGGAGGTGAGGCGGGTGTCGAGGTCGTCGCCGCCGAGGCGGGTATTGCCGTGGGTGGCGAGGACCTGGAAGACGCCCTTGTCGAGTTCGAGGATGGAGAGGTCGAAGGTGCCGCCGCCGAGGTCGTAGACGGCGATGCGGGCCTTGTCCTTGAGTTTATCGAGGCCGTAGGCGAGGGCGGCGGCGGTGGGTTCGTTGAGGATTCGTTCGACGGTGAGGCCGGCCAGTTCGCCGGCCTTCTTGGTGGCGTTTCGTTGGGCGTCGTTGAAGTAGGCGGGGACGGTGATGACGGCGCGGGTGACGGGTTGTCCGAGGGCGGCCTCGGCGGTTTCCTTCAGTTTGTTGAGGACGGCGGCGGAGATGTCCTCGGGGGTCCAGGCGCGGTCATGGATGTCGAAGGTGACCGGGCCGGAGCCTTCGCCGCGGACGGGGTAGGTGACGAGCATCTCCTCGCGGGGGATGTCGGAGCCGCGGCGGCCCATGAAGCGTTTGACCGAGTAGACGGTGTCGGAGGGGCGGACGATGCGGATGCGATTGGCTTTGTGGCCGACGATGGGGGGGGAATCGGAGCCTGGGACGTGGACGACGGAGGGGGTGAGGCGCTGGCCGTCGGCGTCGGCGATGACGTATGGAATGCCGGAGTCGACGGTGGCGACGAGGGAGTTGGTGGTACCGAGATCGATTCCGACGATTTTGCTCATGCCCGGCGGATGATTGGGCAGGACGCGAGCGGTCGCAAGGATGCGGCGGCATCCAAGCGTCGGGGCGGGGTGGAACCGGGGCTGATGGTGGTCAGCCCCGGGTGCAGGGTTCGAGGGGTGAACCCGGCCGGCTCAGCGGTTGCCGCCGAGCTGGAGGTCGTCGAAGGGGTTGTTGCCGAAGCCGCCGGGTTTTGTGGGGGGCGCGTCCTGTTTGGGGGGGCGGGCCGAGGCGGGGGCTTTGGCGGCGGGCGGCGCCTGGGTGGAGTCGGGGGCCGGGCCGGTGTCGGCGTCGGCGTCCGGGGAATCCGGTGGGGCGGGGATGCCTGAGCCTTCGGGGCGTTTGGCGCGTTTGGTCTTGGGGAGGGGGCTCACCATGACGTTGATGGAGCGTCCGGTGAGTTTGGGTTCGAAGTCCTGATGGCCCCAGGGGGCGATATCGGCGATGAACTGGCGAACGACCTTGAAGCCGAACTCGGTGTGGGCCATTTCCCGGCCGCGGAAGCGGAGGGAGGCTTTGACCTTCATGTCCTCGCAGAGGAACTCGATGGCGTGATCGACCTTGGTCTTGAAGTCGTGGGGGTCGATGTTGGCGCTGAGCTGGACCTCTTTGACCTTGTTGGCGTGCTGACTCTTACGGTTCTCCTTCTGACGCTTTTCCTGCTCGTACTTGTATTTGCCGAACTCGATGAGTCGGCAGACGGGCGGGTTGGCGTTGGGAGCGATCTCGACGAGGTCGACGCCCTTGTTGCGGGCGAGGACGATGGCCTCGCTCAGGGGGATGACCCCGAGTTGCTGGCCTTCATCGCCGATCACGCGCACCTCCCGGGCGCGGATCTTGCCGTTGATACGAAGCGAAGGCCCCGAAGGGGCATGACGAGGCGGGAACGGACGACTCAAGCAACCCTCACCTGTTGAAGAAACATCGCGTTGCGCAGCGATTCCACTGGGATTCCGAGTGTTTTGGGCAAACCGATGTCGGATATACGAGGGGTGCGGAGGGTGTGCAAGCGTGTTTTTTGGGAAAAGACCGCGCTTGCGCTGCGGCGGAAAGGGTGGGGTGCGGAGTGGATGGGGGTGGTCAGTGGGCGTCGAGCCAGGTGGCGCCGGTGCCGATTTCGACCACGATGGGAACGTCGCCGGGCAGGGGGAGGGCGTCGCGCATGGCGGATTCGACCAGGGACCGGAGCGGGGATTCCTCGTTCGGGGCGAGGTCGAACACCAGTTCGTCGTGGACCTGGAGGAGGAGGCGGGACTGGAGGCGGAGGCGGTGGATCTCGCGGTGGATGGTGGCCATGGCGATTTTGATCATGTCGGCGGCGGTGCCCTGGATGGGGGTGTTGATGGCGTTGCGTTCGGCGGCGCCGCGGACGGTGGCGTTGGAATCGTTGATGGTGGGCAGGGCGCGGCGTCGGCCGGTGAGGGTGCGGACGGCGCCTTCGGTGCGGGCGGTGGCGATGGTCTGGTCCATGTAACCGCGGATGCCCGGGTAGCTCTCGAAGTAATGGCGGATGATGTCGGCGGCTTCGCCGCGGGGGATGCCGAGGCGTTGGGCGAGGCCGAAGGCGGAGATGCCGTAGGCGATGCCGAAGTTGACCATCTTGGCGCGGCGTCGCATCTCGGGGGTGACGGCGTCGATGGGGACGTTGAAGACGCGGGCGGCGGTGGCGGCGTGGATGTCGAGGCCCTGGCGGAAGGCCTCGATCATGGCCTGTTCGCCGGCGAGGGCGGCGATGATGCGGAGTTCGATCTGGGAATAATCCGCGGACATGAGGCGCCAGCCCTCGCGGGCGACGAAGGCCTTGCGGATCTCCTGACCCCGCTCGGTGCGGATGGGGATGTTCTGGAGGTTGGGATCGACGGAGGACAGGCGGCCGGTGGCGGCGACGGCCTGGTGGAAGGAGGTGTGGACCCGGCCGGTGAGGGGGTGGATGGCCTTGGGCAGGGCGTCGGCGTAGGTGGACTTCAGTTTGGCGACGGTGCGGTGGTCGAGCAGGCGGCGGACGATTTCGTGGGTCGGGGCGAGGGACTGGAGGGTTTGTTCGTCGGTGGCGTACTGGCCGGTGGGGGTCTTGCGGGGTTTATCGACGAGGCGGAGTTCATCGAAGAGGACGACGCCGAGCTGTTTGTTGGACTGGACGTTGAAGGGGTGGCCGGCCAGGCGGTGGATGTCGGCCTCGGCCTCGGCCAGGTCCCGGGCGAGGGTGCGGCTGTATTCGGCGAGGGCGGCGGCGTCGACGCGGATTCCCTCGGTTTCCATGGCGACAAGGGTGGGGATGAGAGGCATTTCGACCTGGTGGAACACGCGGTCGAGGTCCTGGCCGGTGAGTTTCGGGGCGAGCACCTGGTGGAGGCGCCAGGTGACATCGGCGTCCTCGGCGGCGTATTCGGCGATTTCGGCGAGGGGGACCTGGGCCATGGATTTCTGGTCCGGCCCCTTGGGTCCGATGAGTTGTTCGATGGGGATGGGGTGGTAGCCGAGCAGGGCCTGGGCGAGGTCGTCCATGCCATGGCGGGTGCGTTCCGGTTCGAGCAGGGCGTGGGCGATCATGGTGTCGAAGAAGGGGCCTTCGACGGAGATGCCGGCGGCGTGGAGGATGGCGAGGTCGAACTTGAGGTTGTGTCCGACCTTGAGGGTGCGGGGGTTGGCGAACAGGTCGCGGAACGCTTCGAGTTCGGGGGGTGTTCGGGGTGTGGGTGTGGAATCGGGGCGGGGTGCGACGGGGACGTAGGCGGCTTTGCCGGGTGCGGCGCTGAAGGCGAGGCCGACGAGGCGGGCGGTGAGGGGGTCGAGTCCGTCGGTTTCGGTGTCGAAGCAGAACGCCGGTTCGGCGGCGAGGGAGCGGGCGAGTGCGCGGCGTTCCTCCTCGGTGGCGGCAATGTGGTAGTCGTGGGGGAGGTCGGCGAGGGTCTGGAGGGCAGCGCCCTGGGGGGTGGTGGCGGGTTGGGCGTGGGTGGTGGGATCGGCGGCTGGGGACGGGGACGGCGCTGGGGATGGCGCTGGGGATGGGTGAAAGAGGTCGCCCTGGTCGGTGGATGGCGGTGTGGGGGTGGCGGTGGGGTTGCGGCGTGGGCGGCGTGCGGGTGGGGTGGGTGGGGAGGGGGTGGCGTTGGCTGCGGCGGGTTGGAAGCCGCGTCCGGCCTTGAAGTCGTTGCCGAAGAGGCGGCGGCCGATGGAGTTGAACTCGAATTCGATGCAGAGGGCGCGGACGGCCTCGGTGTCGTGTTCGCGGAGGGCGAGGGTGTCGATGGGGGTGTCGAGGGGGACCTGGGTGTTGATGGTGGCGAGGGATCGGCTGAGGCGGGCGAGGTCGGCGTGGGTGCGGAGGGTTTCGCCCAGTTTGCCTTTGACCTGGGGGGCGGCGGCGAGGACGCCTTCGAGGGTATCGTATTCGGCGAGGAGTTTGGCGGCGGTTTTTTCGCCGACGCCGGGCACGCCGGGGATGTTGTCGGCGGTGTCGCCCATGAGGCCGAGCATGTCGATGACCTGATCGACGCGGCGGATGTTCCAGTGGGCGCAGACGTCGGCGGGGGCGAGGATTTCCGGGGGGGCGCCCTGTTTGCCGGGTTTCCAGAGGAGGGTGTTGGGGGTGACCAGTTGGCCGAAGTCCTTGTCGGCGGTGACCATAAAGGACGTGAAGCCGAGCGGTTCGGCCTGGGTGACGAGGGTGCCGATGAGGTCATCGGCCTCGAAGCCGTCGAGGGCGAGGGTGGGGATGTGGAGGGCGTCGAGCCAGCGGCGGAGGTGGGGGAGGGAAGCGGCCAGTTCGTCGGGCATGGCCTGGCGCTGGGCTTTGTAGTCGGGGAAGGCGAGGTGACGGGCGGTGGGGGCCGGGGTATCGAGGGCGACGGCGAGGTGGGAGGGGTTGCCGGACTGGAGGATGTCGAAGAGGGAGCTGGTGAAGCCGAAGAGGGCGGAGACGTTGAAGCCTGCGGAGGTTCGGATGGGGCGGTGGGCGAAGGCGAAGTGGGCGCGGTAGACGAGGGCCATGCCATCGAGGAGGAACAGACGTTTCGCCATGGCGGTGACGTTAGGCGGGAGGGGGAGGGTCGGCGAGTCCGCGTCGGGGGAGGGGGTGGATGGAGGCTTTGCGGAATCCATGAAAACGTGCAGCATGAGTGGGGTTCGAAACGAACCAAACGAAGGAGAAGCCATGAAGAACACGATAAAGACGTCCCTGTTGTTGGCCGCGGCCGGGTTGATCTGGGTGGGGTGTGGTGACAATTCCGGGGGTTCCGGCAGCGCCGGCACGGGCGGCGGGATGGACAGCGGAGGGGGCAGCAAGGAATCCGCGCCGGTGGCGGCGGCGGTGGAATCGGCGGCCAAGGCGGCGGTCGAGACCACGAAGTCTGCGAGCCAGGAAGTGGTGAAGGCGGTGGAAGCGGCCAAGCCGCAGCTTCAGGAGGCGGCGAAGGCGGTGCAGGACGCGGCGGCGGATGTCGGGGCGGCCGCGCAGGCGAAATTCAACGAGGTGGTCGCCGAGGTGAAGAAGCTGATCTCGGAGGGGAAGGGGAGCGACGCCCTGGCCAAGGTGAATTCGCTGTTCTCGAACCTGAAGCTCACGCCTGAGCAGCAGAAGACGCTCGAGGACCTGAAGAAGCAGGCGCAGGAGGCGTTGAGCAAGAGCGGGGTGGACTCGGCGGCGAAGGCGGTTGGGGATCTCCTGAAGCCCAAGCCGCAGAACTGAGCCGGAACCATCCGCCGGGCGTGGGAGGGATCCGGTGGTCAGGGTTGGGGGTGGATGGTTTTGATATGGGGCCGTGCATGGGACACCGTGCGCGGCCTCATCCGTCTTGGCTGGGGGCGGTGGATGGCTAGGGTTGAGGCATGCCGAAGCGCACGCCGTTGTATGAAGTCCACCGCAGGCTTGGGGCTCGACTGGTTGAGTTCGGGGGGTGGGAGATGCCGATCCAGTATTCGGGGATTCTGGACGAGCACCGGGCGGTTCGGGGAGCGGCGGGTCTGTTTGACATCTCGCACATGGGCGAGGTGTTCGTGGCGGGCGACGGGGCGGAGGAGTTTCTCAACAAACTGTTGACCAACGATTTGCGGAAACTGGCGTTGGGTCAGGGGCAGTACACGCTGCTGTGCCGGCCGGACGGCGGGGTGGTGGATGACCTTTTCGTGTATCGCACGGGGCCGGGGGAGTTCCTGCTGATCATCAACGCATCGCGGGCGGAGGTGGATGTGGCGTGGATGAAGTCCGAGCTGGAAGGGTTTGGGCGGGCGGCGGAGGTGCGGTTGACCGATGCGTCGGATCGGCTGTCGGCGGTGGCGGTGCAGGGGCCGGCGGTGGCGGGTTTCATGGATGGGGTGTTTCCCGGGGAGGCGGCGATGGCGGGGTCGCAGGTGGGGAAGCCGACGGAGCTGAAGCGGAACCGGGTGTCGGTGTTTTCGTGGGGTGGGACGCCGGTGTGGTTTGCGCGGACGGGTTACACGGGGGAGGACGGTTTTGAGATCGTGATGCCGAACGGTTTGGCGGAGGGGGTGTGGGAGCGGTTGATGGCGGTGGGTGGGGGGCACGGGTTGAAGCCGTGCGGGCTTGGGGCGCGGGACACGCTGCGGACCGAGATGTGTTTTCCGTTGTACGGGCATGAACTGACCGAGCAGACGACGCCGGTGGAGGCGGGGTTGGAGGTGTTCGTCGGGTGGGAGAAGGGGGAGTTCAACGGCCGGGAGGCTTTGATGGCGCAGCGGGCGGAGGGGCCGCGTCGGCGGTTGGTGGCGTTTCGGCTGGTGGCGGCCGGCGCGCCGCCGTTGAGGGAGCGGTACCGGGTCTTGGCGGGGGGCGCGGAGGGCGCGGAGGGTGCGGTTCTGGGGGAGACCACCAGCGGGACGCTGAGTCCTTCGTTGGGCGTGGGGATCGGGATGGCGTACGTGCCGTCGGCGCACGCGGAGCCCGGGACGCGGCTGGAGGTGGAGATCCGGGGGCGGCGGTATGGCGCGGAGGTGGTGAAGAAGCCGTTGTACCGGCGTCCGGCGACGGTGCAGGTGCCAAAAGCGGTTTGACCCGCCGGGGCGCGCGGGCGTGAAATCGGCGCATGTCGAACGTGCCGTCCGAGCTGCGCTACGCGAAATCTCATGAATGGGTGCGGGTTGAAGGGGACACCGCGGTGGTGGGGATTTCGGATCACGCGCAGCACGAGTTGACGGACGTGGTGTTCGTGGAGCTGCCGGCGGTGGGGCGTAAGGTCCGTGCCGGGGAGGCGTGTGCGGTGGTGGAGTCGGTGAAGACCGCGAGCGACATATACGCGCCGGTGAGTGGCGAGGTGGTGGCGGTGAACGCTTCATTGCCGGCGAATCCCGGGCTGGTGAACTCGGCCCCGTACGGTGACGGCTGGTTCTTCAAGGTGCGGCAGAGTGTTCCGGCCGAGAGGGATGCGCTGCTCACCGCCGAGCAGTACCGCGCCCAGATCGGCGGCTGATCGGCGGCTGATTTGACGAACGCTCGCCCTGGTGCGAGCCTAGCCGGCACCCACCCCTCGCGCGGGGTGGGGTGTCTCTTCACCGGTCGCGGCGGGGGGTGGTCAAGGATCCAACCTCATGACATCGTCGCAACCTGGTTCTCCTCTTCTCCCATGAATGCGTCTCTTTCGCTCTCGGCTTGGGGCCGTCGCTTTCGCGCGGCGGGATGGTTTTGTCTTCTGGCGAGCCTGCCGGTGTTGAACGCCGGGGTCGTCCGGGCGGATTCGATGCCGGCGGAGTCCACCATCGCGATCCTGGCGCCGCCGTCCGGCACGCGGATCGAGGTGCCGCGCCGGGTGGTGTTCGAGGCCGTGGCGGTGGACCCGCTCGGCGACATCCGGCACGTCGAGTTTTTCGCGAACGGGGAGTTCATCGGTGCCTCCGACTACCTGTTGCGCATCGCGACGATCCCGGGCCGGCCGATTCCGCATCGGTTGGAGTGGCCCGTGGAGAAGCCGGGCGACTATGAGGTCGTCGCCCGGGGCAAGGACACGGCCGGCAAGGAGATCCTGTCGCGCCCGGTGGTCCTGCGGGCCGTGGCGGATGATGATGACGATGACGACGATGATGATGGAGATGACGATCCGACGCCGACGGGTTGGATCGGGGTGAAGGCGGGGTCGGTGTGGCGTTACCTGAACGACGGCACCGACCTTGGGACGCGATGGCGCGAGACTGGTTTTGACGACGCGGCCTGGGCGTCGGGTGCGGCGCCGCTGGGGTATGGGGATGGGGACGAGACCACGGTGACGCGGACCGGCGAGCCCCCGCATCCCATCACCGCGTACTTCCGGCACAGCTTTGTTGTGCCCGCCGATTTGAACCCGACGCGGTTGCGGGTGCGGCTGATGCGGGACGACGGGGCGGTCGTGTACCTGAACGGACGGGAGATACTGCGGAGCAACATGCCGCGTGGGGACGTGGAATTCGGGACCCTGGCGAGCGACTCGACCGACGACGAGAACGAGTTCCGGACGTTCCTGGTGGAAGCGAGCGGGTTGGTGGCCGGGGACAACGTGCTGGCGGTGGAGGTTCACCAGGCCGCGGCGAGCAGCAGCGACCTGGGATTCGATCTGGAACTTGCCACGCTTGCGGCCGAGCCGCTGCCGGTGGTCAGCGTCACGGCGACGCGCGAAGCGACCGGCGAGCCGCGTCCCGAGGCGCGGATCGCGCCGGGGCAGTTCACCCTGCGGCGCACGGGATCGACGGCGACGGCCCTGAGCGTCCTGCTGCTGCACGGGGGCACGGCGGTCGCAGGGAAGGATTATGTGGAGATTCCGAATTCGGTGACCTTTCCGGCGGGTCGGAGCGAGGTGGTGATCGACGTGGTGGCCCTGGACGACGAGGAAGTGGAGGGGGACGAGACCGTGGTGGTGGAGCTCGTGTATCCGCCGGTGCGTGTGGATCCCCTGGCGGCGGCGGCGCTGATACCGCCTCCGACGTATCGGATCGATGGCGAGAAATCGCGCGCGGAGGTGGTGATCCGGGACGCGGATTCCGCGGATGACGCGACGATCACGGTGCTCGAGCCGGCGGCCGGGAGTGTCTGGCCCGAGGGCGAGGTGATTCCGGTGCGGGCGCTGGCGGTGGATCCGAAGGGGGCGATCACCCGGGTGGAGTTCTACTCCGGGGAGGATCTGCTTGGGGAATCGGAGGTCGTGTTCATTCAGGAGCCCGAACCCGGGACGCCGATCGAGCACGTGTTCGAGTGGAGGGGTGCGAAGCCCGGGCTGCACCGGTTGGTGGTGCATGGCAAGGACGCGCGGGGGATTCCGGTCAGTTCGGCGGTGGTGCCGGTGCAGGTGGGTGACGACGCCGGCGGCGTGGTGGTGTTGGAGATCGAGGCCGCGGATCCGAAGGCGGTCGAGCCGGTGGACGGAGGGGTGGCGGAAGAGGGGGTGTTTGTGATCCGGCGGATCGCGGGGCCGCGTGACGTGGCGGTGCCGGTGTTTCTCCTGATCGAGGGCAGTGCGGAGAACGGGGTGGATTACGAGGCCCTGCCCGAGCGGGTGGATCTGCCGGCCGGGATGGACACGGTGCGCCTGGTGGTGAAGCCGATCGGGGACAAGGCGCTGGAGGGTCAGGAGCGGGTGGTGGTGAAGCTTGAGCCGCCGGTGTGCCCGGCGATTTTCCCGCCGCCGCCGCAGTGTTACCAGGTCGGCCGCAGCGGCACGGCGGTGGTGGTGATCCACGACAGTTCGGAGGTGGGGAACAAGCGTCCGACCGTGAGGATTGTGGCGCCGCGGGCGGGCACGGCCTTTGTCGAGGGCGAGGTCATTGCGATTCGGGCGGAGGCGGTGGATTCGGACGGCACGGTGGTGCGGTTGGAGATCCTCGCCGACGGCGTGGTGGTTTCGAGTGCGACCTCGGGGACTGCCTCGTACGACTGGTCGGGGGCGAAGCCGGGGCTCCGGCGGTTGTCCGCGCGCGCCGTGGATGACGACGGGTTGGACGGGGTGTCGCTGACGGTGCCCGTGATGGTGCGGGCGGTTGAGGATGTGGCGTTCGTGCGGCGTGATCTGCCGCCCGCCTATCTTCCGGGCATGACGCTGGACGTGGTGTTGGCCGCCGAACCGCCGCGTGGCAGCGGGGCCTGGATCGTGGAGGACGTGCCGCCGCAGGGATGGGTGGTTTCCGGGATCTCGGACGAAGGTGTTTTCGACGGGACGAGCGGCAAGGTGAAGTTCGGGCCGTTCACCGACGGCGAAGTGCGGCGATTGAGCTACCGGGTGACCGTTCCGGCGGGGACGACAGGCGAGTTGGTGTTCGCCGGGACATCCTCGCTGGACGGCCGGACCCTGCCCGTCGGGGGTGACACGCGGCTCCGGCCGGCGGGTGAGCATCATCCGGCGGACGCGAAGCCGGTGGACAACGCGGTGGTGGCCGACGAGGTGACCGCGTATGCCGCGGCGTGGAAGCGCGGACAGGCCTGGGGCGACGACGGCGGTTCGATCCCGGTCAGCTATGTGGCGCGGGCGGGGCAGATCTGGAAGACCGGCGAGGCGTATCGTTACGACGCTGGGGCCGGGGCGCCTCCCGCCTGCTGGGTGCCTGGGACGACGGGCGGGTCGGGGCTTGCGCTGGCGGGCGGTCCGCGGAGGCCGGCGGTGGTGGATGTGGAGACGGGTGTGGCCGAGCGGTTCGCCGAGATGATCCAGCGGCCGGGTGTCGGCGGCCGGGTCGAGATCCACGTCCAGCCTCCGCCGGGAGCGCAGGCCATCGCCGTGGAGGAGAGCATCCCGCCCGGATGGCGGGTGTCGGAGATCAGCGACGACGGGGTGTACGACGAGGCGGCGCGGCGGATCCGCTGGGGACTGTTCTTCGGGGACACCGTGCGCCGGTTGACCTATGTGGCGACGCCGCCGGCCGGGGTGGCCGGGACCTCCGAATGGCCGGGCGTGGTGTCGTTCGACGGCATCGAGGTTCCCGTCTCCGGCGTGGTCCGGGTGGGGGCGGTCGACGAGGCCACCGTGCCGAGGATCCTGGGCTCGCGCCGGGCGGAGAAGGCCAGGGTGCGGTTCTCGGTCGGGGCTGTGGCGGACCAGGTTCTGATGATCGAGGTATCCGATGACCTGGTTCACTGGCGTGACCTTGGGGTGGTGGTGAACACCGGCGAGGAGGTCGAGGTCACCGACGACGGAGCGGAGCATTCGGCCCAGCGCTACTACCGGCTGCGGCCGCTCGCCCGGTGACCCGGGTTTGAGCGGTGGGCGGATTGAGGTTCGCGACGGGCGGCTTCCCGGTGGGGGGCCGCCCGTTTGTCATCGGAGCCCGTGGAATCGGGGCTGAACCGCGGGATGGATCGGGGGTTGCGGGGGGAAAACCGAATTGCTTGAGAGCGGCTGGCGTCGGTAGGATCCAGGCGATGTCCCACTCGATTCGCGCGCTGCGCCATTCCGTGTTGCTGGCCCTTGGCTGTTGTCTGGTGGCTCCGTCCGGAGCCGTGGTTTCCCCGGGTGTGGAGGTGACCGAGGGCGTGGACCGGGTGACGATTTCGGTGGATGGGGAGATGCTCACCGAGTTGCGTCACCAGGGGGCCCCCAAGCCGTACTTCTATCCGCTGCACGGTCCGGGCGGGGTGGCGTTGACCCGGAACTATCCGATGCGGACGGACGCGGAGGACGAGGCGAAGGATCACCCGCACCATCGATCGCTGTGGTTCACCCATGGTGATGTGAACGGCGTGGATTTCTGGGCCGAGGGGCCGAGCAAGGGCCGGGTGGTGCAGACGCGGGTGTTGGAGGCCAAAGGCGGTCCCGAGAGCGGGGTGTTGCGGACGGCGAACCGCTGGGAGACGTCGGCCGGCAAGGCGCTGCTCACCGACGAGACCACGGTGAGGGTGCACCGGACGCCGCTGGGGCGGATGTTCGACTACCGGGTTGTGCTGCGGGCCTCGGAGGGGGTGGATCTGACGTTCGGGGACACGAAGGAGGGGACCATGGCGGTGCGCCTGGCGGAGAGCATGCGGTTGGCGCCGAACAAGCATTACCAGGGGAAGACCCCGGGAACGATCCTGCAAAGCACCGGGGTGAAGGACGGGGCGACCTGGGGCAAGCGGGCCGGGTGGACCGCCTACACCGGGCCCGTCGGGGGAAAGCCGATGACCGTCGTCATCTTCGATCACCCCGCCAATCCCCGGTATCCCACCTGGTGGCACGTGCGGGACTACGGCCTTTTCGCCGCAAACCCTTTCGGGGTGCATGACTTCGAGAGGAAGCCCGCGGGCGCCGGCAACCTGGTGGTGAAAGCGGGGGACTCGGTGGCTTTCAGTTATCGGTTCCTGCTGCTGGCCGGCGAGGCGGACACGGCTGCCCTGGAAAAGGTCGCCCACGCCTTCGCCAAGACCGCAGCCAATTGATCCTCGATCCGTGGCGCGCCGAATTCCGTGTCGGAAAAAGGATTTGTTTCGGAACCCCCGGCCGGCGAAAACTCCCGAGTCACCCAAGTTCAGTTCTTCCACGCCATAACCGCATCCCTCATCCCGCATCACGCCTCATGAATGCATCCACATCCCGTCGATCCTTTCTGAAAACGGCCGCCGTTGCGTCGGCGGCGCTCGGGTTCCCCGCTGTGTCCTGGAACCGCGTGCATGGCGCCAACGACGCCCTTCGCGTGGCCGTGGTGGGTTTCAAGGGCCGTGGCGGCGACCACATCAACGGCTTCCTCAAGATCCCCGGCGTGCGGGTGGCGGCGCTGTGCGACTGCGACTCCCGGGTGCTGGAGGGAGCGGTCCGCAAGCTGAAGGACCAGGGCCACGACGTGAAGGGCTACAAGGATGTGCGCGACTGCATCGCCGACCGCGACATCGACATCATCTCGACCGCGACGCCGAACCACTGGCATGCGCTGATCACCGTCTGGGCGTGTCAGGCCAACAAGGACGTCTACGTGGAGAAGCCGGTGTCGCACAACGTCTGGGAGGGGCGGCAGGCGGTGGAGGCGGCGCGCAAGTACCGGCGCATCGTCCAGACCGGCACCCAGAGCCGTTCGAGCCATGCCATCCGCGAGGCCGTCGCCTGGGTTCATGCGGGCAACATCGGCAAGATCCTCATCTCGCGTGGCCTCTGCTACAAACCCCGCGCCAGCATCGGCAAGGTGGACGGCCCGCAGCCGATCCCCGAGCACATCGATTACAACCTCTGGTGCGGTCCGGCGCCGATGTCGCCGCTGACGCGGAAGAACCTGCACTACGATTGGCACTGGGTGTTCGAGACCGGCAACGGCGACCTTGGCAACCAGGGCATCCACCAGATGGACATCGCCCGATGGTTCCTGGGCGAGAAGGAGCTTTCGCCGTCGGTGCTGAGTGCCGGCGGGCGGCTGGGGTATGTCGATGACGGCAACACCCCGAACACCCAGGTCATCTGGCACGGCTACGCCAAGGCGCCGTTGATCTTCGAGGTGCGCGGGCTTCCCCGGGACAAGGCCGGCCAGAAGGACGGGTGGGGCAAGTCGATGGACAAGTACATGGGCGCCCAGATCGGGGTGGTGGTCCACTGCGAGGGCGGCTACGTGGTGGTGCCCAACTACTCGAGCGCCATCGTCTATGACAAGGCGGGCAAGGAGATCAAACGCTTCGAGGGCGCGAAGGATCACTATCAGAACTTCATCGCCGCCGTGCGCAGCCGGCAGGTGGAGGACCTGAACTCGGACATTCTCGAGGGGCACCTTTCGAGCGCCCTTTGTCACACCGGCAACATTTCCTATCAGCTCGGCAGGAAGGCCGGCCCTGGCGAGGCCCGGGAACGGCTCCAGGACCGCCACGGACTCCAGGAATCGTTCGACCGCATGGTCGAGCATCTCCGGCACAACGAGGTGAACCTCGACACCGAGCAACTCACCGTTGGCGTGGGGCTGACCATGGATCCCTCGACCGAGCGGTTCCAGGGCAACGCCGACGCCAACCGATTGCTCACCCGCGAGTACCGCAAGCCGTTCGTGGTGCCGGAGAAGGTCTGAACCGGATTGAACGACAACCGCCTCACCGGCCCCACGGGCGCCCACGGGCTCTGAGCCCGTGGGGCACCGATCGAGCGGTCGGGGCGGTTGGGTTGTTGGGCGATTACCGTACCAGGCCTCAACGGCCCGATGGACCGCGCACCACCTGCCAGGTGGCGGCGAGGGTGATGAGGGCGCCGGCCAGTTCCAGTCCGGCGTATTGCTCGCCGAAGAACAGGACGCCGCCCGCCGAGGTGGCCAGGGGCATGAGCATCTGGATGGAGGAGCCCTGGGCGACGGAGAGGGTGCGGAAGGAGTGGGTCAGGGCCAGTTGGCCGACCGAGACCAGGACCGACGCCAGGATCAGCACGAGGATGGCCATGGGCGGGATCTGGGTGAGGGCCTGGGTGCCCAGGGGCAGTCCTGCGAGGAAGCTCCAGAGGCATTGCGAGGCGTAGATGGTGGAGGCGTGTTCGGTGCGGCTCAGCACCCGGATGAGGACGATGGCCGCACCGGCCACCACGGCTCCTCCGAGCGCCAGGACCTCGTAACGGGTCAGGCCGCGGTCGAAGGCGCTGCCCGCGAAGAACAGTGCCAGACCGGAGAGGCCGACCAGCATCCAACCCAGTTGACGGAGGCTGAGGGACTCCTTGAGCCAGGCCGCGGCCATGAGCGCGCCGAAGATCGGGTAGGTCAGGTTCAGGATCACTGCGCGACCCGCCCCGAGGTGTCCGATGGTGACGTAAAACAGGAGGATGCCCGCAGCCCCGACCAGTCCGCGCATCAGCAGCATCGGGCTGGAGAACAGGCGGCGCGGCTCGAAGCCGCGGCCCTGGAAGGCGATGACGATGACCAGCCAGCCCACGAGACCGCGGAAGACCGAGGCGACGTGGCCATCGATCCAGGGCATCGCCAGCGAGAGCGCGCGCAGCATCAGCACGTTGGCGGCAAACAACACGATGGACACGAGCATCAAGAGGATGCCGTGCCGGCGGGATAGACGTTCCGTTTCCATGGGGGTCGGGGACCGACCGGAACCGGAAGAGGGGAGGAGGATCGACGTCGAACATCCGGCCCCTTTCGCGGGATCCGGAAGTTCGCCGTCGTTTCAGACGCAACCAGCCGGACCCGGGCCGCGACGCCAGATGGCGACGCAGCGGCAGGTGACGACGAGTTTGGCAGCGAAACGCGGCACGCCGTGTCCCTAAACGCATCGCGGCGGCGGGTCAATCCGCTTTTTGGAACCGGCGTCGGCTGTGCCCTGGCCCGCCTGGGAATTGGAAGGAGCCTCTTCGGATTCTCAGCCGGGCGATCACAGGAGACCGGGTTCGACTCCGGGCCCGCGGGCGCGCATGCTCGCGCGATGCAATCCTCGGAGCCCCTTCGACGCCGGGCATTTCTGGGTGGCCTGACCTCGGGTGTGATGTCCGGTGTTTTTCTTGGCGCAGGCCCTTCGCCCGCCCTGGCGCAGGCGGTGGCGCAGGACCCTGGCGCGGCCGGCGCGGCATCGCTGATGCGGACGCCGATGGCGGTGATGGCGCCGAGAGCGGACGGGTTCGAGGCGGTTTGGGCGGTGTCGACGCTCTGCCAGGGGCGTGTCGCCTGGGAGGGCGACGATGGCACCCACGGCGTGGCCGGCGCCGACACCTACGGGTTCGTGCCCCAGAACCAGGACGTCATCCGCGTGCGGGTCGATGGCCTGAAGCCGGGTTCGCGGTACCGGGTACGGGCGCTGACCCGTTCCGCCGACGGCCGGCGCGAGGAGAGCGGACCGTGGACGGGGTTTCGCACCCTGGCTCCGAAGGCGTCGTCCACGTCCTTCACCGTCTGGAACGACACCCACGTCAACACGAACACCCTGCGAAAGCTGCACGAGGTCACCCCGGAGTCGGACTTCCACGTCTGGAACGGCGACACCTGCAACGATTGGACCTCGGAGGCCTTGCTTGTGCCGACCCTGCTCCATCCCGCGGGTTGTGATTTCACCCAGGGCCGTCCCCTGTGCCTCGCGTGGGGGAACCACGACGTCCGCGGCGTCCACGCCTACGCCATGCCGCGCATGGTCGCCACGCCCGGCGGCCGGCCGTTCTACGCGTTCCGGTCGGGACCCGTTGCCGCGGTCTTCCTGCACACCGGCGAGGACAAGCCCGACGATCATCCCAGCTTCGGCGGGCGGGTGGCGTTTGACGAACTGCGGCGGGAACAGGCGGCGTGGCTGGACGAGGTGGTTCGGCAGCCGGGGATGCGGGATGCCCCTTATCGGATCGTGTTCTGCCACATCCCGCTCCGCTGGCTCGACGAGAAGTCCCAGGACTATTCTAGGACCGGGTTCGACCGGCACAGCGGAAGGAGTCGCGAGGCCTGGCATGGGGCGCTGGTTCGCTGGCGCGCGCAGTTGATCGTTTCCGGTCACACCCACCACCCCGGATGGCTGCCTCCGACGAAGGAGTTCCCCTACGGCCAGTTGGTCGGTGGCGGCCCGAGTCCGAGCGGGGCCACCTGGATGCATGGCAACGCCGACGCGCGCGGGCTGGAAATCAAGGTCCGGAACCTGGAGGGCGAGGTGAAGCACCACGTCCGCGTCCAGCCCGGGCGCCGCGGTGTTGCGGCGTAAGCACCTGATTGCGAGCGGGAAGGGTGGGTGGGAACCGGACGGTGGCGGGATCAGGCCGCCAGGGAGAGGATGTGCGGGGTGCCGGTCTCGACCCAGACGATGGAAGGCAGGTCGACTCTGGGAGAAGCGGCGGGCAGTTGGGTGACCTTCTGGCGGACCTCCCGGATCTCGGCCTGGAGAAACTCGAGGCGGGCTTCCAGCACGCCCAGTTCGGATTCGCGCGGGCGGATGTACTGGGTGACCAGCCAATGGGTCTCGTCGGTCACCTGCATCACCCGTTTCTTGGCGCGCAGCAGCGCCAGTTCGGCCTGGAGAACCTCACGCCGGCGCAGGCCGTCGACGAACATGCGTTCGAACGAACCCAGGGCATCGGCGACGGTTTGGGCGACTTTGGAATCAGGCTTCATGGCGGTACGACTTGAACCTCCCCTCTCCGGGCTGCGCCTCGTCCCGCCTGTCCCGGGTCGCCGACGTCGCCGCGTGAGCTGTGCCTTTTTCTAAGCCGAACCGAGTAGTGCTGTCAACTAGGTGGTGAAAATAAAGTCTGCGCTTAGTGGAACCACTGAGGCTGGACGAAGTGTAATAAGATATTGCCGAGCAGAGACTTAAGAAGTGTGTGGCAGTGGAATGGGAGGGGTGGGGTGGGGGTGGGGGTCAGGGGGCTGGATTGGGGGGAGGGAGGTGGGCGGTGAGGGGGGAGCGGCGGGCGAGGCGCAGTTCCTGGAGGTCTTTCAGGAGCGCGAGGCGGTCGGCGTCGGCGAGATGGGGGAGGGAGGAGCGGAGGGAAAGTTGGGCGATGCGTTCGTCGATCCAGGCGTTGCGGATGCGGGTGACCACATCGCGGAGCTGTTGTTCGGGGTTGGGGATGGGGCGGGGGTCGGACATGGCGGCCGCGGCGAGGGCGCGGAGCTGGTCGTCCTCGAGGTCACCGAGGAAGGCGGCGGGACTGGACCAGGTGGCGGCGTGGTGGAGTTCGAGGCGTTGGCGGAGGACGGAGCGGACGCCGGGATGTTTGATCCAGTCGAGGTCGAGATGGAGGGCGAGCCAGCCGGCGAAGTCGTCCTCGAGGAAGACCAGTTTCAGGAGCCAGGATTCGGTGGGTGGTGGTGGTGGGGTGGTTTGGGGGGAGGGGGATGCTGGCTGGCGGTTTTGGGTTTGGGGGAAGGTTTTGCGGGTGGGGGACGGTTTGCGGAACTCGGCGCGGACGGCATCGGGGGCGGGGGCGACGCCGCCCTGGGTGGCGAGGGCCATGCTGGTTTTCTGGGCGTAGCGGTCGACCAGGGCCTCGTTGTGGGTTTTGTGGAGGGCGAGGCCCATGGCGGCGATGATCTCGGTCTGGCCGCGGTCGGTGGAGGGGTTGTGGGTGCGGCAGAGGAAATCGAGGTAGAAGTCGAAGAAATCCCGGGCGCCGGAGACCAGTTGGCGGAAGGCGTCGCCGCCGTGGGCCTTGATGAAGCTGTCGGGGTCGTGGGGGTGGGGGAGGGTGACGACGCGGAGGTTCATGCCGCCCTCGACCAATTCGTCGAGGATGCGGGCGGTGGCCTTCTGGCCGGCGTTGTCGGCGTCGAAGCAGAGGATGGCTTCGCGGGCGTAGCGACGGAGGATGCGGAGGTGTTCGGCGGTGAAGGCTGTGCCCTGGGGCGCGACGGTGTTTTCGACGCCGGCCATGTGGCAGGCGATGAGGTCGAGCTGGCCTTCGCAGATGATGGCGGAGCCGGTGTCGAGGATGGCGCGCCGGGCCTTGTCGAGGCCGTAGAGGACGCGGCTTTTGGTGAAGATCGGGGTTTCGGGGGAGTTGATGTATTTGGCGGTTTTCTCCTCGTTGGTGAGGATGCGGCCGCTGAAGGCGACGACGCGGCCCTGTTCGTCGCAGATGGGGAACATGAGGCGACCGCGGAAGCGGTCGTAGTGGCCGTGGGAGGGGTGGTCGGGGTCGCGGGGCACGATGAGGCCGGCCTGTTCGACGAGGGCGGTGTCGAGGCCTTTGGATCGGGCCCAGTTGACGGTGTCGTCCCAGGCATCGGGGGCGTAGCCGAGGCGGAAGCGGGTGACGGCCTCCTGGGGGATGTTGCGGCGTTGGAGGTAATCGCGGGCGATCTGGCCGCCGGCGTCGTTGGCGAGGGCCTGTTGCCAGCGGCGGGTGATCTGTTCGTGGATATCGCGGAGGCGGTCCTTGGCGGCGCGTTCGTCGCGCTGGGAGGGGTTTTCGTCGAACTCGAGGGTGATGCCGGCGCGTTGGGCGAGGCGTTGGGCGGCCTCGGTGAAGGTGACGTTTTCGTAGTCCTGGAGGAACCGGAAGACGTCGCCGCTCTTGTGGCAGCCGAAGCAGTGGTACATCTGCCGGCTGGGGCTGACGTGGAAGCTGGGGGTCTTCTCCTTGTGGAAGGGGCAGAGCGCGACGAAGTTGCCGCCCGCGCGGCGGAGGGGGAGGTAGGACTGGATGACCTCCACGATGTCGCTGGCCGAGCGGATCTGCTCGCGGACATGGGGGGCGATCATTGGCATGGGCCGCTCTGGGTAGCGCAAAAGGGCGCGCGCCGGAACCGGAAAGACGCGCGGGATGACGGGGTGCCCGGGTGGCATTCAGGAATGCTTATGAGGGCCATCGTGGGTGCTTCATGAAGAAGTTTCGTCGTGCATCGAGGTGGTTGGCGTCTAAGTTGGCGGCTTCCCGCGACGCCGCTGTCGGGCCTCGTGGGGCCTTCAAACCATCACGATCCCTGATCATCATGAACAGAGTCACACTCTGGCTGTCCGCCGCCGTCGCGCTTGCCGCGCCGGTGCGGGCCGCCACCGTAGCCTTGCCCGAGTCCGCCGCCGGCGCGCTGGGCTCCGCCTCCGAACGAGGCTTCAACGTCCGCGTCGTCCAGGCGCCCGAGGATGCCGCCATCGCCAACAATTACGTCCGTGCCGTTCAGCAGTTGAACGGCACGCTCGTCGACGGTGCCGGTGCCGTCATCTCCAACGAAGCCAACGCCGGTGAGAACCCGGACGGCAGCCACAACGTCGACGTGCTGAACTTCGAGCGCGACGGCCTCACCTTCGACGTCGTCGACGTGAGCGGGACCGTGCTCTGGACGTTCGAGCCCCTCCCGTTCCCGGGAATTCCCGGGTTTGGCGGGCATTCCACGAAGTTCGCGGTGGAGGCGGTGGCGTTCCTGGAACTGCCCGCGGGTGCGACCACCTTCGGTGTGAGCGTGGGCACGGACCGCACCGATGTGAACGACGACGATTCGTATGTCGTGTCGGTGGGCGAGGTGCCGCGTGATTTCTTCGCGGCCAGGGTCGGGGAATTCGAGCGGAACGCGCCGCCGTTCAGCGTCGACACCCACAACGAGAACCAGTGGACGGTGTCGGCGCCCCGGGCGGGGATCTATCCGTTCCGCATCGTGTACTGGCAGGGTGGGCGGGGTGCCAACCTGCAGTTCTACACGGTTCTGGAGAGCGGTGAGCGGGTGCTGGTCAACGACGCCGCCGATTCCCGGGCGATCAAGGCCTACCGCCGCAGTTCGCTGCCCGCGGCCGGGGCCCCGTATGTGGGCGAGGTCGCGCCGCTGCCCGGTTCCGCCGGCAACAACCCGGCCACGCCCATCGACGTGGTGCTCATCGACGGCGCCCGCGCGGTGCAGGACGCGTCGGTGAAGCTCAGTCTCAACGGCCAGCAGGTCACCGGGACCACCCAGCGCACCGGCAACCGGGTCGCGCTGCGGGTCACTCCGGACCCGGCCCGTCCCAACCCGGCCAACGCGGTGGTTCTGGAGTTCGCCGCCGCCGCCGGCGGGGCATCGACGCGCCAGTGGAGTTTCACCATCAACGCGGCGGGGGGTTCCTCCGCGCCGGTGACCGGGCAGTGGGACTTCGACGGGGGCAACCTGGCGGCGACGGTGGGCACCGCGCTGGAGTATCTCGGCGGGCCAGCCGGGCTGACCGCGCAGGGCACGGCCTTCGGCACGACCACCTCGTTCGGCATCGAGAACATCAGCGGGCTTCCGGCGAACGTGATGCGGGTGCCCGGGGACCTCAGCAACCAGATCGGGTACATCATGACCCATGGCATCGCCCCCAACGGCGGCGGCACCCGGGTCAACCAGTACACCATCATCTTTGACATCTACGTCGCCACGACCGGGCCCGGGGCGGCGTCCCTGCTCCAGACCAGCTCGGCCAACAACACCGACGACGGCGATCTGTTCTGGCAGGGCGGGAACTTCGGCCAGGGCACGGACGGGTACCGTGGCAAGGGCACCTTTACCGCGGGCGCGTGGCACCGCGTCGCGGCGGCCTACGACATGGCGGCCAACCCGCCGGTGGTGGTGAAGTACGTCGACGGCATCAAGCAGGACGACTGGACCGCCAATCAGGGGCTGGACAACCTGCGCAGGTCGATGGCCCCCACCGCCATCCTCTTCGGTGACGGCGACCAGGACGAACGGCGTGAAATGTACATCAACAGCGTCCAGGTCCGGGCCGGGCGGCTGAGCGATGCCGAGCTTGCGCTGCTCGGCGGACCTTCGGCGGACGGCATTCCCATGAACCTCCCGGCCAGCAGCGTGACCGGTCAGTGGGATTTCGACTTCGGCGATCTCAGCGCCACCATCGGCGATCCGCTTGCCTACCTCGACGGCGAGGAGGGATTGACCCAGACCGGAACCCTCTTCGGCACGGCTGGTGAGGAGGAGTTTGCCGAGTTGCCCGGCATCGGTGGCGAGCCCACGCGGGTCATGCGCGTTCCGGGCGATCTCGACCGCAACATCGGCTACATCATGACCCACCGCATCGCCCCCAACGGCGGCGGCACCCGGGTCAACCAGTACACCCTCGTGTTCGACATCTTCGTCGCCACCACGGGACCGGGTGCGGCCTCCCTGCTGCAGACCAGCTCGGCCAACAACACCGACGACGGCGACCTGTTCTGGCAGGGCGGCAACTTCGGCCAGGGCACCGACGGCTACATCGGCCGCGGCACCTTCACCGCGGGCGAATGGCACCGCGTGGTCGCCGCCTACGACATGGCGGCCAACCCGCCGGTCGTCACCAAGTACGTCGACGGCATCAAGCAGCATGACTGGACCGCCAACCAGGGCCTCGACAACCTCCGCCGCTCGCTGGCGCCGACCGCGATTCTGTTCGGCGACGGCGACCAGGACGAACGCCGCGAGATGTGGGTGAACAGCATCCAGATCCGTTCCGGGAAGCTCTCCGACGCCCAGATCGCCGCGCTCGGCACGCCGTCCGCCTCCGGGATTCCCATCGCCGACCCGGTCACCTCGGTCACCGGGCAATGGGATTTCAACTTCGGCGATCTCGGCGAGACGGTGGGCAAGGCGCTCACCTATCTCGACGGGCCCGAGGGTCTGACCGCGACCGGGACACGGTACGGCGTCACTGGCGAGGAGGATTTCGCCGACGTCCCGCTCATCGACGGGCAGCCGGCGCGGGTGATGTATGTGCCGGGCGATCTGGACCGGAACATCGGTTATGTCATGGAGCACCTGATTCCGCCGAACGGCGGTGGCACGCGGGTGAACCAGTACACCATCATCTTCGACGTGCTCGTGGGCACCACCGGCCCGGGAGCGGCCTCGATGCTGCAGATCAGCTCCGCGAGCAACAGCGACGACGGCGACCTGTTCTGGCAGGGGGGCAACTTCGGCCAGGGAACCGACGGATACGTGGGCACGGGCGCGTTCACCGCGGGTGAATGGCACCGGGTGGTCGCCGCGTACAACATGGCGGCGAATCCGCCGGTGGTGACCAAGTACGTGGATGGCATCTTCCAGCACGACTGGACCGCCGGGCAGGGTCTCGACAACAACCGCCGGGCGCTTGGGCCCACGGCGGTGCTGTTCGCCGACGGCGACCAGGACGAGCGTCGCGAATGGTGGGTCAACGCCATCCAGATCCGTGCCGGGGCGCTGTCCAAGGCCGAGATCGAATCGCTGGGCGGACCCTCCGCGGCCGGGATTCCGGTCGTGTTGTCCGTCGCAGCCCCGGCTCCGCCCGCCGAGGTGGCCGTCGCCCGCGATGGCGCCAGCGTGCGGGTGACCTTCTCGGGCACCCTGCAGGCCGCCGACTCGATCAGCGGTCCCTGGACCGACGTGAGCACCACCAGTCCGTACACCACCACCACGGACCAGGCGGCCCGGTATTTCCGGGCGAAGTCCGAGTAGGCTGCCTTCCAGCCGACGGCGCCGTTTCCAGGCGCCCTGCCAACAGCCCCGGTCGCAAGGCCGGGGCTAATTTGTTGCCAGCCCCACGAGAGCGCCGCCGAGCACCAGCCAGGCGGAGTTGACCCGGTAACGGAACAGGAGGACGCCGCTGACGATGGCCAGGGCGGCGGTCGGGACGTTGGTGATGGCCAGGCGGCCGAGTTGAAGGGCGACCACGGCCATCAAGGCCAGGGACGCCACGTTGACGCCGTCCAGGAACCAGCCCGCCACCCGCGACGCGCGAAGCCTGGGCACCAGGGGGCCGCTCAGCGCCACGAACACGAACGCGGGCAGAAAGATGCCCGCCGTCGCCACCAGCGCCCCCGGGACCCCGTCCAGCAGGAACCCCACGAAGGTGGCCGCGGTGAAGATCGGGCCGGGTGTGAACTGTCCCACCGCGATGGCGTCCACGAGCTGGGCCTCGGTCAGCCAACCCCTGGCGTCGACCAGGTCGGCCTGCATGAAGGCCAGCAGGACGTAGCCGCTGCCGAACAGCACGGAACCGATCTTCAGGAAGACCCAGAACAACGGCGCCAACCCGAAGGCGGACGTGGCGGCGGCGCCCGCAAGGGCGGTCGGGACCCCTGCCGCCGCGGCCAGCGGAAGCCCGCCGGCGCCGATGTCGTTCCGGCGTGGCGCGCGGTCGTCGCCCGGGCTTGTCGGCCCGCCGTGGAACAGTCGCGACGCCAGCGTCACCGCCGCCCCGGTTCCGAACAGAACCACCAGTTCGTCCGCGCCCGCCAGCACCAGGCCCGCCGCCGCGAGACCTGCGACGCCGAGCATGCGGTTTTTCACCGCCTTGCGTCCCAGGCCGGTCAGCGCCTGGAGGATGACCACCAGGATCACCGGCTTCACGCCGAGCAACAGGCCCTCCGCCCGGGGCAGGTTCCCGAAGCGCACATACGCCCAGGCGATGCCCATCACCAGGAGCATGGCGGGGAGGATGAACGCCAGGCCGCCGACTGCCCAACCCAGCCATCCGGCCCGTCGGTGTCCGAGGTGGATCGCCAGTTCGGTGGAGTTGGGGCCGGGAATGAGGTTCGTCGCGCCGAGAAGGTCGAGGAACTCCTCCGACGTCACCCACTTGCGGCGGCGCACGACCTCGTCCTCCAGCATGGCGATGTGCGCCGCCGGTCCGCCGAAGGCGGTGAGGCCCAGGCGCAGGAACAGGAGGGCGACCTCCACCACGGGTTTCGGGGGGCCCGGAACGTCGCCGCTCCCGGGCCTTGGTTCGGTTGCGGGCATGGTCGGCGGGGCCGGCTCGGTCGCCGCAGCCTGCGCATTCCCGTTGGGCAAGTCGAGCGCCCGGGCCCTTCCCATCGCCGTGTCGGATCGGGGCGTCGCCGCGGGGGTGAAGTTGACTGCGTCGTCGAACGTTCCATGGTGCGGCATGCCGGCGACCTGCCGAAGGGGTGCCGGGACACCACGCAACATGAAGAAGCTTTCGACCGCCGCCGCGCTCCTGCTGACCCTGGTGTGCAGGACCGCCGACGCGGCCTCACAACCGACGGAAACCGCCGCCATGGAGACCAACCACGTCATCGTCCGCGTCCTCAACCCTGCCGGGCAGCTGCTGCCTGCCGCGCCGGTGCCGAAGGTGGTGAAGCCCGAGGCCGAGTGGATGGCGCTGCTCACGCCGGAGCAGTTCCAGATCACCCGTGCGAAGGGGACCGAGCGGCCCTTCTGCGGGGCGTTCCACGATCACAAGAAGCCCGGGACCTACTTCTGCGTCGGCTGCGATCTGCCGCTGTTCACCGCCGACGCCAAGTTCGATTCCGGAACCGGCTGGCCGAGCTTCTTCCAGCCCATCGCCGTCGAGAACATCCTTGAGAAGATCGACCGCAGCCACGGCATGGTGCGGACGGAGATTCTGTGCAAGCGGTGTGACGCGCATCTCGGGCATGTCTTCCCCGACGGCCCGCGGCCGACCCGGCTCCGTTACTGCCTCAACTCTGCGGCACTGGTGTTTCGGGAGAAGAAGGTGGTTGCGTCCGGGCCGGGATCCTGAGAGTTCGGACGCAATGATCCGGACCGAAATCCCGCCGTCGCCGCCGCTGTCCTCCTCCTTCCCGCCCTCGATGCGGGTGCCCCGGGTCTGGGTGGTTCTGGGAATGCTCGGGGTCGGGCTGTTCAGCGGTTGGAGTGCGGAGTTTCACGTCGGGCCGGAGGGTCGGGATGACGGTCCGGGCACGAAGGAAGCGCCGCTTCGGACGCTGGGGAGGGCGCGGGATCTTGCTCGGGCGTTCGCCGGGCGCGAGCCGGTGACCATCCACCTGTTGGAGGGGGTCCATTATCTGCCCGAAACCCTGGTGTTCACCGCGGAGGATTCGGGCACCGCCGACGCGCCGGTGGTGTGGCAGGCGTCGGCGGGCGGGGGGAGGCCGGTGATCAGCGGGGGAGTGCCCCTGCGGATCGATTGGCAGCCGGCGCGCGACCGCGAGGGCGTGCTCGAGGGCCGGGTGCCGGAGGGGCTGGAGATCGACCAGTTGTACCTGGACGGTGTGTCGCTGCCGATGGCCCGGTATCCGAACCACGATCCGGCCGTGCGGCACTTCAACGGGTTCGCCGCGGACGCCTTCTCCCCGGAGCGCGTGTCCCGCTGGTCGGATCCCGCCGGCGGTTTTCTGCACGCCATGCACCGGCATGAGTGGGGCGACTTCCACTATCGGATCCTGGGGAAGGATGCGGACGGTGCGTTGCGTTTCGAGGGGGGCTGGCAGAACAACCGGCGACTGGGCATGCACGACCGGTACCGGATGGTGGAGCACGTGCTGGAGGAACTGGACGCGCCCGGGGAATGGTTCCACGACCGGCGCGGGCGGCGGCTTCTGATGATTCCGCCGGCCGGCGTGGATGTCTCGAAGGCCGTGCTGGAAGCGGTGCGGCTGCGGCATCTGGTGGAGTTGCGCGGGACGAGGGGGCGTCCGGTCCGGTTTGTGACCTTCCGCGGGCTGGCGTTCCGCCATGCCGCCCGGACGTTCATGGACAATCGCGAGCCGCTGCTTCGGAGTGACTGGACCACCTACCGGGGCGGGGCGCTGGTGTTCGAGGGCACCGAGGACTGCGGGCTGCTGGACGCGACGGTGAGCGAGGTCGGGGGCAACGCGGTGTTCGTGACCGGGTACAACCGCCGGGTCGTGGTCGAGTCCTGCCACATCACCCGGGCCGGGGCCAACGGCGTGGCGTTCGTCGGCGAACCGGGCGCCGTGCGAAACCCGCTGTTCGAGTACGGGGAACGCCAGCGCCTGTCCGACCTCGACCTCGCGCCGGGTCCGAAGTCGGAGGATTACCCCGCCGACTGCCGGGTTGAGGACTGCCTGATCCACCTCACCGGGCGGGTGGAGAAGCAGACCGCGCCGGTGCAGATCGCCATGGCGCGGAGGATCACCGTCCGGCATTGCAGCATCCACGACGTCCCGCGCGCGGGCATCAACATCGGGGACGGCACCTGGGGCGGGCACGTCATCGAGTTCTGCGACGTGTTCGACACTGTGCTCGAGACCGGCGACCACGGTTCGTTCAACTCCTGGGGCCGCGACCGGTACTGGGAGCTTCGGGATCTGGACAGCAACCGTCTGACCGACGGTCCGAACTGGAGGCTGCCGCTGCTGGATGCGGTCGAGCCGGTGATTCTCCGCAACAACCGCTGGCGCTGCGACCACGGCTGGGACATCGACCTCGACGACGGCTCCAGCAACTACGAGATCCGGGACAACCTCTGTCTCAACGGAGGCATCAAGCTGCGGGAGGGATTCTACCGGACCTGCGAGAACAACATCATGGTCGGCAACTCGTTTCATCCGCACGTCTGGTATCGGGGGAGCGAGGACGCCTTCCGGCGGAACATCGTGTTCGACACGTACAAGCCGATCCGCGTTCCCACGCCCTGGGGACGGGAATGCGACGCCAACCTGCTGCACGTGGCGGGAATGGCGCCGGCCTTGGCGGCGACCGCGCTGCAGAAGCAGAGCGGGCGCGACGCCCGTTCGCTGGCCGGTGACGCGCTGTTCGTGGATCCGGCGGCCGGGGACTACCGGGTTCGGGAAGGTTCCCCCGCCCTGGAACTCGGGTTCCGGAACTTTCCGATGGACCGGTTCGGGGTGCGGACGCCCTGGCTGCGGGCGCTGGCGCGGACGCCGAGGCTGCCGGCCGTGGCGGGTTCGGGGTCGGGCACCGGGCAGGGGGAGGCGGTGCGGTTGCGCTGGTTCGGGGCGGTGCTGCGCGATCTCGCCAGCCGGGAGGAGGCCTCGGCGGTGGGTGTGGGTCTGGACGTGGGCGGCGTGCTGGTCGTCGAGGTGCCCCGTGACAGTCGCGCCTCGCGCCTGGGGTTGGAGCCCATGGACCTGGTGCAATCGTTCCACTGGAAGCCGGTGCGACGGGCGGCCGGTTTCGAGGAACTGCTGAAGGACCACTCCGGCGGTGCGGAGCTCGGGGTTCGGCGCCGGCAACAGGACATCACGCTTTCCGTCGAAGGCCCGGTCGAGCGGGCCGTGCGGGTGCAACGGCCGGCGGGGGACCGGTAGGCGAGGGTGCTGCGGGCGCGGGGTGTCGAGGGACGGGGGACGGGGATGGCAGGGGGGATCACCCCCAGAACCGGCGGTCCAGGGACCGCAACTGGATGGCTTCGAAGAGGTGATCGGCCTCGATGCGGGCGGAGCCCGCCAGGTCGGCGACCGTGCGGGCGACCTTGAGGATGCGGTCGTAGGCGCGGGCGCTGAGGCCGAGGTCCTTCATGGCGTTTTCGAGCAGGTGGCGGGTGGATTCGTCGAGGCGGCAGTGGCGTCGGATGTGGGAGGATTCCATGCGGGCGTTGCAGGTGATGCCGGGGCAGCCGCGGAAGCGGGTGGTTTGGAGGAGGCGGGCCTGGATGACGCGTTGGCGGACGGCGGCGGAGCATTCGCCGGGGGCTTCGGCGGACATCTCCTTGAATTTGACCGGGGGGACCTCGACGTGGATGTCGATGCGATCGAGCAGGGGACCGGAGACGCGGCCGAGGTAGGCCTGGATTTCGCGTGGGGAGGACCTGGACTGGTCGGGCATCTTGCCATCGGGCGTGGGGTTCATGGCGGCGACGAGCATGAACTGGGCGGGGAAGGTCATGGTGCCGGCGGCGCGGCTGATGGTGACGCGGCCTTCCTCCATGGGTTGGCGGAGGGTTTCGAGGACGGTCCGTTTGAATTCGGGCAGTTCGTCGAGGAAGAGGACGCCGTGGTGGGCAACGGAGATTTCGCCGGGGGTGGGTTGGGCGTTGCCGCCGAGCAGGCCGGCGTCGCTGGCGGTGTGGTGCGGGGAGCGGAAGGGGCGGCGGGTGACGAGGGCCTGACCCGGGGCGAGCAGGCCGGCGATGCTGTGGACCTTGGTTGTTTCGAGGGCTTCGTCGAGGGTGAGGGGAGGGAGGATGGTGGGCAGGCGACGGGCGAGCATGGACTTGCCGCTGCCGGGCGGGCCGAGCAGGAGGAGGTTGTGGCCGCCGGCCGCGGCGATTTCCAGGGCGCGCTTGACCGATTCCTGGCCGCGGACGTCGGCGAAGTCGGCGGCCTCGGTGTCGGGCAGTTCGAAGAGGCGGTCGATGTCGAGGGTGACCGGTTGGAGGTCGTTTTCGCCTTCGAGGAAGGAGGCGGCCTCGCGGAGGTTGCGGACGCCGTAGACCTTGAGGCCGGCGACGACGGCGGCCTCCGGGGCGTTGGCCTCGGGGACGAGCAGGCCTTCACGGCCTTCGGCGCGGGCGCGGAGGGCGATGGGGAGGACGCCCTTGACTGCGCGCACCGCGCCGGTCAGCGCCAGTTCCCCGACCACCACGAAGCGTTCGAGGCGGTCGCCGTTCATCTGTTCGCTGCCGGCGAGCATTCCCAGGGCGATCGGCAGGTCGAAGCTCGGACCCTCCTTGCGGACGTCGGCGGGCGCCAGGTTGATGGTGGTCCGGCCGAGGGTGAACTTGTAGCCCGAGTTGGTGATCGCGGTGGAGACGCGGTCGCGGGACTCCTTCACCGCGGTGTCCGGGAGGCCGACGATCACGATGATGGTTTCGCCCCAGCCCACGTTCACCTCGACCTCGATCGGGTGGGCATCGACTCCCTGCACCGCGGCAGACCGGACCTTCGCCAGCATGGCGGGATCCTAAGGGGGCGGGGCTCGTCCGGAACCTCGAACCGACCGGTGCGCGGCATTTTCCCATTTTTGGCGTGACATCCGGTTGGCGGTTGAAGGCGTGGGGTCGGGCATCTCGGGATTCCCATCGGGGGGCGGGTTGGGTAGGGTGCGCCGACACCCATGGCATCACAGACCGATCCCGAGGCGACGCAGGTCCATACCGGTGACGAGTTCGAGCGGGAGCCGATACCTGCGAAGGCGCAGAAGGGGGCCAGTTCATTCTGGGGGATGTACGCGGGGGAGCACACCGCGGGGACGGAGTTCATGATCGGGCCGCTGTTTGTGGCCTGGGGGGCGAGTGCGTTCGACCTGATCGTGGGTTTGCTGCTGGGGAACCTGATGGCGGTGCTCACCTGGCGGTATCTGACCGCTCGGATCGCGACCGAGCGGCGGCTGACGCTGTACTATCAGCTCGAGAAGATCACCGGGCGGAACCTGGTGACCCTGTACAACCTCTTCAACGGCGTGCTGTTCTGTTTTCTCGCCGGCGCGATGGTGACGGTGTCGGCGACGGCGGTGGGGGTGCCGTTCGGGGACCGGATCCGGATGCCATCGTTCAGCGACACCATGCCGACGGGGGTGGTGTGGGTGGTGACCTGCGTGCTGATCGGGTCGGCGATGACCTTTGTGGCGATGCGGGGCTACGGGTTTGTGGCGCGGGTCGGGCATCTTGCGGCGCCGTGGATGTTCCTGGTGTTCGTGGCCTGCGGGCTGGTGGTGATGGGCAAGCTCGGGTCGACGAATCTCTTCGACCTGATCCGTCCGGCCGCCGGTTCGACGCCGAAGATCGGATTCTGGGGCATCGTGGCGTTCTCGTGGTTCTGCAATTCGGCGATGCACCTGGGCATGTCGGATTTGTCGGTGCTTCGGTTTGCGCGGAAGCCCACGTACGGGTGGGCGTCGGCGGCGGGGATGTACCTGGGGCATTACGTGGCGTGGATCTGCGCGGCGCTGCTGCTGGTGTACTGGGTGCGGGAGAAGGGGGTGGATCCGACGAAGGGTGCGGCGCCGGGGCCGATGGTGTGGGACGCGGTCGGTTGGGCGGGGTTGATCTGCGTGGTGATTGCCGGTTGGACCACGGCGAACCCGACCATCTACCGGGCGGGGCTGGCGTTTCAGGGGATGTTTCCGCGGATGGCGCGGCGGACGGGGACGCTGATCGCCGGGGGTGTCTGCACCGTGGCGAGCATCTTTCCGGCGTTTGCCATGAAGCTCCTCGATTTCGTGGGGATCTACGGGACGATTCTGGCGCCGGTGGGGGCGGTGATCGTGGTGGATCATTTCCTGGCGGACCGGCTGGGGATTGCGCGCGAGCCGGCGGAGCGCACGGGGCAGACCTTCAATCCGGTGGTGTTGGCGGCGTGGATCGTGCCGGTCGGGCTGGGGCTTTGGGTGCATTTCCAGTACGGGGTGCCGTCCTTTTTCCTGCCCTTGCCGTGCTGGATCGCCTGCGGGGTGCTGTACGCGCTGATGTCGAAGAAGGTCGCCACGCGGGGGGTGGCGGCCTGAGCCGGTCGGGAAACCTCAACCGATACCCACTCACATGAGTCAGATTGCCAAGGTTGCCGGACTGCTTGCGCTCGCCGGGACGATTGTTCCGCCGCTGATGTTTCTCGCGCAGTCGATGAGCGAGGGGACGATGAAGGTGGTGATGCTGCTGGCGACCGTCGTGTGGTTCGTCGCGGCGCCATTCTGGTTGAAGGGCGGGGACTGAGGGCGGGGCGGGAAGGGAATCCGGGGGGGACGGAGACGGGTTTTGCATCCGGCGGGTTGGAGGCGGTAGAAGGGGCGCGCCCATGTCTACCATTGCGATTCTCGGCACCATGGACACGAAGGGTGTCGAGCACGGCTACATTGCCGATCGGATCCGGGACCGCGGCCACGGGGTGTTGGTGATTGATGTCGGCACGCTGGAGGCGCCGCGGCTGAAGCCGGACATCACGCGGGAGGAGGTGGCGGCGGCCGGGGGCGGGGACATGTGGGAGCTGGTGGCGCGGCGGGATCGGGGGGAATCGGTGGGGGTGATGACGCGTGGGGCGCCGGTGGTGCTGGCGCGGTTGGCGGCGGAGGGGCGGATCCAGGGGGTGATCTCGCTGGGGGGCGGGGGTGGCACGGCGATCGGCACGGCGGCGATGCGGGAGCTGCCGGTTGGTTTTCCCAAGGTGATGGTGTCGACGCTGGCGAGCGGGAATGTGGCGCCGTACGTGGGGGTGAAGGACATCGTGATGTTCCCGAGCGTGGTGGACATCGCGGGGTTGAACCGGATTTCGCGGGAGCTGCTCGCGCGGGCGGCGGGTGCGGTCTGCGGGATGGTGGAGGCGCGGGTGCCGGAGGTGGCGGACCGGCCGATCGTGGTGGCGAGCCAGTTCGGGAACACCACGCCGTGCATCGAGAAGGCGAAGGCGATCGTGGAGGCCGCCGGCTACGAGGTGGTGGTCTTTGCGGCGACCGGCACCGGCGGGCGGACGATGGAATCGCTGATCGAGGCGGGCATGGTGGCGGGCGTTCTGGACATCACGACGACGGAGTGGGCGGACGAGCTGGTGGGCGGGGTTTTGACCGCGGGGCCGACGAGGTTGGAGGCGGCCGCGCGGGCGGGGGTGCCGGCGGTGGTCTCCACCGGCTGCCTGGACATGGTGAACTTCGGGCCGCGCGATTCAGTGCCGGAGAAGTTCCGGGGCCGGCTCTTCTACCAGCACAACGCCCAGGTGACGCTGATGCGGACGACCCCGGAGGAGAACGCGCGGCTGGGTCGGGTCCTGGCGGGCAAGCTGAACGCCTCGCGCGGTCCGGTGGCGGTGGTGTTGCCGCTGCGGGGGGGCAGTGTGATCGGAGCCCCGGGCGGGCCGTTCCATGATCCCGAAGCCGACGCCGCGCTTTATTCGGCGCTGAAGGGCGGGTTGCGGGCGGACATCCCGGTGCGGGAGCTGGACTGCGCCATCAACGATCCGGCATTCGCCGAGGCCTGTGCGGAGGAGTTGCTGCGTCGGATGGGCAAGGTTGCGCCCGCCGCCGGGTGAGGACGGGGAATGCGGGAGCCGGGACGCGGGGTCAGCCGGCGCGGAGGGCGGTGAGGCCGAGCACGACCAGGAGCGCGGAGAGGCCGAGGCGGGCGGCGGCCAGGGTGCGGATGCGGCTGTTGCTGCGGTTGTGCCAGGTCAGGAAATCGCGCAGGCGCCAGGGGGAGATGGTCAGCCAGATGCCGAAGAAGACCCAGACGTAGGCGAGCCCGGAGATGACCCAGCGCCAGTCCGATTCGTGCCAGCGGGCGGTGTCGACCATCAGCTTGGCCATGAGAAGCATGGTCAGGGCCAGGCCGCGCGCGGCGAGGAAGTCGCTGACGTAGATGCAGGTCAGGACGCCGATCAGGGCGAAACCGGCGAGGAGGAACGGCTTGTACTTCGCGAAGTCCGCGAGCGTTTCATTCCGGACGTGCCAGAGGAACCAGGCGGTGGCGAAGCCGACGAGCAGGTAGCCGAGGGGTTTGGAACGCGGGAAGCCGGCGGACCATTGGCGCCAGGCGTCGGGGCGCGTCAGTTGCCAGAGCTGGGGCAGGGCGAGGCCGAGGCCGAGAAGGAGGGAAAGGTTCGCGAGGGACATGCGGTGCGGTGGGCAGAGGGGGGAGGGAAACGGGAGGGTGGGAGCTGTGTTGCTGCTCGGGTTCGTTCAGACGGCGTTCGCGGGCGCAGGAACGGATTCGGCATCCTCGAGGCCGATCACCGCCGGATCCCCGTACAGGGTGAAGGAACCGGCGCGGGTGATGCGGAGGTCGAGCAATTCGCCGACGTGCCGGTCGCCGCCCTCGAAGACGACGATCTTGTTGCAGCCGGTGCGGCCCTCGAGGCGGGCGGGATTCTTGCGGCTGGGACCTTCGACGAGGATGCGGGTGATGCGGCCAATGAAGGCCTCGTATTTCCTGGCGCCGATGGCGTTGACCCGGTCGAGGAGGCGCTGGTTGCGTTCCTCGCGGATCTCCTGGGGTATCTGGTCGGGCATTTCAGCGGCCGGGGTTCCGGCGCGGGGGGAATACTTGAAGACGTAGGCCTGGTCGAAGGCCGCCTGGTCGACGAGGTCGAGGGTGGCCTGGAAGTCCTCCTCGGTTTCGCCGGGGAAGCCGACGATCAGATCGGTGCTCAGGCCGATGTCGGGGCGTGCGGCGCGGAGGCGGTCGAGGATGCCGAGGTAACGCTCGCGGGTGTAGCCGCGGTGCATGGCCTTGAGCAGGCGGTCGCTGCCGCTTTGCAGGGGGAGGTGGGCGCTGGGGGCGAGGCGGGGCAGGCGGGCGTAGGCTTCGACGAGGTCGTCGCCGTACCCCTTGGGGTGGGGGGAGGTGAACCGGATCCGTTCCAGGCCTTCGACCTCGTGGAGGGCGTCCAGGAGTTGCACGAACGGGGAACGTCCCTCGCGGGCGGGGATGGTCCGGCGTCCGTAGCTGGTGACGATCTGGCCGAGCAGGGTGATTTCGCGGACCCCGCGTCCGACGAGATCGCGGCATTCATCGACCACGTCGTTGATGGACCGGGAGCGTTCCTCGCCGCGGGTGAAGGGGACGATGCAGAAGGTGCAGTGCTGGTTGCAGCCCTGCATGATGGAGACGAAGGCGGTGACCGCGCGGGGTTGGCCGGCGGCGGGGTGGGTGTGTTCGCGGATGGCGGATTCGCTGCCCGGCTCCGGGGCGGTGTCCACGACGGTGGCCTGGCGGTTGGCGAGCAGGGTGTCGAGGTGTTCGGCGGTTCGATGGGCCTTCTGGGTGCCAAGGACGAGCCGGACGCCCGGGATGCGGGAGGTCAGTTCCTGTCCGCGGCTCTGAGCCATGCACCCGAGGAAGCCGAGGACGGTGTCGGGCCGGTGTTTCCGGGCGGTGCCGACGAGGGTCTCCATTTTGTGGATGGCCTTCTGCTCGGCGAGGTCGCGGACGCTGCAGGTGTTGAGCAGGACGACATCGGCCTCGGACTCGGTGGGCGCGAGGGTGTAGCCGCGGGCGGCGAGCTGGGCGAGGACGGCCTCGCTGTCGCGCTCGTTCATCTGGCAGCCGTAGGTCCTGATAAAAACGCTGGGCATTTCCGTAGCCGGAACGGACCGGTGAACCTAGGCGAGGTCGGCAGGAATGGGAAGCGCGCGCAACGGTGGTGAAAACGCCGGCATCCACGGTTGGGCATGGGGGGATCATCGGGTCCGAGCCGTGGCTGGCCTCCGACCACCCCTCCGGGGCGGGGATTGGGCATGACTTTACAAATCCCTGACAACCGGGGGGTGTCGGGAGGATAAGAAGGGCGCGTGAGAACGCTTTTCTGTTTCGGGATGCTGATCGGGACGCTGGTGGCTGGGCGGGCGGCGGAGCCGCTCGAGCAGACCTTTCAATCGGCGATTGTCGCCGAGGAGGTGCGGCGCGATTTGAATGCCGCGGTTCGGGGTTATGAGGCGGTCATTGCACAGGTCGACGCCCAGCGGGCGATCGCGGCGACGGCGGTGTTCCGGTTGGGGGAATGCTACCGCAAGCTGGGACGCACCAACGAGGCGACGGCCCAGTACCAGCGGGTGGTGCGGGACTTTCCCGCCGAGGCCACGCTGGTGCGGTTGAGTCGGGAAAACCTCCTGGCGCTGGGCGTGGCGCTGCCCGCGGGAGGGGAGACAAAAGCGCCCCGCAACCCGGATATTCTTCTGGATCTGAACTCGGAAGACGCGGAGATCGCCCGATTGCGCACGCTGTTCGACCGGAGCCCGGATCTGCTGAACGCGGAGAAGGGCGGGAAGACGCCATTGATCGAGGCGGCGGAGAAGGGGCAATTGGCGGTGGTGAAGGCCCTGCTGGGCTGGGGGGTGGAGGTGAATCGTGCGGTCTCCGTGAATGGGACCGCGTTGGCGGTTGCGGCGGGGAATGGGCACAAGGCGGTGGTGGAGGCGTTGCTGGACGCCAAAGCCGATCCCAACGTGGTGTCGGAGTCCGGGGGCACGGCGTTGGGGGCCGCGGTGGGGCAAGGGTTCACGGCGGTTGTGGACACGCTCTTGGCTCGGGGGGCGAAGGTGGATGTGGAACGGGCCTATCCGGTGTTGCTCTCGGCCGTCCGCGATTCCAAAACGGCCCTGATCGAACGTCTGGTGAAGGCGGGCGCGGACGTGAATGCGGCGGTGGATCGGCAAGTCCAGGTGTCGCCCAGGGGTGGAGGGAGTAGAGTTACCGAGGTTCGGACGGCGTTGGAGGCGGCGGTGTTTTGGGGCGAGCGTGAGGCGAGCCGCACGCTGGTCCGACTGGGCGCGAAAGCGGACATCGAAACTCTGCGAACGGGGATTATCAGGGCCCCGGAGCCCAAGCTGACCTCGGAGTGGCTGGACGAGCTGTTGGCTGCGGCGCCCAGGGAGGGGTTTCCGACAGACGCCCTGAATCAGCTCATGGGCCATTGCCTGAACGTGGGCGTGTCGAAGTTCATTCCGGCGTTGCTGCGGGCAGGAGGTTCCGCGGATGCCGTGTATTCGGGGGGGAATCCGCTGCTGATCCTGGCGGCAGCGGGCGGATCCACCCAGGCTCTCGAAGCCTTCCTCGCGGCAAAGCCGGACGTGAATGCGGCGGCCCGGGATGGCAGGACAGCGTTGCATGTCGCGGTTCGGAGCGGGGACACGAACTCGGTTGCCTTGCTCTTGAAGGCGGGGGCGGATCCGAACCGGCTGGATCAACGTCAACTGACCCCGCTCGAGATCGTTCGGATGAACCTGAACCGGGTGCTTGGGGGCTCCGCTCCCGGGCTGCCGCGGCGTCCGGGCGTGGCGGTGCCGGTTGCGGGTAGGCCGGTGCCGGTGCCGATGCCGGTCGTCCAAGGGGGGATGCCGGGTACCGGGATGACGTCCGGTTCCGGGGGGGCTTCGGGCGTTTCGGACGAGGCGACACGTTGGCAGCGGCTCGAGGCGATGCTCCTGGCGGCGGGAGCGCGGGAGGACATCGCCCGGCGTCAGGCGATCCACTGGAGGATTGGCGGTCAAACCGAGCCGCTCCTTCGCCGTGTGGGGGCGAATCCGCCGCCGAGTCTGGCACAACTCCTGTTTCTCGCCCTTCGTGCGACGAAAACCGAATGGGCTGAGCTCAACAGGATTCGGGTTCTGAGTCTGACGGCGGACGGGCAGCAGGAATCGATGAACCCGGTCCCTGCGTTTTGGTGGCGGGATCCGAATTTGGCGGGTTGCATATGGAACCTTCCGCTTCAGTGGGGGGATGTGGTGGAGTTTTCAGAGGTGGACCGGGTGTTGGGGGCTCGTCCGCCGGGACTCTCAGAGGACCTGGTGGAGGCACTCGCACGCTGTGCCGTGCAGCGGGTGACCTTGATGGTCAAGGGTGAGACGGTGGTCCTGCACCTGTATCCTGGGCAGCGGCCCGGCGCTCGCCCCAGCCCCCCTGTCGAGGCGCCAGCCGGAGCGGCAGTCACGCCTCCGCCAGCCTCAGACCCGATCCCGGCAGAGAAGGTCATCGACACGTGCTGGCTGCGTCAGGTGCTGGAGAAGTCCGGCCAACTGCGGGCCTCCTCGGACCTGACGCAGGTGCGGGTGACCCGGAAATCGGCGGGCCAGACGTGGACCTTGGACGTGCTCAACGACCCAGGATCGGCGGAGCACTGGCTGGTCGACGGCGACGTGATCGAGGTCCCGGAGAAGGACAATGATCACTGACGCGCACGCCGACCGTCCGCCGCGTCGCTACGCGCTCCTGGCCCTGGCGTTGGTGGTGCCGTCGCTGGGGCTCGCGGGTCTGGCGAGTGCGGCCTTGCGGGCGGAACGACGTGCCGCGGAGGCCGACGTTCGGGTTCAGGCGGAGCGGATGGCCTGGAATGTGGTGGGTGCCGTGACCAATGCCTGGACCGCCGGACGGGACGCGCGCGGGGACGTCCACGAGTTGAAGCTGGGGTCGGAGGGCACGCTGGCATGGCCGAAGGCGGGGGTGTGGCCGCCGGTCCCGGTGGAGGTGACGCGGGGGATGCCGGAGTTGGTGCGAACGGTCTGGCGGCGTGCGCAGGAGGCGTTGGCGAGAGGGGATGGGCCCGGGGCGCTGGAGGCATTGGGGTTCGCTGAGGCGCTGGGTCAGGCAGACGGGGGGCCGCCGGGCAGGATGCCCGGCTCTACGGCAGGCGGGACGCCTGCCGCTACGCATAGTGATCTCCCGCGGGGGCGGGTGTCGGGGGAGTCGGGGGTTGTTGAGGTGCGGGGCCAGGCAGACGGGGGGCCGCCGGGCGGGACGCCCGGCTCTACGGCAGGCGGGACGCCTGCCGCTACGCAT
>VFQN01000141.1_pt1 | contig 155017 bp, 144 predicted proteins | sample 3512371 | NCBI WGS metagenome assembly VFQN01 (sample SAMN10412370, study PRJNA504923) | tailings metagenome | isolation source: Replicate 2 from Balatoc abandoned mine | place: Philippines: Itogon, Benguet | collected 2017-08-28
ATTTAAGAGCCGTTAGCCGTGAAAATGAGCTCATTCAAAAAGCAGGAGAGATTTTATTAGTGAGGTAAATAATTGAAAGAAATTATTTGTAATTTGCTAGCATGAACCCATGCTATAAAAAGACATCCATATATTTGTTTTTAATATTATTATGCAGTTGTTTAAGCATAAAAGGAAATAATGGAGAAGATTTTATAATTACAAAAACCGATATACAAAGAATAGACAATGTTTTATATATTAGTTTAAGAGGGGATCAAAATCAATTATTACAAATAAATGGGTTGAGCTTAAATAATTTAAATTTAGGAAAAGTAAACCCTAATGATTTTAGTAGTCTAATAATTTTACCTGATCCAGGAAATCCGGCAGCACTGCCAAAAGATGCAGAAAGAATTAATTTAGAAATCATCAGATTAGGAAAAAATACTGGGGAGGAAGTGGAGATGAAAATAAGTGGACATTGGAGGAGTGATATAAGAGACTTTATTTATAAAGCAGATTTTAAATTTATTATTCCTGAAAACAGGAGAGAAAATATAAGTCATTAAACAAAAATTTATGCGAAAAATTTACTTAAAACCATTATTAACCAGTTTAATTTTTATTGGCGGATTTTTGATTGCAGCCGGTCAACATCCCGCAAGGGAAAAGAATATAGACACTGGATTAGTAGAATTATCGAAAAAATTAAGTGGTATATACTATAATAATTTAGCGGAAGGATTAAAGCTAGCAGAAAAAAACAACTGGAAATTAGCAAAAGAAGGAGATGGTTCATTTTTAGGCTTATATCAGGGATTTCCTGTTTATTTTAAAACAGATAATAGAGAAGCTGCGTGGACTATAAGCACCCATGAATTGTGGACAGGAGGATCATTAGGATTGAATTTAAACGGAGAAAACATGCTTATTGGTGAATGGGACGGTGGATTGATAAGAGAGAGCCACCAAGAGTTTGAAAATAGGGGAACGCAGAAAGATGGAGCAAATAATTTAAGTGATCATGCCACCCATGTTGGTGTAACACTTGTTGGAAAAGGTGTAAATGCAGGAGCCAAAGGAATGTCGGCCAAGGCTTTGTTGGATGCATATTATTGGGATAATGATGAATCGGAAATGGCTAGTGCGGCAGCAAATGGCTTATTAATTTCAAATCATTCATATGGATTAGTAACAGGATGGTGGGAAGATAAGACCGAAAATAAGTGGAAATGGCTAGGTGACACTACCATTAGCAGTCAGGTGGATTGGAAATATGGATATTATGATTGGCAATCAAAAGATTGGGATGAAATAGCCTTTAATGCGCCCAATTATTTAATATTTAAATCTGCTGGTAACGACAGGGGCTCCAAATTACCTGCTGGAGTAAGTATTCACTATGTTTTTGATGGAAGTTTAGGAGATTGGGTAGAATCGAGCACAAGCCGAGCAGAAGTAGGGCAGTATGACTGTATTAGTGGATCTGGTTTGGCAAAAAATGTAATGACGGTTGGAGCGGTAAACCCTATAAATGCTGGTTATTCGCAAAGTTCTGATGTGGTAATGAGCTCATTTAGTGGTTGGGGACCAACTGATGATGGTAGAATAAAACCTGATATTGTTGCTAATGGAGTAAATGTGTTTTCTGCTCTATCTGGCAGCGACAATGCTTATGGAAGTTATAATGGTACCTCAATGGCAACTCCTAATGCTGCAGGTTCAGCATTATTATTACAACAATTATATAAAGAGAAGTATGGGGTATTTATGAGATCTGCCAGCTTAAAAGGCTTAATTATTCATAATGCTGATGAGGCTGGTAACAATGAAGGTCCGGATTATAGATTTGGTTGGGGATTAATGAATACAGAAAAAAGTGCGGTACATTTATTAAATTTAGATTCATTAAGCTTATTAAAAGAAAACTATTTAGCAAAAAATGATACCGATGAAATAATAGTTTATTCTGATGGTTTGAGTCCTTTAAAAGCTAGTATAGTATGGACCGATCCTGCTTCTTTTCCAAGAAATCCTGCATTGGATGACAGAACTGCCCATTTAATTAATGATTTGGATATTAGAATAATTTCGGTAGATAATTCAAATACCTTCTTACCTTGGAAATTAGACCCTAACAATCCGACTGCTGCTGCAACAAGAGCAGATAACAATGTTGATAATGTTGAGCAAGTATTAATTAATAATCCAAGTGCAGGTTTTTACAAAATAAGAATTAGTCATAAAAGCGGATTAACTGGGAATGGGCAAAATTATTCATTATTAGTTTCTGGAATATCTGCTGGCCTAGAAGCGAGAATATCTGGATTAACATCAGGATGTAAAAACACGGATATCGCTTTTAAAGATGAAAGTTTTGGTGGACCAGTAAATTTTGATTGGTACAGTGAATTTGCTATTATTCCGATAAAAAGTGGAAAAAATATTAGTTATAAATTTAGTGATACTGGCTTATTTGAAATTAGGTTAATAGCAAGTAATGCGAGCGGTTCTGTAAAAGATACCACATATCACCAAATTAGAATAAATGATTTACCAGAGGTGGAGTTAACTAGTCCGATGGACAGTGTTTGTAAAAACGCAGACCCATTTAATATGGTGGGTATTCCAAGCGGAGGAGTATTTGAATTAGCAGGTGGCAGTTTGTTTAATCCATCATTATTTCCAGATAATTTCTCTGTTCTAAAAATTTATTCAATTACTGATCAAAATGGATGTAAAAATTCAGACTCCATAACCATTTTTGTGAAAGCTATTCCTTTAAAACCGACCATAACAAGAGTTGGAGACTCACTTATTGCCTCCATTAATTCTAGTGGAATTTATCGTTGGTATTTTAATAATAATTTAATTTCTGGAGAGAATAAAAATTCATTATATATTTCAAATTCAGGAGTTTATTATGTGGAATCGGGCAATAATTTAGGTTGTTTTAATGAGTCGAATAGCTCATATTTTGCTGGAGTAGGGATAAATAGAATAAATAATGAAATAAAGATTTATCCAAATCCGTTTAAGAATAGAATAATCATAGAAAATGCTGAAATAATTGAAAGAATTCGGCTTTATGATTTACAAGGAAAATTATTAATAGAAAAAGAATTAAAAGGGAATAAAGAATTAGAATTAGAAGAAATCCAGAATAATGGGATTTTTCTGATTGAAATAAATTATAAATCAGGAGAAATTTCTTATCAAAAAATTATTAAACAATAAATAGGGGCCCTAAATGGGCCTCAAATTTTTTTATTAAAGATGAAGATCAGCAGAGAGGATTTACAAAAATTTGGAGGTTTAGAAATATTAGCCAAACAGGTAGTGGAGGGTTTTATTACCGGGATGCATAAGAGTCCATTTCATGGATTTTCAGTAGAATTTGCAGAACATAGGTTATATAATCCTGGAGAAAGCACTAGACATATAGACTGGAAATTATTTGGTAGGACAGATAAATTATTTATTAAAAAATATGAGGAGGAGACCAATTTAAGGTGTAAAATTTTAATTGACACTAGTTCCTCCATGTATTTTCCAATAGAATCATTATCAAAAATTGAATTCTCGGTTTATGCAGCGGCTTGTATTATGTATTTATTGCAAAGTCAGAGAGATGCATTTGGATTAAGTTTATTTGATGAGGAACTGTATTTGGATACTGCAATTCGATCGTCAGGAACCCATTTTAATCAAATGTTGATTGAATTAGAGAAAATCCTCAATCAAAAAAATCAAAACAAAAAAACCGATATTACTAGAGTAATTAATGAAATAGCAGAAAAAACTCCGCGGCGATCATTAGTTATTATTTTCAGTGATTTAATAGAGACCTTAAAATCTGGTGATGATTTTTTTGATTCATTAAAACATTTAAAATTTAATAAACATGACATTGTTTTATTTTTAGTGAATGATAAAAAACATGAATTGGAATTTGATTTTGGAAATCAACCCTATGAATTCGTAGATTCAGAATCAGGAGAAAAAATTAAATTAAGACCAAACGATATTAGAGAAAACTATTTAGATAGCATTAATCAATATAGAAACGAAATAAAAATGAAATGTACTCAATATAAAATTGAGTTAATTGAAGCTGATATTGAGGGCGATTTTGGGCAAGTTTTATTGCCATTTTTATTAAAAAGATCTAAATTATACTAAGAAAAGATAATAATGGAAAGTGATAAATTATTTGATCCATTTCCTGAAATTGAAACTCATGATTTAAGTTTTAAAAAGTTAAATCCGAAAGATTCTCCTGATTTATTTAAAATTAGAAGTAATAATGAGGTAATGAAATATATTTTAAAACCAAAAGATCAGAATGAAAAAGAAACAGCGGCTTTAATTAGTGCTATAAATAATGCGGTTAGATTGAGTGAAGGAATTTATTGGGGAATTTTTAACAAAGCAGATCATCAATTAATTGGTGCTATAGGTTTCAATTATATTAACAGGATCCATAAAAACGCAGAAATAGGCTATTTATTTAGCCCAGATTATTGGGGAAAAGGTATAGGAACTAAGGCTGTTGAAACCATAATAAAATATGGATTTTCAGATATTAACCTGCATCGAATTGAGGCCTCCATATCTCCAAATAATTTGGCTTCTAAACATATTTTAAAAAAATTAGGATTTGAACTAGAATGTGTTTTTGAAGAACATATATTTTTTAATGGAAAATTTGAAAGTACAGAAGTTTGGGCAAAACTTAATTCATAGAATATTAATTGTTAATATAAATAAAAAAACCTGCCGAATTGACAGGTTTTTTATATTTAATACAATATTGAAAAACTTAAGCGATTTGAGCTTCTAATTTTCCACTTAAAACTGATTTAGCTACTACACCAACTTGTTTATCAACTACTTGACCATTTTTAAACACTAATAAAGTTGGGATAGAACGAATACCAAATTGGTTAGCAATCCCTGGGTTTTCGTCAACATTTAATTTTCCGATAACCGCTTTACCTTCATATTCATTAGCTAATTCCTCTACAATAGGCCCGATCATTCGGCATGGTCCACACCATTCAGCCCAAAAATCTAATAATACAGGTTTATCAGCTTTTAATACTGTTTCTTCAAAGTTTGCATCTGTGATTGTAAGTGCCATAATATATTATAATTTTATTCGATTTATGTGATTCAAAATGTTTGCCAAAACTTGTATATACAAATTTAATTATTCAACTCAAATCTAGCATTAAAAGTTTTCAAATACTTTAATAATTCATAATCTGGATTTACTCGGGTTTGTTGAGCCATAAAATTGAGTGAGATGTTTTTTTGAGCATCAATTATATTTATTTTCAATTTGGCAGAACCCGATTTTTCAGAAATGTGTTGGTGTAGACCATTGATAAATTCAGGAGATAAATCCTTAATGTCTACAGTGATTTGGAAACTATCCACCAATTTATTTTTAAGTTCTGAAAGTAATTCTATGGATTGAATTTTAAATTCAATTTCAGGACTATCTTTTGGCCATTCTCTATTTTGAACCCTACCTTTTATAGCCAAGAAATAACCAATTTCCATATAATTTTTAAACTCTATATAATCTTTGCCAAAAAGCATAAATTCATGAGAGCCTGAGTAATCTTCTAAAGTTATTGCACCAAAGGGTTTACCTGTTTTAGAAATACGATCTTGCTTTGAGGTTACAATACCTCCTAATCTAAGTTCTTTACCTTTTATAGCTTCTAAACTTTTTAAGTCTTCGAGTTTTCCTCTGCATAGAACTTCAAGTTCAAACTTATATTCATCCAAGGGATGACCTGTTAGGTACATTCCCACCACTTCTTTTTCTTTATTTAGCTGTTCAATCAAACTCCATGTTTCACAATTAGGAATAGAGGGTTCAGGTATTTCTACGTCACTTGTCCCGCCGAATAAAGAACCTTGAGCGGCACCTTGGGCGGCCTGAAAGGCATTACCAAAGCGCAGAGCCTTTTCCAGGGTGTTTATATCTTCTCCAGGTAAAGTAAAGAAATATTGAGCTCTATGAGTCGATTCAAAGCCATCAAAACCGCCCGCCTTGGCTAGAGCTTCCATAACTCTTTTATTAACCGATTTTAGGTTTACCCTTTTAGTAAAATCAAAAATTGAGGCAAAAGCCCCTGATTTATTTCTTTCTTCAATAATTTCTTTAGCAGCCATTTCACCAACACCTTTAATGGCCGATAAACCAAATCGTATTTCACCTTTAGAATTTACTGAAAAAGCTAGATCAGATTCATTAATATCAGGACCTAAAACGGCAATTTTCATGCGTTTACACTCCTCCATCATTCCGGTAATATCCGAAATATCACCTTGAGCATTTAAAACCGCAGCCATATATTCCTGCGGGTAATTTGCTTTTAAATAAGCAGTTTGGAAGGCAATATAAGCATAACAAGTAGAGTGTGATTTATTAAACGCATAAGAAGCGAAAGCTTCCCAATCGGTCCATATTTTTTCGCATTTTTCTAAATCATAGCCGTTACTTTCGCAACCAGCCATAAATTTAGTTTTCATTTTATCAAGGGTATCTTTTTGCTTTTTACCCATTGCTTTTCTTAAAACGTCGGCATCACCTTTGGTAAAGTTGGCCAGTTTTTGAGATAAAAGCATTACCTGCTCTTGATACACTGTAATACCATAGGTTTCTTCCAAGTATTCTTCCATACCTGGTAAATCATATAAAACCTCTTCTAAACCGTTTTTACGTGCAATAAATTTCGGGATATATTCCAGCGGACCGGGCCTATACAACGCATTCATTGCAATTAAATCTTCGAAACGATCAGGTTTTAATTCGCGCAAGTATTTTTGCATGCCGGCACTTTCAAACTGGAAAGTACCCACGGTATCTCCTTTTTGAAAAAGTTCAAAAGTTCTCTCATCTGTTAATGGGATAGCATCAGGATCAATTTTGATTTGATGCCTATTCTTAATTATTTCAATGGCGTTATTAATAATAGTTAGGGTTTTTAATCCTAAGAAGTCCATTTTTAATAATCCAGCAGATTCTACTACAGAGTTGTCAAATTGAGTAACAAATAAATCAGAATCTTTAGCTAATGAAACTGGAATTAAGTTGGTAATATCTTCTGGAGTAATAATTACTCCACAAGCGTGAATTCCGGTATTTCTTAATGAGCCTTCTAATACGTGAGCCTGTTGAATGGTTTGGCCAATTAAATCATTTTGTTTGGCCATTTTTCTAAATTCATCGGCCAAAGCAATTTGTTCAGAACTCAATTTTTCTTTTAGGTTAGGATCAATTCCTTCCTCTTTTAAAATTTTTCTAAGAGTAGAATCAGCAGAATCAGGAAATGTTTTGGAAAGGCGATCTGCTTCGGGCAAGGGCAAGTTTAGAACACGAGCAGTATCCCGCAAGGCCGATTTAGCCTTCATCATACCATAGGTAATAATCTGGGCTACCTGAGTTCTACCATATTTATTGATTACGTAATCAATAACTTTTTGCCTACCTACATCATCAAAATCAATATCAATATCGGGTAAAGAAACCCGATCCGGATTTAGAAAACGCTCAAAAAGCAAATTATACTTTATTGGGTCTACATTGGTAATACCGATACAATAAGCCACTGCAGAACCAGCGGCTGATCCCCTACCCGGTCCGACGGCCACACCCATTTCTCGGGCTTTATTGGTAAAATCCTGAACAATTAAAAAATAACCAGGATAGCCGGTATTTTTAATGGTGGCTAACTCAAAATTTAAGCGTTCTTCAATTTCTGGGGTAATTTGTTGGTAGCGTTTTTTAGCCCCTTCAAAAGTTAAATATTTTAAATAATCATCTTGATCAATAAACCCTTGCGGGATGTCGAACGCAGGTAATAAAACATCACGTTCTAACTTATAATTTTCAATTTTATTTAAAACTAAAGAAATGTTCTCAATTGCTTCTGGAATGTCTGCAAAAAGAGATTTCATTTCATCTTGAGATTTATAATAAAATTCATTATTTGGAAAGCCATATCGATATCCTCTTCCCCGTCCGATTGGTGTTGAAACCAATTCACCTTCTTTTACACATAACAAAATATCATGGGCTTGAGCATCAGATTTATTTAAATAAAAAACGTTATTAGCAGCTACTACTTTTACCCCGTATTTTTGAGCAAATTGGATTAAAGTTTTATTTACTACATCTTCTTCTTCTAAGCCATGGCGTTGAAGAGAGACATAAAAATCATCACCAAATAAATTATGCCACCATTGAAAAGCTTCTTCAGCTTGTTTTTCGCCGACATTTAAAATAAGATAAGGAATTTCGCCCTGCAGAGAACCAGTTAAAACAATTAAATCATTCTTGTATTTTTCAACTAAAACCTTATCGATTCGAGGCACATAATAAGAACCTTCTGTATGAGCGATGGAGCAAAGTTTAGCTAAATTATGATACCCTGATTTATTTTTTGCTAAGAAAACAACTTGATAGCCATTATCTTTATAATCCTTATTCTTATGGTCTTTACAAACAAAAAACTCACAACCTACAATACCTTTTAATTTAGATTTAGGAGTTTCATTAATCTCACCAGATTCAATTTTAGCGTTAAATGCCTCAACATCTTTATTATGAGCAAAAACCTCTTTAACAAAATGAAAGGCACCGAACATATTTCCTAGATCAGTTATGCTAACCGCTTGATTTTTTTGTTCGGCGGCTTTTTTGATAAGGGCTTTTATGGCAACGGTTGATTGAAGAACACTAAATTGAGAATGAATTTGAAGATGAGAAAAGTCTACATCGCGCAAGCGATTTAAGTTATCCGATTTAGTATTATGATCAAGGCTATCATCAACATTAATAACCTTTCGGGTATCAACAGTTTTTAAAATTTCTGATTTAATATCATCCAAATAATTCATGATATTAGAATCAATTGAAATATCCGGACGGGTAATTATTTTTTGTTCTAGGGTTTTAAAGAAAATACGTGTGGTTGCTTCAACATCGGCAGCAGCATTATGGGCTTCATCAAATTTATATCCAAATAATTTATCATGAAGTTCTTCTAATTTCGGGTATTTAAACTTCCCTCCTTTTCCGCCGGGAAAAGCACAAAATTCAGTTGTTTCATGAGAGGTATCAATAATCTGTTTGTTGATAAGAGGATTATCAATACCCAGATGTAAAAATTCACCTTTTAAAATTCGGATATCATAATTAATATTATGCCCGACGAGGTATTTAACTTGGTCTAAGTTTTTTGTGAATGCGCTTATAACTTCCCTTGCGGGGATGCCTTTTTCTCTGGCAATTTCAGTAGTAATCCCATGAACCTTTGCCGCATTAAAAGGAATATCAAAACCCTCTGGATAAATAATTAAGTTTTGAGCTTCGATTAAATGCCCTTGAGCATTATGAAGTTGCCAGGCAATTTGAACCGCTCTAGGATAATCTTCTAAATTAAGAATTTCATCATCAGGTTTTTGAAATAAACCCGTAGTTTCGGTATCAAATATTAAAAACATATATCTTGCAACTTTATTGGGAATCCAAAAATACAACCAAAATATTGGAGGATATTCTCTTGTTGAAAAGTTAATCAGAATTATTAATGAAAAAAATCTGGGGCTATTTAAAGAACTATTTTACGGTTGATTTTAACCCTTATTATTTCTTCACTGTATTTATTCTAATGGGTATTGCTGTTTGGTATGAATATACAAATAATTTTAATCTTATCCACATAGAATCGGATTATAAGAAGCCTGTATATTTTATTAAAAACATGTTATTATATGCAGTGCCGTATTTAGGATGCATCATGCTTTATATTCTTTTTAGCAGGCGTTGGGAGCTTTTAAAAAATACTGAAATGTGGGGTTTGGGAATTTTAATTCTCCTTATATATAGTTTTAGATGTCATTTTTATTGGCATAAAGAAATCATATATCAAAGTTTCCCCAAAACCCAATATATATTTTGGGTAAAGAGTTTGAATCAGCTAATTTATGGAGCCTTATTATTTATACCAATTAGTATATTTTGGTATATTAGAGACCGAAAAAACCAAGCATTATATGGTTGGAAAATTAAGGGGGTTGATTTAAAACCTTACTTTACCATGTTATTAATTATGGTACCTTTAATAGGATGGGCATCTACCCAATCCGATTTTCAGCATTCCTATCCTGTTGCTGGAAATTTTAGAGGATTGCCGGAAAACAATATTTTAAAATGGGGGTTTTATATTTTTTTTGAAATTGTTTATGGTTTAGATTTTATGATGAATGAATACTTTTTCAGAGGATTCATGATTCTGGCCATGGCAAAATTCTTAGGAAAAGAAGCTATTTTACCTATGGTTTGTATGTATGTTTTCATTCATTTTGGTAAACCAGCCGGAGAAACCATAAGTTCCTTTTTTGGTGGATTAATTTTAGGTATATTAGCATTAGAAACTAAAAGTATAGCGGGAGGATTTATAGCACATTTAGGTGTTGCTTATTTAATGGAAATTGGCGGAGCTGTGGGAAGAGGTTTCTTCCCAAATCCATAAATTAGAGAATGAGATTTCGAATATTTAATATTTTATTTTTTTGCATTTTGGTTAGTTCTTGTAAAAAAGAAGAAACTGAAAAGAAGGATATTGTATTTGAAAAAGGAGTTTATCCGTTTGTTATCCCGCAAGGGTTTGAAGAGCCTATTAATGATGAATTTGAAGAACTAAGAATTGAAAAAATAAATTTAGGGAAGGAACTATTTTTTGACCCTATATTATCGATTAACAATGATAAATCATGTGCATCATGTCACAAGCCTGAATTTGCTTATGGAGATAATTTAGCTTTTAGTTTAGGGGTAAATGGTGCAAAAACAACACGCAATACCCCTGCCCTATTTAATTTAGCATGGTCATTATTTTACATGTGGGATGGAAGAGCAAGTAGTTTGCAAGCTCAAGCTATATTACCCATTGAAAACCCTAAAGAAATGGGCAGTGATGTTAATTTAATTATTAACAAATTAAATAATAATTTAAAATACAGGGAATTATTTAAAAAAGTTTATGAAACTGATACCATCAAAACTTATCAATTAGCGGAGGTTTTAGGGCAATTTGAAATCAGTTTAATTTCATCTAATTCTAATTACGATAAATGGTTGAGGGGCGAATTAATGTTAGATTCTTCTGCGTTGAGAGGTATGGATTTAATAAGCAATCATTTAAAAGGAAATTGTGTAGTTTGTCACAGTATTGGCGGACCATTTACCAGTTTTGCTTTTAGGAATATAGGCTTAGATGAGGTTTCAGAAGATTTAGGTTTAGGGGGAGTTAGTGGAGTAAGAAGTGAGGAAGGCAAATTTAAGACTCCCAGTTTAAGAAATTTAAAATATACTGGTCCTTATATGCATGATGGTCGTTTTAATACCTTGCGTGAAGTAATTGAGTTTTATAACTCGGGATGGCAAAATCATGCTAATTTGGATTTTACTATGAGAATTAATAAAAGAAATCGTTTAAATGATCAAGAAATTGATGATATTATACATTTTCTTGAGCAATTAAACGATGAGGAGTTTGTTGAAAAGAATTAAAAAAATGGAGTAATAATTCCTATATTAAAAGCTGGCTTAAACTCTGATTCGTAATATGAAATAATTGGTAAAAAACTACCATAGAGGTAAATATTTGGATTGAATATTTTTTTGTAAAAAGTAAAACCAATAGACAATAATAATTCATTCATTTCACGCTGATTAAAATTTTTGGCTTTAACAAATTGTTGAAAATTCCCTAAATCTTTAATGTTAACATGAGTTAACCCAGCCGTATAATCAATTGTTAAAAAATGACGATCAAATCCAAAAAGTTTATTACCTAATAGGCTTTTAATAGTAAAATAGTGAGCATTAATATTAAATGAATTTACTGTAGAATTACCTATATCAGAGTTAATAATACCTTGACCATGAGATGAACGAACCAAAAAATAACTAAAAGATATATTATTTTTAAATCCTCCAAAAGTAACCCCTATTGAAGGAGCAATTCCATTCAACTTTTCATATTCAATATCAAAATCTTGGTAAAGACTACCTTTACCAGGAATACCTATAGCATTTGTAAATCCAATACTAGGAGATATTTGAGCAATGGTTATTACAGAATTAAAAAGAAAAATAATGAATAATATTTTTTTCATAAAGGTTAATTTTTCACAAGAATTAATTTTTTATAATTAAAATCATTTGCCGCATCTAAAAACTCCAGGTAACTCGACCACAATTCTTTGTCAGCAATTACTTTTTTGTATGATTTGGTAACTAAAATTTCTAATTTTCCATCTTCAAAAGAAGGTTTAGAAATAAAAGATCCAACTTCATTATCAATATTAAATTTAAAATTTTCTAAACCAAGAGGTTTATAACCTTTAGGAATATTAATAATAATTTTATTTTCGAATTTTCTGAGATTTGGTTGAACAATAGAATTTGTCCTAACCCGGTCGTCATTATCAATTAATTCTACCTGTGACTCAATTAGACTTCCAAGATTAAGAACAATACCAGAAGGAGTTTTGTAAGAAAAACCAGCTAAATTAAATGATTCTGTGTGGTAAATAGGCTTTAAAACATCATTTAAATATTCAGAAAAATCTAAATATGACGTATCTACTTTAGTTACAAAAAACTCCTCTGACAGTTTTTCTAAAGAGGATTGTTTAATATATTCGTTTGCAGATTTTCGGAATGAATTAATTAATCGATCATTTTCAGCATATAAATCTTCATCAGTAAACTCATCCTTATATATTTTCGGATCAACAAAAAAGAAAGAATTTTTCAATTCATCAGTATTGCTAAGGATAGAATCTAAATAATAATAAACATAATTTTGAGAATATTGTAATTTGGTTTTATTACTACCGAAGTATGCTGTTTTTCTTTTAATTTTAGTTATTGTTGTATCTGGATTAAGGTCAATATTTATTTCGGTGCTAGTACCATGTTCTATATCATTAAATTCAGGGAAATTTACTTTAGAAATTTTCACTCCTTGTATTTTTGAATAATGAGCTCCTCTTATTTTGTAAGCTTCTGCACCAGATAAATAAGCTGGTTTGATTAAACCTAAAGAATTAATTTCAGAACCATAAAAAGTTATTGGGCCGCTTTTAAAATTTATTTCAATTGCATATCTAAATTTATCAACTGAAGAAATATCTTCTAATTTACCAAATTCTTTGGGAACAATTAAATAAACATTATAAGGTAGTAAAAATCGTTTTGCGATGCTAACAAGCTCAAAAACTAAATCTTTAGAATAAAATGAAATTCTATACGAATTGTTATCATTATTAAATAAGAATTTATTGAAATTTTCAGCCTTTTTAAAATTCAAATATTCAAAAATATATTTCTGAGGATCTCTTATTGCTGCTCCTTTTGGGTTATTTTCGTGATATTTACGGAATTTTTTTCTATTGTTGATGTATAAAAAACGTTCATTTTTTAGATAAAATTTCTTTACTTGTTTTAGGCTAAAAATAGATATTTTGCTTTTGGGGCTTTTAAATATTTCTTTATCTTTAGCTTTAGACTTTTTATTTACAAAATAAGTTTTAAAAGAAAAATATGGGTTATCTAAATAATCGGAACTCCAAATTTCATTTTTTGATTTAATGATAAAGCTATCTGTAACAGAATAGCGATACCTAGATTCATACTTGTCATATTCTATCTTAAATGGCTTACAACCATTTTGAGTCTCATAATTAACATTTAAATATTTTGGTAAAGAGATTTCAAATCTTTTAAATAAGGTATTTTCATTATTCCTAAACAAATGATCAATATTTAAATATTCGAAATAAGAATTCTCATATTTATCTTTATGAGACTCTTTAAAGGCCCAGGGGGTGAAAGGTATCAAAGGATATAATACAATCATTCCAATGATAATAGTTCTATAATATCGGTCGCTACTACCGATATATTTTTTATTATTGGTATAATTTGTTTTAATAACAATTAAATCACCTGTATCTAAATCTGGAATGGCATACTTTCTTTTCTCATCAGAAGATTCTTCAATTAACTTATAAAAATCTCTAGGATTACTAAGCTTGCTTTTATTTAAATCATTCCAATAATCAGTGGTACCATAAACTACTTGAATAGAAGATCCATCTTTATTAACCACTTCAATTTCTAACTCAAAATCTTTAGGAAATTCTATAGAGTTATATTTTTCAATAGCGGCTTTATCATTTAAACGAATTACCATTTCGTTATTATAAAATATTCTGTAATTATCATTTTCGCTAGTATACTGAGTTAAATTATATGAAATATTTTGAGATAAAATAACAGATGATTCTTTATACCAATCTTGTGGTAAGGGTTTATTTAAAGAATCATATTTATTCTGGCTCCTAGCGGTTAAAGAAAAGAATAAGATCGAAAAAGTAAAAAATAGTTTCATTATTCGTTAGTTAATTATTACAAAATCATTATAAAATAAATCTAATTTTTTGATGGCATCATTCCATACCTGAAAATTTCTTTTATGGATAAAACCTGTTTTGATTATATACTTCTTAAAAAGCATGAGTTTGTCATCAATTTGTTTATACTCTAAATAAATAGAAAAATCTTCATTATCAATTCTAATCGGGCTGGGTAAATGAATAATTTTCATATTTTGATCTAATACCAATTCAATAGAATAATTTTCTATTGATTTTCCATCCAAATCAATATCTGTAAATCGATTAGTATCAATTAAATCATTTTCATATTTTCGGTCAAAATTTAGATTTACGTAATAATTTTTATCCTTAATAACTTGGTTAGAAATTTCGACATTATAGGTCATGCTTAATGGAATGTCTCTATCAATAAAACTACTTGAAAAAAGATCTTTAACCTTGAAGTTATAAGATGAAGCTCCTGCAATGCGATTTAAAACTATAGATCTTTTATCAGAAGGAATACTTTGAATTAAGTTATATAATCCAATTCGATTTTCACCAGTATAAACATGTGAGGCGCTACCGTTTAATTTATCTTTATCGAGTTTTAAACGATATTTATATTCTGTGGTATTTCGTTCAATAGGGAAAACAGGTATGGAATCAATGATAAAGTCATTACCATTTTCAATTAATATTTGTCGACCTTGAATTCTTTCTGCGTAATCACCAAGTGAAATAAATTTTTCGGTGGGATCAATATGATATTTTTTACCGTTTTTCAAATAAACAGTAGTTATCATATGATTATCAACTGAAATACTCGGAATACTATAATCATAGGCAATATGTCTGGTTCCTATCCAAGTAAGGCGAGCATCAATATCTAAAATTTTAAGCATGTTTTTAGCTAAATTAGCCATGCCCTTGCAATCTCCATACCTAGATTTGAATACATTCTGAGAACTCTCTGGCATAAAACCAGCAATCCCATCAGCAAATGCTAAATATTTGATATTATCTTGAATCCAATAAAAAACTGCTTTTACTTTTTCTTCTTCTGTTTTGCAATCTTTTGTTAATTGTAAGGTGAAATTTTTATAAATAGAATCATTATCATTTACAGAATCTACCAAACTTTTGTACCACCCGTATAAATCTTTAGTATCTGATATAATTCTGGTTTTTTCACCATCATGTTCATAAGACTTTGACAATAAAACTAAATGAGGAATATTATAAGAACCGCCTGCAGCATTTGGTTCATTTCTTAAAGGTTTTAAGTTATTTATTGTAAAAGTTATTATTTTAAATCTAGTTTTTCCTAAAGCAGAACTATCAAGATCAGTTTTTTTTGAATCATCATTTTGATCATTTTCAGAATCTTCATTTTTATTATTAAAGGTATAATTAGACTTTTTTGAATCTCTATATTTTAGTTTCACCTTGTTTTCTACTAGTGATTTTTTAACTACTTCAAGTGGTTTTAATTGATCATATTTTCCCACTTGAAAAAATTCTGAATATTCAAAAATACCCCGGTGAAAATAACTTTGGTTTTTAATTTTAATAGTAGGCTTTTCCCTAATTGAATTATCTAATTCTAAAGATTCCGAATAACTTGCTTTCTCTTCTTCATTACCATTATCTCTAAAATAATATATTGAAACAGTAGTATCATGTTTTTTAACATCAAAGCCTTCCAAGTTCTTTTCAAGGATTTCAAATTCAAACCAATCTGGTATTACAATTTTTACCTCTCTCTCTTTTACATGGTATGCATCAGGGAAGTATACATTAGTTAAGTATTTTAAATCTTTATATTGTTTTGCATATCTAATTTGACCTAAAGTACCAATTACAGGAAAATCCACTCCATAAAATGCGTATTTATCATCAGACATAAATATGCCGTCTCTTTCTATATTTCGTGTTGTTATTTTAGGACTAAAACGGGTATTTTTATTTTTATTAAATTGTGAGCCAACCCCTAAAAAATTAATTTCCCCACTAAAATAAATATTATCATTAAAACTCTGATTATCGTTTAATGAGTAGATATCAATTGATTCATAAACATTACTAATAACACCAACAAATGAATTAGATTCAAATAATTTGGAGAAAGTAACAATGGAGCTGATTTTTTCAGCATAAAAATCTTCTTGAGGGAATTTTTCTTTTAATCTTTTTCCTCTTTCAATAGTTTCTTTATCAATAAAAGTGTTTTTTTCATTTGAACGTTGAAATTTAAATGACTCTTCACTGCATGAATAAATAGTGATGATAAAAATTAGTAGGAAAAAACGAATTGATTTTTTTAAGAACATCAATGTAGAGTTTATATTATCGAAATAAAATAAAATTTATGAAATTATCAATAGATAAATAAGGGGATTTTTAAACCAATGGTATGTCCCAATTTTACTGGGCGCAAATTAGAATTGGTTGACCAATCATACAAAGTATAAGCCAAAGCAGCTTGATAAAAGGCATAAATATTAGGCCTCGCTATTTTTTTATGCATACTCAATGCCAATAAAAAAGAATAAGAACCTATGTTTTTATCTCCATCTATTCGAACGGTTTTATCATGGAAAACTTCAGTTGAAGTAAAACGAATTTGATGATTAGCAAAATGGATTCCTGAACTAAAAAAGATTCGATCTCCAAACATTTTTCGCCCGAATACTTTTTCTACCCCAATAAAATGACTTAGCACATTATAAGAATCAATGTTTTTTACAGCATCATTGGTACCCGTATTTTGAATCAACCCAGCATTATTGACACTACCTGCCATCCGAGCAATTTGAAAAATATAACTCCTTTTGCCACCCCCAATTGAAAAGCCAATATAATTATTAAATTGTATGGGATTTTTGGTATTTCTTAAATCATATTTAATCCCCCTATTATCAGAGGGTAAATCAGCTACTGCAAAGGAATTTACGCTTAGGCCAATTTGAGGAGTAAATTGAGCATTTAGGCTTAATGTGAATAAAAAGAAAATAAAAATTGTATAAAATATTTTCATGGTTATTGATTCCCTTCCTTCTGTAAAAATAATTGTTTATTCGAAAAATCTACTGCGGCTTTCAGTAATTCGCGATAAGCAGAAATACTGCTAGCCGGACTTATTAAATTATAAAACTGTCTCTTGATTTTTATGTTCAAAACTGGTTTATCAAAACTAGCTTCAACAACAAATTGTCCTTCCTCATTTTGAATATCAAAATTTAAACATTTGATATCAGACAAAACATAAGGATAAGGTATTAATATTTTATACTCATGATAATAATCAAAAAAATTATCTAGATAAATAGAAGTTCGTCTATCTAAATCGAAATCTTTATAATCAGGAATATCATATAAAATCTTACCTACATTTATTACGTAATAATTGCCTGATTGAATGACAAAATCTTTGATGGTAAGTTTTTCTGTCTTTATTACCTCTTGATCAGTTTCTGTATAATAAAAACTTTTAGTATTATAATAAATAGTATCATAACTAATTAGGTTGAAATAATTTTTCATTATTTGTTCCTCCTTAGTTTTAAATTTCTTCAAATTAAAATTTCGGTATTCACCTGCTAATCGCCTTTCTTCAGCGGCTAAAGCATCCCAATTATATGTTTTATCGTAGAAACTTGTATTTGTAAAAGCAAAAAAGCGATATTCTTTTAATGCTTCTAATAAAGAATCAATATAAGCAAAACGAGATTCTTCTGAATAAACAAAGGGATTTCTGTATGAACCAAAATACTTGGTAGTAATAGCCATCTTGGTATTGAATGTAGAAGTATCAAAACTTAGTTTTAAATCTTGTTGGATTCTATTTGGTGAAGTTTTAATAGGAGCTAATTTCACCTTATTTACCTTATATTTTGTCTTGATTTTTAATGAATTTACCTCAATTTCGTATGCTTCTGCATTATGAATATCACTAGGTTTATTTAATCCTAATGAATTAATTTCACTACCATAAAATGTTAGAGGGCCGTCTTTAAAATTAATGGTAATAAAATATCTCAAAAATTCAGTTGAAGCTAGGCTATCTAATGAGCCAAATTTTTGAGGTAAATATATAGTTACCTTATATGGAATTAAAAATTTTTCTGAGAAACGAGCTATATTAAATACTAAATATTCTGAATTAAAATTGATTTGATAATTATTTGAACTTTTGTATATAAATTCTCTAAAATTCTGACTCTTTTGGTATCTTAACCAATTAAAAATGTATTTCTTAGGATCCTTAGTTTTATACTCAGACTTTATATAATCATACTCTTTTAATTCTATTCTATACTTAATCTCTGTTAATTTCTTACGCTCTAAATAATATTTAAGAATATTACTGGTATCTATTTTTAAAATATTGTCGCCTTCAAAAAAATACCCATAGGCCTTAGCTTTCTTTTTACTTTTAACTTTAATAATTTGAAAAGAAATATGAGGATTATCAAACACAATAAAAGTCCACGGTTCTGATTTACGTTTTTTTAAGTTTGAGGCCGTAAATAAATAACTTATACTATCAGAAGACTCATTTTTATTGCTTTGAAAATTAATATCCCTTAAATTATAATTAAAATAAACTCCTTTAGGCATGGTAACTTTAAAAGTCAAAGATTCTATCGGATAATTTATTTCAAAGAATTTAAACCGGATACGATTCCCTTCAATTGCCGTTAAATAATTATATTGAATTCTTTTAGAGATTTGATCGGCTAAATACAATTGCCCGCCCGGTAAACCGCCAGATAAAAGTAAATTTAATAATGAAGGGGATTTAAGTTTTTCATCACCTATGAAATTTCGGGTTTTAGTAATAATTAAAATTTCATCTCCTGGATCTAAATCTGGAACGGATACTTTCTTTATATCCTCGTTATCATCTATTAAATAATCTTCACCATTTGGAATCCCTAAAAAACTGCTTTTGGATACCATTAAATTTTCGCCAATGGATATTAATTTAAAATCAGAATTTTTGTTTTTTAAAAAAACGGATACTTCATCTTCTAAATTAAAATATAATACATTGAATTTATTTATTGCTTTAAAATCATTTAATAATAAATGAGTTTCTATTAATTCAGTTTCAAATAAAGAATCATTTTTATTTTCAATGAACTTTGAAATTGATTTCTTTATAACTACCACAGATTCATTATTCCTAGAGCTTTGAGCTAGGGAAATAATAGGAAACAATATGGCAAAAAGAATAAAATAATATCGGGAAATTAATTGTTTCATTTTGTGGTAAAGACTACTGATTGATTATAGAAGTTTTTTAACTGATTTATACTTTCTTTAAATTTTAAAAAGTTTGAAGCTTGAATTAGCCCTGAATTACATTTGATTTCCTTTCTTAGTAGCAAATAACCATTTTCTAAGGTATAAGCTAAACTAATAGAAAAATCCTCGTTATTTACAGAGAAACCTTTAGGAATATAATTTGCATGGTAATTGGCAGGAATTTTAAATCGGATGGTTTCAACATCGTTTATAGCCTTTTTAAAATCTAAGGTTTTAATCCATTTATTGGATAAATCTAAATCTGAAAAATAGGTTCTGTAATTTAAGTTGATTAAAACTTGCTGACCAATTAATACTTGATTGATTACATTTAAATTAAAATTTAAATTAATGCTTGAATCCCTATTAGTTAAATTATTTAATTTTAACGATGAAAGCTCTACATTATCGTTATCAATTTTTAATAAATTTTTGTAATCATTTTCATCCAAATCAGTTTTAATTAAAGTTGAAATATATTGAGTTATTGATTTCATATCCCCGGAAATTGAAGCTGAAATTTCCCCTTTAATTTCTGAATTAATCAATTCTAAATTAGAATTGAATTGCACTAAATTTCTTTTATCCCCAAGAAATGGAATTGAATCTATTTTATAATTAACTCCATCTTCAATTAATACTTGTTTTCCTTGAATTCGATCGGCATAATCGCCCAATGCACAAAATTTTTCGGTTGCATCTAAAAAATATTTTTTACCATTTTTTAGATATACTGTAGTAATCATATGATTATCTACAATCATAGAAGGAATATCATAAGTAAATTTTCGGTCATTTGTCCCTAACCAAGTCAAACGCGCATCAATACCTGCAATTTGAAGCATTGATTTGCATAGGTTAGCCATTCCTTTGCAATCCCCAAACCTTCTATAAAAAACATCATTTGCCGATTCAGGTTTAAATCCCGCAAGGCCATTTGAATAAGCTAAATATTTGATGTTATCTTGAATCCAATAGTAAATAGCTTTAATTTTTTCTTCTTCAGAACTTTTATCGGTTATTAAACTATTAGTAAATTGGATAAGTTCTTCATTTGGTTTAGGTAAATCTGAACACAAACTATAATACCAAGAGTATAAGTCTTTAGTTTCTTTAAATAATATTTTGCTATTTCCCTTTTTGTTTTTGTATGATTTTGCTAATATTAACAAATAGGGTTGACTATTTAAAAAACTAGGTCCGTTTTTATAGGATTTTGAAGGACTTAAGTTTTTGAATTTATAAGTAATTCGATTAAACTTACCTGTGGTATCTGAAATAGCAGTATTAGAATTAGCTGCTAAAGAGCCTTTACCATAAAGGGAGGTATCAAATTTAGGCCATGGTTTTTCGTAATTAATTATGTCTTTTTCAGGATCATAATCTATTTTTTGAGTTCTATATCGCTCAAATTTTTCTCTTTTTATTTTTTTATTGATTCCATTTACTTCTTCAACTTTTTTAACAAATTGAATAGAATCTAAATTAAACTCAAGAATCTCAATATCTAACCAATCTGGTACAAATAAATCAATGATTCGTTCTTCAGATAAATAATTATCTCTAACTGGTATCAATGCAAAATATTTAATATCTGAATAAATGGTTTCTAGATGTAAATCGGCTTTTATTCCGCCAACCGGAAAATATAAAGAGTATTTGGCTACTTTATCATCTGCAATAAAAAAACCGTCAGAATTTGGTGAATAGACTTTTAAATAAGGAAATTTGAGGGTTTTGGGATTATTATTATATGTGACCCTAAAATGATTAAAAAACAAATTACCATTAGAATAAATTTCATCAAAGTAATAAGACTTATCCGCAACCGAATATAATTCAGACTCGTGTTTTAAAATTACGCTAATTCCTGCTGAATCATCGGTTATATTATCTCTTTGGAAAACAACCCTGGTAACATTTTGGTCAAAAATAAAAATATCGTCAGGGTATTTTTCGCGAAGCTCAACACCTTTTTTAACGGTTTCTTGGCTAACATAGGCCTTCTCCGTATTCCTTGGCAATTCTGTATTGATATTACAGCTTAATGATAAAATTAAGGGGGCTGAGAATAAATACTTTCGCTCTTTAAAAAATTTAAAAATAAAGTTCAATTATGTAGAGTTTAAGACAACAAAAAAATAAAATTTTTCAATCAAATCAAAAAAAAATTATAATCAATTAAAAATCAACATTAAACTTTATTTCTTCTACATCGATCCGAACAATATTTTACCTCATCCCAAACTTTTTCCCATTTTTTTCTCCAAGAAAAAGGCTTGTTACAAACTAAGCAAATTTTACTCGGTAAATTTTGTTTCTTTACTCCTTTCATTGAGGTTCAATTAATCTATTATGTTTACTTAAAATTCTATTATTTTCTTTTTGTGCTTGAAAAGATCGAACCGTGTCAATTAGAATTTTTTTGGCATAATTCGAGGTCTCTTTATAATCAACTATTGGTTTAGGATATGAAATTCCAGAGAAAAAATTATATGCTTGTGAATCAAAGATTGACAAATTATAAGGTTCATGTATTAATTCAGGAGGTAAATCAATAAGTTCAGGAACCCACTTTTTTATAAATTCTCCTTTAAAATCTTGATCTAAAGATTGTTTAATAATATTATAAATCCTTAAAGTATGGGTACCCACCATAAATGATTGCATTTGTACCTGCGGATAATGGATGCCCGGTTCAAAATCAAGAAAATTTTGAGCTAAAAAATGAGCCGTTTTTTGCCAAGGTAACCATAAATTATGTGAGGCAAATGATACCAACATAGCCCGCATCCTGAAATTTAAATAACCGGTTTCTTTTAAACATCTAATGCAGGCATCTACCAATGGATAACCTGTTTTGGCATTTTCAAATGACTCCCTAAATCGGTCATTTTCTATTTTATTAATTTGATTGAATGCTTTATTAAAATTTTCAGATTCTAAATTTTTCTCTCGCTCAAATTTTTGAATAAAATGACAATGCCAAAAAAGTCGAGAGCGAAATGACCGGAGATTAAATAAATTATTGCTTCTATTTTCAAACTGCATTGAAGCCTGCCAAACCTGCCGCATAGAAATATTTCCCCAAGCCAAATAGGGACTTAATCTGCTGCAAGATTGCCTAGATAAAGCAGGTTTAGAAATATTTTTACTATATAAATTTATTCTCTCCTCAAAAAATGAATTTAAATATCGTTGTGCATAATTTTCACCTCCCGGTTGAAATAATCGATTATTGGAATAAACCATAAAATCAAATAAATTATTTCTTAACTCGAGGGGAATATCAATTAATCTTAATTTATTAATAATTGGATTCTTCTGAGGCTCTAACATGGTATTTACCCAATCATCACCCCATTTAGATCGATTATATCTACCTCTTTTTACACCAGCATATTGAAATTCTGACCAAGAAACTGCATATTTAATAGTTAAATTTTTTATTTGTTTATCAATATTCCAGGTATAATTTAAACCAGTTTCGGCATAAGAAAACAAATTTACAACATCAAATTGATTGAAAATACTCTCAAAAATGTTGAGAGTATTTCCTTTAAAAACCCAAAGATTAGGGTATTTTAAGTGGGTTAAAGATTCACAAATGAAGTTAAAATGCCGCTGATTATACTCTACTTGCTCAAAAAAAGCAGAGTCAAATATATAAATAAAAACAACTGAGTTCGATTTTAAACAAGCCTCATAAGCTGGTTCATGATCTGTATTGCGCAAATCCCTTTTTAACCAAACTAAGTTTATTTTTTCTTTCACAAGAATAAAACAATAAACCAGTTAAAAAGTTATAGAATTTTCAGCGCTCCTTTCCAAACAAATAATTTTTTATCATTTTGTTTAATAAGGTAATAATTATTGGATTCATCTAAAACCTCAACTTTATCTCCTTCAGTTAATTGTGTCATAATTTTCCCTTGCGGGGATGGAGAATCGTAAACATCAATTTTAGATGAAAAAACAATTGCGTATTGGGGTAAAAGATAAGCTGATTTTTTTTCGCTTAAAAAAATTAAAGCTACTAAAAAATGAAAGAAGGTCAGAAAATATACCAATCGGTATATTTTTAAAGGTTTGTGAAACTTAGATAAAGCGTAAACAAATACTGAGAAAATTAAAAAGAATAAAGCCCAAAGAAACCATTCAATTTCAGAGTATAATGATAAAACATAACGAAAAGTTTGGGAGAAAAAATGTTCTTTAATCTTATCAGATCCTTGTACCTGTTCTCGAACTAATTTAATATTATGATTGATATCCTCATTAAATGGATCTATCAATTTTGCCTTTTCAAAATAATATAAGGCATCAATAAAAGACTTCTTATAATAAGAAACATAAGCTAAATTATATAATAATGCCTCATCGGTAGTTTTAGTATTATAATAATTTAGGTATTTAATTTTTTCAATTTTATAGTTTATTTTAATTGAATCAGAACCATTATCTAGAGCCGATAATTGGTTAAATCCAAAACTGAATAATATCAAAAACCAAAAAAATTTATATAAAAAACTAGGCATGATTAATTATTAATTTTAACTGGTTTAAATAATCAGAATAATTAGTTTCTTTAGAATCAGAAGCAAATTCTAACTCTAATAGTTTAGATCTAAAACTAATAATAGCCTTGGGTAAGCCAGAATTATTAATAAGTCCCTCCAATTCATATTGATCCACTAATTTATTTAATGCTAATTTATTAATTATATATTCATCCAAAATTAATCGCAAATCATAAATTTTAGCAGAATCATTTAAAGCTTCTATTTTCTTTAAAGCAATTTTATGGGCATTAAGGGATCGATATTCTTGAGTTTCCATAAAAGCTAATCGAGACAAATGCCTTTCTTTAAAAAAATTGATAAGTGGAAATAATCCTATTCCAAAAATTAGAATAAAAATATAAATAATTGGAACTTTTTTAGGAAATGAGTTAACTACAAAGTTCATTAAAGGTTTTAAATCATATTGTTTATCATTATTAACCAGTTTATCATTTTTCAATACTTTAATTGAAATAGGGTTTGATTTTAAATTTTTATATGATTTAGAATTGGGATCGAAAAAATAAAATTCTTGACTTGGAATGATAAAATCGCCTTCCTGATCAGGTACAATAAGAAATTCCATTGTTTTACTACCGCTTAAAGGAATATGTTTGGCTATATTCTCTGTAATTTTCGGATCAAAAACTTCAAATTTATCGGGTATTATTGGAGTAAAATCAGGTAACATTTTTAAATTTCCAACTCCATTTATATTTACAGAAAGGGTTAAAGGTTCTCCCCTTTTTACTTCATTAATATCGGTTTTAATTTCCCATTTAAAATTACCCGTCATTCCTGAAAAGTTATTGGGTTTAGGATCAGGAAGGGCTAAGACAGTTAATTTTAATTTATTAGAAATAACCTTAACATTTACTTCATTATCATTGATAAAAGGATCATCAAAAAAATCATCGAAGAAGTTATCTAAACCTGAAGGGCGCTTAGGTTCTTTTTTAGGTAATTTTACTAAAAAGTTTAATATAACTTCATCTAAAACGAACTCTCCCGATTTTTGGGGGAATAAAGCGATTTGATCAATAATTCCACTATTAAATACCTTTCCTTTTTTAGTTACTTTAGAAAGTTGAACTTGACCGTTTAAAGGAATTTCATGGATCCAAAAGCCAGTCCAATTGGGTTTTTTCTCGAAATTATAACTTTTAAGAGGATATTTAGAATATATTCTTAATGAAAGCGTGACTTGCTCACCTACATATACCTTAGATTTATCCGATATTAACTCTACAAAAATATCCTCACCGGGATTTAATTTATGTTCTTCTTCATTAGGATTAGGTGCAGGGCTTTTTTTTGAGCTTGGACTATTCGAAACACTTATTAATAAAGAATTGGATTTAACAGTTTTCTTATTAACTTTTAAACTCATTGATGGAATACTGAACTTTCCTGGTTTTAAAGCCTTATAAACAAAAATTAAACTATTAGTGCTTGATTGTACTCCATTAATAATTGTAGTTGAATTAGATACAAATGGACCGTTAATTAAACTAAATGCTTCAAATTGTGGCGGAGGGAAATTATTAAATTCTCCATTTTCAAGGGTAAATGTTAATTCTAAATAATCCCCTACCCCAATATTGGTTTTATTGGCGCTAATAACAAAAGATTGTCCTAGTGATTTAAAAACCAAGACTAAAAATAAAAACAAAAATAAATTGATTTTTTTACCAGTCTTTTCCATTTGATTTTTGTTTTTGATTCTTTTGAAGTTCCTTATATTTCTGCTCCCTCAATTGCTTTTCTTGATTCTTTAAAGCATCTAACAAAATATCGGCTTGCCTTTTTGTTAATTCATTTGATTTTTCAGGTTTATCTTGCTTTTGTTCTTGATTTTCTTCAGGTTGATTTTGTTTATTTTCTTTATTATCCTTATTCTCTTGGTTTTGCTTATCTTGATTTTGTTGATTTTGCTGCTGCTCTTGTTTCTTTAATGCATAACATAAATTATGTATTGCAAAGGGATCATTATTTCTATAAATTAAACTTTGAGTATAGGAATTAATGGCACTTTTAAAATCAGATTTTTTAATATAAGTATTACCTAAATTGAAATAGGATTTGGCTTTTAAATTAGAATCACATTTAATATTAACAGAACTGGTATAACAAACTTTGGCCTTATCAAAACTATCTATAGAAAAATATAAATTACCCAAATTGTAATAAGTCTCCGCTCTATTAGGGTTCTTTTTAATTAAATTAAGCAAAACTAACTCTGCTTTTTCTAATTCTTTATTCTCGATTTGTTTTAAAGCTTTATTTAAAAAATAAACAAATTGCCCCGATGAGTTGATCGAAATTGATAATAAAAATATTATAATTAGTATTCTCATATCTTCTTCCGTTTTAAAATTTGAATTTTATTTTTACTCTTATGGTCTATAAAAAATTCAAAAAACAATAAGAAAATGGATACAATAGCAAAAAAACGATAGAATCCAGTATATGACTCGTATTGAATAATTTCACTTTCCGATTTTTCGATTTTTGATAATAAAGTAATTACCTGATCTAAACCATCAGAATTATTATCCATTCTAATAAAACTCCCGTTGGTTTTATTAGCTAAATCCTGAAGCATTTCTTCATTTAATTTTGTTAAAACTGGCTTTGAATCTGAGTCTAATTTATAAGCCCCTGTATTAATATCAGGAATAGGAGCTCCAGCAACAGAACCCACACCAACACAAATTAATTTAATTTTTTGCTCATTAATAGTATTTATTGATTCTTCTATTCCTCCTTCATGATTTTCTCCATCAGTAAATAGAATTATGGCTTTTTGACGATTGCTAACAAAGTTAAAAGCCTTCAATGATAAATCTAAAGCTTCTGCAATTGCGGTCCCTTGATTTTCGATAATACCAGTATTAACTGCATTTACAAATAATCTTACTGCATCATAATCTGTAGTTAATGGCATTTGTATATATGCCTTTCCAGCAAAAACTACTAGAGCTACCCTATCTCCATTTAATTTACCTAATAATTTATTTACGTATTGTTTAGTCCTCTGAATTCGATCGGGAATTATATCTTGTGCTAACATACTATTGCTAACATCGATAGCTAAAACCAAATCAATCCCTGATCCTTTTGCCTTAGTTGATTTATGTCCCTGCCTTGGATTTACCATAGCAATTATTAAAAATACGAGACCAAAAATTAAAAGTAATTTCTTTAATCTTAAGCTATTAGTTGGAATTAATTTAAGTACTTCCTTTTGAAGATTTTCATCAATAAAATTATTTAATCGTTTTTGATTATTACGAGATAAAATTCTCCATAACAAAAAAATCCCGCAAGGAATAATTAATAAAATTAATAAATATGGAAATTCAACGCTCATATTAAGGTAATTGCTTTAATAAATAATTACGTAAAACCCACTCTATTAATAGGAAAAATAATGCCAATCCCAAGAAGTAAACAAATAAATTAATATAATTAATTATTGATTTTTGTTCTAGTTTGCTTTTCTCTAACAGGTCTATTTCTTTATAAATTTGATTTAAATCATTATTATCAGTTGCTCGATAATATTTACCATCCGTCATTTGAGAAATCTGTTTTAACAAAGCCTCATCAATTTCTACCGGGACCATTATGGTTGATACTCCAAAAGGAGTTTGAGCCGGATATGGGGCCATGCCTAAACTGCCTAAACCAATTGTATATACTCGAACATTATTCACTTTGGCGATTTCAGCAGCTGTTAAAGGATCAATCATACCTGAATTATTAACCCCATCGGTTAATAAAATTAAAACTTTACTTTTAGCATTTCCCGATTTTAAACGATCCACAGCAGTTGCTAATCCTAGACCTATTGCGGTACCGTCTTGTAATAAACCACTTTGAATAGCCTGCAATTGAGCACTTAATATTTGATGGTCGAGGGTTAGTGGACATTGGGTGAAACTCTCGCCACTAAAAACTACTAAACCAATGGCATCATTTTTTCTCTTCAAGGCAAAATCTAAACTAATATTTTTTGCAGCTTCTAATCGGTTAGGCTTTAAGTCTTCAGCAAGCATAGATGCAGAAACATCCAAAGAAATTACTAAATCAATACCTTCAGAAAATTTCTCCGAATTTTCATCTTTAATTCTTGGGCCAGACAAAGAAAAAATAATAAAAATCAATGCTAGAACCCTAAATAAATCAGGTAAAAATAGAAATTTAACTTTCCAAGATTTTCCAGAATCTAATAATTCATTATTTATTGGAAAAATGAAATGCGCCCTGATTTTTTTCTGACGTATAAAATAATAAATAATTATAGGGATTATTAATAGCAATAGCCATAAATAACCTGGGCTTTCTAATTCTATTTTGTTAATACTACCGATCATAATTTTTATTTTTTATATCAAATAGTATTTGTTTAAGCATATCTAGATGCTGAGCAGCAAGCTCTTTATATACCTGCGACTTAGCATATTTAATTTCATTAATAATAGTTTCTAACTTCAAAAAGTTTTTTACACCAAAATCCTTATTATCCTGCATTTCATTTAAGAATTCAGAATCCGTTAAAACCTTAAAATCTTTATTATAATAATTGGAACAGAAATCTTTGAAAATAATCATCAATTGACTGTAATATTGATCAGAGCTATCTGATTTAAACTCGAGTTTAGCAAGTTCATCCATGCAATTTTGAAATAAATCAATTTCAGATTCTAAATTCTTACTAAACTTAGGTTTAGATTTTTTAAGATTTTTATTTTTAATAAACTTAACAATTAAAAATATTAAAATAATTAATAATAAAAATCCAAGAACTATTGAGGCCATTTCAATTGATGACCATTTAGCCTTAACATAAGGTTCATTGGGTTTTATTTCGCCATTTTCATCAAGTTTTACGCTATAAATCTCAATTTCATCACTTTCAATTAAAGTATTAGCAGGAATAGTTTTAAACCAAATTTCAGGCTCAACTTTAAAAACTCCGAATGAATTAATGAGTGCGTTAAAACTGAATTTATACCTAATAAAATCAGCAGAATCTTCTTGAATTAAATCACTAATATTTAAAATATACCAATTGGTATCTAATTTTGATTTATCCGGAATTTGAGGATATATAATTCCATCTTCTGAAAAAGACTCTAAAAAAACTGTAAAATTATAACCAGCCGGAACAGAAGCCGAGTCAATAGAAATTTTTACATAAGCGGATTGACCATAAATCGCGCAAGCAAATAAAAATTGTAAAATAATTAAACCCCATTTCATTTTTTATGCCTCCTCCCTCTAAAAAACTTTAATAATTCGCTTTGAAAAGTTTTATGAGTGTAAAAGGTAATGAGATCTACTCCTATCTCCTTAAAATTTCTTTGCAGGATTAATTTATTTTGAAGAAATTCATTTTTGAGAGTATGTTTAAATGCAGCAAAACCTGCGTCAATCCATCCGAATAGGCCAGATTCCGGGTCTTTAACAAAAACCAATTCATCATTATTAAGTATTTCTTCGGCTGGATCTAAAATTTGGATAGCGATCAAATCATGCTTTTTTGCAGCAATTTTTAGGGGATTAAAAAAATCATTATTATTAAAATCAGAAATTAAAAAACAAACCGATTTCTTTTTTACGGTTTTATTTAAAAAGTCGATAGCATTTTTAATATCCGTTTTTGTGCCTTCTGCTTTGAAGTCTAAAATTTCTTTAATGATTCGTAAAATATGGGTTCTACCCTTTTTAGGAGGGATAAATTTTTCAATCCGATCCGTAAAAAATATCACCCCAATTTTATCATTATTAGTTTGAGCTGAAAAAGCCAAAAGAGCAGAAATTTCAGCTAATAAGGTACTTTTTAGTTTCTTTTGAGTTCCAAAAAACATGGAAGAACTTAAATCAATAAGAAGCATTAAAGTTAATTCACGTTCTTCTTCAAAAACTTTAACATAAGGCGAAGAAAAACGAGAACTCACATTCCAATCAATAGTTCTTATATCATCACCATACTGGTATTCGCGCACCTCAGAAAAAGACATACCTTTTCCTTTAAAGGCGCTATGATACTCACCCGCAAAAAGGTGGTTGCTTAGTCCTTTAGTTACTATTTCAATTTTCCTAACTTGTTTTATAATTTCTGAATAATCCATTAAGGAACTTGAATATTTTTTAATAATTCAGAAACAATATCATAAGAGTTAATATTTTCAGCTTCAGCCTCATAAGAAATTCCAATTCTATGATTCAGAATATCAGGAGCTAAGGCTCTAACATCTTCTGGAATAACGTAAGCTCTTCCTTTCATAAAAGCGAATGTTTTTGCAGCAATTGCCAAGTTAATCGTCGCTCTCGGAGAGGCCCCGAAACTAATCCAAGGTTTTAATCGCGCAAGCTTAAAATTTTCAGGAAAGCGGGTGGCGAAGACTAAATCTAAGATGTATTGCTCAATTTTTTCATCCATATAAATTTGGGAAGATAATTTTCGAGCATTTAAAATTTGTTCGATGTTTGCTACCTGCTTAGGTTCTGCAGAATTAGCACCGCTATAATTTTTTAAAATTTGCTGTTCATCATTCCTTGCGGGATAATCGATTTTAACCTTAAGCATAAAACGATCTACTTGTGCTTCTGGCAGCGGATAAGTACCTTCTTGTTCAATAGGATTTTGGGTAGCAAGGACCAAAAAGGGAGCTTCTAGTTTAAAAGTATTTTCGCCGATACTGACTTGTTTTTCGGCCATTGCTTCTAATAGAGCAGATTGCACCTTAGCAGGAGCTCTATTAATTTCATCGGCCAGAACAAAATTGGCGAAAATAGGACCTTTTTTTACCGTAAAGTCATTTTTGGCTTGGTTGTAAATCATGGTCCCAACTAAATCAGCCGGCAATAAATCGGGAGTAAACTGAATGCGCGAAAATTTGGCATTAATAACCTGAGCCAATGATTTGATGGCTAAAGTTTTTGCCAAACCGGGCATACCTTCCAACAAAATATGTCCCTGCGAAATAAGAGCCAATAGCAATCGATCAACCATATATTGTTGTCCAATAATAGTTTTTGCTAATTCATTTCTGATGGAATTTAAAAATTCATAATCGTTTAGAATTTTTTCTTCGAGTGCTTTAATATCCCCGCTCATAAATTAAATTTATCCGTTGGCAAAATAGCAAAATCCATGCCTTCCAAAAAAGAAAAATTTATAAAAGGCATAAATTGGAACTTGAAAAAATAGCACTAAAATAAAAAAAACTATCTTTGCAGCAATTTATGGGAAAAATTGTAGCGATAGTTGGTAGGCCTAATGTAGGAAAATCTACATTATTTAACCGACTAGTTGGAGAAAGAAAGGCGATAGTTGATGATTTTAGCGGGGTAACAAGAGACAGACATTACGGTGTAGCTGAATGGTTAGATCGAAAATTTACTATTGTTGATACGGGAGGTTTTGTGCCTCATTCGGATGATTTATTCGAAAAAGCGATTAGAGATCAAGTAAAAATTGCAATAGAAGAATCGGATTTATTATTATTTATGGTTGATGTAACAACCGGAATTACCGATTTAGATTCAGATTTTGCTAATATTTTAAGAAAATCAAAAAAGCCAGTATTCTTAGTAGTTAACAAAGTAGATAATAACGAAAGGTTAATAGATTCGGCTGAGTTTTATGGATTAGGATTTGCAGAAACCCATACCGTTTCGAGCGCTTCAGGTTCTGGAACAGGTGATTTATTAGATTTGATTGTAAGTACATTAAAAATAGAACGCGAAGAAGAACCGATAGAAACTGAGGAAGAAAATGCAGTTGTAGTTAAAGATCCGGATGATTTATTACCTAAGATAGCCATTTTGGGTAGACCCAATGTTGGTAAATCATCATTTGTAAATTCATTATTAGGTTTTGATCGAAATATTGTAACTCCAATAGCGGGGACCACTAGAGACACTATACATACCAAATATAGTGCTTATGGTAAAGAGTTTTTATTAGTAGATACCGCTGGGATTAGAAAAAAAGCCAAGGTAAAAGAAGATATTGAGTTTTATTCGGTAATGAGATCATTAAGAGCATTAGAATCATCTGATGTTTGCGTAATAATGATTGATGCTACCCAAGGATTAGAATCTCAGGATGTAAATTTATTCCACTTAGCACATAAAAACGGTAAAGGAATCATTTTACTAGTGAATAAGTGGGATTTAGTAGAAGAAAAAGGGACCAATACGGCTAGAGATTATGAAAAAGCCATAAAAGAAAAAACGGCTCCATTTGTAGATTTCCCCGTAATTTTTATTTCGGTATTAGAAAAGCAAAGAATTTTTAAGGCGGTTGAAGAAATTTTGGCAGTTTATGAAAATTTGAGCAAACACGTGCAAACACACAAGTTGAACGAATTTATTTTACCGGTAATGGAGCATACACCGCCTCCAGCAACCAAAGGAAAATACATAAAAATAAAATATGTTACTCAACTTAAGTTAAAACCACCTACCTTTGTGTTCTTTTGTAACTTACCTCAATACATAAGGGAATCATACAAAAGATTTTTGGAGAATAAGATTAGAGAGGAGTTTAACTTTAGTGGAACCCCTATTCGATTATTTTTCAGAAAAAAATAAAAAAAAATTTGCAGGGAAGAAAATCATTAATTAGCTTTGCGCGCAATTTTTAGTAAAAACTAACAATAAATCGAAAAAACCCAAAATGAAAAAAGTAATTGCTTTATTATCAATCGCTGCTGTATTTGCAGTAGTTGCTTGCGGACCATCTGCAGAAGAAAAGAAAAAAGCTGAAGAAGCTAGAATCGCTGACTCAATCCGTGTAGCTGATTCTATCGCTGCTGCTGAGAAAGCTGCTGCTGAAGCTGCAATGCAAACTGTTGATACTACTGTTGTAGATTCAACTGCTGCTCCTGCAACTGAAACCAAGTAATTGGTAAAACAAAGAGGTTGAACCCCATACCCTAAAGGTTGGGGTTTTTTTATGCTTATGAAAAAGAGAAAAATCATTTTAAGCCTATTTTTAGGCGTTTTTATAATGAGTCAGTGTAATTCTGACCAAACCAAGACCAAAGAGCAGGAGAACGCAGAAAAACGCGTTAAAAAGGATAAAGAAAAGATCGACTCCATGGAAAAAGCATTAAAAGAGAAATATGGAGTAGATTCATTTTAAGAATTGGGGTGGTTTCGCTTTATTTTTTAAAATCTTATAAAAGGAAAGTAAGCGGAGAAATTTAAATTATTATGAAACCACACCATAAATTGACAAATGAGTTCGATTAATAATTAATTTATTTAATTTTTGAAGATGAAAAAAATTTGTTGCTCTATAATTTTACTTCTGAACATTTCATTTAATGTTTTATCTCAAGACCTAAAATATCAATTATTACAAAAATTAAACTCATGGGGAAAGGTTGAGCTTAATAGTTTAGGAATGAATAAAATCTCATTAAGTAAAGATGCTAAATATTTGGCTGCATTAGGAGATTTTGGAGTTTTATTAATTTGGGATTATAAAAAAGGCGAGATTAAATATAATTTAACCGAATCGGCACAAAATAGAGGTTTCAATATAAGAGATATTGATTATAGTAATGACGGGAAATTATTTGCGGCAGTAGGAACATTAATAACTTCTAATAATTCCTCTAGTAAATATAAAGAGGAAAAACTAATCCGGATTCATGAAACCTCAACTTATAAAATAATAAAAGAGTTAAAATATGATACAATTGCAGATATTTACAGCTGCATTTTTTCTAATGATTCAAAATATTTAATTGTATGTGATAATTCACCAAGTACTACACCCAAGGGGACTTTCAGAGTTTATGAGTCATTAAGTTTAAAGGAAAAGTCTAATATTTTATTAAATGATATTGCTTTCTCAATAAATAAATTACCTAATTCTTCAAAATTTGTAGTTTTAAATAATTCAAACGAAATCCATATTTTAGATTATTCAAAAGGTAGAATAAAATTAGAAAGAAGTATTAATTTGGAGATTAATTGCTCAGAATTTTCCATATCTAATGATGGAAAAACCATTGCATTAAGTGGTGACAATATTCTTTTTTATTCATTAACTAATAATGAATCCTCAAATATTACCCATCCAAAATCAAACTTCTACGCAATTGATTTTGGGCCAAACGATGAACTTATTGGAGTTGGAGGAGATAATAATGAATGTTATATTTATGATTTAAAGAAAAAAGAAATAGTAGCTACATTATCAGGAGACAAGGACAATCCATTTCAAAATGAAGATGGCTATAATTTTACCAAAGCTATTTTCAGTGAAAATGGTGAATACATATTTATGATAAATGACGCAGGATTTATTTATGTTTTTGCAAGAGAAATTAAATAATTTGGGGGAATTAATAAGTTATCTATAATTTTATGAAGAATAGCTTTTTATTAATTATTATCTTTTTTCTCTTGATTAGTTGTGTAAACCGACAAGAAAAAGAAATAAAGAATACTCAAAACATTGATGTTTTAGATAGGGTTGCTTTATTAGAAATGGAACATTTCGTTTTAACTCTAACAAAAAAATCAATTTGTCGCTTTGCAGGAAATTTTTAAATTTGTTAAGAGTGATTAGAAACAAGATTCTCTTAGCTTGCGGAATTTGTCTAATAGGATTGATATTGTTTCTTTTATAATCCTTTTAGAATTATTTAATATGAAAAGAATTGCTCAAATAGCCATAGAACAAAAAGTTGGTGTTAATACGATTATTGACTATTGTAAAGGACTTGGACAATCGAATGTAAATCAAAATAGTAAGATTGATCCTGAATTGGAAAGTCAAATTATCGCATTTCTTAGTGGAGAAATTGAATTACAAGAGAAAAATGAAAAGGATGAATTTCAAGTTTCGGGCCTTATTGAATTACCAAGTGACTTTAGTTTAAAAAATCCATTTGAACCAGACCAAATAGAAATAATTACTAAAGGAGAACGATTCTTTGATAGACGAAAACGTGCATTAAAATATGAAGACTCGGAAATAGAAAGTGTGTTTAACGATTTTGAAGCTTACTCAATTTGCATGGGACTTGAGAATAAACATGCGAAACACATAGCGAGAAATTTTTTCAAAACAAATAAACAAATCGAAAAAGAGCAATTTGAAGCTCATAGTATTGCAATGTCTACTCTTGAAAAATATGGAGAAAAGATGTTGTCCTATATCATATCATTACCGCCATTACCTTTTAAAGCAGTAAATGTGACTCAAATATTTAGTGAACTTGATAAAAGAAGAAAAATACAAGACTTTCCAATTATTCGTATTTCATTCAAAAATGATAAGAATGAAATGGAAAAAATTCAGATTTCATACTTTGCAGAAAAATATGAAAAAGGACGGGTAAGAAATGATAATGTTCTGACAATAAAAAACAAAACAACAGGTAAACGACTTTTGCGGGTTAGTAGAGAAGGAATTGTGATTCCTGAAAATAATGCCAAACAAATTGTTCCGGTTTTACAATTATTCATTAGATTTTCAAAAGACGTTAAACAAACACTTCTTAATTACGGACTTGAAACTGGAGAATGTTCTATTTGTGGAAGAGAATTGACAGATTCAGAATCTATTAGAAATGGAATTGGACCTGTTTGCAAACAATATATTTAAAATTTTAAAACACCAGGCCCAACTCATTAAAAACTCCTTTTTAAACCAAAACCATAAAAATTTAATATAAAAATCAATTAATAAAGAGGTTTTAGCCAATAATAAAATTATTAATTGCAACACCCCAATTCCTCCATTGAAATAAATAAAGTTTGATTTATTATTATTTTTAATTGTACCTTCAACTCTGCTGCCTTCAACTCCGCTCAGGCAACGGAGCTGAAATTATCTATAAGGAAAATGAATTTTGAAAATTGGAGGAAATTTATTAATTTGTACTAATAATTAGAAACTCGATTCTCGAGGCTTAAATTTATATTTTTAATTATGAAAAGAGGTATGTTTAGAATTAGATATGTCGCCCCTGCAGGGCTTATGATTTCGTGGCTATGCCACTTAGGGCTACCCCCTTTATTTGGTTATACAGCCCTTTCAGGGCTTCATGTAAATAATAATACAAAACCAATACATATAAACCATAAGGATAACCCATCCGAAAAGAAAAAGAATACCCAAAGCATCCGTGATATGGCTCAATATCACAACAAGAGTGCACCGCCCCTCGTGAAACCTAACACCGAGCTGGCATCGCCCCTCACCGAGACGACCTCACCATCCACCAAAATCACATCATCCACAACCAGCCCTGAAAGGGCGCTATATCATAACGAGAGGGCATCGCCTCTCGTGGAACTCAACATCGAGACAACCTCACCATGCACAAAAAACACGGCATCCACAACCAGCCCTGAAAGGGCTATATATCATAACAAGAGTGCACCGCCCCTCAACGAGACGACCTCACCATTCACAAAAATCACATCATCCATAACAAGCCCTGAAAGGGCTATATATCATAACGAGAGGGCATCGCCCCTCGTGGAACCTAACACCGATATGGCATCGCCCCTCAACGAGACGACATCACCATTCACAAAAAACACAGCATTTATAACCAGCCCTGTATGGGCGTAATAAAGAAACTATGGGACAATCACTCGTTCAAAATTATATACACATCGTATTCAGCACAAAACATCGTAAACCGCTGATACATCCACCTGTAGAAGAAGAACTACACGCCTACCTTGGCGGCATATGTAACAAACTCGATTGCACCGTCATCAAAGTTGGCGGCTACACCGACCATATTCACATACTCTGCGTGCTATCCAAAAAGATAGCCCTTATGAAGCTGATGGAACAACTAAAATCAAGTTCCTCTAAATGGATAAAAACAAAAGGCAAGGCATATGAAAATTTTTATTGGCAAGATGGTTATGGTGCATTTTCTGTTAACCCTTCCCAAGTAAATAACGTAATAGCGTACATAACAAATCAGCATGAACATCATAGAAAAAAAACCTTCCAAAAAGAGTATCGAACATATCTTAATAAATATAATGTTGAATATGATGAAAAGTATGTTTGGGATTAAATAGTTCGCTGGTGGCAAAAAACACATGATCATCCCTACCCCGCCCTGAAAGGGCGATATACCATAACATCATCCACAACCAGCCCTGAAAGGGCGATATACTATAACATCATCCACAACCAGCCCTGAAAGGGCGATATACCATAACATCATCCACAAACAGCCCTGAAAGGGCGCTATATCATAACGAGAGGGCATCGCCCCTCGTAGAACCAAAAATCCCTACCCCCCCCTGAAAGGGCGATATACCATAACATCATCCACAACCAGCCCTGTAAGGGCGATATACCATAACATCATCCACAACAAGCCCTGAAAGGGCGATATACCATAACATCATCCACAACAAGCCCTGAAAGGGCGCTATACCATAACATCATCCATAACCAGCCCTGAAAGGGCTATATATCATAACGAGAGGGCATAGCCCCTCGTGGTATCAAACATCGAAAAGGCATCGCCCCTCGTGGAACCTAACACCGAGCTGGCATCGCCCCTCAACGAGACGACCTCACCATTCACAAAAATCACATCATCCTTAACCAGCCCTGAAAGGGCGACATACCATAACATCATCCCTACCCCGCCCTGAAAGAGATTAGACTAGTTACAGTGCTCCGAATGTTAAATAAGATGCTAAAGAAACCTCAGTGTAATATCCTGTTCCTATAAATTGAAACTTTAATGCCTGAATGCCTGTTGGTCTAAGCTGATTCAAGACCCCAAATAATCATCATAACTTTTTATTAACTCTAAGCTTTTGATAATTACTTTATCTTCGGTATTGATCACTTTAAAATAGGCTTCTTGATCAAATATTTGTCGCGCAAGCAAAGCCAATAAATAGGTTCTAATTTCAGGGATTATAGCTTGAAACTGAGCCTCACTTATTTTAATATCATTAGATATTAAATAAGTATAAAGCTCATCAAAAATATTTTTATGTTTGGCCTTAATAAATGGGTTAATATCATTGTATTTCTTCAATTCTTTACGGTTATTATCAACATAACTATAACAAAATCGAATTAATAAACCTGATCTAAATACTGCTTCAATTATAGGATTTCTCAAGCTGCTATCTGCGGCCACAAAAACATCTGGTTTAATTCCGCCACCACCATAAACTTTACGTCCGCGAGGAGTTAGATAAACCAAACTGTCTTCCACCTTAACACTATCCTCTACATAAAACTCACTATGATCATATCGCTCCATTATATCCATTTGATAAGCATCATAACCTTTATCATAAGGCTTTTGAATGCATCGGCCTGTTGGAGTATAATAACGTGAAACGGTAAGCCTAAGCGCAGAATTATCACTTAATTGGAAACTCTCTTGTACCAGACCTTTACCAAATGATCTTCTGCCTACTATTAATCCACGGTCCCAATCTTGAACCGCCCCTGATACAATTTCACTAGCACTAGCTGATCCCTCATCAATTAACACAATCAGTTTACCGTTTTCAAACAGACCTTTTTTTCCGGCTTTATAAACCTTTTTATCTTGTGTTCGGCCTTCGGTATAAACAATTATTTTATCGCTATTTAAAAACTCATCACTTATATCTTTAGCGGCTTGCAAATACCCACCTGGGTTACCTCTTAAATCGAGGACCAAATTTTCTAATCCTTTTTTCTTTAAGGCATTGAATTTATCTACAAATTCTTCATGGGTTGTAGCAGCAAAGCGACTTATTTTTATGTATCCCGTAATATTATCGAGCATATATCCCGCATCTACACTATAAATTGGAATTACACCTCGGGTAATACTAAATTTTAAAGGCTTTTTCTCCCCCCTCCTAACTACCAAAACTTCTGCTTTTGTGCCTTTTTTACCTTTAAGATTTTTAATTACCATTTCATTATTAATGGAATCTCCGGTCATTATTTTTCCATTAACAATAATAATACGATCACCGGGTAAAATACCAACCTCTGCTGATGGACCACCTGGAATAACATTTACCACCAAAATGGTATCCTTAAATAAATTAAACTCTACACCAATCCCCTGAAATTCGCCATCTAAAGGCTCACTTACACTTTGTAAATCAGCGGCGGGTATATAAACAGAATGTGGATCTAAATTCTTTAATAAACTACTAATGGCCTCTTCCTCAAGTTGAGCTTGATTAACGGTATCCACGTAAGTAGATTTAATAAGGGATAATACTTCATTAAATTTATTCCCAGAGCTTCCATAAGGAGCCGAGGGTCTTAATAATATACCTAAAAAGATACCTAAGGCTAATAAAAGAGTGTAAATAAGTGGTTGTAAATACTTTTTCCAGCTATTGTCCATGGATATGTTACAATTTATTTTAACTAATGTTTGATTATGCTTAATTGGCAATTTAATTTAAGCAGATTTATTTTTTTATTTAACAGAATACAAATAACTCAATTTTGAATTGATAATTTTGCATTATGCATCAAAAAACCACAGAATCCGATTCATTATATCAAAACATCGACCAAATGTCGGTAAATGAAATTTTAAATGGTATTAATAATGAAGACAAAAAAGTGGCGCTTGCGGTAGAGAAAGCCTTGCCTCAAATTGAAGCTTTGGTGCTAAAAGTGGTGGAGAATATGCAATTGGGCGGACGACTTTTTTACTTGGGAGCAGGTACTTCTGGCAGACTTGGAATTGTGGACGCTTCTGAATGTCCGCCTACTTTTGGAGTATCTCATGATCTTGTAATAGGTATAATTGCTGGAGGAGATCAAGCCATACGTAAAGCTGTTGAATTTGCTGAAGATGATACCGAACAAGGATTTAAAGATTTAGAGAAATTTGATATTAATCCCATAGATTCTGTAATAGGAATAAGTGCAAGCGGCAGCACTCCATATGTTTTAGGTGCTTTAAAAGAATGTAAAAATAGAGGCATCACTACAGGATCTTTATGTTGTAATCAAAATTCAGAAATCTCTAAATGGGTCGATTTTCCTTTAGAGGTTGTGCCTGGACCAGAATTTATTAGCGGAAGTACAAGAATGAAATCAGGTACTGCCCAAAAAATGGTTTTGAATATGATTAGCACTGCGGTAATGGTAAAGTTAGGCAGAGTAAAGGGAAATAAAATGGTAGATATGCAACTGAGTAATGCCAAACTTATTGAAAGAGGAACCCAAATGCTGATGAATTTAAAAAATTTATCTTATGATGATGCGAAAAAATTATTGTTAGAGAAAGGCAATGTGAGAAAGGCCCTAGAAGGATAATACTCAGAGAAACCTTAAAAAATTTTGACTAGGTTTTATTGAATTATTCGACTTTAGGAGATTGTTGGAAATGGAAAAATACCCTTTTTAATTCTATATCACCTTGATAATAAATTACTCCAAAATAAGCGCCAGTAACTAAATTCTCCCTTAACAATAATACTCGTTCCGTTTTAATCATGGGAATCATTTTAACAATATTTTTCCCTAAATCATAAACAACAATAGTAAAGTGTTTACCAGGCGGGATATCTTTTATTGGCAAAATAATAACTAATGAATCCAGAATTTTTCTATCTTCAGGTTCAAACTTTATTTTATCCCCTAATTCTGATAAACGGCTGGGACTTAAGATTCCGGTTGCTAAAGTAACCCAATCTTCACTATTAAATTTGTAGGTTTTAACTTTAGGGTTATTAGTAATTATAAAATCATTTTGTTTTTGAACTCTAATTTCAAAAAAAGGAAAATCAGAGGCAATTACTTCAATAATTAAATTCTCTTCACCTAATTTAAAAAACTTAATATTGAGGTCGACATATTTTTTAGATGTATCAGAACCAACAATATCTTTTACATAAAAATTTCCTTCACCATCAATACCTAAATAAGCCCCACCAATATCTTTAATTAACAAATCCTCGCCAAGAGATAAATTTACCGGTGCAAAAATTAATTCTTCTTTACTGGCCCATTTATTTTTGGTGATTTTAAAATTTAAAGAATCTGGGTTTTGAGTAGATGCAAATAAAACCCCTGAATAATCATTGTAATCATAATAAATGCTCCAATTATAAGCCTTTTGAGCGTAGGTATTTATCCCCGCAAGGGAAAAAATAATAAGTCCTATAATTTTAAAATAGCTCATAATATAAAGGCCGGAATTACCCGGCCTCAGTATTTATTTTGCAAAATTAACAGCTCGTTTTTCTCGAATTACCGTCACTTTAATTTGGCCGGGATAAATCATTTCTTTCATAATTCTTTGAGAAATTTCGAAAGATAAATTATCGGCTTTTTCGTCAGAAACCTTTTCAGATTCAACTATAACCCTTAATTCTCTACCAGCTTGAATAGCGAAAGCTTTTTCAACCCCATCATAAGAAAGCGCCAAGTTTTCAAGGTCTTTCAAACGTTTCATATAGTTTTCTACATCCTCTCTACGAGCACCAGGTCTGGAGCCTGAAATAGCATCACATACCTGAACTAGAGGGGCGATTAAACTGGTCATTTCAATTTCATCGTGGTGGGCTCCAATGGCGTTAATTACATCGGGATGTTCTTTATATTTTTCCGCCAATTTCATTCCTAAAATTGCATGTGGAGTTTCAGCATCCTCATCCGGAACTTTACCAATATCATGCAATAATCCGGCTCTTTTAGCCAATTTAGTATTTAAACCTAATTCAGCAGCCATAGTAGCGCAAAGATTGGCTACCTCGCGTGAGTGCTGCAATAGATTTTGTCCGTATGATGAACGATAACGCATTCTACCAACCATACGAATTAATTCAGGATGTAATCCATGAATTCCTAAATCGATACAAGTACGCTCACCCGTTTCAACAATTTCTTCTTCTAATTGCTTACGTGTTTTAGCTACCACCTCTTCAATACGAGCTGGGTGAATTCTACCATCAGTTACCAAGCGGTGTAATGATAAACGAGCAATTTCACGACGGATTGGATCAAAACCAGATAATATGATAGCTTCAGGAGTATCATCAACAATAATTTCAATTCCCGTTGCAGCCTCTAAAGCGCGGATATTACGGCCTTCGCGACCAATAATTCTACCCTTAACTTCATCAGAATCTATATGGAATACCGAAACTGAATTTTCAATAGCTAATTCGGCAGCGGTACGTTGAATGGTTTGAATAACAATACGTTTAGCCTCTTTAGTTGCTGTAAGTTTAGCCTCATCAATCACCTCTTTAACATGGGCAATTGCTTGAGAATTGGCTTCTGCTTTAAGCGTTTCTACTAATTGTGCTTTAGCTTCTTCAGCAGTTAAACCTGCAATTTTTTCTAATTGTTTAATTTGATTTTGATGAAACTTCTCTAATTCTTCTTTTTTCTTAGATATTATTTCTAACTGATTATTCAGGTTATCTTTAATGGTATCTAACTCTTTTTCCTTTTTAGTGGCGTTTTCCATTTTTTGGTTAACGCTTTGTTCCTTTTGCTTCAGGCGATTTTCAATATTGAGGATATTTCTATTTTTTTGATTTTGGTCTTCCTCAAATTCTGCCTTTAATTTAATAAAGTGCTCCTTAGCTTCTAGCTGTTTCTCTTTTTTTAAGTTTTCTGCTTTTACTTCGGCATCGGCAATAATTTGCGCAGCTTTGGTTTTATTTTTATTCCCAATTATTATTAGGCTTAATCCAAAACCAGCCGCCAAACCTACAACTGCCCCGATTACCAGAAAGATGCTGTTCTCCATATTTTAATTCTTTTAAATTTTTTGGAGCAACTTAGAATTATTAAATAGTAGCTTTTTCTAAAGAATTTGTGATGTATTCCAATAATTTTTTAATTTCAGTATCTTCTTTTTTCTCTTTATTGGAAAGGGCTTGGTTGGCCGTTGCAATTTCAAGGGCAACCATGCACAAAGCATCTTGTTTATCTTTAATGGAATAATTATCCTGATAAATTTTTAACTTATCATTGATAAGTTTAGCCGCTAAACGCACGCTTTCTTCGTCTGATGAATTTATCCGAAGCGGATAAAAACGATCGGCTATATTTACCTTTATGGATATTTCTTCCAAAGCTCTATTAATTAATCACTTAAAGTTGCAATACATCGGTCTATTTCTCTAATAAATTCATTAATTCTTAGCTTTACAGCCCTAGAATCATTAGAATCTTTTGAAATAGCCTCTGCAATTTTAACTATTTTATTTTGTTCTTCGAGTTCAGAAATTTTTTCATCCCTCTTCATTAATGATAATTTTAAATCCTCCAGTTCCGATTTTAATTTAAAGTTTTCAAGCTTTAACTGTTGATTTAAAGCTACTAACTCTTCTACCTTAAAACGAATATGTTGGAGGTCTTTAATCATAAAATTATTTACGAATATACGCAGCAGTTTGAGATTCCAAAGTTTTTATGATTTTATTCATCAAACTTTCTATAGTTTCATCGGTCAAGGTCTTTTCTGAATCATTAAAAATGAACCTTAATGCATAAGCTTTTTTACCTGATTCTATGCGATCTCCCTCATAAACATCAAATACACTCACGCTCTTTAATGTTTTCCCTGATTTAGATTTAATATGCCCTAATAAATCGGCATAACTTACCGCCTTATCTAAAACTAAACTTAAATCTCTCTTAACATCCGGAAATTTACTGATTTGCTCCACTTTGGGTTTATAATTTGAAGCCGCATTTAAAATTTGATCTAAATCTAAATTGGCCACAAATACCTCTTGGTTAATATCAAAAGCTTGTAAAGAGTTATTACTCACTACTCCCAACTCTATCATTTTCTCATTAGGCCAATCGTTGGCCAAAACATCATAATGAACCAAATCTTCACTCCATTCCAAACCTACCGAAGCCAAAATTCTACTGCACAATTGTTTTAAATGAAATACTCCAGACTTTTCTGGTTTTGAGAACCATGATTCTGCCCTATAATTCCCCGTTAAACCAATTAAAAGTCTTGAATTTTCAACAATTTTTGAATCTTGTTTTTTATAAATTTTTCCAAAATCAAAAAATCTTAAATCTGAATTTTTCCTATTTAGATTGTAAGATATTGCCTCTAAAAGTGATGGAATCATTGACATACGCATGATTTCTAAATCTGCGCTCAAAGGATTCATCATTTTAATGGCTTGCGCTTGACTTTGCTCGCCATAATAAGCCATTTTTGACATGGAGTTGGTTCCCAATTCTAAATATCCGTTGGCTACCAAAGTGTTTGCCATGCGCTCTCTCAAAAATACCGCGCTCGGATATGGGGTTCCCGACATACTAATTTGAATTCTTCCCGGGAACTCAATTTTATTTAAGCCATAAATTCTTAAAACCTCCTCAATCAAATCAACTTCGCGCTCCACATCAGGTTTTAAGGTAGGTACCACACATAAAAATCCGTCTGCATCCTCAGATTTTATGTTGATTTCTAAACCTTGTAATATTTCTTTTACTTCTTGAGCTGGAATTTCTTGCCCTATAATTCGCTTTAATTCTTTAAAACGCAATTTTATTTCCCTTGCGGGGATGGGTTTAGGGTAAACATCATTATAATCTCCAACACATTCAGCCCCAGCTAGCTCTTTAAGTAATTGCACCACCCTCTTAAGAGCTGAAATCGTAATTTCAGGATCAGTACCTCTCTCGTATCTAAAACTAGCGTCGGTTGATAAAGAATGGCGTTTTGCTGTTTTACGAATACTTGCCGGATTGAAATAAGCACTTTCAATAAATACTTCAGTTGTTGATTCTGAAACCCCTGAATCTTTACCTCCAAAAACTCCAGCAATGGCCATAGCTTTATTACTATTGGCAATTACTAAATCTTCTGAGCTGAGTTTTCTCGTATTTCCATCTAAGGTAATAATTTCCTCTCCCTCCTTGGCATGTCTAATAACTACTTGTTTACCCTCTATTTTGGATGCATCGAAAGCATGAATAGGCTGACCTAAATCATGTAATACAAAATTGGTTACATCAACCACATTATTTATTGGGTTTAAACCAAGCGATTTTAGTCGGTTTTTTAACCAATCGGGACTTTCTTTTACTTGAATATTTTTTAATAATATGCCTGTATATCGAGGGCAATTTTCGGAACTTTCTAAAACAATATCTACTGGGCAATTGCCTTGTTTTAGGTCAAGGTTTGGAATGGGTTTTAAAGAAGTTCTTAACAAAGCGGCTAAGTCACGGGCCACACCTCTATGCGAGGCAGCATCTCCCCTATTAGCCGTTAAACCAATTTCTATACTAAAGTCATTCTCAATCTTAAAATAGTCAGCAGCTAAAGTTCCAACCTTAGCATCTGCGGGTAATACCATAATTCCTGCATGATCTGTTCCTAAACCAATCTCGTCTTCAGCACAAATCATCCCTTCAGATAATTCACCTCTTATTTTAGATTTTTGAATAATAAAGGGTTCTCCATTTGTTGGATTAACCGTGCAACCCACTGGTGCTACCACCACTTTTTGCCCAGCCTCAACATTAGAAGCCCCGCAAACAATTGATAAAATTTCACCAGTTCCAATAACTACTTTGGTTAAATTTAAACGATCGGCATTGGGGTGTTTTTGTTTTTCTAAAACTTCACCAATTACTAAACCTTTTAAAGCACCTTTAACACTGCTCCATTCTTCAAAACTTTCAACCTCTAATCCCGAAAAAGTTAATAGAGGTTCAATTTCATCTACCCTAAGGTTTGTATCAATATGGTCTTTTAACCAATTATAAGAAATCTTCATTACGATAATAATTCAAGCGCGAATTTAAACAACTATTAGTGATTTCATTTAATCCAATTATTTTTGTGCCATGCAGATTTTAAATTATTTAAGAAATCGTACTGATTTATTGAGAATTATCATGGTATGTGCACTTATGATATTTGGTGCAAAATTATCGGTGCCTACCCTTGGTATTCCAGTTACCTTCTCTACTTTATTTTTGTGTATTTCTGCAATGTTAACCAACACTTTTGTTGCCACTAGCGGACAAATTTTATATTTATTATCCGGATTATTTTTTCCGGTTTTTAGCTCAGATTCTTATGGAGTGGAGTTTTATCAATCATTTACCGCAGGTTATGTTTTAATATTTCCTGTTGTAGCTTACCTGGTTAGTAAATGGACTCCCCTATTTAAAGATTGGTTTACCACGGCTTCATATTTAGTTGTTGCTCATAGTATTGTAATGGCTAGCGGAATAATTTGGTGGTATTTTAATAAAGAGGTTAGTATTCCAAAAATAATAACCCAAGGATTTTTAGTATTAATGCCCGGAGCCTTAATAAAATCGGTATTAGCCGCATTTTTTTATTATGTGTTTCAGATGGTAAAAAAGAAGAAAAATCTGGATGAAAATAAAACTGAAAAATAATATTACTAGAGGCTAATATGGTAATTGGTGGTTAATTGTATTATTTGTGGGTTAATTGTATTTTTTGTGGGTTAAACGCATGCGTTTAACTCTGCGTTTAACCCTACCAAAATTTAAACAATTTTAATTATGATAAATTCAATGTCTTCCAAATGAGGTCTTTTAATTCTGATATTCCTTTACCACTGACTGATGAAAATATTACTGCTGGAATGCCCTCTGGTAGTTCTTTTTTAATTTCTGCTTCCAATTCTTCATCCAACATATCGGCTTTTGAAATTCCTAAAATCCATTTTTTCTGCATCAATTCTGGATTATATAATTTCAATTCATTTTGAAGTATGGCAAAATCCTTTTTAATATCAGAAGAATCGGCAGGAATCATAAATAATAAAATAGAATTTCGTTCTATATGCCTTAAAAATCTTGTACCTAAGCCTTTGCCTAAATGGGCATCTTCAATAATTCCCGGAATATCAGCCATAACAAAAGATTTAAAATCTCTGTACTGAACTATTCCTAAATTTGGAACTAAGGTAGTAAATGGATAATCGCCTATCTCAGGTTTTGCTGCACTAACTGATGATAATAAAGTTGATTTTCCTGCATTAGGAAATCCTACCAAACCAACATCTGCCAATATTTTTAGTTCTAAAATAATCCAATTTTCACTACCCTCTTCACCCGGTTGAGAATATCTCGGAGCTTGATTAGTAGATGTTTTAAAATGATTATTTCCTAATCCACCTCTACCCCCAGGTAATAAAATTACTTCTTGTCCGTGTTCGGTTATCTCAGTAATAAAGTCATTTTCATCTTCATCCAAATCGGCATAACGAGCTACTGTGCCAAGTGGGACATCAACAAAAACGTCTTCGCCGCTGGCTCCTGTTTTTAATGAGTCCATCCCTCCTTGCCCATCTTGTGCAAAAATGTGTTTTCTATACTTTAAATGCAGTAGAGTCCATAGTTGAGAGTTTCCTCTCAAAATTATATGTCCGCCTCTACCTCCATCGCCACCATCCGGACCACCCTTAGGTAAGCCCTTAGCCCTATGGAAATGCGCAGATCCTTTTCCCCCTTTACCAGAGCGGAAAAGAATCTTTACATAATCAACAAAATTTGATTCACTCATGAATTATTTATTATGCCAATTCGGCATTAATTTTTTCAAAAATCTCTTCAACCGAACCTATCCCGTAAATACCTCTGTATTTATCTTGATCGCTGTAATATTTAGCTACAGGCAAGGTTTTATTATTGTATTCTTCGATACGTTTTTTAATAATTTCTTCATTACTATCATCTGCGCGACCAGAATCTTTACCTCTCAATAATAAACGTTTGGTCAATTCTTCTTCAGAAACCTCTAAGGCTATCATTTTAAAAATAGCCGTTCCTAAATCTGATAATAAATTATCTAAAGCAGCCGCTTGCGCGATGGTTCTAGGGAATCCATCAAAAATAAATCCCTTAGCATCTTTATTCGATTCCAACTTAGAACGAATCATACCAATAACTACCTCATCCGGAACTAATTGTCCCGCATCCATTAAACTTTTTGCTTTTAAACCCAACTCGGTTTGAGCCGCAATTTCAGCTCTTAAAAGATCGCCAGTACTTAAGTGTACTAAACCCTTTTTCTCAATAATCAAAGCTGATTGAGTACCTTTTCCGGCTCCCGGAGGGCCAAAAAGAACAATATTTAACATTTATAATAAATTTTCTGCGAATATAATCATCCCCGCAAGGGAATTAAAAGATTTATTTTATTTTCTGCGCTTTACACCTTTTAAAGTGCCATGAATGCTGATTTTTTATCCCGTAAGGGAAAAATATTTTTTAGCTAACATTTGCTAATTTAAATTCAATTGAAATAAATTATATAAAACATTCTGCATCCCCGCAAGGGAAAAAAACAAAGAATATTAAATACTTTTTTGTTTATAAATTTGTTTTAAATGACGGCCTTTGCCATCATAATCTAAGCCATAACCTAATAAAAACTCATTACTAGTTTCAAAGCCTACGTACTTAATATTTACAGGCTCTTTAAGGGCATCAGGCTTTAAAATTAAACTACAAATTTCTAATTCTAGGGCTTGTTTAGAACTTAAATAATTTAATAACCAAGAGGCTGTTTTTCCAGTATCTACAATATCTTCAATAATTAAAACTGATTTTGTTTGTATGTTACTTTTTACATCTGCAAGCAATTCCATTTTACCGTTACTTTGAGTACCTTCATATGATTTAACACGTATAAAATCGATTTCTAAATCTACATTTAACAAACGAACCAAATCGGCCGCAAACAAAAATGAACCATTTAAAACTACTAAAATCAATAAATTTTTTTGGGCATAATCTGCATTAATTTGATCTGCCAAATTTTGAATTTTCTGCTTAATGGCCTGTTCATCAATAAAAGGTTCAAACCATAAATCATTAACTTTTATTAAATTACTCATTATGCTTGCCTAATATTTTTAAAAATTCGAGGTGAAAATAAATAAGAAAATCCAAGTTTTATGCTGTAGGCTAAAGTGGCAAAAAGCCCGTAATGTTTGGCCTGAGCTTTAAATCGTTCCATCCAACCTTTATATCTATATTGAGTGCTAAAACCATCTTGCATAAATTGAGTCGATATTATTTGAGCATTTACAGCAGTTTTAGAATTTTTTAATAATCTAATGGCCCACTCAATATCAGCAGCAATTTTAAAATTCAAATCATAATTCGGACAAATATTTTTCTTACACAAAATGCTTTGATGGCAAACCACCATTCCCCTCATAAAACTTCGCCAATTCAGTTGTGGCGGGGGAATAAAATGGCGCATCCCTACAAATTCATAATGGGTATTAATAATTTTTGTGTCAGCATAAATTACATCTGCATTTTGGCCGTTTTTTATTAATTTATTTAAGGTTTGAGGCGATTCTAATAAATCACCCGCATTCAAAAACATCAAATATTCGCCCTTTGCCAGTGCAATTCCTTTATTCATGGCATCATAAATACCTTGATCTTTTTCGCTAATTAAATTAAAATTTAAACCTTTAAAATTTTGAATAATCGATAAGGTAGAATCTTTAGAAAGTCCATCTACTATTACATATTCCAAATTAGGATAATCTTGTGCAGCAACAGATTCTAAAGTCTTTTTTAAAAACTTTTCCGCATTATAAGTTACGGTTATTATGCTAATTAAGGGCAACTCAGGCATTAGGCAAATATAAAACAGGCCTTTTGTTTTTGTTCAAAACTTTTAATTTTAAATTTTTTTCCCTTGCGGGATGAAAAATTTTATTTTTGAGGCATGCAATTTTCTCAAATAATTGGTCAAACAGAGCTCAAACAAAAATTAATAAACCAAGCCAAGGAACAAAGAATTCCCCATGCCCAATTATTTTTAGGTCCGGAAGGATCTGGCAATTTAGCCTTAGCCATGGCCTTTGCTCAATACGTTAATTGCCAAAACCCGAGTGATGAAGATAGCTGCGGAAAATGCCCAGCTTGCATCAAATACCAAAAATTAATTCACCCCGATTTACATTTTTCGTTTCCAACCATTGGTTCTAAAGAGGTCAGCTCAGCTTTTATGGAAAATTGGCGAAAAGCCATGGATGAAAATCCTTATTTAAGCGCTTTTGATTGGTTGCAATTTTTAGGTGCCGAAAATAAACAGGGTAATATTACCCGCGAAGAATGTCATGATATTATTAAAAAACTGAATTTAAAAAGTTATGAGGGTAAGTATAAGGTTTTAATATTATGGATGCCCGAGTATTTAGGCAAAAATGGAAATGCCTTATTAAAATTAATTGAAGAGCCCCCTGCGCAAACCTTATTTTTATTTGTAGGAAATAGTACCGATCAAATATTGGCTACTATTTTAAGTCGTTTGCAATTAATAAAAATAAATGCCTTGAGTTTTGATGAAATTCAAGAAAATCTCGAAAAAATGGGGACCAATACCGAAAATGCTCGTGGAATTGCCCATTTAGCAGAAGGAAATTGGAATAAGGCTTTAAGTTTAATCAATGAAGATAGGCCAGCATTTTTTGAACAATTTTCAGAATGGATGCGCTTGGTTTATATGAAAAATATGCCTGCATCAATGGATTTAACCGATTCCCTTGCGGGGATGGGTAGAGAACAGATAAAAATGTTTTTGAATTATTGCCTAAAAATGTTCAGAGAATGTTTGTTGATGAGGAATGGAGCAACTGATTTAAATCGAATTAACGAAGAGGAAAAAACTTTTATTCAAAAATTTTCAGGATTTTTTTCGGAAAATGGAATAGAAAAAGGTAATTTGCTATTAAGTGAGGCAATCTATCATATAGAACGCAACGCTAATCCAAAGATAACGCTATTTAGTCTATCTTTGCAATTAAGGCAATTGTTTAAAAGAAACTAATTGCCTCATTAAATTAGAAGTGAATTTGTTTAAAATATAGGGAAAAGAATAGATGGGATGCAGTTCATGTGGCACTTCTGGGGGCTCTTGCTCCAGCGGAGGTTGCGGTAAAAAAGGAGGATGTTCTTCCGGTGCTTGTAATAAATTGAATGTTTACGATTGGTTATCTGATGTGCAGATGCCAGCCGGTTATAAACCTTTTAATATTGTAGAAATTCGTTTTAAAGGCAGCCGAAAAGAATTTTATAAAAATGATGAGTATCTTGAATTATATACAGGTGATCCTGTGGTAGTTCAATCAGATAACGGATTTGATATTGGTCATGTTTCTTTAAGCGGCGAATTGGTTCGTTTACAATTAAAAAGATACAATATTGAACCTGATAGTGAGCAAATTTTCAAAATCTACCGTAAGGCTAACGAAAAAGACTTACAAAAATATCAAGAACTTAAAGATAAAGAGGCTTACACATTAGAGCGCGCCAGAACCATTGCCTTAAATTTAGGATTGGTTATGAAACTAAGTGATATTGAGTTTCAAGGTGATGGTAGAAAAGTAGTTTTCTTTTACACTGCCGAAGAGCGGGTTGATTTTAGAGAATTAATTAAACTTTATGCTGAAGAATTTAAAGTTAGAATTGAGATGAAACAAATTGGCTACAGACAAGAGGCTTCTCGCTTAGGCGGAATAGGTTCTTGTGGTAGAGAATTATGTTGTTCAACTTGGTTAACTGAGTATAAAGTGGTTAATACTTCTGCGGCACGTTATCAAAATTTATCCATCAATATGCTCAAATTATCGGGTCAATGTGGTCGTTTAAAATGTTGCCTCAATTTTGAACTGGATAATTATATGGAAGTTTTGCAAGAGTTTCCAAAATCTGAAAATGTAATTTTAGAAACTCAAAGCGGAAATGCAAAATCACAAAAGGTAGATATTCTTAAAAAATTAATGTGGTTTGCTTATGAAGATGGTGGAGAGTGGATTCCATTACCAATAAGCAAGGTTAATGAAATTATAGAAATGAATGCGAGAGGTGAAAAACCGGAGGCATTGAGTGAAGAAGAACAGGATGAATATGAAGTAATGAAAAAAACCATTGAAGCTGATGATATTATTAGCGACAATAGTTTGGATCGTTTAGAGCAAAGAGAACGCAAAAGAAGCGGAAAGAAAAAATCACCTAAAAAACCACAAAATAGAGATCGTAAAGAAAATCGTGATTTCAGAGAAAATAAATCATTAGGTGAGAATAAAGATTTTAAAGAAAATAGAAATCCCGGAGTTAATAGAGAGCCTAGAGAGAACAGAGACTCTAGCATTAACAAAGAACCAAGGGAAAATAGAAATAATCCAAACTCTAATGAGAGAAGGCCTAATAATAGGCCTAATATGAACCAGAATCGCAGAAATGGAGATCAGAATCGCAGACCGCCAAGGAATAATGATTCAAGAAACCCTAATAAACCAGATGGAAAAGATGAAAAATAAGGGATTATTTTTTTTGTTATTGATTATTGGTTTGGTTTCATGCGGACCAGAATCTCATTTTGAAGAGTTTATAGAAATTAAAGATGCCAAGTGGAATTACCGCGATAGAGCTAGTTTTGAGTTTAAAATAGACGATACATTGCCTGCTTATGATATTAATATAGGGATGAGAATTAACAAAGATTATCCCTATAAAAATATTTATTTATTAGTTAACCAAATTAGTCCAAAACAAGATACCCTATTACGCAGAATCGAAATTGTTTTTAATGGAGAAGATGGCCGCTGGTACGGTAAAAAAACGGGTAATTTGTATGAATATATAATTCCATTTAAAAAGAATATTACGGTTTCAGATACGGGATTTTATAAATTAGAAATAGAACAAAACATGCGAGAAGAGGAATTATCAGGTATCTACAATATTGGAGTGCAGGTAGTGAAAAAACAATTTGCGAGTGAGAAATAAATAAAAAACACCTTTATGTATTTTGGTTTAAAGGTGTTTTTTTACTTTATTTTAAAATACCTAAAATCCAGAAATTATTATTAACTTGATTCATTAACTTTTTAAGCTAAAAATTCTCAGAAACTCAATCCAAATTAAAAAACAATTTCAAGACCATCAATTAATTCAATAAAATCATTCATCAACGTCCCAACAATTACCACTTTTATGATTTAATAAACAAATTAAATTCTCTAAACCTTCTTTAAGAATTGACAAGGTGATTTCATTAACTGTATTCAATTTGTTATAAATTTCTTTAAAATAAAGTATGAGTTCTTTTTCTGACTGCACTTGAATTTTCTGTGCAAGTTCACCATCCCTGTAAATTACAATTGAAAAATTTAAGCTAGATAATTCTACAAATCTTTGAGGAAAAGTATTGAAAAATATAGTATCAACCGAAGTATAAGCCTGATCATTTATGATAAAATAATTTATAGGCGATTTAGGATAATAAATTATTGAATCTTTCAAAAGCACATTAGTAATAAAACTATAATCACTTTTTTCTGTACAAATAACTGTTGGGGCAATAAAAGGCTCATGTACACCCCAAGATCGATAAATCAAAATAAATGTTCTGCTATTTGAGTTAAGAGGTAATTGTAAAACTAAAAACAAGAGTAGGTTCGTCATAGTATTTTTATTTAAAAATCAACTTAAATTAAATTTGGTTCTAAGTATTCTATCGTCAAATCAAAAATTGAAAATAACACAAATTTTTTATACCTTTATAAATAATTGTCTAAAGTAAATATGGAACTTATAAGTATATCACCCATTTTATTATTGTTTTCTTTAATTATAATCATTGCTATAGTATTGATAATATACAAGAAAATAAAACGATAAAATTGGTTACTAAGAACTAAAAAATAGCTCCTTACACTAAAAAAATCAAAACTTTATTTATCGATAAAATCATTCAATAGTAAAAAAAATCCATATAAATCACTTAACATAAGATCTTTCATCCAATCTCTTTTAGTCAAGTATTGCAAAAATGCGGTTGCTGTCAAAATATCCTGATTATATATACTTAAAACCTTTTTAACAATTCCTCTTTTTCAAATGCGTTTATTCTTTAATTTGTTCTTAGAACTGATAATTTGTATTTGAAGATAATATCAAACACCCAACCACAATTCTTTATTAAAGTTGGGTGTTGAAGAACATGGGTTATTCGAATTTGTTATAAAGATTTAATTTCTGAAATCAGTTCTTCTCTATTGAGTTCTTGGTATTCTTTAGGTTCGTACTTATCACCGTCTACACTTATCATTTCTGAACTGAAATAATATTTATTATCCTTCTCATAATATACAACCATTACTCCAGGTGTATTTTTGGGAATGCCTCTTATTAAATAATTACCTTTATATAAAAACCCAGAAATAATGCTATTATATTGTAATACAATCATAAATACAGTAGCATTATTTGATGCAACTGGAATTTCAATATTATATCTACGGCCTCTCTGTTCTATAAATCTATCACAATTAATAAACCCAAACTTTTGAGGAAATAAACTTAATGAGCCTTGGATTATGAAACCTCCTGTTCTTAAGACACTTGTCATTTGACTTAAGGTATCTGAATAGTCGAATAGCCGTTCTTGAGCAGAAATATAATTCGTTATTTCAGAACCATAATCATTTGTATCAAACAAATAGGCTGTCTCCTCACGTAATTCATCCAAATTAAACTTAATTAAATTATTAGAATTAACTAAATTTTCAATTTCCTTAAAATTAACAAATTTATAATAATCGCCGTTTTCAAGAGCCAAAATCATTTTAGAAGTTTCATAGATATAAACATTTCTAAAACATAAATAAAATCGATCATTTATAGCGTTAGGTGCCATTGATTTTAAATCAATTTCAGGCATATTTTCTAATAAAATTCTAATTCGTTCTCTAATTTTAGTATCCTGATTACCAGAAATATCTATTTCAATTGCTTTACCATTTTTATTCAATTCAAATGTAACTTCCATAATAAATTTAGAGCTACAATATTTTGATAATTCCTTTTTAGGGACTAATTCCTTACTAATGAAATATTTATATAAATCCCCGCTTTGATTTTTAAATAACCAATTATGAGGTAAATTATTCAACCCAGTTGTTGTATAACCTGCTAAATTAATATTGCATATCAGATTCCGTTTTTCATTTCCCCAAAATGGCTGACTTCTTAATTTGGGATCAATTTCTTTTCTTGCTGCCTGCTCCCAATTCATTATTCCATTCTCATCTCTATTTCCATAAAATAATTCCATTCCAGGTTTTTGATCGGCATTAGGGAATTTCAACTCATAATTAGACCCTTTAGCCATGTAAAGGGTATCCTTTCCCGCAAGGGCTTCTATATTTATCATACCACCCGACTCAATTAAGCGACTGCCGCAGGTAGTATTTAAATTACCTAAAATAAAATCGGATTTAGAATAATATTCTTTTACACTGATTTTTACATTAGAACTAATTTTTTCTCCCGATTTATTAACTAAAACATTGGGCGGAATAATTATTTCTGTCCCCTTTTCACATTTAATTCTAATTTCTTTTTTAGGATCAACCACAAATTCTTGTTTCTTAATTAAATTATCTAAATACTCATTTAATTTAATTGGTTTAGACAAGCCCTTTTTGCTTTGAATAGAGGGATTATTTTCAACTAATTTGATAGATTCAGGTAATTTATTTGTAGTATCATTGGGCCTTTCAACTTTAGCTTCAACTATATTGTTGGTGGTACTTTTCTCTTTTGTGTTACAAGAAAAAAGTAAAAGATTAAACAGAATAAAAATAGAGTAATTTAATTTTTTCCATTGCATAACATTTTCAATTTAGGGTAAGAGTTAATGTTCTGCTTAACGGAAAAAATTTTTTGTTTATTATTAATTTAATTATTGTATTAAATCAGAAAATATTTTTAATCTTTAATAAAATATTGACACTAATCCTTATCCTGCAAAGGTTTTATTAATTCAAATTATAATATAAATAAAAATATAAAAGGATGGAGATAATAAAAAAATTAAAAAATAGTTAAGGCAAAAAAAAAGCCGATCTAAATTAATAGACCGGCTTTTATCAATATAAATATTATTATTAATGAGCTACTACAAAACGAGTGCTTTGTTTTTGACCATCAATTTCTACTTCTAAGAAATATACTCCATTTGCTAATTCATTTACATTGATTAAGCCAGAGTTTTCTCCTTGAATAGATTCAGTGGTTTGAACTTTTACTACTTTACCTAAAGCATCAATTAAAGTGAATTTAACTGAAGTTGCATTTTGGGTATTGTAATTAACAAATAATTGATTATTTGCAGGGTTAGGGAATAATTTCAAACCAAAATCTGCATTTAATTTGTTTGTGCTTACATTGATTGGACCACCAGTAGCCCAAGCTGATTGGAATACTTCTCTAGTGGTAGCATCTTGTAACCAAACTACTACTTTAAGATCAGAAAATTCTTCAACAGTATGATTAGTTGCGTGATTAACCGGAGAAGAAGCATTTGCAGGTAAAATATATTCACCGTTGAAAGTATAAGTTAAAGAGTAATCTTTTTCTACACCTTCGCTTAATGCACCTACTAAAGTTCCGTTTGCTGCTGGTAACATTTTTTTCATAACGTTTACGAATTCGGTTTCTCCGTTATTTTTAACGTTATTTCTTGTTGTACCCTCAACAACTGCAACATATAATCTGGTTGAGCTGCTATTAATATCTGCTAATGGGTTAATATTAACATCTACTGATACTGTTTTATGATTGATAGTATATTCTGCAGTTACTTCTACTAAAGCTGGTTTAGTTTGGTAATTATCTAGAATAATGGTATTGTAATTGTTCGGGTTATCATTCCAAGCTCCATCAACTTCTAATCTAGGAACTGAATTAATTCCACCATAGAAAGTTCCCCTTTGAGCGGCCTCTTGAGTATAATATGGATCTCCAACTCCCGGGAAATTATACTGATACTTAACTACAGTAATTTTATTATCACGGAATGGGAAAATATTATTTTCTAAATTTTCATTACCTGGCTTACATGGAGGGCAGGTTGAAGAAGTAAATACTTCATGTAATGATTTACGTTCAGTAGCAGAAGCATAAACTTGGAAAGTCCCGTTTAAGCGATCATTTTCCGTTTTTTCATCAGCATTTCCATTTAAATTACTAGCCCAAACTTCAATATTACGAGTTCCAGCTACTGGAGTATATTTAGTAGGGTGAGTAAAATTATAAGTTCCTAAAGGAGAGATGTTGATTCCGTTTAAAGTTGCAGTTACAGTATTACCACCATCAATAGTATAATTAATATCAATTGAAGTAATGGTAGTTGTACCAACATTTCTTAAAGTACCTTTAATATCAATGTCTCCACCTGTTGCTACATAATATGGAGCTAATGTTAATCTACTAGCCTCCAAATCATAAGCAGGTTGTGTACCTTGTACGAATTTGTAGTACCAGTTATCATCTCTTAATTGAGAGTTGGTAGAACGGTTAGGTACATTTGGAGATTCTGATAATTGAGTTGCGGTTGTAGCATCAATTTGAATACCAACTGTTAAACTTGCTTTACCTGTGCAAACTGAAGTTCCAGATACACACTGAGAGCGGTGATCTACTATGTAAATATTGTTTGTAGTTTCTTCTAAAACAATTGACCAGTAGGTCCAGCCGCTTTGTAAATTAGCTTCTGAAAATGAGTTAAACTGAATCCAGTACTGTCTGTTAGGGGCAGTACCAAAAGTTTTGGTTAAAATATGATCATCTGTTTTAGCTTCAAGTCCCCAAACCACTATAGATTTATCAGGAATATTAGCACTTGGAAGTGATTCATTAGCAGTTGCTGGAACATTTGCAGCAGCAACATCAAAAGTTAATACCCCTGAAGAAGATACTTTAAATTCAGTAACGGCCTGACCGTTGAATTGGAAAGAAAATGGCAGATTTTGAGTAGCAGACCATTCTGGAGTTGTTTTTGGACCAGCCAAAATTGAAGACCATCCTGTAATATTGGCCAAAGGAAATTCATCCTCTTTGTTCAAATCACCCGGATTTTTCCCTGCTGTTGGATAAGGGATCTGATAATACTGGCCGTAAGCCATGGCCGACATAACCAAAGCTAAGATTGAACCGTAAATTTTTCTCATATGTGTTGCTTGGTAATTAATAATAATTTAACAATTATCCATAAAATTTAATAGAAATGCAAAGGAAAATTGACAAAAAAATTGGTATTACGATTAAAAATACCAGAACCTGTTTAAACTCCAAACAAAATAAAGATAAATAAAGCAAAAATACACCCTATTTTATTGAATTTCTGATGATAATGAATAAAATGGAGCCCTCTTATTTATTTGGTCAGTAAAATATTATTTAAGATATTTACAGGAAGGGATGAAAAATCAAATGAGCCCTATGAAATTTTTTCGTGAAATCTGTTGTTAAAATAATAGATTGAAATAGGTTGTATTATTTTAGGATTGTATATATGATTTTCTATTTAACCATAAAGTAAGCAAAGTTAAACGCTAAGGAAACAAAGTGTTTAGATAAAATCAATAAAATGAGTTCCACTTATTTATTTGTTCAACAAAATATTAATTATTTATTTTGGGATTAGGATACATAAACGTATGAGCTCCGCGACCTCTGAGAAAAATTCTCCGTGAATTCTGTGGTAAAAAAGAATGTGATTAAAATGTATTCTATTATTTCAGGTTTATATGAATGATTTTATTTCAAACAGCGAAGCGCCTCCAGACATCTCACAAGTTCGATTCGGGATCCTATTTCGATTTCTGTGTTAAAATGAAAACCTTACAAAATTTCTTTAATTAAAGTATCATAAATTAATTCCGTTTTTTTTACCACAAAGCTCACCGAGAATGCACAGTGGACACAGAGAATTATTGATAAATCATCTGGTTGAGTTCCTCTCGTAAATTCGTAAAAGAAGATATTAATTTTTTAGCGTATTGAATTAATTAACGAATGAGCTCCGCGACCTCTGCGAAAAATCTCTGTGAATTCTGTGGTAAAAAAGAATGTGATTAAAATGTATTCTATTATTTCAGGATTATATAAATGATTTTATTTCAAACAGCGAAGCGCATCCAGACATCTCACAAGTTCGATTCGGGATCCTATTTCGATTTCTGTGTTAAAATGAAAACCTTACAAAATTTCTTTAATTAAAGTATCATAAATTAATTCCGTTTTTTTTACCACAAAGCTCACCGAGAATGCACAGTGGACACAGAGAATTATTGATAAATCATCTGGTTGAGTTCCTCTCGTAAATTCGTAAAAGAAGATATTAATTTTTTAGCGTATTGAATTAATTAACGAATGAGCTCCGCGAACTCTGCGAAAAATCTCCGTGAATTCTGTGGTAAAAAAGAATGTGATTAAAATATGTTCTGTTATTTCAGGATTATATGAATGATTTTATTTCAAACAGCGAAGCGCATCCCGACATCTCATAATTTCGAATCGGGATCCCATACCATAATGTCTCCCCCGACATGCGTTGCCGTTGGGGTACGGGGCTTAAAAACACTTGTGGAACTTTTTCCTACCATAATTAACCCCCTGCGGGAGTAAAACAGCTTAAAATTCTTAATTCCAACAGAGTAGCAAAAACAACGAAGCGAAGCAAAGTTCAAACTTCCATCCACGACATCTCATAAATTCGAGGTCGGGACGAGAAGCGTAGCGAAGCGCAAACTTGAACAGCCGAAGGCTTTGAACAGACGCATGCCCCAAACTTCCATCCAACTCACAATTTCGATTCCGCGAAGCGTAGCGAAGCACAAACTTTCAAACAGCGCAGCGCAAACGGCAACAGCCCAAACCGCGAAGCCCCACCTTCCCCTCTAAACAAAAAAGGCCGGGAATTAACCCAGCCTTTAAAGAATTTTAATTCAATTTATTCTTCACTTAAGAAAGGATATGAATAATGGGTTGGCGGAACAAAGGTTTCTTTTATTGTTCTTGGACTTACCCATCTTAATAAATTTATGGCTGATCCCGCTTTATCATTTGTGCCAGATGCTCTTGCACCACCAAATGGCTGTTGACCTACCACTGCACCTGTTGGTTTATCATTGATATAAAAATTACCAGCTGCATTTACTAATTTACGAGTTGCTTCATTTGCGGCATAACGGTCTTTAGAAAAAATAGCCCCGGTTAAAGCGTAATCACTGGTACTATCAACTAATTCTAAGGTTTTATCCCAGTCCTTATCATCATAAACAAATAAGGTTAATACAGGTCCAAAAATTTCTTCGCACATGGTTCTGTATTTTGGGTCTTTAGTCACAATAACAGTAGGCTGTATAAAATAGCCCTTACTTTTATCGTAATTACCTCCTGCAATTATTTCTACTTGATCTGATTTTTTTGCTTCATCAATATAAGCAGCAATTTTATCAAATGCTTTTTCATCAATAACTGCATTAATAAAATTGGTAAAATCTTCTGTTCCTCCCATTTTAAACTCGGAAAGATCTTTAATCACTCTCTCTTTTACTACAGGCCATAAAGTAGCAGGAACATAAGCCCTAGATGCTGCAGAGCATTTTTGACCTTGATATTCGAATGCTCCACGAGTAATACCAGTTGCTACTTCAATAGGATCGGCACTTGGATGGGCCAAAATAAAGTCTTTACCACCAGTTTCACCCACAATACGTGGATAGGTTTTATAACGATGAATATTTTCTCCAATGGTTTTCCATACATTTTGGAATACTCCGGTACTTCCGGTAAAGTGGATACCCGCAAAATCAGGATGTTTAAATATGACACTGCCTGCTGTTGGACCATCAACATAAATTAAGTTAATAACTCCATCTGGCACCCCTGCTTCTTTAAAAATTTCCATTAAAACATTTGCAGAGTAAATTTGGGTATTGGCTGGTTTCCACACGATTACATTACCCATCATTGCCGCAGAACTTGGTAAATTACCAGCAATGGCAGTAAAGTTAAAAGGAGTTAATGCAAATACAAATCCCTCTAATGGTCTATGCTCTACCCTATTCCATATTCCTGGAGCTGATTCAGGTTGTTGAGCATAAATCTCAGTCATGTACTGAACATTAAATCTCAAAAAATCAATGATTTCACAAGCAGAATCAATTTCGGCTTGGTAGGCATTTTTACTTTGGCCTAACATTGTAGCTGCATTTAATTTAGCACGGTATGGACCAGCTATTAATTCTGCAGCTTTTAAAAATATACTTGCTCTTTGCTCCCAAGGTAAATTAGCCCAATGATTTTTTGCAGCCAAAGCTGCCTGGATAGCCTGTTCTACATGTTCTGCTGAACCTTCATGAAAATGACCTAAAATATGGGCATGATCATGGGGTGGACTAATTTTCTTAGTTTTTCCAGTTCTAATTTCTTTTCCCCCAATATACATGGGAATATCTAATTGCTTTGAGCGAGCTTCAGCAATAGCTTTTTTTAATTCTAATTTTTCAGGTGATCCTGGAGCATAACTCTTAACCGGTTCATTTTTAGCTACCGGCACTTTAAAAAATCCGTACATAAAAACTTATTTATTCGATATAACCTAAATCAATTAACATTTTATAAAATGCCGAACCCTTATGAGGTTTGGCTTTAATCAATACTTTATCTTGTTTTACTGGGTGCAAAAATTCTAATGATCTTGAATGTAAACAAATGGATTTATCTTCTGTAGCCGCCTTAGCACCATATTTTAAATCGCCTAAAATGGGTGTGCCTAGGCTTGCTAACTGTACTCTTATTTGGTGAGGTCGGCCTGTTATTGGCTTTACTTCTAATAAACTATAATGTTTATATATGGTTAAAGTTTTATAATTCAATTCTGCCCTAACTGATCCACTATGTTCTTTTTTATAGGCTTTTGTTTTATTGGTAGTAGTATCTTTTAATAAATAGTGAATCAAGTTGCCTTCCCTTTCTTCTGGTCTACCTTCTACTAAAGCCCAATAGGTTTTTTCTACTTTTCTTTCAGAAAAAAGTTTATTCATTCTCTCTAAAGCTTTTGAAGTTCTAGCAAATAAACAAACACCACTAACAGGCCTATCTATTCGGTGAATAACCCCTAAAAAAACAGCGCCTGGTTTTTCATATTTTTTACCAATATAGGTTTTAATCATTTCATCCAGAGGTAAATCTCCTCCATCATCTTCCTGTACCAAATCACCGGGTTGCTTATTAACCGCAATCAAGTGATTATCTTCAAAAATTACATCCTCTTTCTTAAACATTTCTTATCCCGCAAGGGCTCATTAATACGACTCTTTTGAATTAGGAAAATCTCCTAATTTTACATCTTCTATATACCTTTCGGTTGCCACCTTTATCTCGTCATAAAGGTTTAAATATCTTCTTAAAAAACGTGGGCTAAATTGTTTGGTAATACCTAACATGTCATGCAATACCAAAACCTGACCATCTACATCTGGTCCAGCCCCAATACCAATAATCGGAATTTTGACCGCTTCAGCAACTCTTTTAGCTAATTTGGCTGGAATTTTCTCCAAAACAATAGCAAAACAACCTGCTTCAGCCAATAAACTCGCATCACTTAATAATTTTTCTGCTTCAGCTTCTTCTTTAGCTCTAACCTCAAAGGTCCCGAATTTATAAATAGATTGAGGAGTTAAACCCAAGTGCCCCATTACCGGAACACCTGCACTTAAAATTCTTTTTACAGATTCTAAAACTTCTAAACCTCCCTCTAATTTAATAGCATGAGCTCCGGCTTCTTTCATTATACGAATGGCAGAATTTAAAGCTTCTTTACTATTGCCTTGATACGAACCAAAAGGTAAATCAACCACCACCAAAGCTCGGTAAACCGCTCTAACTACCGATGCTGCGTGATAAATCATTTGATCTAAGGTAATTGGTAAAGTAGTCATATGACCTGCCATAACATTTGACGCAGAATCACCCACTAACATTACATCAATTTTTGCTGCATCTAAAATGGTAGCCATGGAATAATCATAGGCCGTAAGCATAGAAATTTTTTCGCCACGGTCTTTCATCTCTTGCAAAACATGAGTGGTAACGCGGCTAATATCTTTATATTGATTGTTCATGATTTATTCTTGGGGGATTAATTCATTTAATTTCTCCATGTTTGCCTTTAGTTCAAGAATTTCTGCCTCTAAAGCATCAATCTTAATCCTTTGATCTTCGATAATTTTGGTAAGGTTTAATACCACATCCTTATCTCCTGATTGGGCAATTGCATCTTTATATTTTTTAAGATTGGTATTTTCGTTTTTCAAAGCAGCTATTAACTTATTTTTATCATTAATCTGCTTTTTTAAATTATCAATTTCTTTTTTCAGATTAGGAATACTTTGAGGATTTTTAGCCTCAGCACTTTCCTTTTTCTTTAGTGCAAAGATAATCTTTTGTAATGAGTCTATCTCTTTATTTTGTTTTGATACCGTTGTTCTTAAAGAAACAATAACCTCAGTAAAAGCTTTTTGTGCTGTATTTCCTGAATCCAATGCCAAATTCCCTTCCTTTTCTCCAAATACCTGAATAGCATCAATGCTAATATTAGAGGCAGGACCAATATAAATTCCGATTTTACCCTTAGCATAGGAAAGATCATAAAAACTATAGGCAAAATTATTATTTATGTATAGGTCATATTTCTTGTCCTTACCTAAAACCGTAATGATATTTCTGCCTTTAACATTAATAAATTCTGAACTTAACCAACCAGCATCAAACCCGTCATTGGTAAAAGGAAAATAACTAATTCCATTAAATTTACTAATCCTAAAAGCTTGTTTGGTATTTATTTCAATTAAAAAGGCTCCGTTATTCGTATTCTGAGCCATAAATATTAAACCAGCACTTGAATTTTTGTCATTTTCGCTTAAAAATTCAAGGCTCATCTCAACCTTAAAGCTGCCAATTTCGTCAATACCTTGAGGAATTAGATTAGAACCTGAGTTTTTATTTTTGCGATGCAAATAATAAGCTCCATTTTGAATTACAAATAACTCTTCGTTATTACTACTTTGTTTCCACCGAGAGCTGGGCACTTCAAAACCCTCCTCCCATAGAGGATAATCAAAAGTAGCTGTAACCACTTGAGATATAGAAATTATTGGTAGAGAAATAAGAAAAAGAAACGCCAAAAAATTTTTCATAATGGAGACCATTTATCGGTCAAAATTAAAAAAAACTTGTTATAAGTGTTGACTAAAGCCTAATTTCGCCCAAATAAAATGAAATTAATATCTAAATTACTTCTTATTTTTACCCTTGCGGGATGTTTAATTTCTTGCGATAACGAGTTAAAAACCAATGCGCCAGAAAAAGAAATTATGGTGGTTTATGGAATTTTAAATTCTGCCGATTCTTTTCAATATATCCGAGTTTCTAAAGCTTATTTGGTTGATAACGGTTCTGCCGTAGTTGGAGCTCAAGATCCAAATAATATTTATTATGATAGTTTATTAGTTACCTTAACTGATGATTTAGGGAATATTTATAATGGCCAGAAAGACGCGCAAATAGCAAAAGATAGCGGATATTTTACCACTGAAAACCATGTTTTATACAAGGTAAACCTTAGGCCAAACTCATCACGTAAGTATAAAATTAAAGTAAGCAATCCAAAAAGCGGATTAACAGCTGAGGCCGAAACATTTGTAGTTGGTGAAGCTCAAATTAATGCGCCAGCTGCTATAGTTAATCAACTCGATTTTGATAGTGCTCGTTTTTTCTCTATTACCTTTACTACAGGTCAATTTTGCAGAGTTAATGATGCCACCTTACGTTTTTATTATGAAGAGTTTGACCAAAACACCAATCAAAGTTTAGGTTTACAATATGTAGATTGGACTTTTATTAATAATCAAGAAACCCAAAATATAGAACCTGGAAATGTGGTTGCATTTAGAAGAACAGGGAATACATTTCTTGATTTCTTAGGAAATAATATTCCGGTAAAAGCAGGTGTTTACAGACAGGCTCGTTATGCAGAAATTTATGTTTGGAGCGGCGATTCTGAATTGTTTACCTACATTTCCGTTAATCAGCCAAGTATTGGCGTAGTTCAGAAAAAACCAGAATATACCAATATTAGTGGAGGTAATTACGGTTTATTTGCTAGCCGACATTTGGCATTAAGACAAAATATAAGTTTCTCACCAAGAACTTTGGATAATCTAGAAACCTACCGAAGCACTCTAAAATTAAATTTCAGACATTAACTGAAATCTTGTCAGTTTTTCTTATTCGAATAATTATATAATCCTGCCATAATTTAAAAAAAATGAAAATTTTGGCTTGAAAAAGTTTGGATTATGCTTTGGTATATGAGTTGATTAAATAGGTCAACAACAAAACTAAAAGAAATTAAATTTTATGGGTAAAATAATTGGAATTGACTTAGGAACTACCAACTCGTGCGTAGCAGTAATGGAGGGTAATGAGCCCGTTGTTATTCCTAACTCAGAAGGAAGAAGAACCACTCCTTCAATTGTAGCATTTTTACAAAATGGAGAACGTAAGGTTGGTGATCCTGCAAAACGTCAGGCTATTACTAACCCAACTAATACCATACAATCGATTAAAAGATTTATGGGATCAAGATATTCAGAAGTTAGCTCAGAAACAGGAAGAGTTTCTTATGAATTAATAAAAGGAGATAATGATACTCCTCGAGTAAAAACATTCGACAGACAGTATACACCTCAAGAAATTTCAGCTATCATTTTACAAAAAATGAAAAAAACTGCTGAAGATTATTTAGGTCATGAAGTAAATGAAGCGGTTATTACTGTACCAGCATATTTTAACGATGCTCAACGTCAGGCCACCAAAGAAGCTGGTGAAATCGCTGGTTTAAATGTACGTCGTATTATTAATGAACCAACGGCTGCTGCTTTAGCTTATGGTCTTGATAAAAATGGCAGCGACATGAAAATTGTGGTATTCGACTGCGGTGGTGGAACCCATGACGTATCTGTGCTAGAATTAGGCGATGGCGTTTTTGAAGTAAAAGCAACTGATGGTGATACTCACTTAGGTGGTGACGATTTTGATCAAAAAATTATTGATTGGTTAGCCGATGAATTTAAATCAGACGAAGGTTTAGATTTAAGAAAAGATCCAATGGCTTTACAAAGATTAAAAGAAGCTGCTGAAAAAGCGAAAATAGAATTATCTAGCTCTACCAGCACAGAAATTAATCTTCCTTATATTATGCCAGTTGATGGTGTTCCAAAACACTTAGTTAGAACTTTATCTAGAGCTAAATTTGAACAATTAGTTGATGATTTAGTACAAAGAACCATTGAACCATGCCGTTCTTCATTAAAAAATGCTGGATTATCTGTATCTGATATTGATGAGGTAATCTTAGTGGGTGGATCAACTCGTATTCCTGCAATTCAAGAAGCAGTTAAAAAATTCTTTGGAAAAGAACCTTCAAAAGGAGTTAACCCAGATGAGGTGGTAGCTGTTGGTGCTGCAATCCAAGGTGGTGTATTAACTGGTGAAGTAAAAGATGTATTATTACTTGACGTTACTCCGCTATCATTAGGTATCGAAACTATGGGTGGTGTATTTACCAAATTAATTGAAGCTAATACCACTATCCCAACCAAAAAATCAGAAACTTTCTCAACAGCGTCTGACAATCAGCCTTCTGTAGAAATACATATTTTACAAGGTGAACGTCCGATGGCTCGCGACAATAGAACCTTAGGAAGATTCCACTTAGATGGTATTCCACCAGCACCTAGAGGTATACCTCAAATTGAAGTAACTTTTGATATTGATGCTAACGGTTTATTACACGTAAGTGCTAAAGATAAAAACACGGGTAAAGAGCAAAAAATTAGAATTGAAGCTTCTTCAGGCTTAAGTGATGATGAAATTAAGAGAATGAAAGCAGAAGCTGAAGCTAATGCTGAATCAGACAGAAAAGCTAAAGAAGAAGTGGATAAATTAAATGCTGCTGATCAATTAGTGTTCTCATCAGAAAAACAAATTAAAGATTACGGAGATAAAATTCCGGCCGACAAAAAATCGGCAATTGAGGCCGCTGTGGCTGAATTAAAAGCTGCTCATGGAGCAAAAGATTTCGCTAGAATTGATGTTGCAACTGAGGCTTTAAACAAAGCATGGGAAGCTGCTTCACAAGATATTTATAACGCTCAACAAAATGCTTCTAACACTGAAGGCGCAAATGCAAATGCAGGAGCGGGAGCTAATACTGGTGCTGATAATAAATCTGGTGAAAATGTAACCGATGTAGATTTTGAAGAAGTAAAGTAATTTTTTCATAACAATAAAAAATCCCGGACCTCAAAAAGGCCGGGATTTTTTTATTTCTATTTTAAACAATTATTTTTATCAATTAAGAATATCGAAATCCAATTTATTAAGCCAAAGATACTCTACCTGGTTTGGTATTTACTTCTTTAAATACCGACTCCATCCAATCGTTAAAAATATCATTTTCTATTGATAAAATTCTTTTAGCCATTTCTTCCCAATCTTCATTAAACTTTTCTAGTTGTTGGGTCATTTCTTCCAAATGACCTTCTTCTTCGGCAATAATTGATTTTACATTTACCTTAGAACCAGCCTCATCTAATGCATTTTGATAAATAGGGTAAATATCTTCTGCCCTTTTTTCAATAGCAAAAGTAACCAATAAATAGGCTGCCATATTTAAAATCTCCTCAGGTATAAATGTAAATTTTAACCTCAGATATCGTAGAGTTTTTACATCTAAAAGTCTTAAATATTGTTGTGATTTTATAGGTGCTAATAAGTTTTCAGCATCATAATTATCCGGAAAATCAGACTTAATTTTTGATAATTGTTTCTTCAAATAAAAAGCATGACGCGCTTCTTCAGCAGCATGTTTTAAGTTAGAATAATTAGCATTGTTAAATTGTATATATCTTGAAATTTTTTTAGAACCTGTAAACTCCATTAATGATAAGGTATTTAACCATTTTAAATGTAATTTAGGATCTGAAACAATTTCATTAATTATTATATCTAATTTCATATTTTATTTAAATCTTTTTTTTCTAATAGACCGTTTAATGCCGTTTTAATTATGGCATAAACTCGTGTTAACTCTTCATTACTTATGCAAATTGGAGGTAAAATGTACACAATATTTCCAAGTGGTCTTAACAAAATTCCCTTCTTAATAAAAAAGGAATATAAAACATCTCTTAATTGATTAAGATAACCTCCATTATCGACATTAATTTCTATTGCAAGAATAATGCCTTTTGAACGTATATCTTTTATCAAAGGATGAAATTCCATCTCGGTTTTGAATTTCAAATGCTGTATTACAATTCGTTTAATGTCATTTTCAAAACTTAAGCGTTCGCATAAATCTAATCCCGCAAGGCCAGCTGCACAAGCCAAAGCATTAGCCGTAAATGAATGGCCATGGAATAACATTTTCATTTTATCATCACTCCAAAAGGCCTCATAAATTTCATCATTACATAAGGTTAAACCCATTGGCATATATCCCCCCGTTAAACCTTTTGATAAACAAACCATATCAGGCGAATAATTTAACCAATTGGAAGCAAATAATTTTCCAGTCCTACCAAAGCCAGTCATTACTTCATCAGCAATACACAAAACATCATTGTTTTTCGCCAATTTTATTAATTCATCCAATACTTCAGCCTCATACATGATCATACCGCCACTTCCTAAAATAAGCGGCTCAAAAATAAAAGCAGCAATATCTCCATTAGAAATTAACGATTTAAATTTGTTAATGGTTTCAATTTCTTTACCCTTTTCAGGAATCGGAATAAAATAAACTTCAAATAATAAATCTTTGAAGGCTGCATTAAATGGTGAAGGTCCAGAAACAGACATAGCCCCAAAAGTATCACCATGATATGCGTGTTCAAAGGCAATAATTTTTCGTTTTTCCCTGCCTTTATTGGCAAAATATTGTAAAGCCATTTTTAAGGCTACCTCAACTGCTGTAGAACCGTTATCGCTAAAAAAAGCTTTATTTACCCTTGCGGGATAAATTTTGCATAAGCGTTCGGCTAATTCAATGGCAGATTGATGGGTAAATCCGGCAAAAATAACTTGCTCTAACTGATTTAATTGTTGTGTAATTTTTTGATTAATATGTGGATGATTATGCCCATGAATATTAACCCACCAACTAGCAACGGCATCAATGATAGGCTGATCATCAGCATCAAATAATAATGTTTTTTCAGCACGTTTAATAAAAATAGGCTCTGGAGCTATTTTCATTTGGGTATAAGGATGCCAAATAACTTTTCGATCGCGCTCAGCCCAATTTTGCATAAATTTTTTCTTTAACTTCTATCAATAAATTATCCCAATTAACTAAATCTTCAGTTTCAAATTTCGGTATCCTAAACAAGGGTTCTGAACCTATTTTGCTCTTAACAAATTCTTCCGAAAATTTATTATCAGCTCCACTTATAATCCAGCCTAAAAACGGAATATTATTTTGTTTTAAAACCTCATAAGTTAATAAACTATGATTGATAGATCCTAAATACCAATTGCAAACTAAAACAACAGGAAAACCCGCTTTTTTTATTAAATCTAACATGGTATTTTCTTCATCAAAAGGAGAAAATAATCCACCTGCAGTTTCTAAAATTAAAGGATATTTTCCTTGCGGGATAATTAAATCAGATAAATGATATTTTTTACCCTCATTTTGCATGGCTTGATGTGGTGAGGCCGGTTCATTTAATTTTACCCATTCGGGTATTAAAAATTCTTTGTTTGCCTCACTCATTCTAGCCACTCTAATACGGTCTGAATTACTTAAATCGCCTGCCTGAATGGGCTTAAAATAATATGCGTTTAAAGCTTTTCTGATTAAGGCTGAACATACCGTTTTTCCAACTCCAGTATGTATTCCAATTATACTTAAACCTTTTAATTCCATTTTTTTAAGCTATTGAATAATAAATTAATTTCTTGCTCCGAATTAAAACTGTGTAAACAAATTCGAATTCGTTCTTCGCCTTTCGAAACGGTGGGCGATTTTATTAATTTTATTTCAATATTATTATTTAAAATTTCCTGCTCCATTTTAGTTAAAATTTCAATATCAAGTCCTTTAATTACCCTAATGGCTGATGGGTTATTCTTTCCAAAATAATATGAAAAATTATCAAAAATTGAGTCGGTAAATTGGATATTTTTTATTAATTGATTCTTTCTTATTTCCCAATTTTTTGAATCTAAGAATCGCTTAAAAATCAAATTTGCTAATAGAGGAATCGATGCTGTTGAATAAATAAATGGACGAGCATAATTTATTAATAAATTAATCAAATCGGCAGATCCTAAAACTGCGGCGCCCTGCAAGCCAAAGGCTTTAGCAAAAGTGATTAAACGAATTAATTTATCGCCTAAAACTTCTTTACAAATTTCTAAATCTTGATTTATAGAATCAAAAACATGAGAAGAGTGTGCTTCATCAACAATTAATACCGATTGGTATATTTTACATAATTCTGCAATCTTAATTAAATCAGAACAGCTTCCATCCATAGAATAAACCGACTCTATGGCAACAATTTTCAACCCTTGAGTTTTCTTTAACTTATCCTCTAAACTATTTAAATCATTATGTATAAATTTTTCTCGTTTAGCAAAACCAAGGCGAATACCATCAATTACTGAGGCATGTATATTTTGATCATGAATAATACTAATTTCCTTTTCGCCAAGTGCTGAAAATAAAGCTAAATTAGCATCATAACCAGAATTAAAGAAAAGAGCAGACTCTGATTTAAAATATTGTTTTAAGAAATCTTCTAATTCAAAATGAGTGGAATGATTACCCGAAATTAATCGGCTCGAAGCAGCACCAGTAGAAATAGGAATAGAATCTAAGTGCAATGGATCTCGGGCAAAACCCAAATAATCATTACTACAAAAATCAATAGAAGATAGGTCTCTTTTTAATTTTCTGAAATTTCCATCTTCGATTCTTTTATTCAATTTTTTCTGAATAAAAGAATTAAAAATGTTCGACTTATCTTCCATTTTTATTAATTCAAAATTTCTTGTTTATTTTTTTCTTTCGAAAAGGCTTTCATCGGGCTTAAACCCAGAATTTCGAACATATATTTATCCTCATTAAATTCTGGATTTGGAGTGGTTAATAATTTATCTCCTGCAAAAATGGAATTAGCTCCCGCAAGGAAACAAAAAGCTTGCTCAGCCATGCTCATTTCTAAACGACCAGCAGATAATCGCACCGCAGAATCGGGTAAAACGATTCGAGTAGTAGCAACCATTCTAACCATTTCATGCCATTCTACTTTTTGTTGATTTTCTAAAGGCGTACCCTCAACCGCCACCAATGAGTTAATGGGAACTGATTCTGGATGCTGAGGTAAATTGGCTAAGGTTAATAACATTCCAATTCTGTCAGAGGCTTTTTCACCCATTCCGATAATACCACCACTACAAACATGAATACCCGCCTTCCTTACATTTCCTAAAGTATTCAAACGATCATCATAAGTTCTGGTTTTAATAATATCGTCATAAAATTCTTCAGAAGTATCTAAATTATGATTATAAGCGTATAAACCGGCATCTTTTAATTTTTGAGCCTGCTCATCAGTAAGCATACCTAATGTACAACATACTTCCATATCCAGACTGTTAACGGCCTTAACCATGTCTAATACTCTATCAAAATCACGATTATCTCTAACTTCTCTCCAAGCTGCACCCATGCAAAAACGTGAGGCACCGCCGGCCTTAGCATTCTTTGCCGATTCTACTACTTGCTCCAATTTCATGAGAGCCTGTACTTCAATATCAGTATGGTATCGAGCTGCTTGAGGACAATAGGCGCAGTCTTCAGGGCAACCACCAGTTTTAATACTTAATAAACTACTTACTTGTACCTCACCAGTTTTATGATATTTTTTATGCATTTCTGCCGCTTCTAATACCAATTCTAAAAGAGGCTTATTATAAATTTCTGCAATCTCTTCTCGGGTCCAATTTGTCCTGATATCTGTCATTTGAAAAAAAATAATTAAGGCAACAAAGGTAAGATTTATAAAATATAAGTAATTTTTATCATTAAATATTTAATCCACATTTAATAAATTGCGCTATGCTTAAATTTCTTAATTTTAAAAATATATTTATTCTTTTAGTCTCTTGTCTATTGTTAATTACGGGATTAATCTATTTCTCAAACAAACATGTTATTAAAATTAGTAAAAACAAAAACACAGATAAAATCAATGAAATTGAGCCTAAGAATGTAGGTTTATTATTAGGCACTGGTAAATTTTTAGCTAATGGTAATCCTAACCCTTATTATTACTATAGAATTGAAGCTGCTATTGAATTATTTAATGCAGGTAAAATAAAACATATTATTATTAGTGGGGATAATAGCAGAGCTGACTATGACGAGCCTGAATTGATGCGTCAGGATTTAATTAAAAATGGAATTCCCGATTCATGCTTAAGTTTAGATTATGCTGGTTTTAGAACCTTAGATTCTATTATCAGATGCAAAGAGATTTACAGTCAAGAAGATTTTATTATTATTTCACAAAAATTTCATAATGAAAGAGCTTTATTTATTGCCGAGAAAAAACATTTAAAAGCAATCGCTTATAACGCAAAATCTCCAGAAATGGCTCATAGAAGGTATAATAGATTTAGAGAATATTTAGCAAGAGTAAATGCAGTTTTAGATATTTATATTTTTAATACCAGCCCAAAATTTTTAGGTGAAAAAGTGAATTTAGGATTTAAAGTTGAACCTAAGATTAATTGATATAATAATATGAATTTAAAATTTACCAACCCCTTCATTTTGAGAAGGGGCGGTAAATGGTATGAAGGTATTATCCGGAAAAATTAAACCCCTTAAAAAACCGAATAATACTTTTTCATTGTGGTTCCAATATTATAAACGCATTTAACAAAATTTTATTTTAACTTCGCCCAAAATTTTTTATTCAATGAGAACTATACAGTTTAGAGAAGCACTCCGTGAGGCTATGTCAGAAGAAATGCGCAGAGACGAAAACGTATTTCTTATGGGTGAGGAAGTTGCTGAATATAACGGAGCTTACAAAGTAAGTCAAGGTATGCTTGATGAATTTGGTCCAAAAAGAGTAATAGATACCCCTATATCTGAACTTGGTTTTGCAGGAATTGGTGTGGGTGCTGCCATGAATGGCTTACGCCCTGTAATTGAATTCATGACATTCAATTTCTCTTTAGTTGCTATTGATCAGGTAATAAATTCTGCTGCTAAAATGTATAGTATGAGCGGTGGTCAGTTTAATATTCCAATGGTTTTTAGAGGACCAACCGGTTCTGCTGGTCAATTAGGAGCTCAACACTCTCAAAACTTTGAAAATTGGTATGCCAACTGCCCTGGTTTAAAGGTAGTGGTTCCATCAAATCCATATGATGCAAAAGGTTTATTAAAAGCAGCTATACGAGATAATGATCCTGTTATTTTTATGGAATCAGAGCAAATGTATGGTGATAAAGGTGAAGTTCCTGAAGAAGAATATATAATTCCAATTGGACAAGCAAAAGTGGTAAAAGAAGGTTCTGAAATTACTTTTGTTTCATTTGGCAAAATTTTAAAAGTAGCTTTAGCTGCTGCTGAAGAGTTAGCAAAAGATGGAATAAGTGTTGAAGTAATTGATTTAAGAACCGTTAGACCAATTGATTACGCAACTATTTTAGAATCAGTTAAAAAAACCAATCGTTTAGTTATTGTTGAAGAAGCTTGGCCACTTGCCTCTATTTCAACTGAACTTACCTATATGGTTCAAAATAAAGCTTTTGATTATTTAGACGCGCCAGTAAAACGAGTAACCAGCTTAGATGTTCCTCTTCCTTATGCTTCTACCTTAGTTGAGGCTTATTTGCCAACGGTTAAACGTGTGATAGATGCTGCAAATTCAGTAATGTATCGATAAATTTCATTTCAATCCATAAGAAGGGAGGCCACAAGCTTCCCTTTTTTTTGCACTTTTAATACCTTAATTTTGATAAGAATATGTTAAACCTAAAAAGTAATAGAATAAATCCATTGGTTTTAGCTTTTATTTGGTTTAGCCTTATCCCCTATTTTATTTTTGCTTTTGATAAAAGTGTTTTCTTTTATTTTTTTAGTTCTAATTCCCTTGCGGGGATAGGTAGTGTTTTATTCAGTATTTCAGGACCAATAATTTTTTTAAGCCATTTAGTAATCAATGGTTATTTTGTAAAAAAGCAAAATCATAAGATACTTTTAGTTTTTTGCTTTTTACTATTCACTTTGGCATCTCTTTTTAAGATTTTACATTTTCCGGGAGCAGATATTTTAATTATAGCAGCTTGTATTTTCCCTATTTTAGCTTACACTTTAATATCATTAAAAAAGGCCGAAAAGATATTAATGGATTACTTAAAAGTATCCTATGTTTTATTCTTTTTTTTAACTCGTTTATTTATTTTTCTAAAACAAGGAGAATGGGTATTTTATTTCAATATGGGTGAACAGATTAGTTTAGTATTATTATTGATTCTTTACACAAAAAAATATATACAATTAAGCCGCTAACCAAATAGCTTTCCAAGCTCCATTATGAGGATTTAAACGAGCTCTTACATGCCCTTCTTTTCTTAATTTCAAATATTCTATTTCTTCAATTTCAATTCTTAAAACCACAAAATGGTGAAATGCTTCTTTATTAATGGTTTCGGAGTCAACATTGATAGCCTCATTTACCATATATTCAGAGATAATACTGCCTGGATTAAAGGGTCCTCCATAAGTTCTTTTCGCAATATCTGGTAAATAATCCCAATGCTTTTTTGCAGTTACATCTAAATGATTGATAATGGCTTTTCCAAAAACTTGCAGCTGAACTCTTTTATCGGGATCCCAAAATAATAAACTTACATGTGGTTCTTTTTTAATGTTTTTTATTTTATGAGATCTTAAATCAGTATGTATAAATAACTCAGCGGTAGCGGCATCAAAATCACGAAGGACCACCTTTCTCAATCGGGCTTTTCCTTCAGAGATGGTTGATAAAACCGGATAATGCAAATCTGAACCTGTTTGGGCCGATCGCCTCAATAATTTGAATACTTGATTAACAATATCTTTTAAATCAGGTTCTTTATTTATTTGCTGATCCATTTGGAATAATCTTTAAAGGTAATACGAAAAGCTTCTTTTGATTCTTCATCAAATAAAGGGATATTTTTGTAAAAAAGCCCAATATTATTTGATATTGAATTGTATATATCTCTTGCAAAATCAAAATCATTAATCGGTCCACGTTGAATATAATTGAACTTACCTTTCATATCATTTTCATAATCTACCCAAGTTATTTCAAATGTATCTTTATTTACGAAAAAAGCATTAGGTTCTAAACTTAAATAAACCTCTTCACGAGTCCAAGCATCAGCTATTTTCAATCTTAATATAGGAATGCTATCCGAAAAATTATTTTTATCTAATATCCAAAAATCAATTTGAGCTTTATCGTTAGTTTCTTTGGAATAAAATAAACTCCTAACATTATTAAAATATAATTTTTGTTCTGGATTATAAAAAGTCCTTCCCTCTGCTTTCTTTCCGCTTTCAGGTATTGCTTGCCTTTCACCACAAGAAATTAACCCAATACTAAAAAAGATAATAATGATAAAACTTAATTTCATAATAGTTTAAACATAAAATATGAGTTTAAGTTTATTGATTATAAATGTTTTAATATTTAAATAATATTATTAAATTAGATTAAAAAAATCCCCCCAAAATGAGAAACTTACACCTTATAAAAATATGGCTCATAATAAGCATATTTTCTTGTAAAAGTGTCCAGATTAGTGATTTAAGAACTAATCAAAAGAATATTAAATTATTACCTGCCTTAGAGGTATTTATCGATGTCTATTCTTTAGAAAGCGCATATTCATTAGGCAAACACATAACTCAAGGTAGTTCTAGTCAGGTTGGCGGAATGAAAGACAATTTATTCATTTCAATAGGATCTTTTTCATCAGAAAGTTTCTCGAAATTTGATAAAAGAGTACAAGAAACCATAACCCTTTTAGATCGTGAAGTAAAAGATAATATCACCAATCCAATAGGAAAATTAAAAGGTCATGTAAATTTTAGCATTGCAACATCCGATACCCGTTCAACAAAAGTTTTATTGGTAATCCCATCGGTACTCAGTTTTTTCACTATTAATTTACTCGGATCACCGGTATTTTATTTTAAAACTGAATTAGAAATATTAGCAGAAATTAAAGACCTTGAGGGCAATATTGTAGGCCGATATCAAGGATATGGTAAATCAGAAGTACCTGTGGCTTTATATTATGGATATAAAGGCGGATTTACCAACAATTCAAATACAACCGATCATAACGCAGCAAGAATAACCAATATTAATGCAATTAAAATGGCTCTTAATGAGATCAAACAAAAAATAAATCAAGATGCTGATTCTATAATAATCCGATTAAATTAATACTAGATTTTTCTGGTCTTTTTCAATGGAGCCATTAAGGATGCCACTAAAATCAATAAAATTGATGAAGTAATTAATAAAATCCATGTATAATCGATATACTGCGTATTATTAATTACTTTTTCTATTATTCCCGAACTTTCTGGGTATGAATTAATAATTTTCTGGTATTCTTGGAGTTTAGATTCTATAGTAAAATAAAGTAAAATAGTCAGAAAAAACTGGGCAAAACCACTTATCCAAAACAAACTAAATCTATTCTTAAAAATTAAGAAAAAAGAAAATAAACTGTTTAAAATAAATATTATTCCCAACCATTTATTAAAAGCTATTAAAGATGATTTTCCGCTTAATGGAATATCAATTAAAGGACTAAAAACAGCAATTATTCCTAGAATTGCAGAAATCAAAACTGAAATTCTAGAAAAATTATATTTTATTGTTCCTTGCTTAGCGACTGATGAAAGCTCTTCACGCATGCGTATAATGATAAATCAAGTGGACTTAAACCTTCTAGTTTAGCTATCTTTTCTTCTTTTTCTTTTCCGCGTAAGCGCGTATTAAAAAATAAAAATGAAGGAATAAATAATTCTTGTAATTCAGGTGTATTTATTTTTTTGGATGCTTCAACAATATCTTCCAAATAAGAGCTAGATAGATATTGATGTTTCATAAAAGGTTCATAAATAAATAATTCGTCTTGATATAAATCATCATTAGTTAATAAAAATTCATCAAGAAAATCAGTTAATTCAGGCTCTATACCTGCATCTACTGCTTCATTTATGTATAATAACAAATTTAATAATTCTGTCCCTCTATCTAAGGTTTTATCTTCTATTTCTATCCATTCTGTACTTTCAAAATAGTCTTCATCAGGCACTTGATTTTTAGAAGTTAAAAAATTAATCATTAATAAATCAAATAAATACTCTTCTAATTCTGCTATTTGCGGATAAGCCTTAACTACTACTTCAAGTGCTCTAACTTTTTGCAAAAAAGTATTTAAATCACTAAAAACCACCGTTAACTCACTTACTATTCGTTGAATTAATTCAGAGTTAATTTCTTTATTTCTTGATCCGTAAGTATTAACTAAATCTACTAAAGCATCTTTAACGGGTGGGAAAATCATTCTACTATCTTGCATTTTTTAATTATTTTGATTCCATTTATTTTTATGGAATGTACCTAATACTTTACCTTTTATTTCTGTATTCCAAAGCGGATTATTTACTGCTTTGCTCTTATTACTTTTTGAATTATAAAGCCATGATTTTTCATTGCTCCAAATTACCAATTCGGCATTCTCATTTTCAGCAATTTTTGCAATCTCTAATCCAGAGATTTTTCGTGGATTAACAGATAAAGTTTGTACAACTAAATCAGGATTGAATTTATCGGCTAATCCTTCAATAATAAAATGTAATACCGTTTGAATTGAGGCAATTCCAGGGGCGGCATATTCAAACTCAACTTCTTTATGTTCTAAATCTTCGGGTTGATGGTCACTAATAATTACATCAATTATTCCGTTTAATATACCATCAATTAATGCTTCCCTATCCCTTTCACTTCTAAATGGCGGTTTTACTTTAAAATTGGTATTATAATCTTTTAATTCAGAATCGGTGTATAATAATTGATGAGCCGCAACATCACAAGTTACTTTCAATCCTTCTTTTTTTGCTTGGGCAATTAAATTTACCGCTTCTTTACTTGATATATGTGAAAAATGGATTTTTGATTCTGTATATCTTAATAATTCCAAATCGCGCTTTATGGCAAGTACCTCTGTTAAATTTGGAATGCCTTTCATTCCTAAAATAACACTTTGTAATGATTCGTTCATCTGGCCTTTACCACTTATGCCTTTATCTTCCGGACTAACCATTATAAGAGCATCAAAAGTTTTTCCGTATAACAATCCCCGCATTAATAAACCTGAACTTGAAACCGGATTATTACCTTCTGAAAATGCAATTGCACCCGCTTGTTTCAAATCATACATCTCACTAATTTCTTTTCCCTCTAGATTATGAGAAAGTGCGGCAATAGGTAAAATATCTACTGCTGTTTTTTTGCCTTTCTCAATTAAATAACTGATGTCTGATTTATTCTGAGCTATAGGATTTAATTCAGGTAATACTGCTACTTTAGTAAATCCACCAGCTGCAGCTGCGGCAGCTCCGCTTTCAATATCCTCCTTAGTTTCAAAACCAGGATCTCTAAAATTAGCTCTTAAATCCATAAATCCGGGACTAATCCAATAGCCTTCCGCATTTATTTTTTCAGAATTTTCATTAAAAACCGTTGTACCCGCCTCTTGAATCGAGGCAATTTTGTTATCTAAAATCCTAATATCTACCTTTTTTTGATTCCAAGGTGAGTTCGGATCACAAACCTTTGCCGAAAGGATTATCAATTCCATTTAAAATTCAAAAGTAGGCTTTTTAATTAAAAATGAATTATTATTTCAAAAATCTTAATATTAAAATTTCAGAAACCAATCCCGCAAGGGATAAAATTAAAAACCATTTCCATAACGGAATACCCTCTTCTAAGCTAAGAATCTCTGATTTTAATACCTGATCATTTTTAACATCCAAAACTTTTGCCCCTAAAATTTGAGATAAATCATCCGTTTTTATGAGTTCTGGATTGCTCTCTGCCCTATTATAATTAAATGCCAACTTACTCAATAAACTATCTCCTGAATTTATTACATCAAATATTCCAACTTCATCCGGGCCTTCAGAAAAATCTAACCATAATTCATTTGATTTAAAACTAAAACCCGGTATCCATTCCTTTTTTTCTTTTCTTAATTTTATGGCCTGCTCTCCTTTTTGATTTACGCTAATCTTAGCATTTTCATTGGTGCCTAAGTAATAATAACTTTTACTTAGTTTTTCTGAATTAAAAGCCATGGAAAATAAGCTAGGTAAAAATAATCCGTGTTTCCCGAAATTATTCCAATCAGAATTTAATGCCGAATAAAAAATATAAAGTTTACCGTCAAAATCATTAATTTCTTCTAAAAAAGGCTTGCCGCTTAAGGTTTTCATTAAAATTATTCCCTTGCGGGATGTAGAATTTCCGCTAAAAACCCGAAATACTTCTGGAAAAGCAATATCATTCGACTTCTTTTCTAAGATGCCATCAAACAAAGGATTCTCAAAATCAATTTCAGAAATTTTTTCTTTATTCTCTATAGAGTTGGATAAGGCAATATTAAAATTGCTTAAAAAATTCTTCCAACTCGAACTTAATTCATTACTCGTAGGCGGAAAAACACATAAATCGCCACCGTTTTGAACAAATTTAACCAACTCATCACTTAAGGCACTTCCAATTTCTTCAGGACCGTTTAAAACTATAAATGAGTGATTATTGATTTCTCCATAATTTATTTGATTGATATCAATATTGGAAACTTTAAAAAAACTATCCGTATAAAAAGCTTGGCTAGGAAAATTTGAAGACTGCTTTCCATTAATCACCATAACTCTCATTTGTGGTTTTACATAAAGGGTAAAAAACAAACTATTATCAAATTTTACCGATTCATCATTTAATTCTAATCTGCAATCTAACCAACCCTCTTTGTCTGCAATAAAAAATACCGATAACCATTCTTCAGAACCCGGATTAATGCTGAAATTTTGAATGCCTTTTTGAACTCCATTTATAAATAGGTTTAATCCCGCATTTTCAATTACTTGTTTCCCGAAATTTTTAACTCTTACTTTTAATTCTACACTTGAACCCGATTTCACAAAGGGTACTTCTAAATAAACAGAATCCAAAACCAAATTATTGAGGTCTTGAGTATTTAACGGTATTAATCTTAGATCTAATGCTGAATCACTATTATTTTCCCAATCAAAAAATGATTTTTGGAAATCACTTATTTGAAAAAATACCGATTTTTTTTCAGGATCATTTTCCAAAGCAGCTTTTTGCCTATTCAATATTTCTGAGTAATAATGGGTTTTACTACTTACTTGTATTTTATCAATTTGCTCTAAAGCTTCATCTCGACTTAATAATCTTTGCATAGCCCCAGTCATATCATGGGTCAAAATTTGAAACCGATCTGCTGGATTATAACTCTTAACAATGGTGCTTGCTTTATTCTTAGCTATTTCAATTAAGTTGCCTTCTTTTCCCAGTAAGTCCATAGAAAAAGAGTTATCAATAAAAATACTTACTTTTTTATTGCCTTTATTTAAATTACTATCACCCTTATCTATGTATGGACCTGCAAAAACAAATACCAGGGCTGATAGAAATACCACTCGGCTAATTAACACCCATAAATGTTTTAGATTTTTAACCGAAGATGTTTTTTGCTCAACCTCTTTTAAAAATTTAATATTTGGGAAAACAAATTTTTTATACCTTCTAAAATTAAAAAGATGGATAATAATGGGAATTATTACCAAGAATAAAGCGTATAAAAAATTCGGATTACTAAACTTCATAATTAATTGATTAAAACTCCCACAATCTTCTACCAAAATTCCAACGCATACTCACTACTAACATTTGTTCTTTTGAGTAGGTTTGTTCTTTTCTATATTGAATCCTGTAAATATAACTTAAATCAAAAAATACATTATGAAAAGGCATATAAGTCACGGTAAAATCATTATACCATAATTTATTTAACTCCCCTTGACCAATTTTATTATTTAAATCTTGGAAGCGGGTCCTGTAGTTTTTTGAAATATCTGAGCCAAAATTTCTACCAGCTGTGTCCGTCCCAAACTCACCATAAATGGTCCTAAGGCTCATTTTAACTCGCTCCATAGGTTGATATCTAATTATGGCTATAAATTCTCTGAAATTTGCACCCCAAGGATGGGCCAATGGCTGACCATTATGGGAATAATCTCTCCCAAATTGATAATGAGAATAAGTATAAGGCCTAACCGTATTATATTCCAGTTGTAAATCTAAATTTCTTACCCAAAGTACATTAATATAGTTTAATCCAGCCTGAATTCCGTATTTGTTAACCCAAGATCCATTTCTAGCTGTAAGTTGAGAAATTAAAAATTCATCAATAACCATTTGCCCATAAACATTGATATAACGGCTTGGCGTCCATTTAAAATCAGCTCCTATCATTGCATTATCAGCACTTGCCATAGCATTATGCTCTACCGCTCGATAAAATATTACTGGATTTAAATAAGCCCATTCAAAATTACCCCCACCATATAAAGAATCTCCTCTTGTAAAAATGATATTCTCAAATAAACCTATATTGAATTTATCACCAATATTGATACTTAAATGGTGCATTGCCATATATTTTCTGCGTAAATCACGCTCTCCTAAATTGGCTTTACCCGGACTTAAATTAGCAAACAAATTGGTATATTGAAATTTCCAAACTTTAGTTTGAACCTTTAAATAGGGATATTCTCTAGTAAAATTGGATAATTGTAATGAACGTATTCCATTACCTATAAAATTTCTATCCTGGCCAAAACTAATTTGAATCTGTTTAATTGGTGAAATTACAATTCCTCCTCTAGCCTCAAAAAAATCATATCCATTAGGTAATTTTCTGTAATTTTTTGTTAAACCCATTCCCGGAAAACTTGCCGTTGCCCTAGCATAATCGCCCACATAATCTGGAGCTAAAATTTGGTTTTCGGTTAATAAAGTGTAAAAGGCTACTTTCTTTCCAATAATCCCTCTAACTGATGCTCCTCGAGTATTAGTCCATATCCCAGAATTTGTAGTAAATTCTCTACCTTGACTTAAATATAAAACCGGACTAACTACTAAATCAAAATCTGGATTTCTTACGGTGTAAATGGAGTTTTTATACTCATAAAAATATTTAAATAAGGGTTTTTCAGATTTTACACGAACCGATTGAGTAAACTCTGGATTATCAATGCGTATATAATCAAAATTAAATTCATCAATAGTGCTTAATGGATAACCTTTTAACCTAAATGAATCAACGGCTATAGTAATTTGTCTTCTATCTATTGGTCGCCATGAACTGTGAAAATAAGGATTATTTTTCTTACCTAAAATTTCTAATCGTTTTACTATATGGAAGTAATCATCATCTTCAGGCATGAAAACTGCTTGAGAAAATGCACCCTTAAACAAGAGTAAACTCAATATTAATAATGATATTTTATATCGCATGTAATAATTTCAAAGTATTAAAGTTTCAAAAATCGTTAATTTGCATCAATTCTTATGACTTTTGAAGAAGCTAAACAACGAATTTCGGAATTAAGTTCCATACTTAAAGAACATAATTACAAATATTATGTCTTGGCTATGCCCAGTATCAGTGATTTTGAGTTCGATCAACTCTTACTCGAATTACAAAATTTAGAAAAATCTTTTCCTGAATTAATTGATCCTGATTCCCCTACTCAAAAGGTAGGCGGTGATATTACCAAAGAATTTAAACAAGTAAAACATCGTTTTCCAATGTTAAGTTTAGGTAATACCTATAATGAAGAAGAACTTAAAGATTTCGATGAACGTGTAAAAAAGGGATTAGGTTCTAGCGATTATGAATACGTTTGCGAACTAAAATTTGATGGTTTAGCCATAGGCTTAACCTACGAAAATGGAAAATTAATCCAAGCAATCACTCGAGGTGATGGAACTCAGGGCGATGATGTAAGTACCAATGTAAAAACTATAAAAAGCATTCCTCAAAAGCTAAAAGGTAATTTCCCTCCGTTTTTTGAAATAAGAGGTGAAATTTTCATGCACAAAAAAGCCTTTGAGCGATTAAATGCAGAAAGAGAACGTGAGGGACTTCCTGCTTTTGCTAACCCAAGAAATAGTGCCGCAGGAACCATCAAAATGCAAGATTCTGCTGAGGTGGCAAAAAGACCCTTAGATTGTTATTTATATAATATTCTTTCCGATCAAAATATTTTCCCCCTCCATTTTGAGTCTTTACAAGAAGCTAAAACATGGGGATTTCCAATTTCTGAGCATAGTAAAAAATGTAAGAATATCAATGAAGTGATCGATTTCATTAATCATTGGGATAAAGAAAGACACTCGTTAAGTTTTGATATTGACGGGATCGTAATTAAGTTAAACTCCAAGGCCCAACAAGATGAGCTTGGGTTAACTGCAAAAAGTCCTCGTTGGGCCATATCCTATAAGTTTAAAGCTGAAACAGTAAAAACCATTCTTGAGTCCGTAACATACCAAGTCGGACGTACCGGAAATATTACCCCTGTAGCCAATTTAAAACCAGTTAAATTAGCCGGAACAACCGTAAAAAGAGCTACTCTTCATAATGAAGATTTTATCCAAAATTTAGATTTACATATTGGAGATACCGTTTGGGTTGAAAAAGGGGGTGAAATCATTCCTAAAATCACCAAAGTTGAATTAAGCCAAAGAGAAATTTTTGCAGAAAAAGTAATTTTCATAAAAAATTGCCCCGAATGTAATAGCCCTTTGCAAAGAAATGCTGGAGAAGCTGCCCATTTTTGCCCAAATGAAATGGCTTGCCCACCTCAGGTTAAAGGAAAATTAGTTCATTTTATTGGTAGAAAAGCCATGGATATTGATTCAATTGGAGCTGAAACCATTGAAATGTTATATGATAAAAACCTAATCAAAACCTATGCTGATTTATATGAACTCCAATATGAACAATTAATTCATTTGGAAAGAATGGCAGATAAATCGGTTAAAAATCTCCTTGCGGGAATTGAAAAATCAAAATCAGTTCCTTTTGAGAGAGTTCTTTTTGCATTAGGAATTAAATTGGTAGGTGAAACAGTAGCTAAAAAATTAGCTAGAGCCTTTAAATCGCTAGAAAATCTTCAAAATGCTAGTTTTGAAGAAATGATTGCTGTTGATGAAATCGGAAATAAAATTGCGGAAAATATTATCGCATTTTTTTCAAATCCAGATAATAAAATAATTATTAATAGGCTCATTTCTTATGGACTCCAATTCGAAATAATCGAGGATCAGTCTATACCAAAATCAACTATTCTAAATTCTAAATCTTTTTTGGTTAGTGGCGTATTCAGCAAGTTTAGTCGCGATGAAATAAAACAAGTAATCGAAAATAACGGCGGAAGAAATGTTAGCGGAGTAAGTGCCAAACTCGATTATTTAATTGCAGGAGATAAAATGGGGCCTGAAAAGTTAAAAAAAGCAGAAAGTCTGGGGATAAAAATTATTTCTGAAGACGATTTTATAGAAATATTAAATGGAGTTAAACCAATTTGAAATTTATAAATAAAAATATTCAGCAGTTTCTTCTAAATCGAGAACTCAACTCCTCTAAAAAAAATAAAAGAGAGTTTATTGCTTGGGATAAAGCTAAATCCATGGCAATTGTATACGATGCCACTCAAAAAGAAAACCGTGAATTGGTTCATAATTGGGCTCAGAAGCTCAGAAATTCTGGTAAAGAAATCAATGAACTTGGTTTTATTAATGAAAAAAAATTAAGTAATATGTTAGATGTTCGTTACGGCAATGAATATTTTTCGCGTACTGAATTAAGTTTTTTCGGAATACCAGAAAAATCAAGGTTTAATGATTTTCTAAATAGAAAATTTGATTATTTAATATGCTTAAATTCTGATAGCAATATTCTTTTGCTTTATTTTGCTGTAAAATCAAATGCTAAATCCAGAATAGGTTTTCATTCTGACCATCAAAAAGATTTTTTTGATATCATGATAAAACCTCAAAAAAATGATTCCATTGCTGAAAATTTAGTATTGATTGAAAATTACCTGAAAATATTATGAATAAACTCATAGGTACTGGGGTAGCCATGATTACTCCTTTTAACAAAAATGCGGAGATCGATTTTCCAGCATTAGAAAAAATTACCCAACATATTTTAAATAATGGGGTAGAATATTTAGTGGTTCTAGGCACAACAGGTGAAAGTGTAACCCTAAATAGTAAAGAAAAACAAGAAATTTTTGAAGCAGTTAAAAAAGCCAATACCAATAAAAAACCATTAGTTGCAGGTATTGGAGGTAATTATACCGATGAAATTGTTAAACAATTAAAATCCTTTGATTTTTCAGAAATCGATGCCGTTTTAAGTGTTTCACCTTACTACAATAAACCAACTCAAGAAGGCATATATCAACATTATATGAAATTGGCTGATGCCAGTCCTAAACCCATTATTTTATATAATGTCCCGGGAAGAACCGGCTCAAACATGTCGGCCGATACGACTCTTAAATTAAGTAATCATCCCAATATTATTGGAATTAAAGAAGCTTCAGCCAATTTTGAGCAATGCATGATTATTTTAAGAGATAAACCAAAAGATTTCTTAGTAATTTCAGGAGATGATTCCATTACTCTTCCTTTTATTAGCTTAGGAATGAATGGAGTTATTTCGGTAATTGCAAATGCATTCCCTACAAAGTTTTCTAATATGGTTCGTTTAGCCCTTGTGGGAAATTTACCTGATGCGCAAAAAATTCATTTTGAATTATTAGAATCCATGATTAAAATCTTTGCCGATGGTAGTCCTGGTGGAATTAAAGAAATTATGAATGAATTGGGATTATGCGAAACCACGGTTAGATTACCTTTGGTAAATGTTAATGCAGATTTAGCAAAAAGCTTAAGATCCATTGCCCATAAATTAAAATAATTATTTTATTCATAAAAAAAGGGGGCTTAATAAAAATTAGGCTCCCTTTTTATTTTGTCTAATGAACTAATTTAACACCAATTCTCTTGCATTTTTAAGCGCAGCTTCGGTTGGCATTTCTCCACTTATCATTTTAGCTATTTCCGTAATTCGTTCTTCTTTATTTAATTTTTTCACCCCGGTTTCAGTGGTTTTTCCATCTGTAATTTTAAACACAAAATAGTGTGAATGTCCAATTCCGGCAATCTGAGGTAAATGGGTTATACTAAATACCTGATGTTTCTCACCAAGTTTCTTCATTAATTTAGCTACTCTAGCCGCAATTTCTCCAGAAATACCTGTGTCTATTTCATCAAAAATTAGCGTACCTAAATTAGTTTTTTCTGCCATTAATGATTTCAATACCAGCATTAAACGAGATAATTCTCCACCCGATGCAATTTTATAAACGGGCAAAAATGGATTCCCCGGATTGCTGCAAAACAAAATAGAAATTTCATCCATTCCGCTTATGTTAGCATTATCTAAATTCAAATTATTAATTTCAATTTTAATAGCTGAATTAGGCATACCAACCTCATTTAACATCGATTTTATTTGTTCTTCTAGTTTCTTAATAATTCCCTTGCGGGATGCGCTTAAGGCCTCCCCTTTTTTTAATAATTCTTTTTCTAAAATGGCCAGTTCTTTTTCTTTAGCTTCAATGGATTCAGATACGGATGCAATAGAATCAACTTTATTTCTAATATCGTTTAAAATTTCTAATAATTCATCGGGATGAGATAAGCGATGTTTTTTCTGTAATCGATATATTAATTCTAATCGTTCTTCAATCAATTGCAGGCGTTGTGGATCAAAAACCAAATTCGTAGTTTTTGATTCAATTTCTCTTGCCAAATCTTCTAAATCAATAATATTTGATAAAAGGCGAGAGCTTAATTCTCCAAAAAACTCTCCCGATTTATCGGCATTTTTTAAAAGATTATGTAAAAATCCTAATTGCTCCAAAATGCTACTCGAATCATCTTTTAAAAGGCTGGATGCCTGCTCTGCAGCCATTCTTATTTCATCCGAATTAGATAAAATTTGCTGTTCTTTTTCTAGTTCTTCGGTTTCGTTTGGATTTATGGAGGCTTCTTCTAATTCTTGGAGTAAAAATTGGTAGTAGTCTTGGTCATTTTTATTGTTTTCTTCTTGCGACTTTAATTCTTGAATTTCCTTTTTTAAGTTTTTCCAGCTTTTAAATTCTTGTTTAAAAGCATCGCGCAAGCTTAAACTATTTGCAAAATGATCGATTAAATTAATTTGAAAATTTTTATCATTTAAACTTAGATTTTCATGCTGACTATGAATAGAAACCAGCTGTTCACCTAATTCTTTTAGTAAAGATAAATTAACTGGGGTATCATTTATAAAAGCCCTACTCTTACCTGAATCAGTTATTTCTCTGCGCAAAATAGCATCATCATCATAATCCAATTCATGTTGAGAAAAAAAATCTTTTAATTGATAATTATTGATTTGAAAATGAGCTTCAACAACCAATTTAGCTCCGTTTAGGTCGCTTAGTTTAGAGTCGAACCTATCACCTAAAATTAAACCTATGGCGCCTAACAAAATTGATTTACCTGCTCCCGTTTCACCGGTAATAATATTCAGGTTAGAATCAAATTGTAAGTTCAGGTTCTTTATTAAAGCATAATTTTTTACACTTAGTGATTTGAGCATGCAACAAATTTACAAGGCTTATTTGATTTTTATAAAAAATCTACCCTCAATTTATTGCATCCCATTTTTTAATATTAGAAGGATCGATATCTTTTAATAACTCTTTAGCCCTTCTCTTATCTGCTGCCAAGGCTTGTTTGAACATATTAGATAACTCGTCAGATTTTGCATTAAAAAACACCTTAGCCCACATAGAATTCGGCAAAGATCGATTTACTGCCTGTATAGCAGTTAAACATTCTAAAATAACTCCTCTTCCGGTTTGAAGGTCCTTATTCATAATATCCAATCCTTTGATATGATATTTATAAAATGCTTCTCTCCAAGGTCTAAATCGTTCATTGGTTAAGTTTTCTGCTAACCAATATCTGTTTTTATTACTATTTTCATTTGCACTCCAACCAGAATTAGGAGAAGTTACCGCAGCATTTACTATTTCAAAAGCTTTTTGAAAGTATGGAGTACCTCCTAATAATGCATAAGAGTCTGCATCTAAACCTAAAATAATATGGATATAGTAGGCTAATAAATGAGTTAATTCAGTGGTATAAGTCCCTTCTCTAAAATCCATTTGCATGAAATCTTTGTAAACAAATTTCCAGTTAACATCTTCCTGATTTAGAATAACTGAATTATAGGAACTTCCATAAACGGGTCTACTTGCCTGAATTCGAGCTACGGCTTCAAAATTTTCAACATCATCAAATTTTGTGATTCTTAAATTGAGGGTAATTTCAATTTTCTCTTGAGCCAAAATTTTATCGGTACTCCATTTTCTGGTATTTAAAAATTCAGAAATAGAAGTTTCCAAATTTTTAAAAATTTGGGTATTTCCAGTAGTTTGAACCTGTTTATTATCAACAGTAACACGGGCGTTAAAATCTTGAGCAATAGCAGAAAATCCCGTAAGTATTAAAAAAATAAAAAGAATAAAATTACGCATTTTTAATTTCAACAATTTTATCAATAATATCTTTGGCCACATCGCTTTTATCTTTTAAACCGTATTCTGTGATTTGATGTGCCTTGTCAATAATAGTGATTTTATTGGTATCTGTAGCAAAACCTGCTCCCTTTTCTTTCAATGAGTTTAAAACGATAAAATCGAGGTTTTTATTTTCTAATTTTTTTATAGCATTATTAATGGCGTTCTCCGTTTCGAGAGCAAAGCCCACTAATATTTGTTTTTTACTTTTTTTAGCTCCTAATTCTTTTAAAATATCTCTAGTTTTAGCTAATTTTAGTAAAAATATTAAATCGGCTTTTTTAATTTTTTCTTTAGCAACACTTTCTGGTTTGTAGTCAGCTACAGCGGCTGCCATAATAATTACATCCATTTTAGGAGCAATGGAAGTACATGCCTCAAACATTTCGTCAGATGAAGTTATTTGAGTAAGTTTTATCCTCGGATTAATAACTTTTAAATGGCTTGGACCAGAAACTAAATGAACCTCTGCACCTTCATGGGCCATTTCTTCGGCAAGGGCATAACCCATTTTACCAGATGAAAAATTACCAATAAATCGAACTGGATCTAATTTTTCGTAAGTTGGGCCAGCGCTAATTAATACTTTTTTTCCTTTAAACCTTTGACTATGTTTAAAGAAATTTTCTAAGTTTGATACTACTTCTTCAGGTTCCATTAATCTACCCACCCCATTTAAACCACTTGCTAATTCGCCATCTTGAGGAGATAATATTTTATTGCCGAAAGATTGAATTAACTGAATATTATTTTGGGTAGATGGGTGAAGCCACATATCTAAATCCATTGCTGGAGCAACAAATACGGGGCACTTAGATGATAAATAGGTAGCTAATAAAAGATTATCACAAATTCCATGGGCCATTTTAGCAATAGTATTTGCGGTTGCAGGAGCTATAATAAATATATCGGCCCATAATCCCAATTCTACATGATTGTTCCAAGTTCCATCCTCGGATGAAATAAAATTCTGATAAACTGGATTTTTGCTTAAAGTAGATAAGGTAAGTGGAGTAATAAATTGAGCGGCGTCTTGGGTTAAAATTACTTTAACCTCTGCCCCTGCTTTAGCAAACAAACGGATTAAGTGGGCAGATTTGTAAGCGGCAATACTGCCGCTTACACCCAGTAAAATCCTTTTGCCCTTAAGCATTATTTTTTCTTGCTAGGGTTTCTATGATAAACTTTTGAGTCTAAAAATTCCTGAACCGCTATTAAAGTTGGTTTAGGTAATTTTTCGTAATAGGTTGAAATTTCAATTTGTTCGCGGTTTTCAAAAACCTCTTCTAAATTGTCACTATCGTGAGCAAATTCAGCCAATTTTGAATGAAGTTCTTCCTTCATTTGAGCTGCAATTTGATTAGCACGTTTAGATATGATTACTAAAGACTCGTAAATATTAACGGTTTCTTTGTCCAATTCTCTAACGTCTCTAGGAATTGTACTTTGAGGTACGTTGCTTATGTTCTTCATTGGTTTTTATGAAAGATTACAAAGATACGAAAATTATTTATTATATCGCTCCAATTCTTTTTTGCTTTTCTCATAAAAGATTAGAGCTTCTGCTTTATATGGACTATTTGGATTATTCTCTAAAAAATCTTTATAAGCCTCAATAGTTTCTTCAAAACGTTCTTTTCTTTTACTTTCTATACTGTTAGTAGCGTACAGATAATATGCTTTTACTATTAAAAATTCAAGTTCTTCTTTTTGTTCCAAATCTGGATAATCTTTCATAGCATTACGCATAGTTACTATGGCTGCCTTATAATGCTCAATTCTGAAATATAATTTGGATAATTCGTAAGCCTTTTGTTTTAAACGCTCTCTTAAATTATCTATTAATTTATTACATTCTTCAACTCTTTTACTTTCTGGATATACATTGATAAATAATTGCAATGCTGAAATTGCCTTTTCTGTAGTTGATGGATCCAAATAATAAGGCTGCGCAATTAAATATTCGCAGTAAGCATACATGTAAAATGCTTCTTCTGCAAACTGCCCCTTCGGATAAGTTTCATACAAATTTTTAAAATGGTAAGATGCTAAATCAATTTCAGAAGCTCCAAATTTGCAATAGGAATAATAGTAATAAATCTGTTCAATAGAATCTGTACCTCTATAATAGGTTAGTAAATCATCAAAAAGCGGACTAGCCTTTATGTAATCTTTTTTATTGTAATACTTCTTGGCTAAATCATATTTTTCTTGCACTGAGCCATTTTTGAGAATACGATTGTAGTTAGAACAAGCAGTTAACATCCCCGCAAGGGTAATAAAAAGAAAGAAATATTTGATATTGAGCAATTTTAACATGGACTGCAAAATTAATACTATAACTTAAAAAAAGACATATTTTTAAAAACTATAAACATTAAGTGGGAAAAATGACATATTTCATATAATATCGAATTAATAAACGCTTAATTTTGCATTTTTAATTTTATAACAATGGATCTTTTTGAAAAGCTTCCCTTAAAACCGGGCCCGTTAGGAATGCATGGTGATGATTCTTACGGATATTATATGTTTCCTAAACTTGAGGGTGAAATTGGCCCCCGTATGAAGTTTAGAGGTAAAACCAAATTAATTTGGAGTTTAAACAATTACTTGGGATTAGCCAATCATCCAGAGGTTAAAAAAGCTGATGCGGATGCTGCAGCTCAATACGGTATGGCCTACCCAATGGGTGCCCGTATGATGTCGGGAAATAGCAATTTCCACGAACAATTAGAAAGAGAACTTGCCGAATTTGTGGGAAAAGAAGACGCCATTTTATTAAATTATGGTTATCAGGGAATGGTTTCAGCCATTGAGTGTTTAGTAGATAGGCATGATGTAATTGTTTATGATGCTGAATCACATGCCTGTATAGTTGATGGAGTTCGTCTACACCTTGGTAAACGTTTTGCTTTTAAACATAATGATGTAGAAAACCTTGAAATTCAACTTAAAAGAGCTAGTAAACTAGTTGAAGGAACCGGTGGAGCTATATTGGTAATTACTGAAGGGGTATTTGGTATGACAGGTGCCCAAGGAAAATTAAAAGATATTATTGACTTAAAAAGTAAATATAATTTTAGATTATTTGTAGATGATGCTCATGGTTTTGGAACTATGGGAAAAACTGGAGCAGGTACCCATGAAGAGCAAAATGTAATTGAAGGAGTAGATATCTATTTCGGAACTTTTGCAAAATCTATGGCTGGTATTGGCGGTTTTATTGCGTCAATTAAACCTGTTGTTAAACATTTACGCTATAATATTCGTTCACAAATTTTTGCAAAATCATTACCTATGCCAATGGTAATTGGTGCAATAAAACGTTTAGAATTATTAAAAGCTAAACCAGAATTAAAAGCTAAACTATGGGAAAACGTTCGTGCGCTTCAAAATGGCTTAAAAGAAGCTGGTTTTAATATTGGTGTAACTACAACTCCTGTAACTCCAGTAGTTTTAAATGGTACTATTCCTGAAGCTACCGCTTTAACCCACGATTTAAGAGAAAATTATGATATTTTCTGTTCTATCGTAGTTTACCCAGTAGTGCCTAAAGGTATGATCATTCTAAGATTAATACCAACAGCCGCGCATACCTTAGATGATGTTAAAGAAACCATTAAAGCTTTTTCTGAAGTTCGTGAAAAATTAAATTCAGGCAAGTACGCTGTAGATTCTATAGTTGCAATGGCCGAATAATCAATCAATTAAATCCATTATTACTAAATGCCACGCTTTTTTAAAGTGTGGCATTTATTTTTGAGTCATATGAAAACAATTATTAAAGATTTTGCTCGCCTCAGCAGAGGCGAAAAAAAAGGTTTATTTTTTCTGAGCCTACTTCTCATAACTAGTATTTTCCTTAAAAATTATCTTAATTATTTAAGTGAAAAGCAGGCCATTGCTGAAATATCTAAAATAAATTTTTCCTTGCGGGATGAAGAATCAGCTCCTATTCAAATAAACTATGCAAGAACAGAGCATTATGAAAATCAAATTAAGGAGCAAAAAAATACCTATTACGCCAAACAGGAAAATAAACCCAATTCAAAAAACAACAAAATCATAGAGTTAAACTCAGCTGATTCAGTTGACTTAGAAGAATTGCCCGGTATTGGTTTTACCCTTGCGGGAAGAATAATAAAATATCGAGATCGCTTAGGTGGATTTTATGATAAGAAGCAACTTTTAGAAGTTTGGGGATTAAAGGAAGAGTTTTATTTAAAGTTTGAAAAAAAATTAAAGGTTGACACCTTCTTAATTAAGAAAATTCAATTTACTAGTGAAGATAGTTTTTGGTTTAAACACCCCTACATAGAGAAAAAGAGCATTAGGATAATAAAAAATTATCTTAAACAACATGGAAAAATTTCTGATTGGGAAGAATTAAAAAAAGTAAGCCTAATGCAGGATACTACTATGCAAAAATTATACCCTTATATAAATTTTAACCCTAAAAAATGATATTTTAACGAAACAAAAAGCTAAATTTTGAGTTGTATGGGTATATTTGCAGACCAACCAAAAAAGAAATGAACACAGCAAACAATTTATCCCGTGAGCAACAGCCTTTCAATTTCGAAGAAAGCGAAAGTGTGAGAATGGTAAGGGAAATGGCGAGAGACTTTGCAGAAAAGCATATTCGACCGCATTTTATGGAGTGGGATGAGTCTCAAGAATTTCCTATTCCATTATTTAAACAAATGGGCGAACTTGGATTAATGGGGGTATTAGTCCCTGAAGAATATGGTGGTGCCGGTTTGGGTTATTTTGAGTATGTAGCAGCGATACAAGAGATTGCTAAGGTATGTGGATCTATAGGATTATCTATGGCAGCGCATAATTCATTATGTACAGGGCATATATTACAATTTGGTACCGAAGAGCAAAAAAGCAAATGGTTACCTAAGTTAGCTACTGCTGAGTGGATAGGTGCATGGGGATTAACCGAGCCAAATACAGGGTCAGATGCGGGCAGAATGATGTGTGTTGCGAAACCTGATGGTCCGGATCATTGGATTATTAATGGAACAAAATGTTGGATTACCCATGGTAAATCATCAAATATTGCTGTAGTTATAGTAAGAACTGGGGAATTATTAGATAGTAATGGTATGACCGCTTTTGTGGTTGAAAAAGGCACCCCAGGATTTAGCTCGGGCAAAAAAGAAAACAAATTGGGAATGCGTGCTTCAGAAACCACGGAATTGATTTTCGATAATTGCCGAGTACCAAAAGAAAATATATTAGGTAAAGTTGGCGAAGGGTTTAAGCAAGCCATGAAAATTTTAGATGGTGGTCGTATATCTATTGCTGCATTATCATTAGGAATTGCGAAAGGTGCTTATGAAGCTTCTTTAAAATACTCAAAAGAAAGAGAGCAATTTGGCAAACCTATTAGCGAATTTCAGGCTATTGCTTTTAAATTAGCTGATATGGCAATGCAAATTGAAGTTGCAGAATTATTAACCTTAGAAGCTGCTGATTTAAAAAATCGTAATTTAAGCGTTAATAAAGTAGGCGCAATGGCTAAATATTACGCTTCAGAGGTGGCTGTGAAAGTAAGTACCGAAGGAGTTCAGATATTTGGTGGATATGGATATACCAAAGACTTTCCGGTTGAGAAATTCTACCGTGATTCAAAACTTTGTACCATAGGTGAAGGAACATCAGAAATCCAAAAATTAGTAATTTCAAGAGCAGTTTTAAAATAAAACTTGCGATAAATAAAAATTAATTTTATTTTCGCAGCCCATTTAGAGAGAATATGATCATTATAAACGTAAAAGAGAACGAGTCTCTTGATAAAGCATTAAAGAAGTTCAAGAAGAAATTCGAAAAGACAGGTGTATTGAAAGAGTTACGTGCGCGTCAGGCGTTTGAAAAACCTTCAATTAGAAAAAGAATGACTAAATTGAGAGCAATTTATCGTCAATCTCAACAAATTACTCCTGAGAATTAATTCTTAAAAAAATATAAATTTTTTATTAAAAATCTGTATCTTTCGCACATGGTGATGAAGGGTACAGATTTTATTTTTATGTTTATCGAATATCTTCGCTTAGAAAAGAAGTATTCTAAACATACCCTTATTGCCTATGAAAATGATTTGAGAAGCTTTGAAGAGTTTCTAAAACTCCAATTTGAGGTTTCCGAAATTAAAGATGCCAAATCAATAATGGTTAGGAGTTGGATGGCATCCTTGTCTGAATTAAAAATTGAATCAAGAAGTATAAATCGTAAACTATCTAGTTTAAAATCTTTTTACAAGTTTGCTATGAGAGAAAAGTGGATTGATAAGAGTCCGCTAGAAAAAATCATTAGCCCAAAAGTAAAAAAGAGATTACCTGTATATTTAGAAACCCGTAATACGGATTTAATTCCTCAATTATTTGAAGGAAAAACTGATTTTAAATCAATAAGGGATCAAATGGTGGTGGAATTATTATACGGCACCGGAATACGTTTAAGCGAGGCTTTAGGATTAGAAGAAGAAGACATTAATTTCAATAAAAACCAAATCAAAGTATTAGGAAAAAGAAATAAAGAAAGAATTATCCCAATTCCGGATGAACTGGCAAGGATTTTGGGAGCATATATTGAGAAGAAGAGGGAGTTGGGGATTAGTGAAAAAAAAATAATTATTACGGAAAAGGGAGAGCCAGGATATCCTAAATTGGTATATAATATTATCAAGACCAACCTGAGTTATATTAGCACCTTAGAAAAGAGGAGTCCGCATGTATTAAGACATACCTATGCAACCCAATTATTAAATAATGGGGCAGATTTAAATGCAATAAAAGAATTACTCGGACATGCTAATTTGCAGGCAACACAGGTTTACACACATAATAGTATAGACCGATTAAAGGAAATACACCAGCGAGCCCATCCAAAATCATAAAACCAAATAAATAACACGCTTATGGAAATCGAAATTCAAAGCATTCACTTCAAAGCAGATCAGAAGCTGCTTGATTACATCACAAAGAAGGTAGAAAAATTATTAACCTTTTATGAAAATATTGTATCAGCTCAAGTTTATTTAAAAGTAGAGAATGATTCTGCAAATAATAACAAAACATTAGAAATAAAATTAAATGTAACGAACACTGTTTTATTTACCACTGAACATTGCCGAACCTTTGAGTGTGCGCTGGATTTGGCCGTTGAGACCCTAAAGTCACAATTAAAAAAATACAAAGAAAAAATGCGTGTTATGTAAATTTTTTTTGCATAGTACTTGACAAAATAGAAAAATAGATTACTTTTGCAGTCCTCAAAAATGACAGGGAAATAAAAACCCAGAAATTTTGAGGGCTGTTTTATTGATAAGCCACCTTAGCTCAGCTGGTAGAGCAACTGATTTGTAATCAGTAGGTCGTTGGTTCGAATCCGATAGGTGGCTCGTTTTACAAAACAACTGGGGAGATACCAGAGTGGCCAAATGGGACGGACTGTAAATCCGTTGCGAAAGCTTCGAAGGTTCGAATCCTTCTCTCCCCACAAGCCAAAATGGCGGACGAAGAGTACATTGAAATAAAAAATGCGGGAGTAGCTCAGTTGGTAGAGCGACAGCCTTCCAAGCTGTAGGTCGCGGGTTCGAGCCTCGTCTCCCGCTCCATTTTTTTTATGAACTTCAAAGCCGATGTAGCTCAGCCGGTAGAGTGCGTCCTTGGTAAGGACGAGGTCACGGGTTCAAGTCCCGTCATTGGCTCGATTAAATATAACAAGTAACCAAACGCTTTTAAAAACGCAAAAACATGGCAAAAGAAACCTTTGACCGTTCTAAGCCTCACGTGAACATTGGTACAATCGGTCACGTTGACCACGGTAAGACTACCTTAACTGCAGCAATCACTAAAGTATTAGCTGACAGAGGACTTTCAGAAGCAAGATCATTTGATTCAATTGACGCTGCTCCAGAAGAAAAAGAGAGAGGTATTACAATTAATACCGCTCACGTAGAATACCAAACTGCAAACCGTCACTATGCACACGTTGACTGTCCGGGTCACGCTGACTATGTTAAAAACATGGTTACTGGTGCTGCTCAGATGGACGGTGCTATTCTAGTAGTAGCTGCTACAGATGGTGCAATGCCTCAAACCAGAGAGCATATTCTTTTAGCTCGTCAGGTGGGTGTTCCTCAGGTCGTAGTATTCTTGAATAAAGTTGATATGGTTGACGATCCTGAATTATTAGAGATCGTTGAGATGGATATTCGCGAATTATTATCATTCTACGAATTTGATGGTGATAATATTCCAGTAATTAAAGGTTCAGCTTTAGGAGCTCTTAACGGAGATCCAAAATGGGTTGAAACTGTAGTTGAGTTAATGGATGCAGTTGATAGCTGGATTCCACTTCCTCCACGTTTGATTGACCAGCCTTTCTTGATGCCGGTAGAAGACGTATTCTCGATCACTGGTCGTGGTACTGTTGCTACAGGTAGAATTGAAAGAGGAGTTATCAACGTAGGTGAGCCGGTAGAAATTATCGGTATGGGAGCTGAAAAAATGACTTCAACAGTTACCGGAGTAGAAATGTTCCGTAAATTATTAGATAGAGGTGAAGCTGGTGATAACGCAGGTTTATTACTACGTGGTATTGAGAAAACTCAAATCAGAAGAGGTATGGTTATCTGCAAGCCAGGAACTGTAACTCCGCACACTCAATTCAAAGGTGAAGTTTACGTATTAAGTAAAGAAGAAGGTGGACGTCATACTCCATTCTTTAACAAGTACCGTCCACAGTTCTACTTCAGAACTACAGACGTTACCGGTGAAATTTCTTTACCAGAAGGTATGGAAATGATTATGCCAGGTGATAACGTAACTATCAATGTAACCTTAATCAACGAAATCGCGATGGAAAAAGGTCTTCGTTTCGCGATCAGAGAAGGTGGCCGTACCATTGGTGCTGGTCAGGTTACTGAAATCATCAAGTAATTTTAAAAACTTTGATATTAAAAATCAACCCCTGCAAAACGGGGGTTGATTTTTTGTCAATTAATAGAACCTACGGGCATAGTTCAAAGGTAGAATAGCGGTCTCCAAAACCGTTGATCTGGGTTCGAATCCTAGTGCCCGTGCTAATAAAGGCCAAAAGCTTAATACAATGATTGAAAAAATAAAAGCATATTTCAATGAAGCCTACGACGAATTAGTTAATAAGGTTTCATGGCCAACTTGGGAAGAATTACAAAGCAGTACTATTGTAGTATTAGTAGCATCATTAATATTTGCAGTAGTAATATCAGCACTCGACCTAAGTGTAAGCAGTATATTAGGAGTATTTTATTCATTGTTCAACTAATAGAATAACCAGATGAGGGATTATAAGTGGTACGTGGTTAGAGCCATTAGCGGGCAAGAAAAAAAAGTAAAAACTTACATTGAAAATGAACTCGCCAGAGCGGGTTTAAGTGAGTTTGTACCACAAGTACTCATTCCGATGGAAAAAGTTTACCAAATTAAAAATGGTAAAAAAACTTCAAAAGAGCGTTCATTTTTTCCAGGATATATTTTAATTCAAGCCGATTTAGTTGGTGAGGTTGCCCCGATAATTAAAGGTATTAATGGAGTTGTTGGATTTCTTGGTTCAAAAGACATCCCTACCCCACTTCGTATGTCGGAAGTAAACAGAATATTAGGTACCGTAGATGAGCAAAGTGATAAGGGAGAGACCAATATTGAACCATTTATTGTAGGCGAAACCGTAAAAGTAAATGACGGACCATTCTCAGGATTTAGTGGGGTTATTGAAGAGGTGCATGAAGAGAAGAAAAAATTAAAAGTAATGGTAAAAATATTCGGAAGAAGAACACCATTAGAATTGAATTACGTACAAGTAGAAAAAGAACAATAGTTTAAGAGTAAAATCTTAGACCAATATTTAATAAAATGGCAAAAGAAGTAACTGGATTTGTTAAGTTACAAGTTAAAGGAGGCCAGGCCAACCCCGCCCCTCCAATCGGACCAGCATTAGGTTCGAAGGGTGTGAACATTGTTGAGTTTTGTAAACAATTCAATGCGCGAACCCAAGAAAAAATGGGGAAGGTATTACCAGTGGTAATAACCGTTTATTCTGACAAGTCGTTTGACTTCATTATCAAAACTCCTCCGGTAGCTGTTCAATTAGTTGACGCAGCAAAAATCCAGAAGGGTTCTGCTGAACCAAATCGTAAGAAAGTAGGTTCAGTAACTTGGGATCAGGTAAAGGCAATAGCTGAAGATAAAATGCCTGATTTGAATTGTTTCACTATTGAGTCGGCCATGAAAATGGTAGCCGGAACAGCCCGTTCAATGGGAATTACTGTATCTGGAGATGCTCCCTTTTCAAACTAATTAAAACAAAGAGAAAGAGATGGCAAAACTGACAAAAAAGAGAAAAGCAATTCTTGAGAAATATGATCCCAAGAAAGTATACAGCTTAACAGAGGCTGCTTCCATAGTAAAAGATATAACTGTTACAAAATTTGATTCCTCAGTTGACGTAGACATTCGTTTAGGCGTTGACCCACGTAAAGCAAACCAAATGGTTAGAGGTATTGCAACATTACCGCACGGAACAGGTAAAACTGTAAGAGTATTGGTATTGTGTACCCCAGACAAAGAGGCAGAAGCTAAAGAAGCGGGAGCAGATTACGTAGGATTAGACGACTATATCGCTAAGATAGAAGGCGGATGGACTGATGTTGACGTTATCATCACTATGCCAACGGTAATGGCAAAATTAGGTAGATTAGGTAAAATATTAGGACCAAGAAACTTAATGCCAAACCCTAAAGCTGGAACAGTAACCCTAGAAGTAGGAAAAGCTGTAAAAGATGTAAAAGGTGGTAAAATCGACTTTAAAGTTGATAAAACCGGAATCATTCACGCTTCAGTTGGAAAAGCTTCCTTTCCTGCTGATCAAATCTACGAGAACGTACTTGAATTAATTCAAGTGGTTGCTAAACTTAAACCATCATCTGCAAAAGGTACTTACTTTAAGAGTGTGTATTTAAGCAGCACGATGAGTCCAAGTATTAATATTGACACCAAATCAATTCCAGGAGTCTAAACAATGAAAAGGCAAGAAAAAGAAGCCATCGTTAACGTACTTGCAGAAAAGTTAAGTTCAAATAAATTTATTTATTTAACCGATACTTCAGCATTAACAGCGATTAAGACCAACGAATTGAGAAGAGCTTTATTTAAAGAAGGTATTGTAATGACCGTTGCAAAAAACACCTTAATTAAAAAAGCTATGGAGTCTACCGATCATAACTTTGGTGACCTATTAGGAACTTTAAAAGGTACCACAGCAATAATGTTCTCTAGAGAGGCAAAAACTGCTGCTAAGGTTATTAAAGAATTCAGAAAATCAAATGATAAGCCTTTATTAAAAGGAGCTTATATTGACAATGATATTTATGTAGGTGACGCTCAATTAGATTCTTTATTGGCATTAAAGAGCCGCGAAGAGCTTATTGGAGACATCGTTGGATTATTGCAATCTCCTGCGAAAAACGTTATTTCTGCACTTTCGAGTGGAGGAAACAAATTAGCCGGTATCGTAAAAACATTATCGGAAAAAGAAAATTAATTTTTTATTATTATTCACAAGTAATCAAATTTAAAAACGAAATAAAATGGCAGACTTGAAACAGTTCGCTGAGCAGCTAGTTAGCTTATCAGTTAAAGAAGTCAACGAATTAGCTAAAATCTTAAAAGATGAGTATGGTATTGAGCCTGCAGCTGCTGCTGCAGTTGCTGTAGCTGGCCCTGCCGCAGGTGGTGCAGAAGCTGCTGCTGAACAAACCAGCTTTACCGTAATCCTGAAATCAGGTGGTGCTGCTAAATTAAACGTAGTGAAATTAGTTAAAGACTTAACTGGTCTTGGACTAAAAGAAGCTAAGGAATTAGTAGATGGTGCTCCAAAGCCAGTTAAAGAAAATGTTTCTAAAGAAGAAGCAGAATCTTTAAAATCACAGCTTGAAGGAGCAGGAGCAGAAGTTGAACTTAAATAGTTCACGCTTCATAAAATTTAAAAAGACCCCGGAATTTCCGAGGGTCTTCTTTCTATTTTATACAAACTACAATTTTTTCCAATTAAAATAATAAGGACTTGACAACCCATAAACTTAATCCGGAGCGCATCAGTTTTGCTTCAATCAACCAGGTAATAGATTATCCCGACTTCCTGGATGTGCAGCTGCAATCGTTCAAAGAGTTCTTCCAATTGGAGACCTCTTCAGAAAATCGTAAAAATGAAGGTCTGTTCAAAGTTTTCCAAGAAAATTTCCCTATCACGGATACTCGAAATATTTTCGTGTTAGAATTCTTGGATTATTTCGTGGATGCACCTCGTTACACCATGGATGAATGCGTAGAAAGGGGTCTTACCTACGCTGTTCCGCTTAAAGCAAAGCTCAAATTATCTTGTAACGATAAAGAGCATGAAGACTTCCAAACCATCGTTCAGGATGTTTATTTGGGTAACATACCATACATGACCCCTAAAGGAACCTTCATTATTAATGGAGCTGAGCGTGTTATTGTTTCTCAATTACACCGTTCGCCAGGTGTATTCTTTGGTCAAACTTACCATACTAATGGTACCAAATTATACTCTGCGCGTATTATTCCATTCAAAGGATCCTGGATTGAATTTGCAACAGACGTAAATTACGTAATGTATGCCTATATCGATCGTAAGAAAAAGTTCCCAGTAACTACTCTTCTTCGTGCTATAGGTTACGAAACGGATAAAGATATTTTAAATATTTTTGATCTTGCTGAAGAAATTAAAGTTTCTAAAGCTGGTCTTAAAAAAGTTTTAGGTAGAAGACTTGCTGCTAGGGTTCTTAGAACTTGGGTAGAAGATTTTGTGGATGAGGATACTGGAGAGGTAGTTTCTATCGAAAGAAATGAAGTTGTTATTGAGCGTGATGTGGTTCTTGAAGAAGATCACATTGACCAAATTATTGATGCTGGTGTTAAAACCATAATCCTTAATAAAAACGAAGGTAATAACAACGATTTCGCCATCATTTATAATACCCTACAAAAAGATACTTCTAATTCAGGTAAAGAAGCTGTTGAGCATATCTACCGTCAGTTAAGAAATACTGATCCGCCTGATGAAGAAACTGCAAGAGGTATTATCGAAAGATTATTCTTCTCTGATAAACGTTATGATTTAGGTGATGTAGGTCGTTACCGTATCAACCGTAAGTTAGAAATGGACATCTCAATGGATGTGAGAGTTCTAACTCAACAAGATATTATTGCGATTATCAAATATTTGATTGAATTATCTAACTCAAGAGCTGATGTAGATGATATCGATCACTTATCTAATAGAAGGGTAAGAACTGTTGGAGAGCAATTGTACGCTCAATTTGGTGTTGGTTTGGCTCGTATGGCTCGTACCATTAGAGAAAGAATGAACATTAGAGATAATGAGGTCTTCACTCCTACTGATTTGATTAATGCAAGAACTTTATCTTCTGTAATCAACTCGTTCTTTGGTACCAACCAGTTATCTCAGTTTATGGATCAAACCAATCCACTTGCCGAGATTACTCACAAGCGTAGGATGTCTGCCCTTGGACCTGGTGGTTTATCTAGAGAAAGAGCTGGTTTCGAGGTTCGAGATGTACACTATACCCACTACGGGCGTTTATGTACCATTGAAACTCCAGAAGGACCAAATATCGGTTTAATTTCTTCTTTATGTGTGCATGCTAAGATCAATGGCATGGGATTCATTGAAACTCCATATAGAAGAGTTGTTGATGGTAAAGTAATGGTTGAAGAGCCAGTTACTTACTTAAGTGCTGAGGAAGAAGATTTAAAAACCATCGCGCAAGCAAATGCCCAAATTGATAATAAGGGCGACTTTATTGATAAATATGTAAAAGCTCGTTTTGAAGGTGACTTCCCGATGGTAGAACCTGAGAAACTTGATTATATGGACGTTGCTCCAAACCAGATTGTATCTATTGCAGCATCATTAATTCCATTCTTGGAACATGATGATGCGAACCGTGCATTGATGGGATCGAACATGCAACGTCAGGCAGTTCCTTTATTAAACCCACAAGCACCAATTGTAGGTACTGGTTTAGAAAGAAGAGTTGCTAAAGATTCTAGAGCTTTAATTTTAGCTGAAGGTGATGGGGTTGTTGATTTTGTGGATGGAAATGAAATCCGTATTAAATACGACTTAACACCAGATGAAGAATTAGTGAGTTTTACAGGAAATTCTAAAACTTATAGAATTACTAAATTCTTAAGAACCAATCAGAATACTTCTATTAACATGCGTCCGATTGTTAAAAAAGGACAAAAGGTTCATAAAGGTATGATGCTTACTGAAGGTTATGCAACACAAGGAGGTGAATTAGCATTAGGTAGAAACTTAATGGTTGCATTCATGCCTTGGCAAGGTTATAACTTTGAGGATGCGATTGTAATTTCTGAAAGAGTTGTTAGAGACGATATTTTTACTTCTATTCATGTTACTGAATTTGAATTAGAAGTTAGAGATACCAAACGTGGTGAAGAAGAATTAACCAATGATATTCCGAACGTATCTGAAGAGGCTACCAGAAACCTTGATGAGAATGGTTTAATTAGGGTTGGTGCTGAAGTTGGTGAAGGTGACATTTTAATTGGAAAAATTACTCCAAAAGGTGAAACTGAACCATCTCCGGAAGAGAAATTATTAAGAGCCATATTTGGAGATAAAGCGGGTGATGTTAAGGATGCTTCTTTGAAGGCGCCGCCATCAACTGCTGGTATCGTAATTGATAAAAAATTATTCTCTCGTTTGAAAAAAGACAAAGGTTCTAAATCTGACGAGAAAGGAAAATTAGCTAAGTTAGAAACTGACTTTAATAAGAGATTAACTGAATTGAAAAATCAGTTGGTTGAAAAAATCTTTACTGTTGTAAATGGTAAAACTTCTCAAGGAGTTTATAATGTTTACAATGAAGAGTTAATTGCTAAAGGAGCTAAGTTTACCGTTAAAAATTTAAGTGATATTGATTATACTAACGTAAACGCTAATAACTGGACAACAGATAAGTCCAAAAACGACTTAATTTCAGCAATTTTACGTAATTATAAAATCATCTTAAATGAAGAAACTACTAAGTTCAAGAGAGAACAATTCTCTTTAACTGTGGGTGATGAATTACCAACAGGTATCTTGAAATTAGCTAAAGTTTCGATAGCACAAAAACGTAAATTAAAAGTAGGTGATAAAATGGCGGGTCGTCACGGTAACAAGGGTATTGTTGCTCGTATTGTGCGTGATGAAGATATGCCATTCTTAGGAGATGGAACACCAGTGGATATCGTATTGAATCCATTAGGGGTACCTTCTAGGATGAACTTAGGACAGATTTACGAAACCGTATTAGGATGGGCCGGTAAAGAATTAAATGTTCGTTTTGCAACTCCAATTTTTGATGGAGCTAGTCAAGAAGAATTACATTCATATACTGATAAAGCTGGAATTCCAAGAAACGGACAAACTTATTTAACTGATGGATTAACGGGAGATCGTTTTGATCAGCCAACTACTGTAGGTGTAATTTATATGATGAAATTAGGCCACATGGTTGATGATAAGATGCACGCACGTTCTATCGGGCCATATTCACTTATTACACAACAGCCATTGGGTGGTAAAGCTCAATTTGGAGGTCAGCGTTTTGGTGAGATGGAGGTTTGGGCGCTTGAGGCATTCGGTGCTGCTAACATCTTACAGGAAATTCTTACTGTAAAATCTGATGATATCGTAGGTAGAGCAAAAACTTATGAGGCCATCGTTAAAGGTGACAATATGCCACCAACAGGAATTCCTGAGTCATTTAATGTATTATTACATGAAATGCGCGGTTTAGGTCTAGATGTGACCTTAGAATAATTTTTTTCAAAAAGATTTTTATGTCAAACAGAAAAGATATAAAGTTAAAAAGCAATTTCACCAAAATTAAGATTGGATTGGCTTCTCCAGAAACCATCCTGCAAAGGTCTTATGGTGAAGTAACTAAACCTGAAACGATTAACTATCGTTCATATAAGCCTGAAATGGGCGGGTTGTTTTGCGAGCGTATTTTTGGACCTGTAAAGGACTATGAGTGCCATTGCGGAAAATACAAAAGAATCCGTTATAAAGGTATTGTGTGCGATCGTTGCGGGGTTGAAGTTACAGAGAAAAAAGTACGTAGGGAACGAATGGGGCATATTAACCTTGTTGTTCCTGTAGCCCATATCTGGTATTTCAGATCATTACCAAATAAAATTGGTTATATCTTAGGTTTACCAACTAAAAAGCTTGACATGATTATTTACTACGAGAGATACGTAGTAATTCAAGCAGGTGTTAAAGCAGAAGATGGGGTTAATTATTTAGATTTCTTAACTGAAGAAGAATATCTGGATATAATGGATTCTTTACCAAAAGAAAACCAATATTTAGATGATAGCGATCCAAATAAATTTATCGCTAAAATGGGTGCAGAAGGCTTATGGGATTTATTATCTAGAATTAAATTAGATGAATTATCTTATAACCTAAGAGCCCAAGCTTCTAATGAAACTTCACAACAAAGAAAAAATGAAGCTTTAAAGAGACTAAAAGTTATTGAAGGATTTAGAGCGGCTAACGAAAATTTTGAAAATCGTCCGGAGTGGATGATTATGAAAATTTTACCAGTTATTCCTCCAGAACTTCGTCCTTTAGTTCCATTAGAAGGTGGAAGATTTGCAACATCAGATTTGAACGATTTATATCGTAGGGTTATTATTAGAAATAACCGTTTAAAGAGATTAATCGAAATCAAAGCGCCTGAAGTAATTTTAAGAAATGAAAAAAGGATGTTGCAAGAGGCGGTTGACTCATTATTGGATAATACCAGAAGAGCAAACGCTGTAAAATCAGAAGGAAATCGTCCGCTAAAATCTTTAAGTGATATGCTTAAAGGTAAACAAGGTCGTTTCCGTCAGAACTTATTAGGTAAAAGGGTTGACTACTCTGGCCGTTCGGTTATCGTAGTAGGTCCATCATTAAAACTACATGAGTGTGGTTTACCTAAAGGTATGGCAGCTGAGCTATTCAAACCTTTTATTATTAGAAAATTAATAGAAAGAGGTATAGTAAAAACGGTTAAATCGGCTAAAAAGATTGTTGATAGAAAAGAGCCTGTAATTTGGGAAATTCTTGAAAACATCTTAAAAGGTCACCCAGTTTTATTAAACAGGGCTCCTACCCTTCACCGTTTAGGTATACAAGCATTCCAGCCAAAATTAATTGAAGGAAAAGCGATACAATTACACCCATTGGTGTGTACTGGTTTTAACGCTGACTTTGACGGTGACCAGATGGCTGTTCACGTTCCGCTTGGAAACGCAGCAATTTTGGAAGCCCAAATATTAATGTTGGCTCCACACAATATTCTTAACCCTGCTAACGGAGCGCCTATTGCAGTTCCATCTCAGGACATGGTTCTTGGTTTATACTACATGACCAAAATCAGAAAAACTGACGCAGGAAGAACCATTAAAGGAGAAGGAAAAACTTTCTATTCGCCAGAAGAAGTAATCATTGCTTTTAACGAGAAAAGAGCTGACTTACACGCTCCTATTAAAGTTAAAGTTAATGTTAAAATTAATGGCCAAATAGAAAATAAATTAATTGAAACTTCGGTTGGTAGAGTAATTTTTAACCAAGTAGTACCTTACGAATTCGGTTATATCAATACCGTTTTAACCAAAAAAGCTCTTAGAGATATTATTGGAGAAATGGTAAAAGAAACTGGAATGAGTAAAACTGCTAAGTTCTTAGATGATATGAAGGACTTAGGTTATTATTACGCATTCAAAGGAGGTTTATCATTTAACCTTTCTAATATTCCGATCCCAGGTGATAAGTTTGATTTAATTGATCAGGCTCGTGAAGAGGTTGAAGAAATTACATCTAACTACAATAACGGATTTATTACCAATAACGAGAGATATAATCAGGTTATTGATATTTGGACCCGTATTAACTCTAAGGTATCAGATGCGTTAATGAAACAATTAACTACAGATGATCAAGGATTCAACCCTATTTATATGATGTTGGATTCAGGAGCAAGGGGTTCTAAAGAACAGATTAGGCAGTTAGGTGGTATGAGGGGATTGATGGCAAAACCACAGAAAAATATCGGTGGTGGAGCTGGTGAGATTATTGAAAACCCAATCTTATCAAACTTTAAAGAAGGTTTATCCGTATTAGAATACTTTATTTCTACACACGGTGCTCGTAAAGGTTTGGCGGATACGGCGTTAAAAACTGCTGATGCGGGTTACTTAACCAGAAGGTTACATGACGTTGCTCAGGATGTTATTATTAACGAACCAGATTGTGGTACTTTAAGAGGAGTTCCTACCACTGCATTAAAAGATAACGAAGAAGTTGTAGAATCATTAACTGAAAGAATCTTAGGTAGAACCTGCTTATATGACATTATTGATCCACTAAGTGGAGAATTAATTGCTACTGCTGGTTCTGAATTAACTGAAGAGATTTGTGAGAAAATAGAAAACAGCCCAATTGAAACTGTAGAAATTCGTTCTGTATTAACCTGCGAATCAAAAACTGGAGTTTGCGCAAAATGTTACGGACGTAACTTAGCAACTGGTAGAATGGTTCAGGCTGGTGAAGCAGTAGGTGTTATTGCAGCACAATCAATTGGTGAGCCTGGTACTCAGTTAACCTTACGTACATTCCACGTGGGTGGTACCGCATCTAACATTGCATCAGAATCTCAGTTAGCCGCTAAATTTAACGGTATAGTTGAATTTGAAGATATCAAATCAGTAGATTTTGACACAGAAGATGGACAAGTAACTGTAGTTATTGGACGTTCTGGTGAAGTTAGAATCTTAGATGAAAAAACTAAGCAACCAATTATTGCCAACATAGTACCTTACGGTTCTCACTTAATGGTGAAAAACGGAGCTAAGGTTACTAAAGGTGATGTTATTTGTTCTTGGGATCCATATAACGCGGTTATCGTATCTGAATTCCCTGGTAAGATTAAATTCGAAAATATTATCGAAGGTATTACTTTCCGTGAAGAATCAGACGAACAAACTGGCCACAAAGAAAAAGTGGTGGTTGAAAGCCGTGATAAAACCAAAATCCCTTCAATTAAAATTGTTGACAAATCAAACGAAGTACTTAAAGAATACAATATTCCGGTAGGTGCTCACATTGTAGTTGATGATAATGATAAAGTTAAAGCGGGTACTATTTTAGTAAAAATTCCAAGGGTAACTGGTAGAACCAGAGATATTACCGGAGGTTTACCAAGGGTAACCGAATTATTTGAAGCAAGAAATCCATCTAACCCAGCGGTTGTAACTGAAATTGATGGGGTAGTTTCTTATGGAGGTATTAAACGTGGTAACCGTGAAATCATCATTGAATCAAAAGATGGTGAAGTTAAAAAGTACATGGTTCCATTGTCTAAACATATCTTGGTTCAGGATAATGACTTTATTAAAGCAGGAGATCCATTATCAGACGGAGCTATTACTCCACAAGATATATTAAGAATTCAAGGACCAGGTGCCGTTCAAAGGTATATTGTTAACGGAATTCAAGAAGTATATCGTTTGCAAGGGGTAAAAATCAATGATAAACACATTGAAGTTATCGTACGTCAGATGATGCAGAAATTAGAAATCGAAGATCCAGGTGATACTACCTTCTTAGAAGGTGAAGCTGTAGATAAGATTTCTTTCTTCACTGAAAATGACTGGATATATGACAAGCATTTAGTGACTGATGCTGGTGATTCTAGTAACTTAAAAGTAGGTATGATTGTAAACGTTAGAAAACTAAGAGATGAAAACTCTATGTTAAAACGTAAGGATTTAAAGCAAGTGACTTCTCGTCCGGCAATTCCTGCAACTGCTAAACCTATTATTCAAGGTATTACTAAATCATCTTTAGGTACTAAATCATTCATGTCTGCAGCATCATTCCAGGAAACAACTAAAGTATTAAACGAAGCAGCAATTAGCGGAAAAATCGATTTATTAAATGGATTGAAAGAAAACGTTATTGTTGGTCACTTAATACCAGCTGGAACTGGAAACAGAAGTTATGACAAATTAATCGTAGGTTCTCAAGAAGAATACGATATGTTAATGGCTTCTAAAGAAGATGAATAATCTGAATTAACTTAATAAAAAGCCCTGCAGAATTTTATATTTTGCAGGGCTTTATAATTTAAAAATATATGGAAAAGAAAGATCAAAATGTAAATGCAATTGATATAGAATTAAGCGAAGAAATTGCAGAAGGTATTTATTCAAACCTTGCGGTGATAACCCATTCAAACGCAGAGTTTATTTTAGATTATGTACGTTTAATGCCAGGAGTACCCAAAGGTAAGGTAAAAGCGAGAATAGTTATGACTCCTCAACATGCAAAAAGATTATTGATGGCGTTAAATGATAATATTAGAAGATTTGAAGAAAACTTCGGAGAAATTACATTAAATGACCAAATGAATATTCCGATGAATTTTGGTGGACCAACTGGAATGGCTTAAATCATAAAAAAGGGTTGTCCCCTTTTTTATGATTTATCAATGCTACATAGTGAAAATGTATTAGCATCAAATAAGCCTAAATCACTCATTTTTAACTGCGGAATAACCAATAAACCCATGAATGATAAACTCATAAATGGGGCTCTTAATTGACTTCCTAATTGCTTAGCAGAAGCATCTAACTGAGAGTAAGTTCTTGCAACTTCATCAGCAGATAAATTACTCATTAAACCTGCTATTGGAAGAGGTAAAACCCTAGTCTCATTTAATTCTGAATTATGTACTGAAACCCCTCCCCTATGTTCAATTATTGCATTTACAGCTAATTGTAAATCTTTGGGAGTTGCACCAATGGCAATTATATTATGTGAATCATGAGCAACAGATGAGGCTATTGCACCCTGTTTTAATCCGAAATTCTTAATTAATCCCATTGAAATTCTTTCCGCTTTATATCGATTAATTACAGCAATTAACAAAATATCTTTTTCAATAAGAGAATGAAGTATTCCATCCCCGCAAGGGATAAATTCACTTATTTCTTTTGTTATTAATTCACCATCTAAAGCTACAATTACTCTTTTTAAGCCAGGTAAAGAGGCTGTTCGAAAGTCATCTTCCCGCAAGGGTTTAATAGAAAAATTATTAATTATTGATTCAGAAACTTCAGGTATAAAAGACAAACCATGTAAAGCAACTTGATTACCATTAATATAAGTTTCTATTACATCAAAATCATTTATATTATTAATAATAATAAAATCCGCGGGGTCTCCTTCTCTTAAAATACCCACTGGTAAATTATAATGCAAAACTGGATTAATACAAGCAATTTTGATTAAATCAAAAATGGAATATCCTAATTTTAATGCTCGTTTAATTAACAAATTAATATGTCCATTAACTAATTCATCGGGATGTTTATCATCACTACAAAACATTATTTGGTCAGGGAATTTGTTAATAAGAGGATGTAATGCTTCAAAATTCCTTGCTGCTGAGCCTTCACGTATAATAATTTTCATACCCAAAGCAATTTTCTCTAATGCTTCTTCTAATGTAAAACATTCATGGTCAGTAGAAATGCCAGCAGATTGATATTTAATTAAATCATCTCCTATTAGTCCCGGAGCATGACCATCGATGGGTTTATTAAACTTTTTTGCAATGGCAATTTTTTTCATCACCATGGGGTCTTGATAAATTACCCCAGGGTAATTCATCATTTCAGAAAGGTATAAAATTTCCTTGCGGGATAATAATTCTTCAATACCATCTGGATCTATTTCTGCCCCAGCAGTTTCAAATTGAGTTGCAGGCACACAACTGGGAGCACCAAAAAAGAATTTAAAAGGAACCTTTGAGGCATTATTAATCATAAAATTAACCCCTTCTATACCTAAAACATTGGCTATTTCATGTGGATCGCTTACGCTTGCCACACTGCCATGAATAACCGCTTTATGTGCAAAAGCGGAAGGAATTAACATGGAAGATTCAATATGGATATGAGCATCAATAAAACCAGGTAATATATAGGTATCTAATACTTCATCTATTTTTTTTATTGATTTAATTTTATGATCCTCGATAAGAATTTCTGCTGGATAAATAATTTTTTGAAAGGAATCAATCAAATTTGATTTTAATAACATATTCAATTATTTAAAGGTTTAATTTAATTTTAATATTCTAAATTAACAAGGTTTTATTACTTTAGAGGCATGAAACCACTCATTTTAGTAACTAATGATGATGGAGTAACAGCTCCAGGAATAAGAAAACTTGTAAATATTGCAAAAAAATTTGGAGATGTAATTGTGGTGGCACCTGATAGTCCACAAAGTGGCATGGGGCATGCAATTACCATAAGTAAACCACTAAGATTAGACAAAACTGATTTTCATGGTGAAATAGAATCTTATCAATGTTCAGGAACCCCGGTAGATTGTGTAAAATTAGCAGTAGATATAGTGTTACATAGAAAGCCTGATTTATTGGTTTCAGGAATTAATCATGGGTCTAATGCCTCCATTAATGTAATTTATTCAGGAACCATGTCGGCTGCAGTTGAAGGAGCCATTGAGGGTATTCCTTCAATTGGGTTCTCATTATGTGATTATTCTTACCATGCTGATTTTGACCAAGCAGAAGATTTTGTAGAACTTATTATCAAAAACACTTTAGAAAAAGGATTACCAAAAGGAACCTTATTAAACGTAAATATACCCAAGCTAAAAAAAGAAGAAATTGCAGGGATAAAAATTTGCCGACAAGCCTTAGCAAAATGGCAAGAAAATTTTGTTGAAAGAGAAGATCCTAATGGTAGAAAATACTTTTGGCTTACTGGTAAATTTGTTAATGACGATAAAGGCGAAGATACTGATGAATGGGCATTAGCTAATCAATTTATTTCTGTAGTACCAACCCAATTTGATTTAACCGATCATCATTCTATTCCATTTATTAATCAATGGGATTGGAAATAAAATGATAAATTTGTAATATGTTGAAATTTAGATTAAAACCCCAATATAATACCATGTTAACAGGTACCTTAGTTGGAGTTCTATTTCCGGCTGCGGTATTTTACTTAATTTATTATGTTAAGTATGGATCATCGAGTAAATTCTTTGAATTCTTAAAAGTGGCTGCGGATAATGATGCTATAAGCCCGATGATTTCATTAAGTATTATTATCAATTTGGCTTTATTCTTTTTATTTTTAAATACAGATGCCGCCAATGTAAGTAGAGGAATAATTATTTCGACACTAATTTATGGCGTTTTAATTTTCTTCTTTAAATTTTTCTATTAATGAAGTATTATATCATTGCTGGGGAGGCTAGTGGAGATTTGCATGGCAGAAACTTGATGAATGCCATAAAAAAGCAAGATAATCAAGCTCAATTTAGAGTTTGGGGTGGAGATTTAATGAAAGAAGCAGGTGCAGAATTAGTTTCTCACTACAAAGAGAGAGCTTATATGGGCTTTCTAGAGGTTATTTTACACTTAAAAAAAATTCTAGGATTTATTGATCAATGTAAAGCTGATTTAGAAAAAAATAAACCTGATGTGCTGATATTAATAGATTATCCCGGATTCAATCTCAGAATTGCTCCTTTTGCAAAATCATTAGGAATTAAAGTACACTATTATATTTCACCTCAAATTTGGGCATGGAAAGAAGGAAGAGTAAAACAAATTAAGGAATTTGTTGACTACATGTATGTAATATTGCCTTTTGAGAAAAAATTCTATCAAAAATGGAATTATTCCGTTGATTTTGTTGGTCACCCCTTATTAGATGAAGTAGAAAATTTTAAAGCAGATCCCGATTTTAGAATAAAAAATAATTTAAATCCTAATAAAAAAATTATTGCATTATTGCCCGGATCAAGAAAACAGGAAATTAAAAAAATGTTGGGAATTATGTCTAAAATGCCTCAATATTTTAAAGATTATGAATTTGTTATTGCCGGTGCACCAGGACAAGAAGAATCGTTTTATAAAAAAGTATTACCAAATAATACGATAAAAATTATTTTCGGCCAAACTTATTCATTGCTAAATGAATCAACGGCAGCGCTTGTAACTTCTGGAACTGCAACCTTAGAAACCGCCATATTTAGAGTACCGGAAGTAGTTTGTTACAAAGGCAGTAAAATATCTTATTTAATAGCAAAACAATTAGTTAAAAATATTAAATATATTTCATTAGTTAATTTAATTATGGATTATGAATTAGTTAAAGAATTAATTCAAGATTCATTCAATGAAGAAAATCTGAAAAAAGAATTAAGCTTAATTTTAGAGACATCTAAAAGAGATGAAATAATAAATAAATATGACGATTTAAGAAATTTATTAGGAGGATCTGGAGCTAGTGACCATTGCGCAAAATTGATAGTTGAAAGAGCATCAGGCATCAAAAATTAAGTTAACAAAAAATGTTAAGATTTGAGTTTAAATCTTAACAAAATAAATTAAGATATAAACCAAGATTAAACACATATCATGTATAATTTCTCCTATTTTAAAGAGAATGATGAAGAAGTAATTCTACAATTTTTGGAAGAGAATCCATTAGCCTTAATCAGTGGGAGTTTTAAGAATGGTAATCCTGTAGCAACTCAGGTTCCGGTATTAATTGAAAAAAGGGAAGGAGATTGGTATATACAAGGCCATATAATGAGAAATACAGATCATCATAAAGCTTTTAATGAAAATCCAAATGTTTTAGCTGTATTTAGTGCTGCAAATTGTTATGTGAGCGCAACTTGGTGCACAGATCCTCATGGGGGCTCTACCTGGAATTATATGAGTGTGCATATGTATGGTAAAATTAGGTTCATGAGTGATGAAGAACTCATAAATTTTATGAAAAGATTTACTCTAAAATTTGAAAATGGAAATACTCAATCAGAAACCATTTATGACAATTTACCTTCTGAATATCTAAAAAAGTATATGCCTGCCATTATTGGTTTTGAATTAAAAGCGGAGCGAATGGACAATACCTTTAAATTAAGCCAAAATAAAGACTTGCAAAGTTTTGAGAATATCATAAATGAATTGAATAAAAGCGAAAACTATAAGCAAAAATTCATAGCCAAAGAAATGGAAAAAAGAAAAAATAAAATTTTTAATAAATAGGTCATTTACCTTATTCCTTTAATTAGTATGAAAAGGAAAATCTTATTCTTATGAGAATCCTTATTCATATATTCCTAATTTTCTTTTTGATCTCTTGCACAACTAAAGAGGAGAAAATTGTTAGTTCAGAAAATTTACAAAGTAATTTAAATTCCAACTTGGAAGCTGAACCAGTTTCTATGGATCAAAAAAACGCTAATGGCAATATAGAATTTGCTCCACAATTAATAAAAGAGGCCTCTATAAATTTTGAAACCAAAGACCCCAAAATTTCACTACAAAAAATAAAGCATTTAATTAAAAAGTATAATGCAATTATTTCGAATGAAAATCAATATTCGGATGGGGCCAATATTAGCAATCAAATAAATATTAAAATTAACTCAAAAGATTTTGAAAAATTTTTGGATGAGTTAGAACAAAACATAGAAAACATTGATTCTAAAACAGTAAATGTTCAGGATGTAAGCGAAGAGTATTATGATTTACAAACTAGGATAAAAACCAAAAAAGAAATTGAAGATCGTTATATTAGTATATTAAAACAAGCAAAAACCATAAAAGATATTATAGAAGTAGAAAACCAAATTGGAATTATTAGGACTGAGATTGAAAGCATGGAGGGGAGAATAAAATATTTACAAAATAGGGTAAGTTATTCAGCAATTAGCATTAATTACCATACTCCAATTATAAAAAAAGATACTTGGGAATTTAATTTCACTGAAGCCATAAAAAATGGTTGGATAGTTTTATTAAAATTTATTAAAGTTCTAATTACCTTTTGGCCATTACTATTGATTTTAAGTATAGGTTATATTGTCTACAAAAAGAGAAATCTAAAAAGAAATAACTAGGATTTCGGATTTATTTCTTCCAGATTTTGCAATAAACTAAGTAGTTTTTTACCTAGGTTACTTAAATTATATTCAACATGTAAAGGTTTTAATTTTATAACTTCACGGGATAAAATTCCTGATTCTTCCAATTCTTTTAACGCGGTAGCTAATGACTGCTTATTGGCGCCTTCAAGAGATTTTAATAAAGCATTGAACCTTATAGGGCCAAATGAAGCTTCTTTAAGAATTAAAGGCTTCCATTTTCCGCTAATTTCTTTTAATAAAGTTTCAGCGGGGCAATCTTTATTGATATTATGAGTAGTCATATATTTCTGACTAATTGATTAATTTTTTAATTAGTCCGATCTTTGTTTAAGAATCAAAATTCATTCCTGAAAATAAAAATCAATATGAAGTTATAAACGTTATTAAAACAATGAGACTTAAATTAATCATTTTTATACTAAGTATTTTCACTTTTAACATCAGTAACTCTCAAATAAATAATCATATGAATGATAGTATAAATCCTTTATTATGCGACCCTGTTGAAGGTATTTGCGAAATACCTTCAAATACCGCCAAACTTGATAGTAATGAAAAAATTAAAGAAAATAAAAAAGCCATCCGTTTGGTATATTTTACTGATCCTATATGTTCATCATGCTGGGGAATTGAACCTCAATTAAAAAAACTTAAATTAGAATATGGTGATGATATAGAAATTGTTTACTACATGGGTGGGTTATTGCCTGATTGGTCATACAATAGCGGTGGAATTAGTAAACCTTCAGATGTAGCCCATCATTGGGATGAAGTTTCAGCATATTATAAAATGCCGATCGATGGTGATGTTTGGTTAGAAGACCCTTTGCACAGCTCCTACCCTCCTTCTATTGCTTTCAAAGCAGCACAAATGCAAGATGAAACAAAAGCGATTTTATTTTTAAGATTATTAAGAGAAATGGTATTCTTAAAAAAAATGAATATTACTAAATGGGATCATATTTCAAAAGCTGCAAATGATGCTGGTTTAGATACTAATCAATTAAAAAAAGATTATGAGGGACCAGCAATTGAAAAATTTAATGAAGATCTAAAATATGCATCTTCTTTAGGGGTTAGAGGATTCCCTACCTTATTATTTTATGGTTCTGAAAACACAGCGGTTAAGGTGTATGGGTTTAAACCATACAGCCAAATGACTGATGCAATCAAAAGTCAAAATCCTAATATTATTGCCAAAATTTACCCAAGAAATCATGAATTTTTATTTAAAATATTTAACTCTTTAAGCTTGCGAGAATTTGCAGAACTTATGGATATTGATTTAAATCTTGCTCAAGAAAAATTAAATGAAGAAACACAAAAAGGAAATTTAATTGAATTTAAAAGTAAAAACGGAAGTATTTGGTATAAAAAATTTTAATACCCTTGCGGGATGAATAAATAATCAAAAATAATTATTTCATTCTGAGGTCGGATAATTCATTTATTCGACCTTTTTTTATGATAATTAATTTCATATATTCGATAAATAATTGATTAAAAATGAATAAGTCTCCTCTCCTCGTTAGCTGTTTTGTCATAGGAATATTTTTCTCTTGTAAGGATGAAAATCCAAAAAATAAAGAAGGAATATCTCTCGAACAACAAGAGGCTGAAAATGATATTGATAGCGGGAGTCAACTAAATTCGAATAAAAAACTATATTTTAATCCAGGATCAATAATCTTAACTGGACATAAAAATATCCGACTAATTCCAATACAAAAAGCCCAAAGTGAAAATAAAATTAAAACTAGAGAAATAAGTTACTCTTCTTATGGATATGAATATAACTATGAATATGAAAGGGAAATAGAAGGAGGTTATCACTTTTACTATCCTGGGATTGATATCATTTTTGGTTATAACTTAATTAATATTTCACATTATGATATAATAAAAGATAGCTTAAGTAATTTATTTGAAAAACCAGTTTTAATTAGAGCCATTTATTACCCAGCATTAAATCAAGATTCTTTATATAATAAACCAATAACCAGAGATTATTTTCTTTGTTCTGTTTATAATGAAGACACCAATAAAGATAGTATCATTAATAAAAAAGATTTAAGAAGATTTTTTTATTTTAGTCTCGATAATAAAAAGAAACAATTATTAATTCCAGAAAATTATTCAGTCTTAAGGGCCAATTATGATGCACCCAATGACCATTTATATATTTATGCGATACTAGACAATAACAATAATGGCATCATTGAAAAAACAGAGGATATGCACATTTATATGATTCCTTTATTTGATCCTACAAAATCCAAAAGAATTTTCTAAATTAAACTTGTTTGTTTTGCTTGCGCGATGATTATTTAAATCATTTTATTTCAAAACTAGAAATTTTACTAAAAAACTAAGTAAATATTATTTCTTTTTATCTTTTGGAAAGCTTTTAAAATCTGTTTTTCCTAGATTAATTTTTTATTAATTTAAATTTCCTATAAAACAAAAACTAATATTTTTGGTTTATCTTTTAATTTATTCAGCGTCATTCTATTTAGAATCTCAGAAGTATTTTTACAAGGCCTCAAAATTTTGAACAAAAAATCTATGATTAAAAATGCATTGAAAAAGAACATTCGAATCATTATGACTTTGCTTTTTCTTTCCCCTTTATTTTTGAAAGCACAAGATGATGTAAAGCCCATAGATATTGAATTTACGGGAATGTTTTGGCTCACCAATACGTATAATTTTCAATCATCTGACCCTAATTGGTCAGAAATGTTAAGACCTAGTAAACTTCTTGATCAAAATGGAAGACCATTTTCAGATAATGGTCAATTTTCAATTGGTGTAAGACCATCTAGATTTGGTTTTAATACAAGACAGGGGACCAATAAAGGTGATTTAATTACACGTTTTGAGCTTGATTTAGTAGGTGGTGGAAGTAATGTGGGGGAAACTTTTTTTAGGGTTTTTAATGCCTACGTTGAGTGGAACAGATGGACATTCGGAAAAAGAAATTCCGTTTTTATGGATGGCAGTGTAGGTCCAGCTACAGTAGAGTTTTTTGGACCAAGCGGAATGGTATTATTAAGAAATGTTCAAGTAAGTTATAAACTGATTGCTAAAGAAAAAACAGAAATGGCAATTGGACTTGAAAACCCTTCGGCAAGTTCTGATCTTGGGCAATTTAGACAGGATTTTAGATATGCTGAAAAACTCTCCAATATTGTATTTACCAATAAACTCCCGGCCATTACTTTTCATTTTAGAAAAAATTATGCAAAAGGACATTTCCAAATTGGTTTAGTTTCAAAATATATCTCATGGTATGATAAAAGTAGAACTGCAACAGAAGATTATACCGGAAATACTTGGGGTTATGGAGTTAATCTATCAGGTAGTTTAAAACCTATCGATAGAATTAAACTTATGGGTTCATTTGTTACCGGAGCAGGTGTACAAAACTTTTTAAATGATGGAACTGCCGATATTGGAGTTAAAGCTAATCCAGGTAATACAGTAACTCCGTATACTGGAGCAGCAATACCATTTTATGCAATAATGGCGGCAACTGAAGTCAAAATAAACAATAAATTAAGTACTACTATAGCCTATTCAACTATGGTAAATCAAACATTTGAAACCCAATTAAACACCTCATTCCAAAGCGGAAATTATTTTACCTTAGCCTTAATTCACAGGCCATATAGTAATATCTCATTTGGAATAGAATATCAATATGCTTCTAGGCAAAATGCTGATTTTATAGGAAATTCAGATTTATTATTACCAGCAGCAACAGGTAATTTCTTTGCAGTAAATAAAATTCAAGGAAATTTTGTTTATAAATTTTCTTCTAAACAGAAATTAAATAAACCATAAAAAATGAACAAAAAAATAAAATTCCTCGCCTTATTTTTCTTAGGATTCACCCTAATTGCATTTTCGCCAAAACCTAAGGAAATTCAAACTGTTGTTGAAAAAGCATATTCAGAATTTAAAAATGTAACTGAAGGAAAAAATGCAGATTATATAAAAGAATTAGCGAAAGTAGATCCTAATATTTTCGGAATAGTAGTAGTTGATAAAAACGGAAAAGTATATTCTGCTGGTGATATAAAATCACAGGTTTCGATTCAAAGCGTTTCCAAGGCTTTTGTATTGGCTATGGTAATAAATGAAATTGGTGCAGAGCTAATCATGAAAAATGTAGGAGCAAATGCTACGGGATTTCCTTTTAATTCAATAATCGCAATGGAGGTTAACAGAAATTCTGGTATTAACTCAATGGTTAATGCTGGAGCAATTGCAACCACCAGTATGGTTAAAGGTGAAACCGCGGATCAAAAATGGGAAAATATTGTAAATAAATTAAGCGAATTTGCGGGCCGTAAATTAAGTATAGACCAAGCTGTTTATATCAGTGAAGCAGGAGACAATCAGCGTAATGTTGCGCAAGCAATGTTATTAAAAGCCTATGGTAAAATATATTTTGATGCTATGCAATCCGTAGATGTTTATACCAAACAATGCGCTTTAAGTGTAAATGCATATGATTTAGCGGTAATGGCTGCAACCTTGGCAAATGGAGGAATTAATCCAATTAACAAAAACAAAGTAGTTTCACCAGAAGCTGTTGCACATACTTTATCGGTAATGTCAACCGCTGGTTTATATGAAAATTCAGGTACTTGGTTATATAAAACAGGTTTGCCTGCAAAAAGCGGTGTTGGAGGAGCCTTGATTGCTGTGGTTCCTGGTGAATTTGGTATAGCTGTTGTTTCTCCACCTTTAGATAACGCAGGAAATTCAGTAAAAGGTCAATTAGCCATACAATATATTGTAGATCAACTAAAATTAAATCCCTACTTCATAAATAATCAGGATAAATAATATTTTCAATTGGAAAATTAAAAGGGAGTGATGAATTTATCAATTCATCACTCCCTTTTTTAATTAATAATTGGTGGATACTTTTAAACTTTTTTAACAAAATAATATCCGGAGGATAAGGCCAAAATGATAGCTGCTAAACCGATATTGTTTAATCCATCTGAGTGCCCAATATCCAAAACCAAAAATTTACGTCCGATAGCAATTAAACCTATTAACAAAATATTTTGAACTTTAATACTATGTTCTTTTACATAAATATCAAATGTATCAATCAATTCAATTGCAATTAAAATATTAAAAAATACTGGCAAAACCATTGCTGTCTGTTCTTTTGATATTAACAAACGATCAGAGGTATCATCACTTGTAAATAAAGCTAATCCAAATTGATACAATAATTCAATTATTTCAACTGTGATGAATAAAACTATAATCCCTGATAATAAGAAAAATACAGCTTTTTCGAATTTTTTAAAAGAAGAATTTATCATAATCCAATAAATTGAAATGCTTTAGCATTCAAAAATTGAGCTGAGCTTTCACCAGAATAAGTTTTATTGTTAGATAAATCTAATTTTCTAACACTCGATTTTTCGCTAAAATCAATTTTTTTAAGATCTACCCAAAAAGTATTTGGAGTAAGTGCTGTTTCAAAATAATAAACCAATTCTTTTTGATCGGCAACACAACGCCATCTGGTTGTCGATAAATTCGGAAAGCCTTCAATAGCAAAACCATAGGGTACAGACACATTTCTAATAACACTAAATACACTAGCGATTGCAACGCGGGTATTATCGGTTTGAGGAATAGCATTAATAAAAAATGATGCTCTTACAAATCGATCAGATGCAGTTACAGAACCTGGTAAAAAAATCTTACCCGGAACATTTTCCCAATATTTTGCAATGGCTAATTGTTCTTGGTAGGGAGGATCATTAGTCATTACAGTATATGATGGATCATGATGTATAACTAATTTTCCATTAATATATTCTAAAATAGCATTATCACCTGTTGCATCAGAAATGGATAAATGAACTGTTGCAAATTTGTTAGTTCCGGGAATAAAATCAGATACAATTGCAAAAGATTCTTTTCTCAAAGCATCAACAGCTTCAGCAACTGTGGCAAAATTATCTAGTACATATTGAGCCCATAAAGAAATAGCCATACCTTGTTTATTGCCTTCTTTGTCAAACTTAGGATACTGAGATTCAACCAACCAAAGTAAATTGGTTACTAAACCTTTTTCATTCATTCCGTCAACAGTGGCTATATCCCAAGAGCTAACGGCTAAACTTCCATATTTGGAGACCCATTCTATAGAATTTTTTCCTACTTCACCATTACGCTTTATACCTCGTGGAAATATCCATTGATTAGCTGGAATTTCTAAAGAAAAATCCATGGTTCTACCTGTAATTATGCTATTGTTTGGACCTTTGTAAACAACACGAGTACAGGCATTTAATTCATTTGTAAAAAAAATTGAGGCAAAAAATCCAATAGCTAAAAGCTTGGAAATGTTTTTTCTAAAGTTCATTATTTATTTTTTGATTTATTAAAAGGATAAAGCATTTAATTAGAAAAATTGTTTTAAATAAATATTTTCAAGTGTTTAAATTATATATAAAATTTCACAAATACAATCAATAATATCAATTTAAATTTAGTTATTAAAAATTCCCTTGCGGGATAATTAGTTCTAAATATATATTAAACCAATACTTAATAGCAATTGAATTAATAAGGTCCAATAAATTAAATTTTTTATTTTTATATCAAAAAAATCTTTTTTAATAAATTCATCTAGTGAATTCCTTAAAATGGCTTTTGCAGAATCCTTATTTCCCAATTTTAATTCACTTTGAATATGAGTTAGTTCAGAAGTTAGTGGAATTTGTTTAATAAATAATTCAAAAATAAACTGAAGATTTTTTGGCAATTTCTCTTTTAAAGAATGAAAAAAATCTGCTGGTTTACTTAATGTTTTATGATCTTTTTGTTTATCCCATTCATTGATAAAGTAATCATTCATTTTCTCTATTTCAGGGTTGAGCCGATCATATATATTGTTAACCCCCAAATTAATTAGATATTTATAAAATATTAAAAAAGACAAAATCGAAGATAATATGAAACAAAAAATGAGTATCAAAATTTTAATAAAAACATTAAGATTTTGTTCATTGATTTCTGAAAAAATCCAAACACCCGAAATAATTATTTGGATTAATAAAAATAATAAACTTATAAATACCAGATTTTTTATCGAAACTTTCAGTAAATCCAATAGGTTTATAGATAAATCTTTTATCCTGTAACCGGCATTATTTAAGAGTTTATTCATATTCTAAGTATTTAATTTTTCATCCCGCAAGGGAATAAAAAACCCGCCTTACAGCGGGATTCTTTTTAATTATTTTTTGTAGGTCTAAATGGTTGTAACCACCATAACCAAGGACTTAATTTTCTGGTTTGAATCCATACTCTACCTGTTCCTCTAAATTTACATACAAAACCTTCACCAGATAAAAACAAAGATTTATAACCTCCAATTCGGGTAACATTATAGTCTAAACCATCGGTAAAAGCTACAATATGTCCGGTATCAATTACATAGTCTCCGTTAACATCAATGGGAATAATTCCACCATAAGAATTAAACCAAAGATCTCCAGTACCGGAGCAACGGATCAAGAAAAAGTTTTCACCAGAGAAAAAACCTTTAGTTAACCCTTGCCATTTAGACTCTACATTAATTTCAAAAGCTGAGGCTAAAAAAGCGCTATTCTGTAAATACACACTTTGGTTTTCTAAGTATAAATGCTCAATGGCTCCGGGTGAAGCAGGAGCTAGTTTTAACTCACCTCCACCTTGATTAGCGGTGAATTCATTAATAAATAATGATTCCCCTGTTAAAAATCGTGAAAGTCCGCCTTTAAAGCGGGTCTTCATTTCAATATTGGTATCCATAGAAGCCATTGCAGCAGCTTCTACTTTTAATTTATCACCTTTTGCCATGTTTATGGTTAAAAAACCATAATCTGGTTGTGCATCAAAATAAAAATCAAATCCTTTTTTGGTTTCCATAATATTAACGTGGTTTTAATTTAGGACCTAAAATTCCTCCAAAACTTTGGGCATTATGAGATTGTACCCAAACAGTTCCTTTACCATTAAATTTACAAACTAATCCTTCTCCGCCTAAAATAGAGCTCATCCAACTAGATCCTGCTTTACTTAAGGTAAAATTCAAGGTTTCTTCAAATGCTACAATATGGCCAGTATCAACAATATATTGACCATCAACCTTTACAGGGAAAATTGCGCCGAATGAATTAAAAATTATTGTACCATGCCCACTTGCTTTAACCCAAAATAAACTTTCTCCCGAAAGGAAATTTTTAAAGCCCTGCCAGGTAGCATCAATTTCAATATCTTCATTACAAGCAACAAAAGACCCACCTTGAATAATTAAAGATTCGCCATTTAATTCTTTGGCTTGCATATCACCTACATGAGTAGCTGCTAACCATAATTTTCCGCCGTAAGAACCCGCAGTAAAATGGTTAATAAAAAAGCTTTCTCCTGAGATTAATCTTTTTAAACCTTTTAATATACCCCCAGATTTTTTTTGGCGTGTGGTAGTTTGAATTTGAATATCTGAAGATTGAGCAATCATTGCACCACCTTCAGCCATAATTTTTTGTCCAGGTTTTAAATCGATTTCAACAGCGGCAGCTCCTGGTCCGAGTTGAAACTTATATTCTAATGTTCTGCTTAAATTTTCCATAATTATTAGGCTAAATGACGATTAATCCATGAAACCAAACCAGAAAGGCTGCGGGTTTGCATATAAATTTTACCCTTACCAGAAATTCTAGTAACAAAACCTTCGCCACTGGTAATACTACCAATTAAACCATTTGATAATTGAGTTTTTAATTTCATATCTGGTCCATAGGCTATTAAATGGCCAGAATCAATGATGTATTCTCCATTGATTTCTTTTTCTACCATTCCACCGTAAGATCCGAAATACACGTTGCCATGGCCAGAAACTACTAATTTAAATAAGCCCTCACGAGCAATAAAAGATGCAATTCCAGCAAATCGAATTCCGATATTTACTCCAGGATCAGATGCTATATAAGCTCCTCTTTCTAAACAAAGGGTATTTCCATTTAGTGGATAAGCAACAATATCTCCAGGCGTACTTTGGGTTAAAGTTAAACGCAGAGGTTTATTGCTTTTGTTGGTAAAATGATTGATGAAAAAACTTTCAGATCCTAAAAACTTTTTAAGTAGAGCCTGAATAATTCCTCCATTTAATTTAGCTTCCATTTCTAATTCTGCCGACATAGATGACATTGCACTAGCTTCAGCAACAATAGTTTCGCCAGGTGCTAGCTCAATATCTAAATAGGCAAAAGAAGGTTTAGATTTAATTTCTACATTCATTTGCTTAGAGTTAATAATTCTTTAAATTGATTATAATCATATGATATTTTCACGTAATCAGCATTGCTTAACTGATCTACGCTTGTTTTTAGTTTTTGAATTCGAGCATCTGTATTTGGATGGGTTGATAAAAAATCTGGAATTTCAACACCTTGTAATGCCGAATCTAAGGGTTGTTCTTTTTTTAATTTTTCAAAGAAAGTAATCATCCCATTAGGATTAACCTTGGCATTTAACAAATATTCCATACCTTTTTCATCAGCTTCATATTCAAATTCACGACTTCCCGAAAGGCTTGCTAATTCTCCTCCAGTATTTATTAAAGTTCCTGAAATTCCGCCAATATCTCCAATCAAAGTAGATAAAATAACAAATAGACCTAAATTATTAATTAATCCACGAACATGATGCCTGCAGGTTACGTGAGCCATTTCATGACCTACAACTCCAAAAAGTTCTTCCCAAGAATCAGCATTTTCAACTAAACCTGATTGAATTACAATTTTACCACCGGGTAAAGCAAAAGCATTTATGGTAGGGTCATTAACAAAATAAAAATCCAATTTATATCCTGCATTTTCAGCTTCTTTTATTAAAAAATTAGAATGTATTCTAAAAATAGAATCGAGACTATCATTTTTAATAAATTTATACTGCAAACTCAAAGTATTAAATAATTTATCACCCATTTCTTGTTCCCATTCTATAGGAACTTTATTAGCAATAGACCTTACAATTTGAGATTTAAAAATAAAGACTGATGATATTAGCAGAATGATTATAGCGGCAAAAGATAAAATTCCAATTAATATTTTATTTCTTACTGTTTTTGCTTTCCCTAATTGTTCTTTTAACCTAAAATCATTTTGAAGCTCAGGATCCTTTAATACCTTCAAATCAGAAGTATATAAACTTAAATCAGGATTTGATTTAGAATTAAAAAAAACCAAATTTTTATTATTTCCCGCAAGGGTAATTTGAACATCAGAAAAATTGAGTTCTAATTGAATATTTTCTGATTTAAAAAATAACTTATTTGCTCTAAAAAAAATTTCGCCAGCCTCTCTATTAGAAGTAGGACCGGGATAAATATATACCGATTGGTATTTTTTGTTAAATTCCATTTAATATAATATTCTTTTTAATTTGGATTCAGTTGCTTTTAATTCGGTACCATCGGGCATTATGTTAAAAGCGGTAATTATTAATTCATTATCATTAGGCATTTCAATTATAGTTCTCCATCCCCATTGATGTTCAACTAAATCTGGACTTATATAAATATAGGAGCCTAAAACATTTATTTCATTTAAATTTCTTTCAGCGTTTGAAGTCATAATAGCAGTACCATTATGAAAAGTATCCATCCAAGAAACTTGATAGCGTTTTAAATTTAAATCATATCCGATGATAGCTAAGCCCTCTAAACTATCTTTACCAAAAAAACTGTGATATTGATATTGTAAAAATCGTCCACCTAAAATTCCTTTAATTTCGGCTGTAACTGGACTAAGATCAGCTAGTTTTCCAGGTTCAAACCAAACAGAATTTTGCCCCTCCCATTTTCCAATCATTTTTTGTAGGAAAGAATGAGGACCAGAATTTAATGAAATTTCAAACTTTGAGGACATAGAGTCAAATATAAATTGAAAAAAAGCGTTTTAACAAATTAATTCTGTGTAAATATAAAAATTATAGATGGATTAAAACCAAAAAGTTAGGTTAGTTAATCCCCATAAATAAAATGAACTAGGCATGCTTTCAAAATAGCCATTTAAAGCTCTAATTTCAGTTCTCCATATCAGGTTTTTTTGAAGTTTATAATTTGTACCTAAAGAAAAACCATAAGCAGAAAGAGATCCGGAAGAAAATGGAGATGCCCCATATAAATTTCCATAAACATCATCCAAAGCCTCTACCCTAGCTGAAAAACTAAATGAATTATTGACATGATATTTTGCAGAAATATTAAATTGATACCAGTAATTATTATTCTTTAAATGAGATGATTTTTCATGAAACTTATCTTGAAAACCAATAAAGGCACAAGAACTGAGTTCCCATTTTTTCGATGAATTATATATCCAATAAATATCAGAAAAATACCGATTGGTATATTTTGGGTTGAATTTAGATTGCTCACTTCCTGCATATACATTCCAATTTACTAAATGATGTTTCCCTATTTTGATTTCTAATTGTGAGGCCAAAGATGGAACATTATTGATATCATAAATTTGTTGCCAACCGTTAATTAAATATAAGCTAAAATTAATATTTGGTTTTAGCGGGTATGTAAGTTTTGCGCCACTCAAATAATAGGGAACATTTTCAGCAGCCATAGATCTGGAATAGAGCAATTGATCTCTGCTTAGAGGATTTTCATAAGTAAATGGCGAACCAATTATTCCAGCTTCAACCCAAAATTCTTTATCTTTTGATAATTTATAGGCAATAGAGGCCTCTACAATATACTTTGCAAAGCCTTCTTCTGCAGAATAATTCTGATTCATATAAGTTCCAAAACCAGGGCGAAACCTTGCTTTAACTCGGTCTTTTTTATATGATAAATCAATTAGAGCTAAATTAATATTTACTTCTCTATTTTGGGTATTGGAAACAAAATGTGGAATTGATTTAAAATTAGCATCCGAAAAATGCCCATAATAAGCGTCTATATAAAATCCTATACTAAAATCATCTATCTTTCCCTCCCCTATAGAATCAATAAAACCTGAATTAGTTACTTGAGCCTTAGAACTGAAAAAAAGTAAACTAAAAAATAATCCTAAAAATAACCTCATTTAATTAAATAATTTTGCTCATGTAAACCAAATCAATACCTTTTGCCCAAAAATCGGTTTCAGTAAAAATAATATTAAATCCCATTTTTTCATAAAATTTATAGGCAAATTGTGAGGTTCTGACCTCAACCTGATTTGCAGTATTTAATTTTTTAATAATATCTATACGGTGTTTTAGCAATTTTTGACCAAAGCCTAAACCCTGAAAATCCGGATTGATTATGTCCCAACTCAATCGAGCAATCATTAAAGAATCAGGGAAATTAATTCCACCAGAACCAATAATCCTATTTTCGAATTCAATTACATAATAATATTCAATCTCATTATTTAAATAATATTCCAAATCTTTTAACTCAGCCAAAGCAAAAAATTGAGGGGTATTTTTCAGAAAAATATCTATAATTTCTTTTTGATCATTCTTATTATACGACCTAATATGATAATTGGAAACGGACATTTAATATAATTTAAGCACAAATCTATTATATTTAGATATTTAGAAAATATTTTTTATAGATTTACAAAAAATAAAACAATGGCCTTAGTAAAAATTGAAATAAGCACAAAAATTAATTCAGACTTAGATAAAGTATGGAATTATTTTAATTCAGCAGAACATATTATTCATTGGAATTTTGCTAATGATGATTGGCATTGTCCAAAAGCAGAAGTAGATTTTAAAGAAGGTGGCAAATTTAAAAATAATATGGCTGCAAAAGATGGATCTATGGCTTTTGATTTTGAAGGAACATACTCAAAAATTATAGCCAAGAGCCACATTACCTATGTTTTAGATGATAATCGTAAGGTGCAGATTGATTTTAAACAATTAGATGGAGCTGTATTAGTAAATGAAATTTTTGAAGCAGAAGAAACTAATAATATCGATTTACAAAAAGCAGGATGGCAAGCTATTTTAGATAATTTTAAAAAATATGTTGAAAAATAATAAGTTAAATAAAATACTAATTATTTATTCATTACTCTTTTTGATTTTATGGGCGAATACCCTAATATTTACGCCTGATTTAAACAATTGGATTATTGAAAATACATTAACCATTTTGGCTTTAGTATTTTTAATTAAAACTAAAAATAAATGGACATTTTCAATAAGCTCATACACCTTAATTTTTGTTTTTCTCTGCTTACATGTTTATGGTTCTAAATATACCTATGCAGAAAATCCGCTAGGTTATTACTTACAAGAGCTTTTTAATTGGAAAAGAAATCATTATGACCGAATGGTTCATTTTGGATTTGGATTTTTATTGGCTTATCCTTTAAATGAATTTTTATTTAATCATTTAAAAATTGATCAAAGATTAAATTATTTATTACCCATTGAAATCATTTTATCAATCAGTGGTTTATATGAAATTATTGAATGGGCAGTTGCAGATATATTTTTTCCTGAGCAAGGTGTTGCCTATTTAGGAACGCAAGGAGATCCGTGGGATGCTCAAAAAGATATGTTTTTAGCTTTTTTTGGGGCTTTTTTAATTATGCTTTTCCTTGCGGGATATAGAAAAATAAATAAAAAATAGGGTTAAAATTAAAAAATTTATTTAGCTTTCATTTTATTTAATTGTTTTTTCGCTGGATTTAGCATCCATTCTATACTTCTAGAAAATCTACCATCAGTTGGATATTTCCTGTTTTTAGTCATGTTATTTACAATTAATGCAATTATAAATAATATAAAAACCCCACTTAAAATAGGATTTAAAACATATAAATAACCTAAAGATTTAATTTTTTCATTACCAATAACTGCTATTAAAGCGGTTGCTCCACCAGGAGGATGAAGGGTTTTGGTATACTGCATAGCAATTATTGAAAGAGCCACCGCTAAGGGTGCACTTAACCAAACTAAATCAGGAATTAATTTTTGAATACTTACTCCAATTAAAGCACAAATTAAATGTCCGCCAATTAAATTTCTAGGTTGTGCTAAAGGACTTTGAATAACCCCATAAATTAAAACTGCGCTTGCTCCAAAAGAACCAATTAAAAATAAATTTTCGATTGGTGAAAAAAGAGAGTTTTGCAAATAAGCAATTAAACCAATTCCGATAAAGGAACCTAAAAAAGCCCAAAATTTCTCCTTAGCATCTAATAAGGTTTCCTTATAAACTACATAACGAGTGATTCGGTATCCTCTCTTAATTTTATCTTTTACCACAGCCCTAAATTTGCTGCAAATTTAGCTTCTAAAATTGGTTTTATTAAATGGATTTAATAAACAAAAATCTCTTTAAAAATTGATCATTAATTTATTTTAAAACAATAATTCTAGAAAAAAATATCGCAGGCCTCAATTTTTTAAAAATGAGTACCTGCGATACATCTTTCAAAAACTGGATTAGGACTAGATAAATTAATTATTTCAAAAAATCATATCCCCTTCCATCCATATTAAAAAATTATTTATTAATTAAATCAAATCGATCTAAATTCATTACCTTATTCCATGCATTTACGAAATCATTAACCATTTTTTGTTTGGAATCTGATTGTGCATATACTTCAGCAATAGCTCTTAATTCAGAATTGGAGCCAAAAATTAAATCAGCTCTTGTGGCTGTGTATTTAGGTGCACCCGATTTACGATCTTTTCCTTCAAAAATTTCTTTATGTTCATCAATGGCTTTCCATTCCGTATTCATATCTAATAGGTTTACGAAAAAGTCATTAGTTAATTTACCTTTATTTTGGGTAAATACTCCATGTGCAGAACCATCATAATTTGCATCTAATACTCTTAAACCACCAATTAATACGGTCATTTCAGGAGCTGTTAAACTTAATAATTGAGCCTTATCAATTAATAACTCCTCGGTAGACACACTTAATTTGGATTTAAGGTAATTTCTAAATCCGTCAGCAACTGGTTCAAGAACTGAAAACGATTCTATATCTGTATCCTCCTGAGAAGCATCCGTACGTCCAGGAATAAATGGTACTTTAACCGAAAAGCCCGCATCAGCAGCAGCTTTTTCAACAGCAGCGCATCCCGCAAGGACAATTAAATCAGCCATAGAAAGTTTTTTCTCGGTTGAATTGGTATTAAACTCTTGTTGAATCTTTTCAAATGCATCAAGCACTTTAGATAATTGAGTGGGATTATTCACTTTCCAATATTTCTGAGGCGCTAGACGAATCCTAGCTCCATTGGCTCCACCTCTTTTATCAGATGATCTAAAGGTAGATGCCGAGGCCCATGCCGTAGTTACTAATTCAGAAATACTTAAACCTGAATTTAAGATTTTAGCTTTTAATATTTCGATATCAGCAGCATCAATAGTTTTATCGGCAGGCGCTGGAATAGGGTCTTGCCAAATTAAGGTTTCTTTAGGTACTTCAGGACCATGATATCTAGAAATTGGGCCCATATCTCTATGAGTTAATTTATACCAAGCGCGAGCAAAAGCATCCGCAAACTCATCAGGATTTTCATAAAATCTGCGAGAAATTTTCTCGTAAATTGGATCAAATCTTAGTGATAAATCGGTAGTTAACATGGTTGGAGCATGTTTAATGTTTGGATCAAAAGCATCGGGAATGGTTCCTGCACCAGCACCGTTTTTTGCCACCCATTGATGCGCGCCTGCTGGAGATTTTGTTAATTCCCATTCATAATTGAATAAATTTTCGAAATAATTATTACTCCATTTAGTAGGTGTAGTAGTCCAAGTAACTTCTAATCCAGAGGTTATGGCATCTTTTCCTTTACCTGTTCCGAAAGAACTCTTCCATCCTAAGCCTTGTTCTTCTATTGAAGCAGCTTCAGGCTCTGGCCCAACATGAGTAGCAGGACCTTTACCATGGGTTTTACCGAAGGTATGACCACCAGCAATAAGAGCAACCGTTTCTTCATCATTCATGGCCATTCGTTTAAAAGTTTCACGAATGTCTCTTGCAGCAGCAATTGGATCTGGATTAGCATTAGGGCCTTCCGGATTTACATAAATTAAACCCATTTGAACGGCTGCTAAAGGATTTTCTAAATCACGATCGCCTGAATATCTTTTATCATCCAACCATTTATTTTCAGCTCCCCAGTAAACATCTTCTTCTGGTTCCCAGACATCGGCGCGGCCTCCACCAAATCCAAAGGTTTTAAAACCCATTGATTCCATAGCAACATTTCCCGCAAGGACCAATAAATCAGCCCATGAGATTTTATTACCATATTTTTGTTTAATAGGCCATAACAAACGACGGGCTTTATCTAAGTTGGTATTATCGGGCCAGCTATTTAATGGGGCAAAACGCTGTTGACCCGTTCCTGCACCTCCTCGGCCATCACCAGTTCGGTAAGTGCCTGCGGCATGCCAAGTCATACGGACGAAAAAAGGTCCATAATGCCCAAAATCAGCTGGCCACCAATCTTGAGAATCAGTCATTAAAGCAGTTAAATCTTTTTTAAGAGCAAAATAATCTAATGAATTAAATTCTTTTACATAATCAAAATGTTCACCTAAAGGGTTTGATTTCTCAGAGTTTTGACGTAAAATATTAAGCTTTAATTGATTTGGCCACCAATCTTGGTTTTTTGTCCCACCAATGGCATGATTTTGTTTATGAGTTGCTCCTGTAACGGGGCATTTAGCATCAGATCCAGAAATATGTTCCATATTATTTTTTCCATTTGTTGAACTTCTAAATTAATTGATTTAAACTAGAAGTGCAAGGAAAAAACGATGGGTATGAAGATTCCTTAAAAAATTATTAAGGTATCCATACTTAAAAATTAAATAGATTTAAGTTATTTACTACTGTACAACAATTTAAGATAATAAAAAGGATTTTTAGCTTTCTTTTTATAGGTAGCATCACCCATAAATGCACCCATTAAAGTTTTAATAACAGATTCGTTTTGTGATTTTTTTAATAGAAAATTAATGAAAATAGGATATTTCAACATCCTTTGGAAAAAATAACTAGCCCTGAGTTCTGGCCACATTATTTTATATAATTGCTTGTCATATTTAGTATTGTATGCAGCATCAAATCGAGCTACCTTAAATGCCTCAATTAAATGTTTTGCTGCATACCTACCACTTCTAATGGCATTTCCAATTCCTTCGCCAGAAACAGGATCAATTAAAGAAGCAGCATCTCCTAATAACAAAAAACGATCACCAGAAATTGGCCTTTTCTTAGAACCAATTGGTAAGCCATAACCTTGAATATTTTCTAAAGGTTCTGCATTTTTAAAGCGGTCTTTTAAATTAGGATGATTATTAATTAAATCCATCATTAAGGTTTTGAGATTTACCCTCTTTTTGCTTATTGCACTGCTTATCATTCCGATACCCACATTTGCGTGACCATTAGGTAATGGAAAAACCCAAAAATAACCAGGTAAAGAATCTTTATAAAAATGTAATTCAATTAAATTATTAGGATGAAATCCTTCAACACCCTTGTAATATTGCCTTAATCCAGCGCAGTAATGATTTTTTTCAACACTTATAGATCCTAATTTTTTATTAACTATAGAATGGGCACCATCTGCACCTAAAACTATTTTTCCCTTAAATGTTGTATTTGAGCTAAGAACCGTAACTTCATCATCCGTTTTAATAATATCCGTTACAGAAACACCCTGAAAAATTTCTACATTGGGAAGAGATTTAATATTCTCAAATAAGAAATTATCAAAATCTATTCTTTTTGCAATAAAACCTGGTGATTCAAGCCCCGATTTTGCATCAAATTGAAATTCAACTTGTCTATTACTTGGACCATATACCCTTACCCCATAACAAGGTAATTTTTCAGCAAAATTTGAGAAGTTCTTTAATAATTCTGGATTCATCCAGTTTAATTGATTTACAATATCTGGACTAAGAGCATCTCCACAAATTTTATCTCTCGGGAAAATACCCTTTTCAATAACAGCAATTTTCAAAGAAGTATTTCGTAATTCATAAGCGCATGAAGCACCCGCAGGACCTGCTCCTACGATAATTACATCAAAATTTAATGTGGTCATAAAAATTCAAATCTAATGAATAAATGGAATTTTATTAATCTTTAATTCCATTTATTTATCAATCATATTTACCTCATATGTTGCAACTGAGGATTTAAATGTTCAAAATTTTGCCTATAAATTAATTATGAATTAAATAAAATTGAAATAAAATTAATTAAAGAAAAGCCAAATCACTTTTTACAATGAAACAATATAGGTTTATCAAAAATAGTCCAAAGGCTAGCTCTTAGTCCCGATTTTTTTAAAGCTTGATTAGCCCATGTATTGCATGTAAAAAACAAATTATAAGAACCATTAGCTTTATAAAAAGCATCGTTATAACTATAGCCTTGAGAATTAGGAATTAACTCTGCTTTTTGATTAGTAATTATAAGATAATCCTTTATATAATTGATAAGTTTAGAATAATTTTCATAATTGATTTTGATAGGAATGCATTGCTCATTTTCCATAATATCTTTAAAATAAGTAACATGCATAGCAGCATTACCCAAACCAAACATAGCATTAAAAGCTGTGCTTACTTTCAAATCACTCCATTCAGGAGTTTCAAGATAAAAAGCTTGATTTCCCCATCCAAAGGATAAATATTTAAAATTAGAATCAACAGAATTAAAATGATTTTGAGGAAATGTGTTAGTCCAATCATAATATTCATTTTTCGATGGAACTACAATATCTAAATGAACCCCATTACTTGATACAAAAATGGTAATATCATCACCATTACTACCATTAACCGGTATATAAGAAATAATAAATATAGAAATTCCATATAGGACTAAAAATAATATTGGTGAGATTAATAAGAGAAAAAAGCGTTTAATATGCTTTCTTGAAATAAAATTCATGCATACAAAATAGCCAAAATTTTTAAATTATATGCACCTTAAACCAATTTTTTCATAAAGGTAAACTTACTTTCACCATCATTATAATAATCCGGAATTTCAGATATCTTTTCATAAGCTAAGGAATAGTAAAATTTTCTGGTCGAAACAAAATCATGGGTCCCAGAGGTATCAATTAAGATTAAACGACACCCGAGATTTTTAAGATAATTCTCAATAAAATGCACGAGTTTTTTTCCCAAACCTTTACCTTTATAATTACTATGAATTGCAATTAATAATAAATTATATGTTTTATTAGTTAAGGGTTCTTCAATAGCATAAATTATACCGATTGGTATATTTTTATCGTCACATAATGTAAACCATAAATCTGAACTTTCAGGAATATTAAAATAACTATCTAACATCCCTAATAATAATTCTGAAGGGAATAATTTACTATCATCAATAATTATTTGAAGTTGATCTAAATCTTCTTTTTGAACAGGTCTTATATCATTCATATTCAGCAAAGATTAAACAATACAAAAATAAATTATTGTAAGAAACGGCTATTTTTATTATAAACTTTACCTGGACTTATTCCCAAGAATTCATTGAATGCCTTAATAAAATGGGCTTGATCAAAAAATTGGTATAAAGAATTGGAAATAGGCATATTCAAATACAAATGATTTCGGATACTTTTTTTTAGATTAATCCATATCCAATATTTTTTTATACTCAAACCAGAAAATTCTTTAAAAACATGAGAAATTCTGCTTTGAGATAGGGGTATATTATTTTTTAAATGAATGAATAAATCCTCATAACTGGAAGAAAAGGAATTAATTAGTTCTAAAATTTTATTAAAATTTTTATTATCAGAAAAAGGTTTCAATTGATTTTTTAAATAAAGCTCCCAAGCACCTTTAATTGCTAAATAATTAATGTTAGTCGTTTGATTAATAATGTTACTATCTTGATTAATTTTATAATGAGGAAATAGATTATTAATAAAGGTAATTTGATTAAATTCAACCATTATACAATGGAAAAAACCTTTAGAATTATAAATACGATGATTTACATTTGGCGGGATAATTATGATATTAATATTCTCATAAATATTAGAATTTATGGCAATACTAAAATCACCTTCTAAAGCAATTAGAATTTCAAAACAAGGATGAGCATGGTTTTTTGTATCCATTTGATTTAATTCAAATGCATAAAAACCATTCATAATATCAAAGTCTAAAATATTCAATTCTATGAGTTAATTCTTAACCATTCTTCATAAGATATAACACCAAGTTGTGGTATTGCTTTACCTGGAAGAATAGAAATAAATTCTAATTCATGTCCATCAGGATCATGAAAATAAATTGAAATTGCGGGCATCCAAGCGAAAACCATTGGTTTTTCAAATTCATTTTTTAAAAAATTATAGGGGTTTAAACCATTACTTTTTAAGAAAGGAACTGCCTCATTTAAAATAAAATCCAAATCACATCTAAAAGCAAAATGTCTTGGTTGAATTTCATTTTTAGGTTTTTCCCATAAACCTAACATAAATTCTTGATCATTACCCACCCAAAAAAATGTTAATTTTCGGAGTTCATCCACATAACAAATTTTAAGTTTTAAAATATTTTTATAAAATTCAACCGACCTATTCAAATCTTCAACAAAAAGGTGGGTTTCGTATATTCCTTTAATCATTTTATTAATATTAAAATACAAAATTCTTATAATTCAAAAAATAAAAATGGTTAAAAAAAGACTTTGATAAATTCAAATCTTAGCAATCTTCATCTCGGAATTCTTCATTTTAAATGTTTCTAAAATCGGTCTTATTTCATTAATTATCAATTTAGAAACTGCATTAATCAAATGAGTTTTTGCATAAGGTCTAAAATAAATCATACTTATTTCCCTTACGGGATAAGGTGCCACAAAATCCTTAACTTTCTTTTTTCGCTGAGCACTTAAGTCTAAATAATATAATTCTGGAATTAATGTTAATCCCTTAAGCTCATCTACAATATTTAATAAACTTTCAAATGAATTAGGCTGAAAATTTAGTTTTAAATCGGTCTTTTTGCTCTTTAAATTACAAACATTTATGATTTGATCCGTTAAACAATTTCCCTCCTCTAATAACCAAATTTTCTCCGGATTTAATTCTTTAGGACTTTTATACTTATTTATCTTCTGAATATTATCTCCATAAACCATTAACTTTTCATAATATAATATCTCTTCTTCAAATTCATTTATTCCTAATGGGGTAGAAACTATTCCCGCATGAATTTCATTGGTTTTTAATTTAGAGATAATCTGATTCGTCGTTATTTCTTGAATATTTAATTTAAGATTAGGATACTTTTTTAATAAACCCGGAATAATCCTATATAATACATTTCCGGCAACGGTAGGTATTATTCCAATATTCAATTCACCTTCAACAATTCCATTAAATTCTGAGGCAATTTGCTTCAATCGCGAGCTATGGGCCAATATTTTCTGGGCTTCTTTGATTATTTCTTTCCCTCCATCTGTGGTAATTATCGGATTACTTTTTCGGTCAAAAAGCACAAACTCCAACTCCTCTTCTAATTTTTTTACCATGGTACTTAATGTTGCCTGGGTAATAAAACAAGCCTCCGCAGCCTTACTAAAACTTTTGTATTTATCGAGTGCTACAATATATTCTAACTGCTGTAAATTCATTTTAAGTTATTGACAGTATCAATAACAAATATAGAAATTATTTTCATTGTCTATACAAATATCTTGATTAGGTTTGCATTACAAAACACATAAACCATGAAGAAGTTAATTTTATCATCCTTTATTCTAATGGCTCTTACAGCTTTAGGACAGGATAAAAAAGATGAAAAAAAAGCCTCTCCTGCTCCATCAGAAAAAACGGAGACTACTAAACGTAGAGAAGAGGCTGTTAAAGGAAACACCAATAAAGATTGGTGGCCTAACCAACTTAATCTGGATTTATTAAGACAAAATTCGGAGAAGTCAGATCCTATGGATCCTGAGTATAATTACTTAAAAGAGTTTAATAGTCTTGATTATTATGGACTGAAAAAAGACATTGAAAAGGTATTAACTGAATCTCAAGATTGGTGGCCGGCCGACTTCGGAAATTACGGACCATTATTTATTCGAATGGCATGGCATAGCGCTGGGACTTATCGTTCTGCTGATGGTAGAGGAGGTTCTCGTTCCGGACAACAGCGTTTTGCCCCTCAAAATAGCTGGCCTGATAATGCTAATTTAGATAAAGCTCGTCGTTTGTTATGGCCTGTAAAGCAAAAATACGGTAATAAAATTTCATGGGCCGATTTATATATCCTTGCGGGAAATGTGGCCTTAGAAAATATGGGATTCAAAACCTACGGTTTTTCTGGCGGAAGAGTTGATGTATTTGAGCCTGCAAAAGATATTTATTGGGGTTCTGAAAAAGCTTGGTTAAGCAATGATAAAAGATATGAAGATGGAACTTTAGAAAAACCACTAGCAGCGGTGCAAATGGGATTGATATATGTTAACCCTGAAGGTAGAAATGGGAACCCAGATCCAGTTGAAGCTGCAAAAGATATTCGTGAAACTTTTAAAAGAATGGGTATGAATGATGAAGAAACCGTAGCCCTAATTGCTGGTGGACATACTTTCGGTAAAACTCATGGTAAAGGCCCTGGAAGCCATGTTGGACCCGAACCTGAAGCTGCAGGAATTGAAGAACAAGGATTTGGATGGAAGAGTTCTTATGGAACTGGTAAGGGTAAAGATGCCATTACCTCTGGCTTAGAAGTTACATGGACCTCTACTCCTATTAAATGGGGAATTGGATTTCTAAAAGCATTATATGCTCATGAATGGGAATTGACAAAATCACCAGCAGGTGCATACCAATGGGTAGCTAAAGATGCTAAAGCCATTATTCCAGATGCTTTTGATACAAGCAAAAAACATTTACCTACCATGTTAACCACCGATCTTTCATTAAGAATGGATCCCGCTTACGATAAAATTTCTAGAAGGTTTTTAGATAATCCAGAAGAATTTGCCCTAGCATTTGCAAAGGCTTGGTTTAAATTAACTCATAGAGATATGGGGCCGCGCAGCACTTATATAGGACCAGAAATACCAAAAGAAGATTTAATTTGGCAAGATCCTATACCTGCATTAAATCATAAATTAGTTGATGCTAATGATATTAAAAATTTAAAATCAAGTATTTTAAAATCGGGTTTAAGCATTTCTGAAATGGTAAGTACCGCATGGGCTTCGGCATCTACCTACCGTCATTCAGACCGCCGAGGTGGAGCAAATGGCGCTCGTATCATGTTATTACCACAAAGAAATTGGGAAGTAAATAATCCAAAACAATTAGAAAAAGTATTTGCTGCTTTATCAAAAATTCAAAAAGAGTTTAACGATAAAAATAAAGATAAGAAAATCTCCATGGCAGATTTAATTGTCCTTGCGGGATGTGTAGGCGTTGAACAAGCAGCTAAAAATGCTGGATTTAATATCGAAGTTCCGTTTAACCCAGGCCGTATGGATGCTAATCAAGAACAAACTGATGTAGAATCATTTTCTCTTTTAGAGCCAATGGCAGATGGATTTAGGAATTATTTAAAAACAAAATATACCATTTCTACTGAGCAATTATTAGTGGATAAAGCACAGCAATTAAACTTAACAGCACCAGAAATGACTGTGTTATTAGGGGGAATGAGATCCATTGGAGCTAATTTTGATCAATCATCTAGAGGAATATTAGTTAATAAAAAAGAAGTTTTAAGTAATGAATTTTTTGTTAATTTATTAGATATGAAATATGAGGTAAAAGCTTTAGATGATACCAAAGAAAATTTTGAAATCGTAGAAAGAAAAACCGGCAAGAGAGTTTGGACCGCTAGTCGTGCCGACTTAATTTTCGGTTCAAATTCAGAATTAAGAGCCCTTGCTGAAGTTTATGCAAGCAGCGATTCAAAAGAAAAATTCGTAAAAGATTTCGTAGCTGCATGGACTAAGGTAATGAACTTAGACCGATTTGATTTGTAAAAAAAAAATTATTGTTAAAAAAAACCGCAAGGCATAATAAACCATGCGGTTTTTTTTAAAATTATTTATCTTGTTTTTAATTTATAACTTAATAAATTTTTCAGTTCCATTTAATCCCTCTTTGTTTTCTATTTTTATAAAATAAATTCCTGATGATAAATTTGAGGTTCTTAATTTAATTGATTGATTTGTATTAATAAAAAATTCATTTATTAAAATTTTTCCATTTAAATCTAAAAGTGAAATATTCAAATTATTATGATTTTCATAAAAAATTATTTCGACATCTGACGATGATGGATTGGGGGCTATTTTAAAAAATATTTTTTTTAAACCTTTATTTATTGGATTTTGATCAAAAATAATCGAATCGTTTAAATTTTTATTATATACTAAATTCTTATATAATTGATTATTGCAATATTGCTCTATTTCGTTGTTAGTATTATGAAGCGGTAAATAGTTATAATCATTGCAACTATATACTATTTGATTTAAATCTAAAATTTCAAATTGAACTGATGGATTAATATTATTAGGACTTCCAATATCAATTTTTATCCCTGATTGAATAATTATATTATTACCAAATGTTACACCAGGCTCAATTGTAATTTTACCACCAGCTTTAATTATGGAATTGTTTGGGATATTAGAACCCGTAGGTATAATTAAACGATCTTCAATTATTAAATTTTGTTCATTAGAATAATAATAATTATCCCCTAAATACATCCCTTTATTACCAAATGGTATTGTATTTAAAGACCAAAAAGTATGGTATGAATAATCAAAATAATTAAATGAAGAAAACGACGTATAACATCTAAATCGTTCTTTTAAAGTCCAATTATTAGCAAAAATACTGGCACTATATGAACCTGTGATTGTTTGCAAGTTAGTTGAATTAATAACTTTTTCGGTCCAATCGTAAGTTAAAATAGTTGTAACAGGCTCAGCATTTGGTAAATTTTTATTTTTTAATTTTACGTATAACTTAACAAAAACTTTTCCGAAATTATTTGTGCCCAACAATAAAAAATTAGACGACGTAAAACAAGTTATAGGTACATAATTGGTCCTAAATCTTATAAATGAATTAGATTCATTTGGATAGCCAGATGAAGCATAATCTAATTTTAAATTAGTTGAATTAGTAATATCATCAACTCTTCTTTCTAAACCTGTAAGGTCAGGATCACAATTTGGTATGTTGGAAAATATATTACAAAAATCATCCAATTGATTATTGCTTATTACCATATAATTATGGAATGGAATAGCCGTTGCTGATGAAATTTGATCGGGTCTGGTGATAAATAATGGTTGATTTTCGTTATATTCAAAAACTATAGCAGCATCAATGCTTATTACTTCCATATTAGATGCAGGATTAACAACATATTTTATGTTCGATTTAGGTCTATATTGTCTTAAATTAACTTGACCTGCTCCTTCAAAATTATTAAATTCATCCCAAGAATTCATGCATTCATTTCCATGATCAATCCTGTTCCATAAAGTAATTGTAGGTAATATTTCAGCGTATTCTAAATCAGGTAATTCCAAAACATTAAATACACCTAAAACATTATTGTAAAAAGGAGTCAAATGATTTCCTACATTTGCAGGGATAGGAGAGCCGGGATTGAAAAAAGTAGTACTAAAAGTGCTTTGATCTTCTGTTAAAGTTCCTTTTAAACTTAAATTAATATCATAAGTTACAGGTCCACTTTTTTCGCTAATTTTATTTTCTTCTCCACCGTCAACTAAATAATCAATAATTCCAATTGCCATACCTACATAAGGCAAGTTCGAGGCAATTCCCTTACTAGCCTCTAAAATAACTCCTAATTTTGTATCATTTGCTTGTCTGACTCCAAACATTTTCTTAATTGAATCGGGTGCAGCAAGTAATTGCTTTAATGCGGCATTGTTTAAATTTTTTAATTCATCATTATCAAAATTAGGATTATCTTTTTTTAACCATTCTTTAGCTAACTCCTTTACTAATACCTTATTACCAAAATCAATAATATCTAACATTGTTTTTTGGGTGCTTGACCATTGAGTCTTCCCCTTTTGAGCAGCATTTCCTCCATCCGTTACAACATCAAAAAAAGAAGCAAGGGACCCATCTGCTGTAGATGAAGCAGTTGTCCCTGATGCTAGAACTTCAGTTGTCGCTTTTCCATCAATAATAGCCTCTATATTTACTGTCCCAACATTTATCAATTGCATTGTTAAGGTGCTGACTTTTCCCAAATTATCAATTGTATTTTGACATGTACATGGATCATAAGTAGTAGTTAATTCACAAACCATCCATTGATAATCATTCTGACTTTGGAATGCTAATACTTGATTCATTTGTTTAAATTCAAGTACAGGTTTAAATTCTAACAAGGTTTTTTGGATTGGCTCTGCAGCTGAGAATAATGTTCTATTTGCTTGATTAGTACTTGTCTTTACAGTTCCTGGATCCATATTATCAAAACCAATTCGAACAAAAGAGGATTGCTTTGAATGAATTCCCATCATTGCAACAAAAATTTTCATTTTGCCATTGTACTTGTTATAAAGTATAAAAAACGGATTGTTTCTTCCTGTTCCTCCAGTATTTTGACCTTGTGGATTTGGGCTACCGAAATCTTTAAATAATAGTTCCCATCCATCCTCGGGATTGATATCTTGAAAATCTTTTGAATTTCCTTTGATTTGATATTCTTCTACGTTATGGAAACCATCGCAAGAAGCAGATCCTAGAGGTTTTGTACAAAAATAAGGTAACTCAATATATAAACTAGGGATACTTTGATTATTATCTAAGTAAACCGGATGAATAGCTCCAGGTAAAGTCCAATTCCAATTATTATTACTTGAGATGGGATAATTTCTCCAATCTGTAGAAATTGTATTAATATTTTCATGGCATTGACCATAGAGATTAGTATTAAAAAAGTTAATTATTAATAATACTAAAATATTAAAATTTATTTTTATAATCATCTGATTTTTAAACCTTTAAATTTATCTCTTTTTAAATATTTTTTTTCAATTTGATCGTCTAATGGAAAATACTCAATATCCACCTCAATATTTTTTAAATTATCATCCAATTTTGCAAAACCGATCAATTTATAAACAGAATCTGGATTAAAATTTTGGTAGGAATCCGTTTTATAAATAGGTATAAAAAATTTTGCTGCTTTAACACTTTTAGTCCAGCCACCGTAAAAATAGCCACAGTTTTTATCATCATAAATGGGTTGATAATATCCATCAGGTAAATTAAAAGCGTTTAGCAATATTCTTGAAGTGACTCCAATTTTGTTACATGCCGAAACAGTATCTTCAAGAGTAATTCTTACTTCTTTATTTGGATTACTTTCAAAATAACCCAAATATTCTCCTTGAATTGGTAAGCGATTGATGACCACATATTTTTTATTTATTTGATCATAGGTAAATTGACTAGGCCATGTATAAATAATCCTTTTAAAAGTATCAATTCCATTATCATCTGGATGGCAGAATTTATTAGAATTTTTATTAAAAACCACTAATGTCACTGGTATATAAGTATCTAATGGAAAATCAGCTCTTATAAAGCTTTTTTGATGTATAGTTTCAGACCCAATGGTCCAAATAAAACTATCAGCATCTTGTAAAGCTCTAAATCTTACCGAGGTTATATTTCCAATACCTATGATAGTATCACCTTCTATCCAATGCTCTCCTAATGTCTCTTCAACAATAAAATAAGCAGAGGTATTATTTATTCCATAACATGGATCGTAGTTTTCGCATTCAGGATTTTTAGGATCCTTACAATCCTTTTTACATGAATAATTTGAAAAAATAAAAAATGTAAAAAATAAGAATGAAAATTTATAATTAAGGCTATTTAACATTTTAATATTCTTTTAAAAAATATAACCAAATGAAAGACTTGCAAAAGGCATTACTAATGGATCGGCATTTTTCCGATACAATGGAGTAAATCCCATTCTAAACAAAAATCCATTATTACCTGTATACCTATAACCAATTCTGCCAACACACCAATATTTATGCCTGCTAAATGGAACCGTTAATCTTTTAACAATTTCCTCAGAGGTGTAATTATCATAATAATAAGTTATTCCAAGGCCAATTTCTAAGTGATTCTTTTTTGAAATTCCATTAAAAACTTTTACTTCAACCGGAATAACAATATTATTAAAACTCCCTATTCTTGTTGATGAAAAACCATAACCAAGACTAGTAGCAAAGGCAAATTTCCCCACCTTGACCAAAGATCTTTCATAATTAATCCCATAAAAAATAGCATTACCACCTAATTCGGCATAAATAGCATTTTTTCTAGTTGTATCAAAATTTAATTGATCCATATCTGCCCTGATACATAAAGATATTAAAAAAAATCCAAAAAAAAATAATATTTTCATTCTTATTGTTTTAGTAATTTTAATTCTTCTTTAACGGCATCTAGCTCTTTTTTTATTTGAATTAAATAAAGAGTTAATTCTTCAATTTTCTGTTGTTGAATTGCTTGCATGTTGAAAACATCAATTCCATTTTCTAAAACTTCAGCTTCGGATGGTACATTAGGTAAATGCTTATGTAACATTATAAACTGTTCAACAGCTAGTAAATCCATTAACTTATAATCCTTTTCAAATACAAAATCACTCCACCATTTAGCGTCTAAGATAAGTCTTGTCGCTCTAACAGTGCCATGAAACTCCACATTACCGATTTTATCCATCTTCATCCCACCTACAGCATTAGCTTCTGATTCTTGAGCCCATGGTGCAAAAACAAATGATCCATTTAAATTTGCCCCATTCAAACCCATTCCATCTGAGAAAAACATACCTTGATCATTCAAATTGGAAATTCGATTATAACCATTATCAGAAAGTCTAGAAACAAAGTGAATTTGTTGGGTATAATATTTAAAGAGGCCATTAGCACCTGTTATTCCTGTTCCTAATGTCCTTGCGCCAAAAATTGCAACAGGCCTATTATAACCTTGAGAACCTCTTACATCTAATGCAGCTCTTGGATCAGCTAAATTAATGCCAACACTGCCGTCAGATTGAACAATAAATTTAGTGTCATATTCTTCAGTGCCACTAAAACTATTAACAGAAGAATTCTGAAGCCTCGCCCACAATAAAGGACTTTTATTAGGTTGATATAATGGCTGCAAAATATTGGTGTGATGACCAGTTAAAAAACTATAAGGATATAAAATTTGTGAAGGTTCTGGACCTCCAGGTGTAACAAAAGGGAATGCGATATCATCTATATTTCCTGGCAAAAATGGGGGAAAAAAGTTACTACAAGAATTATCATAAGTCAGAATTAATCCAGGGAAAACTGAGCCCGAGGCTGGTTTACAATATTTAATTTCTTGCCATGCTCTTGGACTTAAAATTCCAATTCCAATTGAATTACTTAATGAGTAAGTAGAATTTAAGGTTGGACTTGGTTGAATAGTAGTTGCTCCGTTCCATGTTCCTGGAGACTGAGAATAAGCATTAATTAGATTTAGTAGTAATACTGAAGCTCCTAGTATTAGTTTTTTTGGAAATTTAACGAGATTTTTAATTTTCATATATTTTATTCTTAAATTATGTGTAAAGATTTTTTTTGTTAATTTATTTCAAAGTAAAAAAGTAAAATATCATTTTCAAAATTAAATAAATAAAAATAAAAATAAAAGTAAAATTTAAAAAAAAATTTAATTGTTTAAACATTTATTAAAAAATATGTAAAAGAAAACTAATATTTAAAAAATCACATTGAATTTTTTTTATATTAATCAAGGTATAGCTGAAAATTTCTACATTCAGAATTTCTTAGGATCCTTACAATCCTTTTTACATGAATAATTTGAAAAAATAAAAAATGTAAAAAATAAGAATGAAAATTTATAATTAAGGCTATTTAACATTTTAATATTCTTTTAAAAAATATAACCAAATGAAAGACTTGCAAAAGGCATTACTAATGGATCGGCATTTTTCCGATACAATGGAGTAAATCCCATTCTAAACAAAAATCCATTATTACCTGTATACCTATAACCAATTCTGCCAACACACCAATATTTATGCCTGCTAAATGGAACCGTTAATCTTTTAACAATTTCCTCAGAGGTGTAATTATCATAATAATAAGTTATTCCAAGGCCAATTTCTAAGTGATTCTTTTTTGAAATTCCATTAAAAACTTTTACTTCAACCGGAATAACAATATTATTAAAACTCCCTATTCTTGTTGATGAAAAACCATAACCAAGACTAGTAGCAAAGGCAAATTTCCCCACCTTGACCAAAGATCTTTCATAATTAATCCCATAAAAAATAGCATTACCACCTAACTCGGCATAAATAGCATTTTTTGGTTTAGAATTAAAAATAGAATCGAGATTTTGCCCCATTAAAATTTGCGGAAATATTATAATGAATAGGATAGATAAATATTTCATGAAAAATCAGATTTTGTCTAAAACAAATATATTATATTTAGTTTATAAAAACCATTGATTCAAAATTAAAAAAAAACATTTTACAATTTGTATAAAAAATCAAAATTCATATTATAATTATAATTCATAAATCTACAAATTAATTCTGGGCTTGTGTTTATTATAAATGTTAAATATGGTAGGTCTGATTCAAGAATCAGACCTACCATATTTAACAAAATTGGAATGAACCGGGAAAAACAAATAAATGGATATCAGGTTTGATCAATAATTAAATCAGACATTTCTGGGTTGGGATATTTTTTGAATTTTAAATTGAAATAAATGGGTATTGGTTTATATCGTAGGTCTGATTTATGAATCAGACCTACGATATAAACCAACATACCCGATAAATGGGAAATTAAAATTTACAAAATCAAATAATTTTGGGTTGGTAATAAATTTTAAACCATTAATTATTTCATTTTCGGGGTGACCCAAAAAAATGATAATTATGACAACACCAAAATTTGAAATCAAATAAAATCATTTCGTTCATATCGTTGGGGTCGATTCATGGGTCTAACCCTAAAATATTAACAATGAACAATCCCCAATTTCTATCCTAATAATTTAGCAATTATTATTTTATGAATATCAAATTGATTGTCCTTGGTTTTATAATTAACCTCAAATTCTTTTAGAATGTATATTCCATTTTTTTGTAATTCATTTTTTATGAAATCTGCTGGATGGTAATTGAAATAAACTCTACCCCCACTGCCAGATTTATAATCTGATTTATCATAATCACCTTCTACAAAACTGAAATATATAATTGCATTTGAATTTAATAATCGCTTAAAATCGGCAAATAATGAAATGGTCTCTTCTTTATTAAAATAAGGCAGACAAAATCCTGCAATTAGAGCATCAAATTTCTGATTAAGATGACTTAAATCCCTGCAATCGGCAACTTCAAAAAATGCCTGTGGAATATTTTTTTGGGCTAATTCAATCATTTTGGGGGCAATATCAATTCCATGCAATTGAATATCTGGCCTCTTATTCAATAGATACTTACTAATATTTCCTGGACCGCAACCTAATTCCAAAATTTTAGGATTTTTAATTTCTAATAAATCAATAAAAGAATCATAGCTATGGTTGTAAATATCCATATCCATAAATTTCTGCTCATATAATTGAGCAATATTATTCCAGGTTTCGAAGGTTTCTTTATTAGAATCCATATTAAATAATTTCGGCTAGGCTGTAATTCAAAGATACATTATGAAAGCTATTTACAACTGTTGTTGAATTAATTCGTCGCGCTTCTTGTTATCAACCGTTCTTTTAAGTTTAATAGATCTTATTTCTTCGCTATTTTTTATATAACTTTTAATATAAAGGATAGTATCATTAAATTGATCTATTTCCCATAAAACATGATTTTTATTACTAAATTCACTATTTAGGTTTAAAAACATAAATTGATTGGAATTGTCTAATTTATATTTAGATTTAGATCTGAAGTTCAGATATTCATAAAATATGGAATCTTTAGTAATGGTTAATTTAGGAGGCCATGTTTCATTTCCATTTTCTTTAGATTCATAAGGTGGAGGAGGCAGAGGAAGTTCTGAATTTGAGATATTATATGAATCAATTTTGTCAAAAATCCATTCACCAATAAAACTCGCTTTTTTGTATTTTGCTTTTTCTAGTACAACCTTGAAATGATTATTCTCTTCAATATTAATTAATTCGAAATCATTCCCTTTGGGACTTAGCTTAATACCAAAAACTATATTATTTAGAATTAAAAAGTTACTGTTATTGTAATAATTTAATTTCCAATTATATTCTGTAGGACTTTCGTCAATTAGAAAACAGGTTGAATCATCAAAATTTAATTTAAAGGGAGGAAAAGTATCATTTGTATAAAATGTAAATGTTTTATTCCTAAAATAATCTGGACCAATTTTTTGTTCTTTAGTAGCACAAGAAATGATGAAAGAAAAAATCAAGACTAAAAATAAAGTTGTTAGGTTTTTCATAAAATAATTGCTTAGGATTTGGCGCTTAGCAGTGCCACAATATTATTTTTTGTCAATTTCTTCTCTTTTACTATTTCGTTTTGTCAAAAAATCAGCTATTTCTTTTGAATAAATAATTGCTATAATTCCTATACCAATCTTTATTCCTGATGTTATCAAAAAAGAAGTATCATAGTTTTTAGGCAAAATATTACTTTGAACTAGTGATATTTGATTTTTTAATTTAAATATAAAATCAGGTAAGGTCAGAACAACAGAAATAAGACCTAACAGGACTAAGCATATTTCATAAATTACTTTTCTGTCAGAAAAAATTTTTAAGTCTTCTTCAAAATCTTCTTTTTTGCTTATAAGTTTTGCTATTGGTTTAGTTTTAAAAATCAAAAAGGCTGATAAGGTTATCAAAGCCAAAAGTCCAAAAATCATTACAATAATAGATGGTGTCTGATCAAAGTATCCAAGGATTTCAGGATTATTTTTTTGTTGAAACCAAACCGTCAATTGAACCAAAACATCCCTTAATTGGTTAATGATTATGACTATTAAATAAAGACCTAATATTTTAATAGCTATTTCATAAAGATCAATTTTTTTCATACCATCAAATTTTTTCATGTTTGTGACTTAGGTTTGCTTCCAACAATTTAAAAGAAAAAACTCATACCTTTTTTAATTTTACAAGCCATTAGAAACCCTTTCACATCATCACCAACAAATTTAAAAATATCCTGCAAAGGTACAAATTGATTAGTACTTTTTAATTTAAAATGAAATGATGGTTGGTTAAATAAATAATAGATCTTGCTTCAAATATTTCTAAAAAGGTAAAATTTAAAAAATATGAGTTAAAAATGATTTTAATAATAGTTAACCGTGTTAAGCCCAAAGTTTTTTCATTCCGGTTCACATGGACAGTCTTTTTTTATTGTTATTAATTGTCCGTTTACCCATTTATTTGTCCATTTACAGAGTTCCTTTTTTCCATTTGTCTTGCACCATATAGCCTCTTCAGATATTATCGTTTTTGTCTTTATGTCAGGTTGCATATTTGCTAATTCATCTGTTTCAATTTGTTTAGTAAATTTAAATGTTTTTGGGTCAATTGTTAATAGATGTCCGTAAGATAAAGAATGACCATTTGATACTGAAACTTGAATATAAATATCATTTAGTCCGTCAAAGTTATAGTCATCAAAGACTAAATTGAATTGTACAGGGAATGCTCTAAGGCCACTAAGACTATCAGACTGAAACCAATTATTTTCTTTAACAACATATAATTCTATACAATACGTTGTGTCTGTCGGGCAATGAACTATTACTATATTTTTATCAGTCTTTCGTAAAAAGTTGCCTGACTTAAAGAATATAAAGGGTTCCCAGTTATCATATTCAAAACTATCTGATTTTATTGCTTTTTCGAGAAGCTCAAAAAAAGTATCATGATTTACAATTTTATTAGATTTCCTTTGAGAAACTGTGTCTTGTATTGCATTTTTGTTCTGGCCAATCTGTGTTTGATTACAGGAAAAAAATATTAGTGCTAAAAATAATAATTTCCTCATTGTCTCACTTTATTTATGCTTTATATTTTGCGGCTTTAAGAAGAAGCAGATTTTGGAGCAAATAACTTTCCGCCCCCAAGAGAGTTTTCTAAATGCCGAAATCTCTAGGAAACTACTGTCCGACCAATATTTTTTTTCCAATGTTGGCACTAATTATTTTTTTTATATTTCCACCTCTGACTGATAAAACATAACTGTTTTTCCACCGTCAAGAAATTTATCAATGTTTATATTTTGTTGTCCCAATTTATAGTTTGGATTCTCAATTTCAACCTTAAAAACGGATGGATTGATAAAAGGTTGTCCTGAGTAGCGAAAACTGAATCTAAACGCTTTTGATAAAGGCCTTTTATTTTGAATCTTCCTTGGTATTCTTTCAAATTTAATTTCTCTAAGATTGCTTAAATAGATGTGATATCCAGTCCAGCCGTTTTCAGTAAACTTTATAGGATTTGTCCAATTGATAAAGTTGCATTTATTAGATTCATGGTTTGTGAAAAAGTATTGTCCTTGTATATAGCCTTTCATAATCAATTCGTTTAAAATTGTGTCTCTATGGCTAACATAAATTCTAATCGAGTCAAATTCATAAACATTGAACTCTACAGTGTTGAATGCTTTCAATACACTATTTTTTTGATATTGGCATTTTTCTGCTTCTTTGTTAGATGTTTTAAACTCTAATTTTTCTTTTTTCCAAATAAATCTACCATCAACTTCAATTGCAGTCCAATATCGGTTACAAGAAACCAATAAGGCTGAAAGCAAAATAGTCGATATGAATTTCCTGGTCGTCATTTTTGATTATTTCCAACAAAAAGCTAGTGGAACACACATAAACCTAAATTCCTTATAACAAAATATGAGAATGTCATTTTCTATGGCCTTTAACAAATTTAAAAAAATACTGTACAGGAACAAATTGATTTTTTATTTTGATTTGAAATTATTTTTAGTTCAAAAAATATATAAAATCGTCTAAATCAAATCTAATGAATGTAATTTAAAATTAATCTGTTGATGCATAGGTTTAAAATGGAGTTGGCAAAGGTTTTGCCCTATTAACTCCATTTATTTCTATCATTTTTATTTTTTTAAATTGACTATCATTGTATCCATTTCAGCTTCATGATTTTTAAAAATAATTTGAATTTTATTAGTTTTAATTTTTTTAACAAGTCCCTTAAATTCTAATAATTCTTTTTCTAACTCCATATTTACGTTATTGTTTTTTGTAATAATTATTTTGTTTTCAAGTCCGAAAAGTCCATACTGATTAAATGTTTCAGGAAGGTTAGGAAGTTGCCAATCCCATATTGGAAAAGAATAAATTTCTTTCCATTTATTCTCTTTATAAGTTACTAAATGCCATATGTTATGATTTGACCAATCAGCCCAATTTACAACATATGAAACCTCGTCTGTACCATCACCATTTAAATCTCCTTCATTTTTTACATAAGAAAGCCCTAATAGTTGTCCACCTGAAAATATATGTAATGTGTCAATAAGTTTGTTGTCGGAGATTAAAAATGAAATTGGTTCTTTATTTATTGTTAATGTAACAAGTTGGTCGAAGTCAGTTAATCCTTCGTAAAACTTATTCGTTTCTTTGTTATCAATTCCAGAAATAAAATGTTCAATTAGTTTCTCGTTTTTACCATCACCGTTAAAATCTCCAGTTATAATGAATCTATATCCAAGGACTGGTTTAATTTTCTCCGGAATTATATATATATTTTCTTCGAGTTGCTTAGATGTTGTTGAACTGTCAAATGGTAATTTATCAATATTTGAAACACTCTCTTTATTTTGTTTTTCCTTTGTTGAAGTATCGCAAGAAATAAAAAATAACAAAATAAATATTGTTATTATTAATGGTGTCTTCATATAATAATATTTAATGATTTTTAAGAAAAATTACTACAAAGTATATCCCCTATCCTAAAAAAAGAGAATCTTGTGTTTTATCACTCCTAACAAATTTAAAATTATCCTGCAAAGGAACAAATTGATTTTTTCTAATTAAAGTTTAATGAAATTTTGTAAGGCATAATTAATATTTAGAATTGATTAAATCACTTTTAAGTCGGTCAATTTTTATTTAAGTTTAAATGATTTGGCTTTATAATGGATTAGGTAAAGGTTTAAGAGGTTAAAGCCAGATTTTATTCTGTTCTCTGTTGCTCCCAATAGTTTTTACATATTTTTCTTAATTGGTCTATAGTTAATTCGTTTCTATTTTGATCAAACACTTTGATTTCTTTACAACTAATATTTAAAAAACCACCAGAATAGTCATAATCTATGTCGTGTTGATTGCAAGATATTACAATTATTTCATCTTTAATTTCGGCTGAAATTATTTCTAGTTCCGCCTCAAAAATATCTATAAAGTCAGTCTTGACAATAGTTGTTTGTTTAACTAGATTCATCCATGGTTTAAGTTCTAATTTATCAACGTTAATTAGATCTAGGTGAAACTTAGTAAATGACTCCTCAATTTGTTCTGCCAAATATTCACAATCAACCACTAGTTTCAGCAGGTTTTTATCACCACCCCATGCAGAAATTGTTCCATCGTGTAAAAATGAAAATACGTCCTTTATTTTTTCGATTGCTATCATTACATCAACAAATTGATTTTTTCAAATTAGAATTTAAATGTAGTTTGGTTTGATTAAGTTATCTTGTATCAAATTAAGGATGTTGCTTAAAGCTGTCATCAATCCAGTCGTTTATCCAATTTGCAATTGGATTCTTTTCTTTCATTTCGAGAAGACTATTTATACTATAGTTCCAATGTCCTGTACATCCACTGCAAAATGGAATTGTATTTTGGTCTTGCTTGACTATTTCTATTTTTAAAACAGTCAATGAGTCTAGTTTATAATGTGATTTTCTGTCTGAACAAATAATTGCCGCTGCGGCAAGATATCTCGTAGATGCTGTTTTTGAGTCTAGCAATTTTGAAATTAAGTCAAAACGATTGCCAGAAATTAAGTAACGAAAGTAATGTAGGTTGGTTAAGAAGATTCCAGACCAACCGCAACCAAAATCAATTCTATTTAATGTGCTGTCATTTAGATAATGAAAATAATAAAGTTGTTTTAAAGCAATACTGTCCTGAGCCGATGAAAAATTAGCTAAGAAAAAAAATGCAAATATGAAGAATAGTCTTTTCATTGAACGTTTTTATTAGAGAAACTTACTGCCACCTAAATTCCCTATACCCTAAGCCAAGAGAATCTAATCCCATATTACTATTAACAAATTTAAAAATTTCCTTTAGAGCAACAAATTCATTTTTTTCACCGGTGGTTTTGGTTACACTGGCTTCTTCTAATCTTTTTAAACATGAAAAGACTTAACTCCAGAGGAATGTCAAGCGCAAATAAACATGATTTAATAAGTGCCATTTGATAACCTCAAAGTAAAGAAATTTTATCGCGCTAAGATCAATTCTTTAGCAAATACCTTGCGGGATTTACACTTAAAAGATAGAATCCTTATGCTTCTATTTTAACAGCATTCCCAAGTTAAATTAAGTTGATTTTAAGACCACCAATTTTTTAATCCTTTTAAATAATTAAATATTTAGCATCGCTTAATCACTCCTAATTAAGCCAATTTTTACTTTTAATCCTTAAAAATTTAATTTAAAAATGTTTGTGCAAGGGTTACGGCTGTTAGCCTTAGTTTTGTATTTCATTCAAATTCAAGATATATGTAAGTATTAGCCTTTCCGTATTTTTTGTTGTGTAGTAACTAGCAGTCAGCAATATAGTTTGACCATTTATTACTAATTCATGGTTTTTATATGCCTTAACTTTTTTATTGTAGTCCCTAATTAATTGTCTTTGATTTCGCCTTTCTTTTCTCTTAGATATTCCTTTAAACTGGACTTGAAGAAAACTCGGTGCTTTTATCATTGGTATTTTCCCTAAGTCCAAAGTGTCAAATGAGTCATAGCTTATATTTTTTATTTGAATTTCGACAAATTCAGGTAACAGGAAGATTTTTATCATCTCAGTGTTTTTTAAAACTGTTACAGAGAACTCACCATTTTTATCTGTAGTAGTTCCTGTCAATATTTTTCCCGAAGAGTCTACCTGAACTACATTTACAAATATAGCTGGTAAACTATCTTCTTGATTAAATAAACACCCTTTCAAGGTTTGAGCAAAAGGAGAGTTTATAGTCAAGAAACTAATTGCGATTAATAGTACTATCTTGATTTGACTTGTCATTTTTAAATTAAGGCTTACACATTATGCGAGAAACAAACTCAACCCTAACTCCCTTATTCCGAAAACTATGAGAATTTTGTTCCATATTTCCATTAACAAATTTATAAATATCTTGTGTAGGAAAAAAATTGATTTTTACTTATCGATATGAATTAATGTTTGGTTTAAAAATTATTTAGCATTGATTAAATCACTCCTAATTAAGCCAATTTTTGCTTTTAATCCGTATAGATTTAATTTAAAAAGTTTGTGCAACGGTTACGCCTGTTATGCACATTTTTTCCTTTCATTGTCAGTCTATTAGCTTCCATTCATTATCTCTTTTTTCGTCTGTTTTGGGTTGTCTTACATTCTTAATCATTTCTTTCTCGCAAGCTCCATATTTCGTGAAATTCTTTTGTCCTTGTCTTAATGAAACTTTATTTGCACCACCTTCATAATCTGGGTCTTTAAATTGAATTGGATCGTCTTCCCAAAAGCAAACTTGGCAAATGTCATAAGTTCTGTTGGGTCGTTGAGTAAAAGTCTTGTAACCACAACAAGGGCAAGCAAATTTTTCAATTACCATATTTTCCACCAAGGTTTTTTATTGTCATATCTATGATAACTTCCACCTATTAAAGTTTTTGTGTCAAGGTCAAAAGTAAAGTGAACCCATTCGTCAGCGTCATACATTGGGTCAAAAGAAAGTCCTGTTACAATGTTGTTTTCAACCTTAATTTCTTTGAGTCCGTCCCACGAAATTCTTTCTGTTTGCCAATGTTTTGTGTCGGGTTCAATGATTGTCAAGTCGGTTTGGTCTTGCAATACAAGCCTGTCATTGCTTGCTTTAAAAACTTCAGAATAACCAACCCCGAAAACTTCAATTGGCTTTGTGTCGTCTGGGTTCATTAAATAACAAGTTCCACAAGCTATTACCAATAGTTCTTCTGAGTTTTTAAATTCAATTATTTCCTTTAAGTCTGTCCAACCTGGTTGAAAGTTTGCGACCCATTCTGTTCCGTCAGTTTTATAGAAACGAACAGCAAACCCTTCGGAATAAAATGGTTCTCCGTTGTCTGTCACAGAAACATAGATTGGTCCGTAAGTTGGTAATGAATTTAATATTTCGTATCGTTTTTTTGCCGTCACTTTATTTTTTGTAGGGTCGTCTTAAAATGGTGCATAACGTATTATAAGAGAAACAAACTCAAACCTATCTCCCTTATTCCGAAATTATGAGAATTTTGTTCCATATCTCCATTAACAAATTTAAAAATATCCTGCAATGGAACA